>Ga0181560_10000484_pt1 | contig 35951 bp, 20 predicted proteins | sample 011ome_20_FD_133751 | JGI IMG/M metagenome (GOLD analysis project Ga0181560, IMG submission 133751) | Coastal salt marsh microbial communities from the Groves Creek Marsh, Skidaway Island, Georgia - 011509CT metaG (megahit assembly) | ecosystem: Environmental > Aquatic > Marine > Intertidal... | reverse complement strand
GGCGGCGGTTTTGGCGGCGAGCGATGGACCGGTCTTCGATGGACCGGTCTTCTCGGCGTTCAGAGGCGTCTTCGTCGTCCTCGCGTCCGTCGCCGCGTCCGCGGTCTCGACCGCGGACGCGCCCTTCTCGTCTCTCAGCGGTGTCTTCCTCTTCGACGCTTCGTCCGCGGCGACGACGTCGAACGCCCCGGATGCGTCATCCTCGGCGCGTTCCCTCCGCCGCCTTAGCCGCGCCTTTTTCGCCCTCCACTTTTTCGCCCTCGCTCTCTTCGCCTTCGCCTCCGCGACTTCGCGCTCGCGGATGCGCACCGTCTCCTCGCGCGTCGCGAGCCCGCCCGGGGAGAACAGCGTCGCCATCTGAAGCACTAATCGCAGCGGGACGTTCCCGAACCCTTTCAACAGCAGACGCTTCACGCACGCCGGGGACGTCGCGCCCGGATACGACGTCGTGAGGCTCACCGCGTTTTTCTCCCATCGCCGCCGCCGCTCCGCGTCGAGCGGGCCGTCGTCGTCGTCCGGGGACCCGAACACGGACTCGAGCGCGAACGCTTGACCGACGCTCAGCGGGCCGAGCGGGAGCTGAGGGACGTTCGGACCGCTCTTATCGCCGCCGCCGTACAGCGCGTCCGGAACCATCCCGGCCATGAACGCGAGCTTACCGTACACCGAAGTCTGCGGGCCTTTCGCGCTTCTCGTGGAGCACTCGAGGCAGGACGCGATCGTGACGACTTTCGCGAGCTCCCACGACTTTCCATCGCCATCTGAACGCTCGCGGCGGTCGCCCTCGCCCTCGCCCTCGCCCCCGAACGCGTCCCCGCCCGCGGCGAGGCACGCGAGGAGCATCCCGCCCATCGAGTGCCCCACGCCGGCGAGCGCCCTCGACTTGGTCGTCCCCGCGACGTAAGCGAACGCCTCGGGCAAGTCCTCTCGCAAGTACGTGTCGAAGTCGAAATCGCCGAACGTCGGCGTGTGCTGCTTCGGCGCGCCGGTCTTCGCGTCCGTCCACTCTTTCTCTTTCCTCCACGGCCGCGAGAACCCGACGCCGCGGCACTCGACGATCCAGACGTCGTGCCCGCGTTGGGACAGAAACCGCGCGGGGGAAAAGCCGGGCGCGACGTCGAACGTGTACGCGTTCGACGCGCACCCGGGGACCATCACGACCGGCAGCGGCGGCGGCGCGTCTTCGTCGGTGCCGGCGAGGCACTCGAAGTCGGAGTCGTCCCACGCGCCGTCCATCGCGGACGCCACGGACGTCGTTCGGAGCGTCCCTCGACGACTCGATCCGTCGGCGACGGACGACGGTCGAGGTCGATACCGCGACAACGCGACGGACCACCCGCTGTCCGGTATCGGTAAGAAGTGCATCTCGTCCGCGCCCAGCATCAGCGTCGCCTTCATCGCGTTGTCTACGACCACGACGTCCAGCGGCGGTGGCACCGCGGCGGCGGCGGCCGCCGCCGCCGCCCTCTCGCGTCGATCCGCGATGAACGCGCCGACGGGGCCGACGACGACGCCGACGCCGACGGCGGCGGCGGCGCCCGTCTTCGCGATCGTCTCCACGACCGGGGTGAGGTAGTCCTCGTCGTCGTCGGTGACCCAGGACGACGCGGCGTCGGCGTACGTCTCGTCGCCCCACTGCCCGGCGTCGGTCTTCGCGATCGACGACGACGACGACGACGACGCCGAGTAGCGATGGTTGTACAGCTCGTCGTCGTCGTCGAACGAGTCCCCGGACGCCCATCGGTACGCCTCCTGCGTCTTCGTCACCACGGAGCTCCACGCGCCGAGGGTGATGGAGGATAAGTCCGCGAGGAACGCGGACGGACGGTCGTCGTCGTCGCCGTCGTCGTCGTCGTCGTCGACGACGTCGACAGAGCGTCGTTGTATCGCGTGGGAAATTAATCGCGCCCGTCGACGTCGCGGCCGCGGCGCGCGCGACGCGACCTTCGCGTTCGAATCCGCGCCGCCGCCGCCGCGATTCGACGTGGACGCTCCCCACGCGCCGCGGCTCGTCCGCGCGGCCCCCAAGGCGGGGGCCGGGGCAACGCCGACGCGCATCGCGGTGTGAGCGAATGCTGACGCAGACAAATGTTCCCTCTCGCTTCTCGCGCGCCGCGAGCACGCGCGCAGCGAGTCGACGAAAAGCCGCAGCCGAGCAACGGCACGCCAGACCCCCCGCGCGCCGCCGACGTCACGCGTGCGACCCGCGCGATGGCCACCGCACGCAACCTGATGCTCGCCGGCGCCACCGCGGTGCGTCCCCGCGCGACCGCGCGCGCCGTCGCGCGCGTCGCGTCGTCGTCGTCGCTCTGATCGATCGCGCGCCGTCCTTCGCGAGCTCATCCATCGCGCCTCTCCCTCCCTCCGTCGCCGTCCGTCCTCTTCCTCCGCAGGCCGCGGGCGCGTACTACGCCCCCGCGATGTACCATGTGTACGAGGCCGAGAGCAAGGTCACCGCGGCCGAGCGCGCGTACGACGCGGTGAACGCCAAGGCGCAGTCGGTGCGCGATCTCCGCCCCCGCGCGTCTCCCCGCGCTCGCCGCGGTGCCCAGAGTGAGCGGTGCCCACTCCGCGACTGACGATCTCCCCGCCCCGCCGCCCGTCTTCCTCCTTCGTCAGCACGAGAACGAGATCGCCCGCGCGCAGAAGACCGTCGCGAGTGGTCTCGCGGACATGACCAAGGCGCAGACCGAGGCGACGCGCGCGAACGAGGACGTCGCCGCCGCGCGCGCCGTCGTCGCCGACGCGACGCGAGCGCTCGACGCGAAGCTCGAGGCGCGAGAGAAGATCGCGCTGCGGCTCACCGCGGTCAGCGCGGAGGTCGAGAAAGCGAAAGGGATCGTGGCGCAGAGGACGAAAGAGAAGGAGGGTACCGCGGTGCAGGTCGTGAAGGCGAAGATCGCGATGGATAAGGCGAGGAAGGACGCGATGCGCGCGGCGGAGTCGGTGACCTTACCGCCGCTGCCGTTTCGCTGATGATTTTTTTTTGTTTACTCAGCTGGTTGTCGAACTCAGAGCGCGGCCACCACCCACGCGCGATCGCGACTGGATTCGACTCGACGACGCACGTTACAGCACGCCGCCGCCGCCACCACCACCACCTCCGTCGCGAACGCGCCGCCGCCGTGCGCGACCGCGAACGCGCGCTCACGACGCTTCCTGTCGTATCGCGTCCAGCCTCGCCTGAAGGTTGCCGAGCTCGTCGTCCTCCGCCTCCGCCTCCGCCTCCGCGGGCGTCGGCGCCGCGGGCTCCCTCGCCTTCTTCGCCGCGACGACCGGGACCGGCGCCTTCCCCGCCTCCGGCATCAGCGCCACGCTCTCGCCCGCGATCTCCGCCAACACCTTGTTCAGCTCGCTCTCGCTCTCCTCCTCCACGTCCTCCGCGCCCCCGTTCATGTCCTCGAACGCCTCCTCCACGAGCTCCTCCACGAGGCCGCTCTTCATCATCTCTTTGGACATCTCTCGCATCGTGTCATTCGCGGCTTTGTTGCGCGCGAGGGCGTTCATCGCTTTCAACACCTCCGTGGATTTCGTGAGGTGCCCCACGGACTTCACCGTCGCGAGCTGCTCCGAGAGCATCATGGACACCGAGTTCATCTGCGCTTTGTTTTGGTACAGCCTCGAGACGGTCTTTCGCGACGAGACCACCTCCTTCGCGAGCACGCGCATGGACTTGATGTCGTTCCGCTTCGCGCAGTCTTTGATGCTCTTCCGGACCTTCTTCTCCTCGTTCTGGATGTCTGCGAGGGCGACGCGCGCGGGCGGGAGGACGGGGGCGGGATCGGGGGAGGTCAGCGGTCTCGAATCTGGAGGCACGACGAAAGGCACCGTGCCCCTCGCTCGCGCGTCGCGTCGCCGGCGGACGCATCTGGAGTTCTCGCGCGCGCACCTCGGACTTGTCGGTCGACGTTCCGCATCTCCGCCCGGAGCTTACTCTGCCATTCCCGTACCATGTCCTTAGGGTCCTTCTTCTTGAACATCCCGAAGAGACCCATGGTGCGCGGCCGAGGGCGCGCGCCCGAAAGTGGGGGTAACAACTGGCGTGTTCGGTCGGACGTGCGCGATTTCGCCAGCGGCCTGCTTCTTGAATGCCTCGAAGATACGCCTCGCGGTCTCATAGAAGCACGCGCGAAGGGTCTCGTCGTCGCGTCCGTCAAAATGTCCGGAACTCCCGGTGTCGTCGCGGCCCAAAAGGTGCGCGTCGCTCCCGCGCTCGAACCCGGCGCTCGCCGCGTCGCCGCGCGCCGCGCGAGCGCCCGCGCGGACGGTCGCGCGCGAACCCTAAAAAGAAGTGCCCCCTCGTCTCGTCCCGCGAGCCGCGACGCGATCGCTGACGCGCGACCCCGCTCCCTCGTCCTCGCTTCCTCTTCCAGGCGCTCAAGGCTTCCAAGGGCCTCATCCACCTGAAGGGCGGCTCCCTGGTGCGCGCACGGAACCCGACTCGACCTCCCCGCGCGCGCTCGGAGGATTCGCGCAGCCAACGGGCCGCGTTCGGTTCGTCGCCCGATCATCATCGTCGCCGACACTCACTCACGCCGCTTCCTCTCTCTCTCTTCGCCTACTCGCAGGATAAGCTGACGTCCGTCGCGATCCCGCTCACGCTCGCGGGCGTCGCGACTGGTCTCCTCGTCAAAGGGCTCGACGATCTGTACCACGGCAAGAACCGCAAGGAAGGGTTCTAAGCGAGCGAGCGGTCGATCGCGCGCGGAGGAGCGACGACGAGGCGAGATGTACCACCAAAACAACTTAGCAACAACACGTAGTCGTGTCATGATTTCACGACAAAACCACCCCTAAAGCATAACTCGCTAGCTATCAGTTAATCTAATTCCCGCGCTCGTTGTCCTTCTTCCAGAACGGCACGAGCCCGTTCGACGGCCGCCCCTTGTGCGCGCCGCCGACGCCGCCGGATAAAAACTCGGCCCAATGCCGCGTCGTCTCCCCGCACGACACCGCGCCTGAGCACTTCGTGAGCGTCTCGTCACGCGCCGCCACCTCCTCCGCGCTCAGCGTCCGCTCCCCCACGACGTGCGACCCGTCCTCGAGACCCTGATCCTCCACGACCTCCAGAATCTCGCCGTCCTCGCTGTCGCTCCCGTCGTCGCCGCGGTCGCCGCGGCCGCCCCCGCCGCGCGCGACGTACCGCACCTTGACCGGCGGCGGCGGGTGACACGAGTCGCACCCGCAGTTGCTCGCGTGCGTCGCGAACGGATTCGGATTCGGATTCGGATTCGCGCCGCCGTTACCATCGGCGTCTCCGTCGACGTCGTCCCTGTCCGTGACCTCGTCGACGACGAGCGGTCCCCGGACGTGCTTGAACGCGCACTTGTCGCCGAATCGACACCCCGCTTTGGTGTTGAACGTCTGGCATCGCACGGGGGAGTCGCCGTGGAGGTACCCGCAGTCGTCGCCGTTCTTGCACTGGCCGTTCCGCCAGAACAGGCACGGCTTCAGCGCGTTATCGTCCAGCGGAATCGGCGCGTGCCTCGAGCCGACTCTTCGGCGCTTGTTGACGTGCCCGACGTCCATCTTCCCGGTGGTCATTGCGTGCGCCGCGTACCGGAGCGCGGAGGGATGCATCGGAACCGACGCGCCTCCTCTTCCTCCTCCTCCTCCTCCGCCGCCGCCGCCGTTGAACATCGGCGGCGGCGTGTGCATCATCCCTAGCCCTAATCCTAAACCCAGCCCCATCGACGTCGGCGGCGGCGCGGACGCGGCCCACCCCGCGAGAGCGCCCGTGTACGGCATCTTCGGCGGCGTCGCGCGCTGCGATCGGCCCGCGCGCGATCCCGTCGCACCGCCGCCCTTGCCTCTGGTTCCTCTGGCGGGTTTGGGGGTCTTCGCGTCGGCGGCGGCGCCTCCGCCGGCGTCGTTCGCCGCCGGCAGAGCCTCGCCCTCCTCGGTCATCCCCGACGACGGGCGGCCGCGTCGGCGCTTGTGCGCTCGACGTCGCCGCGAGAGCGAGAGACGTGCCCGCGTCAGATCTGACGATGATGAGAGCGGTCGTCGCGCCTCACGTCGGCATCATCGGTTTCGTGTTCTACGTCAGCACTCCCTCGAGCGCACCACGCCATGATGCACGCGCTCTCGACGCCATCGCGCGTGCACGGCGCGTTCAAGCGCGCGCCGTCCACGCGCGCGACGGACGAGCGACGCGCGTCGACGCCGCGACCGGCGCGACGGACCGTCGTCGCGTCGCCCGTCGTCGCCGCCGGACTCGGCTCGCTCTTCCCGTTCGGCGGTGATGAGCCGTCGAACGCCGCGAAGGGCGCGTCGTCGAGCGCGAACGCGGGCGGGTTCTCCCAGGGCGCGGCGAACGTCGGTTCGACGAACGAGGTCGCGGAGGTCGTCGACGGCATGCGACGGAAGCGCTTGGGGGACACGGACATCCTCGTCAGCGAGTTCGCGCTCGGGACGCAGCGATGGGGAGGCGCGGACTTCAACTCCCCGGACGAGAAGCTGTGTCACGCGCTCATGGACCGCGCGGTGCTGGAGTGCGGCGTGAACCTCCTCGACACCGCGGAGCAGTACCCGATCCCGTCGGACCGCTCGAGGCCGGAGGGCGACACGGAGAGGATCATAGGGAGCTGGATGAAGAAGGACAGGTCGCGCCGAGAGAAGCTCGTCATCGCGACGAAGATCACCGGCGGCGGCAACGTCACGAAGAAGAACATCAAGAAAGACCTCGAGGGGTCGCTGCGGCGCCTCGGGACGGACTACGTGGACGTGTACACGCTGCACTGGCCGGCGAGGTACACGCCGCAGAGCAACTGGGGGCAATCGCTGCAGTATCATCAGGAGACGGAGGCGGCGCCGTGGTATCGGAACCACGCGAGCTTCGAGGAGATCGCGGAGGCGACGGGGGAGCTCATCGACGAGGGGAAGCTTCGCGGGTGGGGGATGTGCAACGATAACGCGTACGGGCTCACCGCGAGCGTGTACGCGGCGCGCGCGATCGGGAAGTATCCGCCGTGCGTGCTTCAAGGCGACTTTAGCATCATCAACCGACGGTCGGAAGAGAACGGAGTGTCCGAGGCATCGTCGCCGACGAACGAGAACGTCGGGTTCATGGCGTATAACGCCCTCGCTGGGGGCGTTTTGACCGGGAAATACCTCGACGTCCCCGCCGCAGTCGACAACGCGCGAGACCCGAAGCTCGCGGAGAAGCTCCTGGATAACCCGCGCGGGCGCATGGACGACTACAGTTGGGGGAAGACGTTATACCGGTATCGATCCGGCCCCGCGGAGGCGGCGACGCGCGAGTACGCGAAGATCGCGAAAGAGGCCGGGATGTCGCTCACGGAGCTCGCGCTCAGGTGGTGCCGCGACCGCGCGCTCGTCACGACGACGCTCATCGGGCACACGAGCCTCGAACAGCTCGACGAGACGCTCAAGTATTTCGGGAAAGATATCCGACCGCTGCCGGCGGATGTGAACTGGGCGATCGACCGCGTGCACATGCGAAACCGGCTGCCGATTTTCAGCAGCGATCGCGTGGGGGCGGACTGGGAGGGCTCAGGGGAGATCGGCGAACGCATACCGTGAGAGCGGTATTGTCACGCTCGCTCGTTATACACGGTATGCGTCGTGGTGTGTAGCAGTGTACCTCCAGAGCGTCGTCCTCGTCCAAAACTCTATCATCGTCTACTAATACGCGCACTTCGGATCCAACTTGCGCCACACCTCGCGACACCTCCCCGCGGCCATCCGCACGCGTCGCTTCGGGTCGTCCAACGCCGCGGTCGCCGCTTTCATGACCGCCTTCCTCTGCGGGTACACCGCGCTGAACGGCAACGCGACCGCGGCGAGGAGCGCCTCGAGCGCGGTCTCGCGAACGACCGCGGACATTATCGTCGGGTCCCCCGCGGCGAAGCGCTCGTCCGGCTTCGTTCGCCGCCGCGCGCGCCCCGCCGCGCTCGCCGTGCCCAACGCGCACAACGCGTCGATGATCCCCCCACCGTGCTCGTCCGCGTGCGCGTGCAGCACGTCCCTCGCGCGCTCGTCGCTCAAGAAAGACGCGGTGAGCGTGATCGCGGACGCGAGCGCGTCTTTATCCGCGAACGGCGTCTCGCGATCCGCGAGCGCGCGCATCGCCTCCGCGAGCAGCGGCACGACGGCGTCGCCGCGTTGCAGCACCGCGGGCGTCGGCGCGTGCGCGGCGAGGTGCACGAGCGCGGACAGGCGCGCGGGGCGATGCGCGAGGTCGGCCGCGCCCGCGCGCAGCGGCGTCAGGATCGACGGCAGCGTCGTCGAGAAGAGCTTCTGACGGAACAGCGGCTTCTCGACGCCGTGGAACGTCTTCGCGACGCCCGGTCCGCCGCCGCTCGGCGACAGCGCCGCCCCGAGCGCCTTCGCCGCGCCCGCGGCGAGCTCGCGATCCTCCGACGCGAGCGAGGACGCGAGCTCGGCCGCGAGCGCGGGCGCGGTCGCGTCGTTCCTGGCCGCGAGCGCGCGAAGCACGCCGCCGACGACTCGGACGCCGCGCGGCGATCGCAACGCCGCGAACGCGCCCGCGGCTTTCGCCGCTCCGACGCCCGAGTCGGGGCCCAGCGCGCTGTCCGCCGCGCCGCCGTGCTTGTGCATCAGCGCGCTCGCCGCGTGCGACGCCGCGGTCGCGTCGTCTTCGGACGACGCGTCGTCCACGGCGACGGCGACGAGCGCGCGCACGGCGTCGACGCACGACGGGACGCGCGTCGTCGGACGCGTCGCGGAGAGCGCCGCCGCCGCGGCTTTGAACGCGCCGTCTTCCTCGCGACGCTCGCGCGCCGCGAGGACGATCTCGATCGCCGCGGCGACGATGGGTTCCTGCGTCTCGACCGCGCACGCGGCGACCGCGGCGCGCACGAGTCGCACGACGCCGTCGTCAGAAGCGGAAGCGGAAGCGGAAGCGTCTTCGGGCCCGGCGGGCGCGGCGGGCGCGCGAGGAGAAAGAAACGTCATCGCCAACGCCGCCGCCGCCGCGTCCTCCTCCGGCGACGCGCCCTCCGCGTCCGTCGCCGCGCGCTGCAGCATCCCGGGCGTGGACGTCGTCGACGCCGTATCCGACGTCCCCGCGAGCGCGTCCACGAGCGCGCGCCACGATTCCGCGTCAAAAGCCGCGGCGTCCCGCGGCCGCGTCGCGAACGCGCACAAAATCGGCGTCGCGACTTTCCGCGCCGCCGACGAGACGGCGGCGACGCGCGCCGCCGCCGCCAACGCCCGCGCCGCCGCGCCGCCCGCGCACTCCTCGCACAGCTTCATCAACGGCGGCAGCGCGTGCGTTATCGCCGCGGCCGCCATGTCCGGATCCCGCGTCGACGCCGCCGCCGCGCCGAGCGCCTCCCCCGCGCGTCGGCGCACGTCGTCCCCGACGTACGCGAGGTACGCCGTCGTTTCCTCGTCGTTCGCCGCGCTTGATGCGAACGCCGGCGGCGGGTCGTCCGGCCGCGTCGCCGCGTCCACGAGCGCGCGCATCGCGGTGATGGCGCCGTCGCCGGACGACAGCCCGTGCCCGGTGGGGAACGCGGTGAGCGCGCGGAGGCCCGCGATGCCGAGAATCGCGCCGTCAGACGCGTCCACGAACGCCTCCTCCTCGTCCTCGACGTATTCGACGCCGTCGTCTCGCGTCAACGCGCCCGCGCCCTTGATCGTCTTCGCCGCCGCGGCCGCGAACAGACCCGCGAGCCGAGGCCCGCACGCGCCCAACACGCCCTGGGCCCCGCCGATCGTCCCCGTCCCCGTCTCTTCTTCGCCGCCGCCGAATATGGAGCCGTCGAGCGCGCCGGAGATCGTCGGCATCGCGAGCACGAGCAACAGCGGCGCGACGCCGGGCTTCACGCGCTCCACGTCGCCCGTCGGTCCCAAGCCCGCCGCGTCCAGGAGCGGGGTCAACCCGCGCGCGATCGCCGCGGACGCGGCGGCGACGCCAGACGCGGCGACCGCGCCGAGGACGCGGCCCGCGCCCGCGACGAGCGCGTGCCCGCGCTTCGTGACCTCGGACGCGGACGCGGCGGCGCCCTCGGTCGCGCCGCCGCCGGGTCGAGCGTTGCCGCACCCGCCGCCGCCGCCGTCGTGGTCGTGGTCGTGGTCGTGATCGTGCCCGCTCCCGCCGCAGCACCCCCCGCCGCTCTTCTCCGCGTTTTCGTTTTCTTCCCCATCCTCGCTCGCGCCGCTCGGGGACAACGCGGCAGCGGCGTCCTTCAAGCACGAATCCTCCAGCGCCAAGTCCACGAGCGAGACGCGCCCGGGCCCGCCCCCCCCGGTCGCCCACTCCGCGGCGAACATCCTCGTCGCCCACCGCGCGACGCCCTCCGCGTTCAGATCCTCCCCGCCCTGCGGCGGGTTCAGCAGCACCCTCCGCAGCGCCCCCCACGTCGCGCGCATGTGAGGCGCCATCGCGCGCCGCCCGAACGCGCTCCCGCACGCGGCCAGCGCGGCCAGCGCGTCGTCCACGACCAGCCCCGGCTTGGACCCGTCCACGCTCTCCAACACGTGCGGCACCGCCCACGGCGCGTACGCGCTCGACGCGCACATCGCGCCTCGCAACGTCGCCGCGAGCTGCTCGTGCGTGACGCGCACGACGTCGCCGGGCGGCGGGCGGAACGACACCGGGAAGTACGCGGCGACGACGTCGTAGAGCGTCTCCGCGGCGGCGGCGAACGCGGCGCGATGCGCGTCGAGCTTGGAGAGCGCGCGCGCGTCGTCGCCCTCGGCGCCGCAAAACGCGCGGGGCAATGCCTGGAAGAGCTCGCAGACGAGGAGGACGCACCGCGGGTCCTTCTCGCCGTCGCACGCGGCGACGACGCACTCGAGCTGATCCGACGGCGTCGACGTGCCGAGCGGCGGGCCGACCGCGTCCGGCTCGTCCGCCGCGCCCGCGTGCGACAGCAGCGCGATCAGCAGCTCGTAGCTTCGCTGAGGGCCATTCCATACAAAGCGATGTCGGGGTGGAGTTCAAAGGCGTCAGGTGGAGTTCAAAGGCGTCGAGGACGGGGATTGAAAGCGAGGGGTGGGCGGAGAGATGCGCCGGGCAAAGTCCTTAAGGATCGGCGTTCACCTCGCCAACGCGGTCGTATGGGGACCAGTGTATAGAACGCACCTGGCGATCCGCCTGCACGAGGCTCGGGACGTGCACGGCGTCGAAGAAGCGGTCCGCCATGTCGAGCGCGGCGAGTCGAGTCACCGCGGGCGTCGTCTTCGGATTCGTCGTCGTCGTCATCGCGCCGGGATCCGCGTGAGGGACGGATCCCGGATTCGTCCCTTCTTCGGGCGAAACTGAAACGCGCGCGCGGAGCATCGCCGCGCATCCGAGCAGCGCCGCGCGGACGACCGCGAAGTCGTCCAGCTTGGACGTGAAGTACTGCGACAGCAGGTTGGCCGCGCTCGCGGGCAGCGGACGCGGCGACCGCGACGCGTCGTCGGCGCCGTCGGGCGCGCCCGAGGCGTACCCGGCGACGGACTCGGCGAGGAGGAGCACCCCGCGCGCGCGTCGCGCGTCCTCCGTCGTCACGAGGGCGGACTCCATGCCGCGCAGGAGGTCGAGGAACGAGATCGCGCCGTCGCGCAGGAGCCGGACGACGGCGCGCGACGCGTCCGCGCGCGACGCTTCCGGGATGGATCGGTCGGGAGACACGAACGTCTCCACGTCCGCGGCCCACCCGGGGGGGGGGTCGACCTCCATGTCCGCGCTCATCGTTGTGGCGCGCGCGAGATCGCTCGACGGCGCGGCGGACCGCGGGAGTAACATCGAGCGCGTCGATCGCGTCGGAGACTCAACTTAATATCGCGATCGGTGCCGAGTGCCACGTCACACGCGCGAGCGCACGTCGCCGGCGCCATGTCGTCCGCCCTCCTCGCCGCTCGCGTCGTCCCCCCGCGCGCGCTCCGCATCGCGCGCGTCGCCTCGCGGCCGACGCGCGCCTGCCGCGTCGCGACCCACCCGGTCGTCGCGGGACTCAAGGACCTGGACAAGGACCTCGCGAAGGTGAGCCCGTCGCGGACGCGCGACGCGCTCGCGGGGGACGACCGCGAGCTCCGGCGGCAGGCGATCGTCGGCGTCGGCGGGTGCGTCTCGTGCGCGATCATGGGGTACAGCCTGTACACGCTGCGGCACACCGGGTGCGGGCTCCCGCCGGGCCCGGGCGGGCTCGTCGGCGCCGCGGAGGGTCTCAGCTATCTCTACGTCTGCGCCCTGGTCGCGTACAGCGCGGTGAAGAAGGTCCGGACCGGCTCGGGACTTCCCGAGGGTCCGGGGGGCGTCCTCGGGCTCGCGGAGGGGCTCGCGTACTTGCTCGCGCTGGGGGGTGTATACTGCCTCCTCGGGCAGGTGGAGGATTTCGGGTTCATCCCGAACGCGGTCCCGGTCGAGGGAGGACCGTGCTTCTCCTCGTGAGCGGCGCGGATTAATCCAAATCCAAATTCAGTCGGACGACGCGTCCGCGGGCGGCGCTTCGACTCGCGTGGTCGCTTCGCGTGATATTACTACACGTAGTAGGCCATAGTGTGTAATCCGTCCGTGATTGAGATCATCGAAACCTCAAATTACATATGCTGATCAACTCGTCTATACAGTCAAGGCATTCGTTCGTCAGTGGTACAAAAGGGGTCTTCGACGTGTTTCACGCCGCGGCGGCGCCGCCCCCGCTGTTCTTCGCCTCCTCCTCCGCCTTCGCCCTCTCGAAGTTCGCGTTGCACTTCTCCCAGCAGAAGAACAGCAGCGCGCAGAAGCACCCGCGGTACAGGCCGATGTCTAACGTGGGCTTCGCCGTGAACGTGAACAACGCCGTCGCCCAGCAGATGACGCAGTCCCGCTTCACCTCGTACGGCTGCCCCAAGAAGCTCTCCTTCCCGAGCAGCGGCTTCATCTTCTCCGTGGGACCGAGAAGCGGCAAGACGCCGCTCCCGACGAGCGCACCGAGGACAGCCTTCGGTAACACGTCGAGGTGCTCGCCGCCGCCGGTGATGACGAACAAGACGAGACACACGCCGGTGACGAAATGCGACAGACGCGTCTTCGCGCCGGCGATGATGCCGAAACTACTGCGCGAGATGACGCCCGCGACGTTCATCCCCCCCGCGGCCGCGGACGCGATGTTCCCGACGCCCTGCGCGATGAGCTCTTTGTCCGAGTCCCACTCCTCGCCGTCTTTGTCCGCCCACATCCGGCACACGGCTGCGCCTTCGAGGTAGGTGATGACCCCCATCGCGATCCCGGGGACGAGGAGGCTCGTCGCGAGCGCTCTCGGGATCTCCAACGCGGCGGGCGGCCACAGCGTGCTCAAGTTCACGTGGATCGCGCCGACGCACGTGCCGACGTTCACGCCCATCGTCGCGAGCACGCAGCCGACGATGCAGCACACGAGCGCGGAGGGGAAGAGCTTGTGCACCTTGCCGCCGTTGAGCATGATGAAAAACGTGAGCGCCGCCATCCCTGCGCTACCAAAGTCCCAAGACAGCGGGTGCGCGGCGAGCCACAGCGCGGCGGTGAGGAAGTTCCCCGCCATCGGCCCTTGCGCCGTGGCGCCGACCATCGCGGGGACTTGCGAGAAGAACACCATCCACGTCGCGGCGCTGACGAATCCTTGAAGGATGCTCACGGGCAACGACGTGATGACGTTCCCCATCTTCGCCAACCCGAGCGCGATCCGCGTGCACCCGGCGTAGAACGCGAGGCACGACGCGCCCATGACGTACACCTCCGTCGCGCCGATCAGGCCGTTGTTGAGGAGCGCGCCGCGCGTGAGCAACGCGCCGAGCGAGAGGCATCCGACTTGGATGTACCTCGACGAGCCGAGGATAGCGCACGGGATCGAGCACGCGGCCGCGGCCATGACCGCGCACTTCACGCCCGTGCCGGCGAGGAACGCGTACGCGCAGGACTGCGGCATCGCGACGCACGCGGTGGAGATCCCCGCGAGGATGTCGCGGCTGATGTCCGTCTTCGATATCCTCTTCGTCTCCTTCGGGTCGGCGGACGCATCATCCCCCCCGGACGCGGCCGCGACCGCGGTGGGGACGATCCGTCGCGTCGTCCGCGAGTTTCTCGTCGCGGTGTGGCCGATCGTCGATCCGCGGAGCGCGCGCGCCGCCGCGGGGGTCGCGACCGCGACGCCCGCGGTCGCGCGGAGGAGCGCGCCATCGCGAGGAGGCCAAACGGCGGCGATTGTGGTGGACGAGATATTTTTTGTTCGGCGGCTCGTCGCGGCGCCGACGCGAGCGTTCGATCGCACGCGCCGCTCGTCGCGAACGCGGCGGCCCGCGATCAACGCGCGCGACTGCGCGATGGAGACGGGCGCCATCTCGAGCGGGATCGGCGGCGATTGGTGCCGCGCCGAGTGACGATGCACCAGGGAGCCGTAGGGTTCCGCCGATCGCGAAGACTGCTCAAAAAAGCAAAGCGAGCAGCGCTTTTTCTCATCCGTTCGAGCTGTTTGGTCCGGTCGGTCGCAGCGTACTACAGTACGCGCCGTGACGAGTGCAAATGCGCACACGACGCGCGCCGGCACAGCGGCCCACCACCCACCGCACCCGGTTTGTTGAACGCGGCCCGAACCAACGCCGTTTAAAGAGGAGGGGAAACGAGATCGTGCGCTCAGATACGTGGCCGCGGGGCGCGTGTGGAGGCGCGCGACTCGGGTCGTCGCGTCGCATCCTTCGCGTTTCCGCGCGTCCGCGCCGGGAGCGTCGCGGCGCGCGCGGAGCGTCCAATCGAGCGTCGAATCGAGCGCGCGCGCGTCGCGACGACGGGACGGGGCGCGCGTCCTAAAGCGGTGGGCTCGAGAGGAATATAATAGGATGGACGACGTGCGCCCGCCGCCGCGGCATAACCCCGGCAACTCGGCGCTGTCGCGCGTCAACAGCGGGTCCCTGGGAAACTTTCACATGAACCGCGAGATCGCGGCGCCGGACCCGCCGGTGAAGAAGGAGCGCAAGCGCGAGGTCGTGAAGCGGCTCATCGCCAACCTCTCCTACGTCGAGATGTCCGTCGTCAAGGCGACCGCGCCGACGGACGGACCGCCGAAGAGCAAGCACACGCGACGACTCGTCGACGAGTCGTGGCGATCCCCCGCGGCCGCGGAGGAGGCGATCCTCGCGCTGTCGCGGTGCCCTCTGCTGAACTCGCCGATAATCACGCTCAAGGTGCTGAGCACGGTGCACGAGCTCATGCAAAAAGGATCGCCATCGGTGCTGCCGGCGACGTGCCAGTGGCTCGATCACTTCATGCTCGTGGAAGCGCACTGGGGGCCGGGACAGATGGGGGGCGAGTACGGCCTTTCGCAAGTCTGCGGAAGGCTCATCGTCGCGTACGCGAAGATGCTCAGCGCGAAGGCGCGGTTCCACAAAGACTATCGCGCGTTTGAAAACAACTACTCGTTCGACGCGGAGAGGTCGACGAACGCGCGGCCGGACCCGGTGTCGGCGCAGTCCCTGAGCGCGATGCTCTCGCTCGGGAGCTGCTGCAGAGAAGCTCTGGACGTCGCGGCGGACATCTTACCCAGGGATCCCCCGCTGGCGGCGTTGCAGTGGCATAGACTGCTCGCGCACGTCGGGAAACTCGTCGCCGTGGAGGCGCACCTGCTTCACGGCGCCGCGGTGTACGTCGCCGCGACGCTCGCGGAGTACGGCGCGGGCGGGTTAAAGAACGCCGGGCCGGGAGGGAGAGGCGAGGGCGGGCTCCCGAGAGAGGAAGCGCGGCGGTTAGAGATGGAGCACAGCGCGCTGAGAGCGACGTTCGTGGAGGCGCGCGCGCGGCCGGCGATGATGCTCGCGTTCGTCGAGGAAGGCGGCGACCCCGCGCTCCCGCCCGGGTGGCTCGGCGAGGGCGAGGGCGGCGAGCGGTTCGGGTTCCTCGAGCTCCCTGCGTCGCTGCCGAATTTCGATAGCAAAGAAGGGAGGGCCGCGATGGCGAGCATGATCGCGAGCTCGTTCGGACCGCCGTCGTCGCACACGCCGCCGCCCGCGAGCGCGAGGGAGGTGTCCCCGTTCGACGCGTACCCGAGCGACGACGAGTACGCGTCCGCGTCCGAGGGCGGAAACGAGCGCGAGCGCGGCGCGCGCGACGACGGCGGCGCCAGCGCGGAGGACTTTGGTTGGCCGGTGGTCTTCTCCCCGGGCGGGGTGAACGAGCGAAACGCGCCGACGGCGGGGGCGCCGCTGATCGACTTCGACGACGGCGCGGGGTGGGTCTCCGCGGCGGCGGCGACGACCGCGGCGACGCCGCGGCCGCCCATCTTCGGTGGGTACAGCGGGTCCACGTCCATCGCCGGCGGCACGGTCCCGGGCGGGGGCGCCGGACGCGGCGGCGCGGGGATGCGCTCGGGCGTCGCGACGGGCGGGCACAACAGGACGCCGTCGCAAGAGAAGAAGGCGCTCGACATGGCCGCGTCGCTCGCGGCGTTCGAGCTCACCGCGGTGCGTCCGACGACGCAGCAGGAGGCGGTGTTCGACGCGAAGGCACCGACGATGTTCAAGGACATCGCGCCCGCGGGGATCAACTCGCAGCGCCCGCCGCCGACGGCGGGGCCGCCGATGTCGATGAACGCCGCGTCGAGGACCAACGGCGGCGGCGGCGTCGCCGCGGCAATGGGCGGGTGGGGCGGGAACGGCGGCGGGTGGGGCGGTCAGCAGCAACAGCAGCTGCAGCAGCAACCGCCGCCGCAGCCGCAGCAGTCGCAGTTGCAGCAGTCGCAGCAGTTCGTGTCCGCGCGGCAGCAGCAACCCCCCGCGCCGCCGCCGCCGCCGCAGCCGCAACGCACGCAGGCGCCGATGGAGGGGTGGGCGAACTTCGACGACGCGCCGACGGCGCCGCCGCCGCCGATCCCGATGAAGAACCGGCCGCAGAACCTGAACATCATCCCTCCGAACTTCGCGCCCGCGGTCCCGACGCCGCGCGCGGGACACCAGCGCACCCCGAGCGGCGGATCGCCCGTTCCGGAGGCGTCGTTCGACGAGATTCCGATCGAGGCCATCGTCTTCGGCAAGCGCGTCGGCACCGGCGCGTTCGGCGAGGTGTTAAAGGCGAATTACCAAGGTACGGACGTCGCGGTGAAGCGGCTGAGATTAGACCCGTCGCAGCCGCAGGCGGCGGAGGACTTCCGACGAGAGCTCAGGGTCTTGTGCGGTTTACGGCACAAGCACGTCGTGCAGTTTCTGGGCGCGTGCACGACGGGTCCGGATCTGTGCCTGGTGATGGACTTTTGCTCCAACGGTTCCTTGTACGGCGTGTTACACAACCGCAGGCAGAACATCACCGCCGCGCACGTTTTGCGGTGGATGGCGGACACCGCGCGCGGGATGGTGTACCTGCACTCTAGGAGCATCATCCATCGCGACGTCAAGTCCGGGAACTTGCTCTTGGACGAGAGCGGGTGCATCAAAGTCGCGGACTTTGGCCTCGCGCGCGCGCACGGGCCGACGTCGAACCTCCTCACTCTGGTCGGGACGTATCCGTACATGGCCCCCGAGTTGCTGGATAACCAGGCGTATAACAACAGCGTTGACGTGTACTCGTTCGGGATCGTGATGTGGGAGTGCTTGACCCGGGACGAGCCGTTCCGCGGGCACTCGCCGATGCAGATCGTCGCGACGTTGTTACGCGGCGAGCGGCCGAAGCTGCCGGCGTCGCCGGCGCTGCCGTCGAGCTACGTTCGGTTGCTCATGGAGTGCTGGGCGACGCAGCCGGAACGCCGCCCGACTTTCAGCGCGGCGTTGGATCGGTTGGTCGGGATCGCGCAGGCGATGCGCGCGGCGGAGGAGAACAGGCACCGTCGGTGACGACGCGCGGAGATGATGAAATTAAAAATGTGCGCGTCGCGCGAAACCCCCCGCAGCCCGCCCGCCCGCTTCTCGTCACGCGAGCAGCAGCGCGGTGAACTCCACCTCTAACTCCAACATCTCCGCGACGACCCCGCGACACGCCTCGCGACTCTCCTCCCCCGCGTCCCTCCAGCTCGCGTTGAACGCCTCCACGAACGCGCACACGCACGCTTCGAACTCGTCAGACGCGTGCAGAGGGTAGCACCACGTCGCGTAGAGCTCGCGGTCGTCGGCGACGCCGTCCGCGCCGACGCCCAAGCTCACGGCGATCACGTAGTTCGTCGTCACGCGCTTCCCCCAGTGCAAGTACAGCGCCTCCGCGACGGCGATCACGGCGACGCGCGCGAGGTGGTCGCCGTCGTCCGCGACGCGTCGCAGGAACGCGGACATCCGACGCGGCACGTCCGTCGACGCGATCGCGAGGGCGCCCGCGGACGTCGGATCGCGCTTTATCGCGTCCGCGTCCACGCCCCACAGCTTCTTCATGCTGCGTCGGAAGATGCTCGCCTCGCCCTGTAAGATCAAGTGCAAGAACGCGCCGAGGACTTTCTTGTGCTCAAAGTCGCGCGACGACGCGAGCGCGCGCGCGAGGAGGTCGATGAAGTCCTCGACGAAGACGTAATCGCTGACGAAGTACGTCTTGAATCTGCTCGCGAACGCCTCCGACGGGGCCCGTCTGATCGCGTTCGCGGCCAAGTCGTCCCACGCCGCGCTGTCGCGCACGGTCTGCGCGTCGGCGTGGGACCACACCTCGGCGTGGAACGGCGTCGAGGAGTCTATCGCGTCGAACCACCGCGACGTGGACATGATTGGACGACGCGCTGATGGAAATGACATCCCGTCTCGGCATTTTTATCGGAAGCGCCAGCAGGCCGGCTACGGCTCAAGCCGCGGCACGGCATCGGCACGGACAGGAGCGATCAACTGATCGCAGCCAATCGCGTGCCCGCGTTGAACCGAGATCCGAAATCGCTGAGCTGGCGCATTCGCACAGTCACCGCGTCGGGCGCGCCGCGCACAACCGACGCGCGCGCGCGCGAGCCTCGAAACCGCACCGAGACCTCGCGCCGCGCTTCACGCGACCGACACATCGCGCCGAGCGTCGCGCGCGGGACGCGAACGCGCGCGGACGACGTCGAGCGCCCGGTCGTCTTCCCGCGTTTCGACACGTTTCGGGGGAAGGAACATCTTGCGCGTTTCTCCGCGTCTGTAATCCCCCACCCCGCGGCGCTCCGTCCTCCTCCTCCGCGCGCGATGTCGTGCCAGCGCGTCCTCGCGACCGCGTCGACGTCGTTCGCGCGCCTTCACGCGCGCGCGCACGCCGTCCGCGCGCGATCCCGCGTCGCGCCGCCGCCGCCGAGTCGCGGGTCGCGTCTCCGCGTCGACTCCGCCGTGGGATCTTCCCTGGACGAGCCCGTCGTGTCGACGTCGACGTCGTCGCCGTCGCGCGGCGCGAGGACGAGCGATAGCGAGAAAGCCGCGCTGTCGATCGTGGACAGCAACGACGACGTGTTCGCGGAGTACCTCGACTCGCAGGTGGAGCTCGTCGCGCACGCGCTCGGCAGAGGCGCGCGCGCGATGCTCTACCTCCGCGCCGAGGACGACGCCGGGTCGCTGCGGCTCGCGGAGGTGTCGTGCTACCCGAAGCGGCGACCCCACAGCAGCTCCGGCGAGAACTGGAACGAGGACCACGACGAGGACGACGACGACGGCGATTACGCGCACTCCCTCGAGCGCCTCTCCGGCGAGAGTGGCGGCGACGCGGCGCGAGACGCCGCCGCGGAGACGTCGCAGGCCATCACGCTGAGCGGCCGCGGCGGGTTGTTCGACGGCTCCGTCGACGAATTCGACGTCGAGGGCGGCGCGACGACGACGAGTCAGCAGACCAACGCGGAGGCGCTGCTCGTGAAGCAGCGCGTGTTCGCGCTGCCGTCCACGAACGCGCTCGTCGTCCCGCTGAGCCGCGATAACGCCCTCGTCGGCCTTCTCGTCGGCGAGATGCCGGAGGGGGGCGGGTGGAAGCGTAGGGTGAGCGCGCGCACGCGCGCCAAACGCGCCAAGGAGGGCAGCATCGGGTTCGAGTCCGAGCCCGAGGTGGAGGTGCTCGAGGAAGCGGCCGGCGCGAAGGACGCCGCGGACACCGCGGAGGTGTTCGGCGACCGCAGACAGGCGGCGCTGACGGCCGCCGCGCGCGCCATCGTCGCCGCGTGGGCGATGCACCGCCGCGCGGATTACGCCACCGCCGCCGCGGTGCGAAGCGACCGCCGCGTCGCCGGGTTCACGTACGCCGCGAAGGAGCCGCTCACGGCGCTGAAAACCCTCGGCGGGATGCTCTCGTCGCACCTGAAGCCGGACACGCCGTCGCGGGACATGGCGGAGGCGATGCTCGCGCAGGGGGAGACGTTGGCGTCGCTCTCCGAGGAGCTCGAGAGCGCGTTGTACCCGGCGAGCGCCGTGGAAGAGCTCGCGTCGGGCGCGCGCGGACTCGGGTCTGGGTCCGCGGGTCTGGGTCAGAGGAGGGGGATGAGCGCGGGGCTCCCGAGCGGCGAGCGCGCGAGGCGCGCGCCGCTGTTGCCCGCGCCGGGGACGACGACGACGTCGACGACGACGTCGACGACGACGTCGACGACGACTCGGGGCGCGATTGGCGCGTCGTGCGACGTCACGCCCATCGTCGCCGGTTTGCTCGCGTCGTCCGAGGTGCTCGCGAAACCCGCGGGAGTGACGATGACCGCGACGTTCCCGCCGCCGCCGACCAAGGCGCTCGTCGCCGCGGACAGCAGGGACGTCCACGAGGCGCTCGCGCTCGTGATCGACGCGATGCTGGTGGCGGCGCCGAAGGGCGCGGAGGTGACGGTTGTCGTCAGCGCCAACGGCGGCGCCAAGGGCGGCGTCGTCGTCGCCGCGTCCGTCACCGCGCACGGGGACGACGACTCTTGTCGCGCGGGGGCGTTGGCGGACGCGGTGGACGGGTTGGATCTCGACGCTAAGAGCGCGGGGGAGACGCGGAGTTTGAAGATTGCTCGGAGTTTGGTGGAGGACGCGGGGGGGATATTTCACGCGTTGCCGTCGCTGCCGCCGCGGGTGGCGCGCGTGGAGTTGTGGCTTCCCGCGGCGGCGGCGGCCGCGGCGGCGTCGTACGACGAGGACGACGACGCGGAGGAGGAGGGGGGGGAGGAGGAAGAGGACGACGCCGTGGACGTGTGAGCAGGGTGCCCGCCTTATACAGACAGACCTAGCTTATCGTCGTAAAGGGAACCTGCAACTACGCCGGGCAGACTCGGAGAAAACATTCGCCGCCCTCCCGCCCGCCGCGCGAAAGGTCCATTCCAATAAATCTCTCGCCGTCGCGTCGCACATATCGCCGGCCGCGCGACGACGACCGGGGGCGCCGCCGCGGTTCTGAGCGTCGTCCGCGCGCGAGATGACGGGCACGGCGACGACCCCGCCCGCGGTCGCGTCCGGGAAGAAGACCCGAGGCCCGAAGCCGAAGCCGCGGCAGCTCGGGCAGTGCTCGCATCTGAAAACTTTCCTCGCGCACGGCGGCACGAGGGTGTTCGCGCCGCTCGCGCGGTGCTGCCTCGCCGCGAAGTTCCCAGGGCAGATGCCGAAGACGAGGATGGACGCGACGATGGTGCGTCGGAGGCGATATTCTCGACTCCGCTCGCGCGACGGACGCGACGCGAACCGAGCCGAACCGACGTGGGGCCCGCGACGTCCCCGCCGTCCCCGCCGATCGCGCGACCGCCGATCGATCGACCGAACGATCGAACGAACGATCGAACGAACGACCCTCACCTCGCCCGTCCCCGCCCAACCCCCCGCCCCAGGCGTGCCTCGGCTGCGCGAAGCTCTGCACGCGCGCGCAAGCCCCCGCGCACATGAAATCCCAACCCCCGCCGCCCGCGGGGTCCACGAACACCGTCAACGCGCACTGCGTGTACGCCGACGTCGAGCGCGCCGAGTTGTTTTGCGCCGCGTGCTCCACCTACGTGTACGCGTTGGAGTTCGACAAGACCGTGAACGGCGTCGCCGCGGTCGCGACCGGCGTGGGCGCGACGACGGGCGGCGCCGAGAAGAGAGCCGCCGGCGACGGCGACGGCGACGCGATCGCGGGCGAGGAAGGCGGGAGCAATAAGAAACGGAAGAAGACGACGCCGCGGACGCAGCTCGCGAAGATGGACGTGCACGCGGCGGGGGGCGCGCCGCTCGCGTCCGTGAACGCGCACGGCGTCCCGAGAGGGCTCAGAGGGTTCGCGAACTTAGGGAACACGTGCTTCTTGAGCACGGTCATGCAGGCGGTCGTGCGAGCGCCGAACGTCGGCGGGTTTTTCCTGAGGGACGGGCACAACCGACACGCGTGCGGGAGAGAACGCGCCGAGCGATGGACTGCCGCAGCGAGCGCGGAGGACGAGCACTGCCTCGCGTGCGAGCTCGACGGCCTCGTCGGCGAGGCGTACAGCGGCAGCGGCGAGCCGATCGTCCCGAGCGCGTTTTTGCACTCGTGGTGGCGGCAGAGCTCGGAGCACCTCGCGAAGCATCGGCAGCACGACGCGCACGAGTTTTTTCTGTCGTTGGTTGCCACGGTGCACACGAACCTGTGCCCGCACGAGCGAAGAAGGCGGGGCGTGGGCGTCGCGCTCAAGCCCGCGACGCCGCCGGAGAGTTCCCCGGCGCCGACGGGGTGGATCGTGTCGCAGATCACCGGCGAGTCCGCGGCGAGCGAGGGCGCGGCGGCGAAGGCGGAGACCGGCGCCGGCGCCGGCGCCGGGGGCTCGGGCGAGATCTCCGCGGCGCCGCCGAAATCGCCCGACGAGAACGGCGGCGCGAATCCGCAGGCGCCGCCCGCGAGGTCGGAATACTGCGAGTGCGTCTTGCATCGCGCGTTCGCGGGGTCGCTGCGATCGGACGTGACGTGCAAGCGGTGCGGGCACACGTCCACGGTGAACGACCCGACCGTGGGCCTGTCGCTGGACGTCCCGGTGCCTCTCGGCGCGGACGGGCGACGCGGCGGGAAAGGCCGCGGCGGCGGCAGCGGCGGCGGGCCCGGGATAACCCTGGAAGGGTGCTTAAGACAGTTCGCGCGGCCGGAGACGCTCTCGATCGACGGCGACGTGTTTCCGTGCGCGCGCTGCGGCGACACCGCGACGCCGAAGATGAAGCAGATGGCGATCCGACGCCTGCCGCCGACGCTCGCGTTGCACTTGAAACGCTTCGAGCACGGCGGCGCGAAGAAACAAAACGCGCACGGCGACGGCGGCGGTTCGAAGATCGAATCGCACGTCTCGTTCCCGTTCGTCTTGCCCATGCGCGCCTACTGCGCGTCGACCGCGATCCGGGAGCGGTACGGGAACAGGCTGACGCCGATGAGCGACGGCGGCGGCGGCGCGGACGACCCAAAAAATTACGACCTCTTCGCCGTCGTCGTGCACTCGGGGCAGGGCAGCGACAGCGGGCATTACATCGCGTACGTGCAGTGGCAGGGCGCGTGGTTCCGGTGCGACGATCATCAGGTCACGCGCGCGGACCCGATCACGGTCGCGACCGCGCAGGCGTACTTGTTGTTTTACCAAGCCCGGCCGACGCCGCCGCCGTAGGACCTACTCTCGGAGTTACTAGCTAGCGCTTTATAGACGAACGTCGACGACGTCTTACCGTTTAACCGTCCCGTTGAAACGACGACGACGACTACGACTACGTCGTTACTACTCATAAACTAATCTAACACTTCCCCGTGAACGCGAAGCTCTCCACCGCGCGTCGCAGCCTCGCCTTCTCCCCCGGCCACGAAGACGCCGACGCGGTCGCTCGTATCAAATACTCTTTCCCTCCGACGACCGTGATCGACACGAGCTCGACCGCGGCGCCGAACCGCCCGGCGGTGCCGCCGCCGACTTTCGTCTCGATGTCGTACGTCAGCGCGTCGCCCCCCCCGCTCGCGAGCGGCGTCTTCCGCTTCCGCTTGCCGATGTTCTGTTGCCGCGGCGCCGAGTCCGCGCGGCTTCTCGCGAGCGCGTCCAGGCTCCCTTGATCCGCGACGCTTCGCTGCCCGACCGGCACGTCGGACACGAACACCGCGAGCGTGGACGCCTCGTCCGCGGGGTTCTTGAACGACGCGTCCACGCCGACCGTCCGCGCGGAGCTCAGGTCCGAGAGCGCGCACCACCCGGACGGCCACTCGATGACGTACGCGCATCCGATGGCATCGCTCGTGGACGCCCACGCGTTGAAACCTCCGGGGGTGACCACCGGGTCGTCGTACCCTTTCGGCGTCGATATCTCCGCGCGCGCGCGCGGTGGACGCGATGACGTCGCCGCAGCGGCGGCGGCGGCGAGGCCGAAGAGGGACGCGCGGCGGCCGGGGGCGGACGCGTCGGAACCGCGCGGAGAGGAGATCGTCTCCACGGTCGTCGTTCGCGCGACGCGGGGGGGCGTCGCGCGTCCCCGCGGAGGACGCGACGCCACGGGCGTGGATGCGACGCGCGCGAGCGCACCGATACGGAGCGACGACGACGCCATGCTCGCGACGGGAGTCCGCGTGCGCGCTGGCGGCGATCGAGCTGTGCGCACGGAGACCGAGGGCGTCGCGGTTTTGGTTAACATTCTGTTGCAGCATTTTTCTGTTGCAGCTGGCGCGGCGAGTCCGAGAGCCGCGCCCGTGTAACCCCCAGCCATTCGTTCCGCGCGCCCGCACGCGAGAGAGACGTCGATCTCGCGACGACTCGACGACGGCGACGACGATACCACCGACGCGCGAGGCACGATGAGACGAGGCGGCCCCGAGGAGCTCCCGGTGCGTCTTCTCGCGCGCCCGCGCCCCTCCGCCCCTCGCGAAGGATCGGATCGACCGAGGGCGCGTTCGCTCGCCCTGGCCGAATGAATGACGATCGCCCGCGCCCCGTCCTGACCTCTCCCGCCCCCCGTCCGCCCACCCCAACGCGCAGCTCCTCAACAAACCTGCCAACGGCAAATACGGCGCGAAAACCCTGGACGACACGACGTCCACGGCGTCCAACGCGGTGAACGCCGGGGACGCGATCCTCACCGCGCTGCACGGCCAGCGAAACAAAGTCCTCTCCGCGCGCGTGAACAACGAGTCGATGCAGTCGGACATGGACGTCAGCGAGCGGCGCATGAGCCGCATGGCGTGCGAGCGGTGCGTGCAGCGATACATATGCCTCATATGCCTCCTCCTCGTGATAGGCGGCGCGTCTTTCTACCTGTACTGGAGGTACGAGTTGCGAGACGACGGCGCGGCGCCGGCGCCGGCGCCGACGGCGGCGGCGCTCGGCGCGGGCGCGGCGGCGTGGCTGGGCGGCGAAGTGATCCCGATCGTCGACCCGACGAAATGGGGAGAGGTCCCGAGCCCCCCCGCGCCCGCCGCCGCGACGACGACGACGACGACGGAGGCCGCCACGACCCCCGCGCCGCGCCCGGCGTCGAGCGCGGCGACTGTGGCGAAGTTTCTCGAAGTCAACGCGGGCGTCCAAAACGCGGCGGCGCTGCCGACGTTGACGGTTACGTACGCGAACCACGACGTCGTCCCCGGCGAGCACTTCCAGTCCAGCCGCGACGCGTTCGTGCTGAACCCGCCGCCCGCGGTGTCGTGGAGCGCGATTCGCCCACCGCTCGACCCCACGAAGCACCGCGCGGTGATCATGTTCGACCCGGACGCGCCCGAGCCGGCGCCGGGCGACGGCGCGACGCCGGGCGCGAACGCGCCGTACCTGCACGCCGTCTGGACGACGCACGGCGGAAATGCGGCGACCGCGCCGCTCGCGGTGCCTCGCCTCGCGGTGCCGTACGAGCCCCCGGCGCCGCCCAAGGGGACGCATCGGTACGTGTTCGTGTTGTTCGAGCAGGCGGGAGAGAAGCCGATCGTCGTGAGCGAGGGCGCGGAGACGCAGCGACGCGAGTGGGATCTGAAGGCGTTTTTGGCGAAGAACCCGGGGGCGCGCGCGGCGGCGGTGAATCATCTGACGTGCTCGCCGCCGTCGAAGGACCGGAGGACGGGGGTCGAGGACGACGTGCACGTCGCGGAGGGCCACGAGCCGCTCACCATCGACCCGCTGTACGTCGTGTGATGCCTCATCGATACGACTCGTGAGCTTAAACTCTCGTAACGCTCCTCATCGCCTCATCGCGACTCGAAAAGAAGTTGTTCGCGTTCGAACCACCGCCACGCCACGTCGACTCGCGCACATCTTCTTCGCGCGCGCGATGGCGACACGGCGTGCCGCGACCGCGGCGCTCCGTCGCCTCGCGTTCGGAGGACGCGCTCCCGCGCTCCCGCGCAGGACGCGAACGGACGCCGCGCTCGCCATCCCCGCGCGCGCGCTCGCGTTCGCGTCGTCGTCGTCGTCGTCGTCGTCGTCGTCCGCGACGGAGTTTCTCGACGTCGAAGCGGCGCAAGAGCGCGCGCGCGCGCGCGCCGCCGCGCTCGCGGCGAAAAACGCCAAGGACGACGGCGGCATGTTCGTCTTCGACCGCGCGGTCGTCGCCGCGCACAGGGACCGCGCGGCGTACGCGCGCGCGACGCACCCGTCGAACGATCCCACCGATCCGCTCCTCGAAGAGATCGCGCGACGCACGCTGGACCGCCTCGCGGACGTGAAGCGCGCGTTCCCGAGGGTGCTCGTCCTCGGCGGCGCCTCCGACGCGGTCGTCGGACTTCTCATGCGCGAGCGCGCGGACGTGGAGACCGTCGTCGTGACGGACGTGTCGATGGACATGCTGAAGTTCACGCGCGCGCGCGCCGCCGCGTCGTTCCCGGCGGCGGGCGACGGCGACGGCGACGGCGACGACGACGAGCGGGACGAGCCCGCCGGCGGCTCGCTGCCGTCGCAGACGCTCCTGAACAAAGAGGGCGACCCGGTGCGGCTGCACTACGTCCACGCGGACGAGGAGTGCCTGCCGATCAAGCCCAACAGCGTCGACGTCGTCGTCGCCGCGTGCGGGCTGCACTGGGCCAACGACCTCCCGGGCGCGATGACGCGCGCGCGCGAAACCTTGACGCCGGACGGTCTGTTCCTCGCGTCCGTGTTCGGCGGGGAGACGATGCGCGAGATGCGGATCGCGTGCGCGGTGGGAGAGCTCGAGCGCGAGGGCGGGGTCTCGCAGCGCGTGTCGCCGCTCGCGAGGGTCCGCGACTGCGGCAACCTGCTCACGCGCGCGGGGATGACGCTGCCGGCGGTGGACGTGGACACGCTGACGATGAGGTATCCGAACGTCATGAAACTGATCGACCACGTGCGTTTCATGGGCGAGGGCAACGCGAGCGCGAGCCGGCGACCGGGACCGGTGAGGCGCGGGACCGCGGCGGCGGTCGCGGCGGCGTACGCGACGATGTTTCCCGCGGTGGAGAACGAGAGCGACTTGGAAAAGGCGGGCGTGGAGGCGACGTTTCAGGTGTTGTACATGACCGGGTGGTCGCCGGGGGAGGGGCAACAGGTCGCGTCCGAGCGCGGGAGCGCGGGGGTGTCGCTGTCGCAGTTAGAGCAGGAGCTGGAGAAAGTGCCGGAGCCTCCTTAGCGGGGGGTGGGGACGTAGTCATAGGGAGTTGATCGTATCGCGCCGAGTGTGTCATCAACACTCAGCTCATCAGTACCACAACCTGCATCTGCAGCGCGTCGGTGGCGGTGCCGTAAACCACGACTTCAGGTAGGTCCGCGGCCCGCATTCTCGCGGCGCGCCGCTCCCCCCTCCTCCTACCGACTGACGTCGCGCGGGATGGAGTACGACGCCACCGACGCGGCCCACGGGCAGCGACGGAAGGGGATCCGGTACGTCACCTACGGCGTCGGCGCGGACGACGAGGGCCCGACGCGATCGAAGGACGGCGTGTGCTTCGTCGAGTCGAGCCCCGACCAGGTGAACCGCGCGTTGAACCGCGCGGGCCCGCCCGCCGCGAACGATTGGCCGCACCCGTGGGACGAGAACCACTTCCACGGCGGCGAGCGTCTGAAAGCGAACGCGATCCGAGCCGCGGAGGCGGTCGTGGACCTCGGCGCGGACGTGCGCGAGCGCGGCGCGGCCGCGGGCGGGGAGATTCGCGCCCGGCTCGTCGCGAAGATCTCGTCCATCCACAACTCCACCGGGACGCGGCAGCTCGCGCTGTGGGACGAGACGAAGACCGGATACGCGGCGTACAAGCAAGGTTTGCTCGGCATGCTCATCGCCATGCTCGAGGAGATGGACCCCGCGGACGTCGCGCTCCCGGACGTCGCCACGTGCCTCGCGTACGCCGCGTGCGACGACCTCATTCAGCTCCAAGCCGTGAAGCTCGGCGTCGTGCCCACGCTGATAAAATTGTTCACGTCGGAGAATATGCACCACCCGAAGCTGCTCGCGGCCGTCGCGGACGCGATGTCGAGGGTGTTGAACACGTCGGAAGGGTGTGACGAGGCGATCCGAATCGGCGGGATGAACAACGTCGTGGACGTCCTGAGCTCGTGCGTCCCCGCGGTGGAGGCGACGGCGGCGGCGGCGGCGCTGGCGAGGAAAAATAAACGTCACGGCGCGCTCGCGGAGTGCGCGACCGCGGCGGAGGAGCCGCCGGTGCCGGACGTCGACCCGCATCGCGTCGCGTTCGCGGCGGTCGAGGTGGTGAACAGCGCGGCGTGGGACGCGAAGTATAGGCCGTTTTGCGTCGCCGCCGTGCCCGTGTTGGCGCGCGTGTTGCACGCGGGGACCGCGCATCTCGAGACGGAGACGAACGCCGCGCGCTCGAGGGATCGCGAAGTGCGCGCGCGGGCGTGGTCGAGAGAGGTGATGAAATCCTTGAACGCGAAGCGGGGCGTCGAAGAAGCCGAGGGGAAGGTTGGCGAGGAGAACAAGAAGGCGGAGAAAGAACCCAAACGCGCGTGGGAGAAGATGAAACCGGGGCGGAAGAGGGACATCGTGCGAGTAATCCACAAGAAGCTGTCGTCCGCGGATCTCAAGGAGCTCACGATCAACAAGATGCTCGAGCACTTGAGAAATACAATCAGAGAGATCGACGTCACCGGTTTCATGGACGACGAGGAAGACTTCGTGAAGCACGAGGTCGGACAGTGGCTCCTGAATAACTTCACCGGCGGCGACCCGCGAGAGAAGGACGGCCGTGGATCGTGTATACATCCGTGCCGGTTCGACCTCACGGACGACGAAGACGCGGACGTGGAGGACTGCTGCGGGACGCGACATCCGCTCCAGATCGGACACACGATGTCGACGTTTCAAGACCGCCCAGCGAGCGATTTCAACGCGCCGCCGCCGACGGTCGAGCCAAAGCCAGATCTGCGCGTCACGCATCCGGCCGTCGCGCCCGCGAAGTTGCACGAGACGCTCGCGATGACCGCCGAGGCGATCGGCAGGGTGGCGTTCAACTGCCGCGCCGGGTGGCAGGCGTGCTTCGACGCGGGCGTTCACGCGCCGATCGTGAACATCCTGAAGAAGTCCGCGGCGCCCGTCATGCGCGCGGCGCTGAGAAACGACGGCGCCGTGTTTTTAAACGAGAGCGCGTTCGATGCCGAGCGTCTCCAGCACGCGGAGGACGTGGACAAGCTGAGGTGCGTTCTATACACTGGTTCCCATACGACCGCGTTGGCGTGGTGAACGCCGATCCTTAAGGACTTTTCCCGTCGCGTCTCTCCGCCCACCCCTCGCTTTCAATCCCCGCCCTCGACGCCTTTCAACTCCACCTGACGCCTTTGAACTCCACCCCGACGTTCGCTTGTATGGAACGGCCCTGAGACACACCGTGCTCCCCGGCGCGAGGCTGATGAACATGGGCGTCGACGGCGTGGATACCGTCGCGGGCGAGGCTGCGCGCGCGATCGCCGCGATGTGCTCGTGCGAGTGCGACAGCGTCGACGGCCATCACGTCTCTCAACGGGACCTCGCGAAGATGCGTCTGCGGTGCATCGACGCCGGGGTCGTACCGCCGCTCGTCGCGCTGCTTCGGTGCGGGCCGTGGTCTCGCCACGCGGAGGGCGCCGCGGAAGCGCTCTCGTGGATCAGCGAGGAGCATCACGACTTGTGCGCGGAGAGGGAGACGCCCGGGTGTAAGGCGATGTTTCGCGCGGGCGCGGTGCCGCTTCTGATCGAGCTCATACGCAAGGGGGACCCGCGGTTCAGCGAGTGCGTTACGAACGCCGCGCAGACGTTGTGTAACCTCGTGAGCTGTCACAAGGGCGCGGCGCATCAGTGCGTGGCGTTCAACGCGCTCCCCGTGCTCGTGTCCGTGTTGAATTACAAGCCCCCGAAGCTCCCGCCGATCGCGCCGCTCGACGACGAGGACGCGTTCTTGAGCCGCATCACGGCGTGGACCCCGGATTGCGACGAGGAGTCGAGCCCGGTGTCGGGGCGCGTGGTGCGAGCGGTCTTGAGCGCGAGGACGTGCAAAAAGAACACGAAAAGGATCGTCCCGAATCGGAAATCTAGCTCAAATCAGAAGCCACCGCGTGATGCGAAGTACCAATGGACCACGCCGCCGCATAAGCCGCCGCACGAGGCGAAGTACGACTACTGGGTCATCGCCGCGTCGCATTGCTTGGACGCGATTCGCTCCATCGTGCGCTGCGGGTTCGGCTGGGCCGCGTGCATCGAAGCCGGCGCGTTACCCGCGCTGATGCAGTTCCTTTCGAACAAAGACGCGCAGAACGCGGAGCTCGCGACGGAGATCCTAGAAAAGATCGCGGAGACCGCGCAGAGCGCGGTCGCGACGTCGCTGTGGCTCGATCCTCACGCGTTCATCGGGATGCTCGCGCATTTCGACATCATGAAGAATCCGCTGATCGTGGAGAACGAGGCTCCGTTCATACGACGGACGATAGAGGCGATCTTCACGGCGAAGCCCGAGTTCGCGCGCAGCGAACAAGAGGTTGGCGTGTACGAGATCGCCCTCATACAGTCGCGCCCGGAGACGCTCGCGCGTTTGCTTCCGTTTCTCCTCGGCGGGTACGACAACGGCGGGATCGAAGAGGGGAAGTTCAAAAAGCAAGCCGCGCGTCGGATCCGTCACCTCACGATTCGTTTCGAGTTTCTCACGCTCGTTCGCGATCGCGTCATGGAAGTCATGCGCGTCATGGGCGGAAGTACTGGGCATGAGTATGCAAAGTACTGCGACGCGATCGACGAGATCGAAACGACGCTCGAGCGAATCAGCTACGAGGCGATGAGGTTAGCCGAGCACGTCGGCTTGACGGAAAAAAATAAACCTTTCGAGCTGAGCACGATGATCAATTTCTTCGGCGAGGAGAAAAAAAAGTACCATCCCCGACGAGATAGGGTGCATCACCCAGGCCTTCTAGTGAAGCTCGAACACGAGCTCGGGTTCTGCATCTCGCAACAGATCAAGGTCGGGGACTTGCGCTCAAAAGTCGTCAGGACGTTCGAGGAGAGCTTCTCGCTCGTGTCGAGTCTGCGAAACCCGACGAGGTCGATTCGAAGCGCGGACGATAGGATATGGTCCGGCATCGCGCTCGCGAGACTCGCGTCCGAGGACGGCGTCTCAGAAGTCGCGCGATACGCCCCGTGCGTGAGAATGCATCCCATCGGACGCAGGTGGGGGGAAGGGATGGAAAAGACGCACTTGAACGTCCGGTGGCCGACCGCGGCGGCGGCGCTCGGGCTGGACGACGAGGACTGGGAACATCAAGAGACCGTCCTCGAGAACGCCGCGCGGACGATCGGGGAAGGGGATCTCGTTGAGGGCCCGGGGTGGGTGCACGGCGACACCACGACGATGCCCGTGTGCGGTGTCTTGAACGCGTCGTCGAGCGTGCACGTCATGGTTCGACGCGCGTGGGACCACGCCGCGGCGCTCGCGGCGGCTCCGTTCGACCGCAGAAATTTCACCCCAGACTTCGACGAGGTCGACGCGTGCGAACGCGACGCCGCGGCGACGGACCCGACGTATTCGCTTCATGGCGAATACGGAAGGACATTCGTTCACGACGTCGCGATGCCGCCGTCGATCGGACGAGAGGCTGCGAGGGCGACGTGCGCATTGTTTCACCGCCTGTGGAACGATTCGAGCGTCGAGCGGCGGGTGACCCTGGAAGGAAGGATGCGCGAGGCATGGCTCGACGCGACGACGATGCCGCCGCAGTGCACTCCGGAAAATGGGATGGCCACCGTGGACACGAACGTCACGACCGTGACGAATGCGGAGCTGAGATGGACGAAGCTCAGCGGGCGGAAACGCAAGCGCGGGGACACGGATCAATCAAGTTCACGGGAAAGGGAGGAAAGGAATAAAACACGACCCAGACGCCGATTTAAGGTGAAGTGTTGGATGGCCGCGAAGCAGCAGACCGTCGCGGAGATCAAGAAGGACCTGAAAAAGTACGGAAAATCCACGACAGGGAACAAAGAGACGCTTCTCGCGCGATTACACGACGCGATGAAGGAGGACAGCGAGTTCAGGACAACGCTGATGGAGGACAACGCTGACATTCTTTTATCGAAAGAGCTCGACGGGGAGTACATCGAGGAGTTCTTGGATGTGCAAATCCGTAGGGCGATGGCAGACGAGAAGAAGACGGACATGCTGTCGCCGCGGCCGATGTTCACGCGCAAGGACGTGAACGTGAACACCAACGACGGGCGGACGGTGTCTATTCTCGTCGGCGGTAGGCCGTTTTACGTGCACCGGTCGATCATCGAGAAGCACAGTCCGTTCCTGACGGACGTCCTGCGCGACATGGACGCCGCCGCGGAAGCTTCCACGTTCAGCTCCGCCGCGCGAGCGAAACAGCTCGAGCCGATACCGCTCCCGCACGCGGCAGGGTTGCCCGAGGACGCGAAGACGCTGCGGGAGATCTTCGGAATCGCGATGATTTGGCTGTACACCGAACGCCGACCGAACGAGCTCGTGACGGTCGAGGACGGGCTCCGGCACGACGGCTTGGAGCTGAAATACCTGCCGCACTTGATCGCGCTATCGCACGTCTTAGAGGCCGCGTCGTTGCAGAGCTGGTGCTCCGCGAGGCTCGCGGTGTACGTCGCGGCGTCCTGCAAGGGTAGTCTGCACAATCCGAGGGGGCGAGACCTCTCCGACCACTCCGACGAGAGTTACGACCCCGTCGTGTACTTTCCAAAGCATGACGCGTCGCCGAAGGAACCGATTCTTCCGACGCCGATTCTCCCTGCTCCCGGGAGGCGCTGCGCCGCCATGTTTTTTGCAGAACATCACGATGGCGGCAAGCTACTGAACTGCGTCCGCGACCCGGAGGAGGACAAAATAGAAGACAGTTCGTTCGAGATTAATAAGTCGTTGATGTTAGATTACAACGTCAACGGCCACGTCACCGGAGATAAAGCGTACAAGATGACGTACACCGCCCTGGACATCGCGCTCGAGGACGCGTGCGGCGTCCCCTCGCGCGCGCTCCTCGCGGAGAGCCCGCATCTGCGAGCCGCGGTCGCGTTCTGGGCCGCGACGAGGCTCGGCGGCGCCGCCGCGACGCCGGCGGCGGTGGCGCCGTACAGAGCGCTGCTCGAGGGGCCCATGACGACGCTGCTGTGCGGGCTGGACGTCGGCGGGCCGGCGGGGATGGGCGTGCACGAGCGCGTGACGCAGAGGGTGGACGTGAATATCGTAGAGAGCGAGCAGAGCACGACGGGGTGGATCACCGTGCCGCTTCAGTGAGAGCAGTCGCGCGACGCGCGAACGAACGAACGCGAGCGATTTTTTTTAGTTGCAGAACAGAGCGCGATCGCGCGGTCGTTTACTCGTGCGACACGATCCTCGATCGCGCGAACGACCCGTTCTCGTCGTACTCGCACACGGCCCCGGTCGCGTGCTTGAACGCGCTCGCCTCCACCCCGTCTAACCCCACGCGCGCGGTGACCCATGCGATGCGCTCGGGGTCGTCGTCCACGAGGACGACGGCGCCCCCCGGCTCCGGCTTGGCGTCTCTCAAGGTTTCGAACACCGCGGACGCGTCCGCGGACAGCGTGCCGATCATCTCCACGTTGATGCGCTTCAGACCCATCGTCGCGTCGTCGAGCTGATCGCGGATCTCCGCCGCGGTCTTCGACGCGGACGCGCTCTCGGCGTTGTAGAACACGCGCGCGGTTCGAGTCTGGTACCCGTACAGGATCGACGAGAGATCCATGGCGACGCCGATGGCCTGGACCTCGCCCTCCGCGCTCAGCCCTAAACTCTTGGACGGCGCCTCCTTCGCGGCGGGCGGCGCCTTCGCGGCCGGCGTCGCGCCGTCGCCGTCCTCCTCGACCGCGGCCTTGGCCTCGGCCTCGAGCGTGGCGACGTCGGTCTTCAACTTCGCGACCGCGTCCGCGAGGCTCTCCGTCGGCGTTCCCTCCTCCGCGGCGCGGACGACCGCGAGCAGCGACCGGGGCGTGAGCTTCACGTCCGACGTCGGCTCGTCGTCGAACGCGTCGAAGTCGTCCTTGATCTCCTCCGACATCTTCTTCGTTCTCCGCGAGCGACCGTCGTTGTGACGCGCGGACGGATCCTTCGCGACGTTTCTTAAACGCGACGAGCTGTTGATCGACGTTTGGATGTGTTGGAAAGGTGTGGAAGGTTTCCCCGGCGCGCCGCGCGTCCCGTGAAGGAAGGGTATTCGGCCGAGATGGAATTCCCGTGCGGGCTCGCTCCAACGAATGAATCGCTAACTAACTTCATAAACTACTACAATATGTTCCACAACATCTCCGTCGTCACCCCCTCCGGCATCCGCTGCACCGCCATCCCGAGACGCGGGCAGTAAACGATGTTATTCGGATCGTTTTCTCTCCCGACGTCTTTCCCGCCCTCGGCGTAGTACGCCGCCAACGGATCGGACTCGCCGCCTTCGCCTATGATCTCCACGTCGTCGCTCTCCCGGTGTTTCGTCACGTTGCGCAGGGACTCGGACGCGTCTTCCACTTTGAAATCCACGCCGAACACCGGGTTCACGCTGAAGACTTTAAACAGCGCGTCGACTTCTTTGTAGATCTCGTCCAGCTTCTCCGCCGGGTCCACGCGGAACCCTAACACGTACCCGCCGCTCCGCGACGTCGTGTGAATCACGAGCGCGCGGCCGAATTTACTGTCTCGCACCGTCACGGACTTCATCTGCACGTACGGGATCGACACGTTGAAGTTTTCCGCCATGTTCGCGTGCCACACCACTCGAACGTTGGTCACGAAGAACGTCCCGAGGTTGCCCTGCTCGCTGCTCAGGTTCCACACGCCGGATATCCGGTTGTACGTCTCTTCTTTCGGGAGCAGCTTCAGCTCTTTGTCCGCGATGATCGCGCCTCGCAGTTTCAAATCGCGGTACAGCCTCGACGTGTCGTACGCCCTGTACACGGCCTGCACGGTCGTGAACAGCCGCGGGGAGTTGTCGTCGAGGTTCGTGAAGATGAACTCGAACTTGCTCCCTTGGAACCGCGTCATGACGTACAGCGACTGCGTCTTCCCGCGCAATCGCGACGACGCCGTCTTCATCGAGATGTTTGACACGGAGTTGTATCCGATGCTGAGGTTCGTCCGCCGCGACCGCTTGCTGAACCAAATCACGCGCAGATTCGTCACCACGAGCGTCCCGCGCTCGCCGTTGTTGCCCTTCGTGTCCTCGACGCCCTCGAGGTGGTCGATCTCGAACTCGCCCTTCCTCAGCGCGAGGCCCTTCACGGCCATGTCGAACCTGATCTCGCGGTCTTGCCACACCGATTTCGGGTCATCGGGTTTCTTGGCGTCCGGCATCGCGACGCGCGCGCGCTTCGCCCCGCGCCCCTTCGAAGTGAGGACGAGGCACTGATGATGAGAAAAATACGCGGGCGCGCGGCGGGCCCGCGCCCGGCCGCGGCCGCGCGCGACCCCCGATTTCTAGCCGAAGCCGCGACAGCTGCCCCCGTCAGATTTCATATCGCGACGCACGCGGCCGGCGCGATGGACTTCTTCGAGGGGAAGCGCGTGCGCGAGCTCAGGAACACGTTCGAGGACGCGCTCGATGCGTCGCTCGAGCCGCAGTCGATGCAGGTGCGCGTCTCGCGCGACGCTCGTCGTCCCCGCGCGCGTCGCGAGAAAAAAAACTCGGCGAATCGAGGGGGACGAAATCCGCCCCGACCCGCTGCCCCGCACGGGCCCCCTCTCGCCCCCCGCCCCCCCCCCCCCACGCCGGAACCCTCCCACGAGCTCTCCTCCCCCCTCATCACCCGGGCCG
>Ga0181560_10000482_pt1 | contig 35982 bp, 15 predicted proteins | sample 011ome_20_FD_133751 | JGI IMG/M metagenome (GOLD analysis project Ga0181560, IMG submission 133751) | Coastal salt marsh microbial communities from the Groves Creek Marsh, Skidaway Island, Georgia - 011509CT metaG (megahit assembly) | ecosystem: Environmental > Aquatic > Marine > Intertidal... | reverse complement strand
GGATTATGGAGAAGATCTTGCGAGTTGCTCCCTAGAACAATGCAGCGAACATTCATGCGTCGAATGCCCCGCCGGCACGTACTCGTCGGTGCTGAACGCGAGTAGCATTGCCGCGTGCGTGCCGTGCGGCGCCGGCAAGTACTCGACGACGACCGGGGCCACCGCCGAGGCGACTTGTACGGAGTGTGCAGCCGGCAAGTACCAAGACGAGACAGGCACGACCGCGTGCAAGGCGTGCCCGGTCAACACGTACAACGAACACAACCAGAGTACTAGCCTGGTAAGTTGTCAGCCGTGTAGAGACAATGCAAATTCACCTTCTGCGTCGACGGCAAAAAGCGCGTGCTCGTGCAATGTTGGCTACAAGGTCGGCAACCCCGAAGCGTCTGATGACCTCAAGACGTGCGTCGCGTGTCCAGCGGGCAAGTACCACTCGGTGGTTGACCAGCTGCAGTGCACCGAGTGCGCGGCGGGCAAGTACTCAGACTTTGCTGCCGGCAAGAACGAGACTGTGTGCCGAGCGTGCGCGGTGGGTTCCTACTCGGGTGCCGGTCAGGCCTCCTGTCATCCCTGTGACCAGGAAAGCGTTGCACAGACCACCGGCCCGGGCGCCGAGAGCGTAAGCGAGTGCTTCTGCCCGGCGGGGTACTCCGACGAGAACGCCGACAACCCGACAAGTGCCCCGGTCTGCGTCGAGTGCGCCTCCAGCACGTACCAGTCGCTGCCAAACTCGTCGTCGTGCGTGGCGTGCCCGGCCTATTCGGGGCACGAACTGTCGAAGCAAATCACGGCCGACGTCTGCAAGTGCGAGCCCGGGTACCACGCCGGCAACGGCGGTGAGACGTGTGTGGCTTGTCGCGCGGGCACGTACACCCCTGAGACGTCTTACTCGTATCCGCATTCTGCCGTGACAAACTGCACCGAGTGTGGCGCGGGCACGTATTCCGCGGCCAGCGCCGCGACGTCGATTACGACATGCCAGCAGTGCCGTGCCGGTACGTACTACAGCGGAAGCGGCGCAAACGCGTCGTCGTGGTGCGCAGCGTGTGCGCCCGGGACGTTTTCAACGGCGACAGGCGCCACTGGTCCTGATACCTGCCATGCGTGCGCGCTGGGGTCGTACGCGGAGGCGCCGGGCGCGACAGCGTGCGACCTGTGCGCGGCTGGCAAGTACGGCACTAGCACCGGCGTGCAGAGCAACGAAACACAGCACTGCCGCGCATGCGACTATGGCAAGTACTCAGACGCGGAAGGCGCCACGAACTGCACGCTGTGCCCGTTGAACATGATCACGGAACACGAGGAGTCCAGCCGCGAATCGCAGTGTTTGTGCAACGAAGGGTACACAGGCCCCGACGGCGGCCCGTGTGCAGAATGCTTGGCTGGCACATACAAAGACACGCGCGGGTCTGCGCTCTGCACGAACTGCACTGAAAACTCTGAATCGAAGAGCGGCGCCGACCATGTGTTCGACTGCGTGTGTCGCCTGGGGTACGGGCGCAACGCCGCAGACGCAGCGTGCAGCATCTGCGCAATCGGGTTTTTCAACGACATCAACCTCGAAACCGAGGAATCGGACAACCTTGACAACAACATTTTTGGCGCCGACCGCCAGTGCCAGTCCTGCGGCCGCGCGTCCACAACGCCCGAGCTCGGAGCAAACAACAGCAACTTGTGCTCGGGCTGTCCCGATGGCGAGTATTCCATTTTAGGCATCTGTTTCCCGTGCCCAGAAACAACGTTTACAATCAGGACGGAAGGCAAGGAGTCATGCGGGTGCAACAGCGGCTACTTCGGCTCCGGCGCCAAGATAGACAGCACTCCTGACTGTCAGGCGTGCCCTGAGGGCAAGTACAAGACTGGGTACGACGTAAACGGCACGACCTCGACCGCAGACGCATGCCTTTTGTGCCCCACTGGCACCTACTCGGACCAGACAGCGCGCACAAACGTCGATGATTGCGTCGATTGCATTGCCAACTCGTACACGGCGGCAGAAGGGACCACGGGCGTTGCCGGTTGCATTTGCAACGCCGGGTACGGACGCAACGCGAGCGTCGACGGCGCCGCGGCGTGCATGTGTACGCCCGGCACGTTTTTGAGCGTCAACGGCGAGGGCACGCCGGCGTGCCTGGCGTGCGCGGTCGGCACGTACCAGCCCGCGTGGAACCAGACCGCGTGCAAGGCGTGCCCGGCGCTCAGCTCGACGCACGCGACCGGCAGTGTGCCGGCCTCTGACTGTGAGTGCGTGCCTGGGAGCACGTGGAATGCAACGAGTCGCGCGTGCGTGCTTTGCGCGCGTGCGTTTTACAAACCACGCCTCAGCAACGAGCAGTGTAACGAGTGCCCGGCACACACGTGGACGCACGACGGGGCCACCGCGCAGAAAAACTGCACGTGCGAGCTTGGCTACTACGCCAACGCTGATGGGATTGCGTGCACCGCGTGCGAAGCCGGCAGGTACAAAAACAGCACCGGCGTAGGCGTTTGTTCCCTGTGCCCGTGGAACACGTACACGGAACGCACCGACGAAGCGTTGATCTCTGTGTCTAACTGCCAGCGGTGCCCCTTTGGCAAGTCGACTCTGCCCGGAGCCAAGAATGGCAGCAGCTCGTGCAAAGACGTGTGCGACGTCGGCGAATTCGGCGACCCGAATGAAGGAAACGGGTGTGAAAAATGCGAGGCCGAGACGTACAACAACGAGGAAAACCAGGCAGCGTGTAAGCCATGTCCTTACCACAGCAATTCTGGGGAAGGCGCCGAGTGGTGCACGTGCGACGCTGGATACACCGGTAATAAACCCGGGGGGGTAAACGGCAACACCACACGCGCGTGCGTCGCCTGTGCCACCGGCAAGTACAAGTCTGAGACGGGCAGCGCGCTGTGCACGTCGTGCCCTCCTGGCACGTACCAGCCGTTGCCCGCCAGAACGGCGTCGGATCAGTGTAACGAGTGCCCGGCGGCAAAATACCAGCCCGAGTTCGCGGCTGGAAACGCGAGCATGTGCATCGCATGTCCTGAAGGCACGTACACGCCGGAGAGGCGCCTGACGGCTCTCGACAACTGCACCCTGTGTCCCGCGGGCACGTACTCGGAAGACCTCGCGCGAACCGACTTTGAATGTGATCTGTGTGAGCCTGGCACGTACTCGCCTACGCTGGGAGCAGGCTCCAGGTTGACGTGCACGCCGTGTCCCGCGGGCACGTTCTCGGAATTCGAGCACCCTACTGTGCTCACGAACGAATCAAACTGCACGCGGTGTGCGGCGGGCAAGTACTCCAACGCCACGGGGCAGACGTCGGACACGTGTATTCAGTGCAACGTCGGGACGTACCAGCCGCAGACGGGCGCAGGGTCTGTCACGCAGTGCCTGGTGTGCCCGGCGGACACGTACCAGCCGGAGGCAGGTGCCTCGGCGGCGGGGATGTGCTTTGAGTGCGAGCGTGGAAAGTATGCCGCGCCGGGCAGCACCGTGTGCCAAGAGTGCCCAGAAGGTACGTTCGAAGCGGCAAACAACACTCACCGCGGCAGTGTGGCGGCGTGCAGCGAGTGCCGGGGCGGGACAGAGGGCTACAACACGACATTTTGCGCCGTGTGTCCGGCCGGCAAGCACGGTGCCGCCCCCGGCGCGCGGCTGCCAGGATCCTGCGTCGCGTGCCCGGCGGGCACGGCCAGCGCACGCGTCGGCGCTGTGGACAACAGCACGTGTATTACATGCACGACAGGGTTCTTTGCCGCGGAAGCGAGCACGGCGTGCTCGGCGTGTTTTGCGGGGTCGTACTCTGAAACCACGGGCGCCAGCAGCGACGCGACGTGCCTGCTGTGCCCGGTGGCGACGTACTCGGCTACGGTGGGCGCTGGCAACGCCAGCACGTGTGTTGCTTGCCCCGAGGAAACGCTCTCGTCGGCGGGGGCCACAAATATCTCGCAGTGCCTGAACGTGTGCCCAGCTGGCTTCACGGGCTCGGCCGGCAACTGCTCGAAATGCCCGGCGGGCACCTACAAGGACGTCACGGGTTCGGCGCCGTGCGGAGCGTGTCCGGCGCACTCGAATCCAGAGACTGAGAAAAAGAATTGTAAGTGCAACGCGGGGTTCTTCAGCGTGGCCAGCGAAATCACGCACAGTGTGCTGTTGTCTGAGCAGTGCATCCCGTGTCCTCGCGGCACGTACGCCCAAGGCATTGGTTCTAGCGCGTGTACACTTTGCGACGCCGGCAGATACTCCAACGTCACAAACGCGACGAGTTCAAGCACGTGCGCTGCGTGCACAGAAGGCAAGCACTCGAAACCGGGCGCGCCGAGCGCGCAGAACTGCACAGACGAGTGCCCGGCGGGATTCAAGGGTGTCGCGCCGGAAACCGAGTGCCTCCGGTGTGCGTCGGACAAGTACAAACCCGACGCAGGAAACGCAGACGAGTGTTTGACATGCCAGGCCGACAGCACCAGCGCGGTCCTCGACGCCGCCGTGCGCTGCGTGTGCAACGCGGGCTTTAAGCCCATTAGTGACGACCCGCCGATCGGCGGGTCGTGCCAGCCGTGCGAGGCCGGGAAGTACAAGCCCAGCGCCAACAACACGGCGTGCGTGGCGTGCCCGCCGGGGACGCGAGGCGTGCCGAACGCGGCAGCCGGGGATGTGACGGAAGCGTGCGCCGTGTGTGAACGTGGAAAGTACAACGACCAACCCGGGCGGTCTATGTGCAAGGACTGTGCAGCAGGCACGTTTGGCAGCGAGAACGCCAATGTTCGGCACAACCAAACGCTCGCGTGCTCGCTGTGTCCTGCGGGCACGTATAATAAGTTTCCAGCCCAGAGGAGTGAAGACAAGTGCCTAAAGTGTGGCAGCGGCACGTATAGTAACGTGCGCGGTGCAACCTCATATGCGACGTGCATTGACTGCGCGGCTGGAACGTATGCGGCAAACGAAGCGCAGTCGGCGTGCACGCTATGCGCCCCTGGCAAGTATGGCGTGGTCAGTAGCGCCAGTACAGAAAACCAGTGCTTGGTGTGTGGCCAGGGCAAATACAACCCGGACGCGGGTCGGTCGAGTGAAAACGCGTGCTTGAAATGTGGCAAGGGCACCTACAACAAAGAAGAAGGCCAATCAAACATCACCGCGTGCATTTCGTGTCCCGCAGGCACGTACAACGAGCAGGAAGGCGCAATCGAAGCGCTAGACTGCGAAATGTGCGGCAGGGGCAAGTACTCGACGCACGAGGGCGCGACGTGCGAGCAATGCCCACAGGGCAAGTTCCTCGACCGCCTCGGCGCGACCTCGCAATCCGAGTGCACGTTCTGCGCCGCCGGCACCTTTTCGCTGCAGCCCGCGCTCGCGACCGCGGCAGCCTGCCCGCCGTGCGTGCCTGGCTACTTCTGCGTCGGCGACAACAACATTGCAGCGTGTGCACACGGCGCCACCTCGCTCCCGGGCAGCAACGCCAGCACGGGCTGCGCGTGCCTGCCCGGCTACGCCGGCGACGGTTTGGACTGTAGTGCGTGTGCGCCAGACCACTTTTGCGCGAACGGCACGCAGTTTGCGTGTCCCGCACACACGAGCACGTACGGTGCCAGCCGCGCGACAAGCGCTGCAGCATGCCGCTGTGCGCTGGGCTTTTCGCCAGACGCAGACGGCGCATGCGCCCCGTGCCCCGCAAACATGACGTGCCAGGACACGGGGCTGCCCGTGGCGTGTCCGAGTGCGCTCCACGCGTCGCCCCCGGGCGCCGACTCCGTCGACGCGTGCGAGTGCGCGCCGCCCAACACCGGCAGCGACGGCGGCACTTGCGTGCACTGCGAGGCGGGCAAGCACGCGTTGGAACAACGCAGCACCACGTGCCACGCGTGCCCTGTGGACAATTTCTGCATAGGTGGCATGCACATGACGGGCTGTCCAGCCAATAGCATTGCGCACGAAGGCAGTGCCTCGGACAGGGGCTGCGTGTGCCAGGCAGCGTATGCGCGGAACGAAAGCATCCGCGATGCACTGGTGTGCACGGCGTGCGAAAGACCGAACAACTGCCCTGCGCCGCTTTCCGACGCTGCCTACCACGTGGAGTTTGCGTGCGCTGACTTGGCGGACTGCTGGGACGACGCGACGTTCCGGCAGCAACTCAAGCTCCTAACCCGCGCAAACACGACCAGAGTCGACGCCGAAGACTCGGCGTACACGTCCGTGTTCCGCGTGCCGTTTGTCGTTACGCAGGCACTTACTGAGGCAGGACTGGGCAGCGTTATGCATGATGGGGGGATTCGCTCGCGCGTGACACTGAACGCGACGGTCTCCGTGCGGCGCGCACGTGCGTTGTGCGGCTCGCGGTCTGCGGACGATCTGCTCGCGCACGCACGACAGGCGGTGGCCGACGCGCTGCTGCAGAACTCGAGCTCCGAGTCATTGCCGGTGGTGTCCGTGGACGCGACGGTGCTGCCCGGTAGCGACGACGTCGCGGTGCTCAACGCATCCGTCGAGTACGCCACGGGCACGTATCCGCTTGACGCAGCTCCGGCCTTGCAGGCCTTTGCACGGATCAGTGATTTGTGTGCTGGAACCCCGCGCGCGATCATGCCCGTGCGCCCGGCGACGCCGTTGCCTGAATGGAGTCGTGTCTCCGCGCCGCATGTGGCCGTCGAGCACGTGGACGCGTGCGCCGCACCCCCAACCTTGCCGTGCTTTGAGCAGGTGCGTGACGCAAGTTATCTGCGCGTGCATGCGCTTCTCGACGCTGTCGAGTCGGAGCTCTGGCTCCAGGAAGCCGGCTCGCACTGGGTCGCGTGGTTGCCGTCCCTGACCGAACGTGTGTCGGTGCTTGACTACACGCACATTCAGCACGTGCCCGCGCCCGCGCGTCCGGTGTGGCTGAGCGTGCCCGAGTACGCGCACGAGTTTGTGGTGGAGACCCCGTTTGCCGTGGTAGACCAACACAAGGCAGATCTGGATTTGTATTTTGAGCCGTGGATCCAAGACGTCGCGAGTGTGCAAGGTGCCAGCGTGGAGCGCATGCACACCGCGAGCATTGTCGTCGAGGCTGATGCTGTGAGCGACAGTTTGATCGCAACCTCGGACAAAGTGCCGCTTGACGCGGCACGGCACATCACCGCTCATCGCGTGGCCTTGGTGTACCAATCGACGCCCTCGTGCGAGTACGACGACGAATTCTCGCAGCTCGACCGGCTCAACAATGTGTGTGTGTGCAGGATCGGATATGGTCGATCCGCGCAACACGGTAAATGTGACTATTGCGAGCCAGGCACATACCGCAACCGATTGAACCAGACCAAGTGTGACGATTGCCGCAAAGGGCACAAGTGCGAGGGCGGCGCTGCCAAGGTCATGTGCGACCGCGGGACCATAGCAGAAGCTGGTGCATTGCGGTGCACGCAGTGTCCCAGCGGCACTGTTGCGCTGGCGGCGGGCATGCACAAGTGCGAGGCGTGTGCGTCCGGGCACAAGTGCCCCGGCGGCGCGACGCAGGTCGATTGCGGGCCGAAGCTGGTGCCCAACACGCGCAAGTCCGAGTGCGTGCCGTGCCGCCCCGGCCAGTTCATCAGCAGCGATTTTACGTGCACAACGTGCCCGAAAGGCATGTACTGCCCGTGCGCGGCCAACACGACGTGTGCGCGTGAGGCGTGTCCCGACAATGCCATCAGCGACTCGGGCGCGAGCAGCCTCACCGACTGCATGTGCGGCGACGGTTTTTCTGGGGTTATCACAGGCCCAGACTCTACGTGCACGGCGTGCGCGAATGGCGATGAGTGCACCGTGGCGCACGTGTTCGTGACCGAGCAGACCACCACGGACCTCGACGCGGCGCAGGCGGCGTGCGCGGCGCCAAACTGCACGCTCGCGGCGGTCGAGCAGACCGTCGGCGTGAAGCAGGCGTTCAACTTGCTGGACCTGCATCCAAATGCGTCGCTCGAAATTCCCGCCGTCTCCGACAACGCGCTCGAGCTCATGGGCCGAATCGCGGGCGTCGACGGCGCGCCGGCCACGGTCCGTCGGGGCAATAAAACGGCCACGATGCAGATGACGATTGCGCCTGGGCAGTACGCCGCGGTGCTGCAACACCTCGAACAAAGATTCCAGCGTACGAGTTTCACTGGCTGGTTCGACTTGCATATCCAAAACGCGTCTGAAACCGGAGCCACGTGGTTTACGCTGACGATACCCGCGTACCTTCCACGCGACTTGCGCGACGGCATGCTCGGCGAGTTTATGCAGATCTTCCACGACGTCGTGCAGGCTGCGGGTGAGGGTGCTGTGACGGGGCTGGGCCTGCAAGTCAGCAGCGATATCGTCTACGAATACGCGGACGGCGCAGACGTCGACCCCGCGGTCACGGCGCAGGCCGCCGACACCGTGCTTGAAGTCCTCGAACACATAGACGACATGGTAATTACCGAAGCCTCCGACGCGGGCTTCACCGTGCGCGAGGAATACGCGAGCGCCGACGCCGTGCCCGCCGGGCGCGAGTTCGAGGAGGCCATCCAGCCCACGATCACGTGCAAGGAGAACGCCGAGGCCGTGTCGCAGCAAGAGTGCCGCTGCCTGCCGGACTTTGGCCGCACGGACGCCGGCGCCTGCGAGCGCTGCGGCGCGAGGCGATACCTTCCCGCCCCCGATACAGCGTGTGCCACATGCCCCGTCGGGTTTTACTGCCCGCCGCGCGAGGAAGGAAAGGCGCTGCGCTGCCCGCACAACACCACGTCGCCGCCCGGGGCGGGGCACATTTCGGCGTGCGTGTGTCCGCTTGGCTTTGCTGGAAACTACACGCACGACTGCGAAGTCGACGCGACCGCGCCGCCGGGGCTCGTGGACCCGACCCTGCTCGTCGCCAGCAAGATTGTCAAGGACTACTGTTTGCGCAACGTATCCGCCGCGCCGACTCAAGACCACGCCGCTGCGGCACGCGCTGTGCTGCGGACGCAGACCAGCGACACACAGCTGACCGCGCACGCGGTGTACGAGCTTGAATTTGCACGAGGCTTGGGCTCCAGCGTGCATGCGGAGTGGTGGCTTGACGAGGCCGCGCTGCTCGACCGCATCAAAACCGAGTTCCGCGTGCCGCAGAGCCAGGAGCTTGCTGAAATACTTGCAAACACGCGCACCGCTTCGGCGCACGTGAGCGTCGACGCGTTCCGGTACGCGGTGCAAACAAGTGGGGGCGGCCTGTTCTTCTCCAAGTGGCTCGAGTTGTGGTTCGAGGCGTGGCGCCAGGACGACCATGCGCGCGACATGGTGCTCCGACGCCTGCACAGCGACAATACCAAGTACGAACTTGCGCTGCGCAGCAGCGTGCTGCAAGATTCCACACAAACAACACAGACCGCGGTTAAGGACATCAAGACCCGCATGGCCGCATTGGCGGATGCGTGGGTCAACAGCAGTGGCAGTGAAATTGCGGCAGACGTGCAGGCGCTCACGGCAAGCTTGACCGTGCGCGTTGTTGTCGCAAAGCCGCAGGCACTCGAGACGGTGCAGGACAACGTCGCCGAGGCCCTGGGCACAGTGTGGCCGGTGTCCGGTGTGTACGAGCTGCGCGCTGCGAGCTTTTGCTGGCGCGTGCAGACGACCGCGGACGAGTCGGTGCTCACCGCCGCGTTTGCCGACGCAACTGTCGCGTCCGCGCTGCGGAGCGGCCTGGCGAGCTCCGGCGAGCCCGAGGTCGCCTCGCGCCCGTTTGTGCCGGAGCCCGAGGTCGCGTGTGCGGCAACCGAGTACAAGAACAGCACGGGCGCGTGCGTGTGCCTGCCCGGGTACGGACGCACAAGCGCCTGGTGCGCGGTATGCGCCCCGGGCACCGTATCCCGCGTCGCGCGCGGCGCGCCCGTGCAAAGCGAGACCACGTGCACGCCGTGTCCGCCGGCGTACTATTGCCCGGGTGGGCGCGATTTGATCGGATGTCCAAGCGACGCCACGTCCACCGCGAATGCGCGCTCGCGGGGCGATTGCGTGTGTCGCACCGGCTACACGGGCAACTTGTCGACCGACGCCGAGTGCCGCCGGTGCGCCGCGGACGAGGGCTTCTGCGGCGTGCAGGCCGAGACGGTCACGACCTGGGCGCTGGCGCAGGAGGTCGGCGACCTGACGGGCGTCGACGTGCAGCAGCGCGCGGGCGCGCTCGGGGCCATCCTCGACTACCTCGACGTGCCGCGCGCCGACGTGCAGCATGTGCGGTACCCGTTGACGGTGCGCGAGCCGATTTCGGCGTCTGCGGACGTTGGGTCGGTGCAGAGCGCGTTTTCTGGCACAGAAGCTAGCATCGCGAGCGCCCTTGACGGAGACGGGCTCCCGGGCGGTGCCGCCGGCGTCGACGTCGCGTCGCGCGTTTTGACCTTTGCCGCGCGCGTCGATCTGGCGGCGCTGAACAGCGCCGCGCCCGAGGCGCTCGTGCGCGAGTCGCTGAAGGAGTACTTTGGCAGCACCGTGCCGTTTGACCTCCTCATCGCCGCAGACGGCACCGTGACCGTAGGCGTCCGCATGTCGGAGCTCTCTGACGACGCGCAGGCAGCGATGCAGGCCAAGATGCTGCGCTTGGGCGGCGCGGGCGAGCAGCCCGAGATTTTTGAGAGCGACTTGGCGTTTGAGCCAGACAGCATCGAGCGCTACTACGAGACCCAGCTGGCGGTCGAGCGCACCGGCGCCAGTGTGTTCAGGTCCGAGCCCGAGGTGCGTGCTGCGGTGCTGGCCCTTGTGCAAAGCACCGGCACCAGCTTCGGCACCGGCCCAGACTACGAGCTCCAGGGAGGCCCCGTGCAGCTTGTGTACGGCGAGAGTGCGCCCGCGGAACCTGCACTGGCCGCGCGCGACGAGTTTGTTGCGGACATGGCCACGGACGAGGAGCGCCGCGCTGAGTTTGCCGCCGTCGTGCAGAGCACTGGGCTTGCGCCGGAGCGCATTACCGCCGTTGTGTATCCGATCACACTGACCGAGAACATTGCTCCAGGCGCAGATTATCTCGACGTGCTTGGCGACAAAACGGCGTTCCAGGACCGCGTCAACGCCGAGCTGGATTTGCCGCCAGGCTCGCCGAGCACGCAAACGGCGTCGCGCGTGCTGACCTTTAGCGCCTCTTTCAATTTCCAAACACCCCTGTCGGCAGACATGCAGCAGGACATCACCAGCTTTTTTGCAGTCGACAGCGAGCACGTGCGCGTTGTTGTCACGCCGACCGGAGGCATCACGATTGAGACCGACCTCGTAACACTGACGCCCGCGGCCCGCGCGGCTGTCCTCGACAAAATTTCGCAGCTCAACTCAAACTCACCACCGCTTGAAATTGTCAACACCGGTGCAAAAGTTCACACCGAGCTCCGCGTCACGCGCACTGCTACGGGCGAGTTTCGGTCCGAAGCGGAGGTCGCGGCATCCGTGCAGGCCGCCGCCACGCCGCCCGGGGGTCTGCCCCCACAGACGGAGCCGCAGCCGTTGGGTCTCGAGTACACTGCGCCGCGCGCAAACGCCCAAAATCGGGTGGACACGGTGCCCAACCTCGCAGAAAGTACTACCGAGGCCCGCCAAAGCGCACTCGCAGATGTGCTACAGGAGATTGGCGTGTTACCCGACGCGCTGGCTGCCGTCGTGTATCCGGTGCGCCTGCAGGAGCCGCTGAGGGTGCCGCCTGCGCCGCTGCGCGACGGCGGCGCGATTGCAGACGCCATTGGCACGGCGCTGGGCGAGGCGTCGGGCGGGCCCCCGGCTGTTGTGCAGAGCCGCACGCTGCACTGGAACGCCCGAGTTGACCCAGCGCTCGTCGACCGCACGGCTGCCTTGGTCGAGCTGCGCGCACACCTGCCCTACGACGTGCCCTTTGACTTGCAGATCGATCCGGACACTGGTGACCTGAGTGTGCGCGCGGAGCTCTCCACGCTCAGCAAAGCCCAAGAGGCCCTGCTGCTGGACGCCGTGGCGCAGCTTGCGAGCATCAGCACCGTGGCAGGAGTGTCGGTCGTACAGGAAGACGCCTTTATCGACACAGAGGTCGAGGTGCGCCGCACCGCGGGCAGCGTCTTCCGGTCACCGCACGAAATCCAGCAGGCTCTCGAGGAGACCTTTGACGTTGACGTTGACATACAGGCCGACGCCGTTGTCGTGGAGTACGCTGACGCGGGCAGCACGACCTCGTGCGACGGCAGCGTGCAGGCGCTGGGCAATTTGTGCGACCTGCTTGCATCGGGCAGCGCCGGGAGCGTGCAGTCGTCCACAACCGCAGTCGCTGCGCTCGCCCCCTGCCCGCCGAATTCGCAGCGCGAAGACACCGAGGTGTGCGTGTGCGCGCCTGGCTTCGCCGGGGTGCAGGACCCCGAGGCCCCCGCGGCCGACTTCTGCGTGCGGTGCCCCGCCGGGAGCTTTACGCGTGCTAGCACGTTTGCGCGCACCGAGTGCCTGCCGTGCCCGGCCGGCAGCTACTGCACGGGCGGCACGAGCGTGGACGCGTGCGCAACCGACAACTCGGCGACGTCGGCGCCGGGGACCGGCGCAGCTGCAGACTGCTTCTGCGCGCCAGGCTACTCGCGGGACGCCGACACCGACGCGTGCGCCGAGTGTGCGGGCGGCGCGTGCGCCGAGCAGAACGTGCAGGTGAGCGAGACCTTTACGTTTGCGGACCCTGCATCTCGGGGCGACCTCGAGCGCCAGAGCGCGCAGCTTGGCGACGTTGAAGACCTCGAAGACGCGTTCTGCGCGTCGCGCGGCTCGCGCGACGCGTGCGGGCTTGCGTTTGGCACCAACGTCACGCTGGCGCAATCGCTGCCTGCCGAATGCTTTGGAACAATCACTTTGCAGGACAAGTGCAAGCTTCCCAGCGTGCAAGAGCTGCGAAGCGCGGTCAACCTGCAAATCGGGGCGCCCGACAGCGCAGACACGGTCTATGTGCGCGCGGTATCTGTGGACTTTACCGCAAGTTTCGGCAACTTGCAGGCGTACGCGGACAGCGACGATCTTGTCGCGGCACTGGTCCTCGGCGCCAACGAGCAATTCGCGTCGAGCGCCGAGCTTCCGCTCTGCCCAAAGCCTGAAATCGAGATCACAGAGCCGTGCCTGGACGTCCGTGCGGAGTTGCAGGACGGGGCCGGGCGCGTGCACATTGCGGTGCGCGCCCCGCCCGAGCACCTCGAGACCCAGCAGAGCCTCCTGCAGTTTTACGCCGACCGCGTGCGCCAGGTCACTCCGAGTTCCGATCCCAGTGACGTGTGGGAAAGCAGCTCGCTTGCGCTTGGCGTTGACCTCAACGTACAAACACCGTCGTACATGCCCAGCGCCAATCTCGACACCGCGCTGCGTCAAGGCCTCGCCCCGCGCACGGTGCCGGCGATCAACGTGACGGCCGTCGCGGTGGACGTCGTGTACGAAGCCAGCGCCGTCGACGTGCAGACGCAGGCGGCGTCGGGAGAGCGCAGTTGCGCCCCGTTTTGTGCCGGTGAGTCGAGCGCGCCGGTGTTTGATGTCCTGACACCCAAGACGTGCCCGGAGAACACGATCGCTGGGCCCGACGCGGACTCGCTGTGCGCGTGTGCCAGCGGGTTCGCGGGGCGCTCGGTCGCAAAGGGCGAGGCTAGCGCGTGCGTGCAATGCTTACCAGGCACGTACACCAACGCGAGCTTTGCCGACCGCACGCGGTGCCGTGCGTGCCCCGGCGGGTTCGCGTGCCCGGGCGGGGACGTGCTCTTTCCGTGCCCGCAGCACGCGTCGTCGCTGCCGGGCGCGACAAGCCTGACTGAGTGCCAGTGCCGCAACACCTTCTTCGAGATCGAGGGCGTTTGTCAGCAGTGCATCGGGGCGCAGTGCCGGCAGACGGTGTGGGACGCGCAGCCCGAATTTACGATTTACGCGTTCAAAGGCCTCAAGGACATGCAGAGCCAAGCCGAGCGCACCGACATGATTCGCAGCATCGACGCGCGCATTCGCGAGGCGTACGCTGCGACATCGGTAACGCTCAACAAACTCTCGTACCGCACGCACGTGCGTGGGTTAGTCTCGCATGGACCTGCCGAAATGGCCTTGTCGGAAGCCAATGTCAAGTTTGCAGCATCGAAAGATGCGTACGAGGCACTCCGAAGCAATCTTAACATAAAACTCGAGCAGCCGTTGTCGACAGCGTCGGTCGCGGTGCACGCGCACGCAGTGCGGTACGTTGCCGCGGTCGACCTGACGCGGCGGACGCGCGCGGACCTCGAGGCGCTCGCGCGCAGCCACGTGCTCATGCAGGGTTGCGAGCACGCTGCGCAGCTTCTGCGCGTGCACGTCATTGGCGACGAAGCGCGCAAAGAGATTGTCGTTGCAAGCAACGCAAGCCTGCTAGGAGTCAACCACGAGGCCGTGCAAGCGTGTGTACAGACCGCAGTCAAAGAGGCTAACGGGTTTTTGATTACGCTCAAACTCACCCTCGGAGCCCAGAACATTGTTTTTCGCTTCGAACAGGACCTGGATCTCGACGTCAGCACAACGTATCTCCTCGCTACGACCGACGTCGAACAAAAACTCGCCGCAGTGCTCACAGCCTCTGCCGGCAGCCTAACGCGGCGGCGTCTGCTCAGCACAGACAGCACGGTTTCCGTGTCCGCGCTCACGTTCCGCTTTGACGTGCAAGGGGCCCTGGATGTGCTCGAAACCGACCTGGGCGCCGACTCGGCGCTCCGCAGCCTGGTTGCTGACGTCAGTCAATGCGAGCCCGTGCTCACCTGTGCCGTGGACGTGCGACTGGCGAGCACGCCGACGTCAAGCTTCCGGGACTGCCCGCAGAACTCGACGCTGGCGTCGGATTCGTCCGGCGACTGCGTGTGCTCAGCAGGCTTTGCAGGCCCAATTTTCAAGCCGAGCAATCCGGGAGCCGCCGCGTGCGTGCTGTGCACCCCTGGCACCACCTGGCGCCCACACCAAGGCAACACCGGACCGGTGTGCGAGCCGTGCCCGGAGAACGAATATTGCCCAGACCCGGCCGAGTTGCCGCAAGACTGCCCCGATAATTCGAACACACAAGGCACGGGCGCGCCAAGCGTCGACTTTTGCCTGTGTGAATACGATTTCATCCGCCTCGACGGCAACATCGAGTGCGTGTCGTGCAGTGTCGATAAAGAGAAATGCAGCGCGCAAGAAGAGGCGCGGCGGAACACCGCGGTTGTTGCCGCCGCAACCTTTGCAGTCTCGCAGGGCGTATTTTCGGTCGACGAAAGCGACGTTTTTGGCTCGCTGGACGTGGGCGACGGAAAACGGGTGTTGGCGCTTGTCTATCCAATGCGCACGCTCGCCAAGGCGAGCGCGGGGCTGGTGCTGCAGGGCGCGGTGACGCCGCCTATCGCTGTTTCAGGCCTCCAGCTCGACCTGAACCAGCGCCTCAACCTGCCGGAATCCATGAGCAATTTGCAAGTGCGCGCATACGCGCTGCAGTTCGAAGGCACCGTGCTTGATGCCTTGCACACTCCTGCTGAAATACAAAGTATGTACCAGCAGGAACTCACCGACCTAGCCCCCGGCGCGGACACTGCGTGGTTTACAGTCAGCGTCGCAGCCGACGCCGACTCCGCACAAGAACACCAGCGGCGGCGCATGAATATCAGCATCGATTTGCTGTACAACTTCACCGCCAACACCGGCGTGCTAAACAGTGTAACTGAGTATATGCACAATTTGGTGCTTCCGCATCACGTCAACGCAGATCGTCTGCACGAGGTCCTCGACACCGTGGTGCGGTTTGAGGCTACCACGGCACCCGAAGACGTGCGCACGCCGGATGAGGTGCGAGACAAGCTAGGCGTTATCCTCAGGCGCGAAGAACCAACCAACTGGGTGCGGCCGGTGGGCGACGACGTCGTGCAGATGCGGCTCGAGTTTGTTGTTGGCTCCAGCGCCCTTGACACGGCCGTCGGCGACGCGTTGAACTCACTCAGCCAAGCGCTCGATGCACCCGAGGGGTCGGTGCAGCAACAGCCGGGGTCGAGCGTCTCGGTCGCCGTGCAGCAAAAGCCGGCGTGCCCGCCAAACTCGGCGTATGCGTCGTCCGCGGCGGTGGACTGCGAGTGCAACGACGGCTTTGCGCGCGATGCGCACGGCGCGTGCGCGCCGTGCGCGTTCGGGCAGGTCTGGAGCGTCACCAGCGGCGCCGCGACGTGCACGGACTGCGCGCGCGGCAAGTACTGTGAGCACCCGACCGCCGAGCCGGAACCGTGTCCCGAAAACTCCATCTCGGACCACGGCGCCGTCTCGCGCAGCGACTGCTACTGCAAGCCGCAGTACAAGCAGGTGTGCACGACGATTTCGACGCCGACGATCTGCAAGTGCGTGCAGTGCGTGCCCACGGACACGTGCGCGCCGCAGAGCATCGAGGGGCGCTTTACATTGAGCTTTGCGTCCGTCGACAACCTGCTGGGCAGCACGCAGCAGGAGGTCGAGGGGCTGCTCGAGCTCTCCGCGAGCAGCGACGTGCTCGTCGCCGCGTTCTACTACCTGCTGGAAAGCAACACCGACGCCGACGGCATCGACGACATCTGGTACGGCGTCGGCGGCCTGCACTACAACGCGAGCGTGCGCGAGCAGTTCACCGCGTACGACGGCGGCTTCTACAACACGTACTTGGACCCAGCGGCCGTGCTGGAAAAGGTCTCGGGCGCCCTCCCCGCGGCGCGCGGGGCGATGGTGCCCGCCGCCCCGGCGCACGAGGTCGTTCTGAGCACGCGCATGCTCGACACCGCGCGCACGCGCACGCAGATTGTGGCCGACATCCACGCGCAGCTCCCCGCGCTGCTCCCCGCGCTCGAGAGCGTGCTGGGGCTCACCGTGCAGGTCGACGTGCAGCGGGACACGAGCGCGGCGTGGGGCACGTATGCGCTCGAGCTCGTCTTCGACGTCGCGGCGCTCACCAACGCGCAGATCAACGGCCACTTGGCGGCGCAGCTGTATGCGCTCACGGCCGAGTACGGCACGCTGCCGGCGGCAAGCCGTGTGTTCGGCGCGCAGATACTCGAGCCCGCCGTGCACCGGCGCGTCCGCCTGCAGGTGCGCCAGGACCGCTGGCTCGCGCCGGACACGCTGCTCGCGGCGCTCCGCAGCGCGGTCCCGGCGTCGGCGTTTTACACCCCCGTGCTGTCCGCGGCGGTCGACGGCCTCGACCTCGCGTACACGTACACGTACGAGGCAGGGAACGACAAGGAGATCAGCCAGGCGACGCTCGACGCGATCGCGGCCGACACGCAGGTCTTCCGCTTCGCGGCGGCCAAGATCACGGGCGACCCCGCGGCGGCGCCGCAGCTGCGCCGCGTGCGCGTCGAGTCGACGCAGTGTCCGCCGCACGCGACGCGCCAGGCGGGCAGCTGCGTGTGCGGCGCGGGCTACTTTGGCGTGCTGGCAAACGCCGCCGCCGGGACGTGCACGCCGTGCCTAGCCAACACGTACTGCCCCGGCGACGGAACTTCGGTGCCGTGCCCGCCTGCGCAGTACCCGCCATGCGATCACGACGACGGGCCGCCGGGGTGCGCCGTCGCGGCTGCGCAGACGTTTCCGCTGACTGGCACCGCGACCGAGTGGGCATCTGTCGAGGAGTGCACGTGCCCGCACCCGTTCTACCACGCTGCCGACAACACATGCAAAGGGTGCCCGTTCGCGGTGAACCTCACCGGGGCGTTTGTGCCGCTCCCGGCGGCGATTGCGGTGCACACCGCCGCGGACTGCCGGTGCCCGCCGCACTTTTACGAGGACACCGCGCACGCCCCCCCGCGGTGCACGCAGTGCCCGCTGGCAGTCACGCAGCGCGGGGTTGCGGTGCCGCTGCCGACGGACGCCAGCGCGCGTTTGATCGGCCTCGCGGACTGCTTGTGCCCCGCCGGTTTCTTCCTCGACGCCACCGCTGCCAAGTGCACGCAGTGCCCCGCGGCTGTGGACACGTGGGGCGGCGCAGACACCAGCGTCGAGGTCCCGCTTGCGCCCGTAGGCTCGAACAAGGTCACCGACTGCACGTGTCCGCAGGGGTTTTACCTGAACGAGTTCCAGCAAACGTGCGTGCGGTGCCCGCAGGCGGTCAGCGCGGAGGGCGAGCGCTATGCACTCACAAGCGGGCCCGGTCTCACCAGCGCGTCGCAGTGCACGTGCCCGCCCGGCTTCTACAAGGCGAGCGGCACGTGCAAACCGTGCGAAGAGAATTACTTTTGCGACGGGCAGGGCGCGCGCGTGGCGTGCGGAAGCGGCAAGTTTTCGCTCGCGCTTTCACAGACGCGCGACGCGTGCCAGTGCGCGCCCGGCTTCTTTGCGGACGCCAAGGACGCGGACGTTTGCGTGCGGTGCTTCGACTGCAGCGAGACGCAGCGCATCACGTTTTCAGTGCCCCGGCTCAACCTCGAACAGGAGGGGCAGCTCGATCAGGACGACACGCTGAAAAAATTTGCCGAGACCGCCAAGATCGAGGTCGAGCAGATTGTCAAAGTCGAGCAGCGCGCGTCGTTTGTGTACCGCAAGACCATGCCCTCGCTGTGGGTCAGCGGCGTGTGGACGTTTTCGATCACGGACGACTTGCAGCGCCGGATGACTGACCGGAAAACAGGCCTCGAGAACACGCGCAAGGTGACGTGCACGCCGCCGTCTCTCGAGCTCGGATACGACGCAAGTTCTCAGCAACAGAGAACTGCCGTGCAGGATTTCATTGCGGCCGTCGCGAACATGCGCGGGCGGCGGCTGCTGGCAGCAAAACCGGAGACGGCTACCGTGTTCCTCGGCACGGTTGTCGACGGCGTCGACCTGCAGAGCCTGGCCGCGAGCTTTCTGCTCAACGTGCACATCAACGTCACGCTCGTGTTCAACGCGACGGTCGAGACCGACGCGCTCCTAAACACCGAGGATTTCCAGCAAAATCTCGCCGAGGAGTTCAACGACCTCATGGGCGAAAGCTTCCGCAACGCGCCGTCCATCGACCCGGGAGACGTGCTCGTGAAACCACTCGGGGACATCTCGCTCAGCCTGGAAATTCGGGACGCCGAAGTGCAGAACTTGGCAAACACGGCGAAAACAAACACAGCCTGGCGCGAACAGCTCCAGAGGCTCTCGGGTCTGCCGCGAAATGTACCGACACAGGTGCGCATCGTGTCGACGACACAACCCCGCACGTACCAGGACACGGGCGACATTTCGCCAGCATCGTGTGCGATCGGCGCCAGCGTGCACCCCGTGTACAAATATCGCTGCGTGTGCGCAGAAGACACCGAGTGCGTGCCGCCGCAAATGAACGTCACGTCGGGGTGCACCGCAGACATGGAGCGCCAGTGCCTGCCGATCAAGCGCAATGGCCAGACCCTGCTCTACCTGTTGATGTACTCGATGATTGGGGTGGTGTCCGCGTTGTTTGAGCTGTGTTTGTACCTGCACTGCAAGCGGCGTCGCAAGCGCGCGTACAACCTGCTGCAGCAGACGGCACCTGCGGTGTCGGCAGTGTGCTCGGACCCCAACTGCGCGTGCTCAAACCCATACTGCAAGTCGCGCACGCAGGCGTGGCAGATGCCCACCGTGCAACAGCCGTCGCGGCAACCAGCTCCTGCCTATACACCGCCGCCGCCACCGCCGCCGCCGGCTCCGACGCACGCATATGCCCAGCCGCCGACCTACGCATACACGCCGCCGCCGGCCCCGACCAACCCGTACGCCGCGCCGCCGCCTCAGCCGTTGCAGCCGCCGCCGGCGCAGCAGCCGCTGCAGCCGCTGCAGCCGCCGACCTACGCGTATGCGCCGCCGCCACCGGCCCCGACCAACCCGTACACCCCACCGCCCGTTCAGCCCCTGCAGCCACCGCCGCCGCCAGCATACCCATATGCACCGAGGTGGTGAACGAGCCATTACTTGCCACAGACGCACGCTGTTCCGTGCGTCAATACTGTTCGCGAGGCACACACGGGTGGGGTGTGGTGAGATGCTCCTGATTTTTTATTGTCGCAAATAAAATAGCATTCACGCGTGCTATGGTGCTTGCGCGCTGGTCGCAGCAGCGGCACGCGTAGACCGGCGCGCGCCAGACCTCGACAACGTGTGCGCTGGACGCAGCAGCGTCACGGCATGCGCAGCACGCACGCGTAGACCGGCGCGCGCCAGACTTGGACAACGGGGGGTGTGCAGAAGAGGACAACGTGCGCGCTGGTGCAGCACGTCGTTGCGCGGGCACGGGGGGCATGCGTCCCACGATGGTACCTTCCGCTGTGTTTGGTGCGCTTATCGCAAACACACAACCAGAGACATCCTGCCTCGACTTCAGATACTTGTTGATATGCTCCCAGTCCGTGGTTGTGCGGCGGCGGCAAACGTCAAGCACGCTGCGCATGTATTCCCGCTCTTTCATATCAAATTCTGTCTTGCCAATCTGGAACAATCTTGCAAGGCGAGTTGCACACACAGTACTTTTTTCGTGCAGCAACACAATGTCATCCCAAAAATATACAAGGCTTCTGTTCAAACCCTTATAATGGTTTTCATCCTTTGTCATGTCCTGAACAGAATCTTGTCTTTGAAACGCGTCAATCAAGGTCCGAACAAAATCACTAAAACCATGTGGATACTCGATTGCCTCTATGTCAGCAACAAGTTTGTCAACAGAGCTTTGTGCTTGTTCTTGTTGCTTGCGTATGCGCGTGTCTTTTTCCAAAAGGTCAAAGTTTTCAAGAATTTTCTTCTCAATCGGTCCACGCTCTTCGCACAGTTTTTTTGCATTTTCTTCCAAAAACCCAAGTTCGAGTAGCTTTTCCTTTCTCACGAACAGACAATATTGTATGTATAGTTCAAGATACCCTTTCGGAATGTCCTCAAAATACTCTTGCAGTACTTCGGGTCTTTCATCTGTTCTTTCTCGAAGTGACAAAATTTCGCCCTCTGTTATGCTGATCTTCTCGTCTCCAAACTGTTCAAGTGGAACAACTGAATCTGCCCAAAAGCTAGCTTTGTTTTCATTGTGATTAAAGATTATACAAAGCTTATTATATTTACGGCTTTTGCATATGTTTGCGATCGAATCCACTTTACACGATGTACAAGAGGATGCTATGTCTTTTACAACATCTGGAGACATGCCGACATTTTTAGCTATTCTATCTATCTCATCATCTGAAATCATACGCACTGAGTACACTGACAAATACAAGCCAACACTTTTATACACGCAAGAGCCAGGAAAACGCGGGGTCTGCTATTTCGTTGGCGGGTGTGCATCGTATTAGCGGGTGTACAATGTACCAGCAGTAGTGCACTTGGCTACACACATTGTAGTAGCACGCCACGCAAGCACGCGTGGCACGTGCGTCAAAAGCAGCAGACCGGGTATGGTTGTTTAAACGCGTGCAAAGATATATAAACAAGCACCAGACGTGCGCCAACGACCGGAGTCCGCGATGGTCGTTACCGACTCTGCGAGCACGCACCTCGAAGGCTCGTCGCGCATCGCGCCGGTGGTCGACCGCACGACGCCGTCTGTCGACGACTGGGCCGACGTGTTCGGGCCGAGCGCCTACGACATTGTGCCCGACAAGAACCGCAACCGCAAGCTGGGCCGCGTGCACCTCCCTGACGTTTTGATAGGACATAACCAATTTATGACTGATCGCGTTGACGGTCTGATCACCGATGCTACAAACTCGCCGTTCACAACCATCATCCTGCCGTACCAGTACCTCGAGGACCCCGACCGCAAGCTCGAGTGGAACGGTACGCCTGCGTTGCATGCACTGCTGTGTCGCGGCGCGTGCTTCTGACACGTGTTGATGTGGTGTGCAGTGTGGCGCTTTGACGAGGGTCTCGCCTCGCGCGTGCCCTACGAGAGCAGTGCGCGCACGCTCACGCAGAGCAAGGAGTCCTTCTCCGGCTACACCGTGCGCCAGGGTCTCGCGATCACGATGGAGCACAACTTTATGATGAGCAAGGCGGGCATGGCCAACTTTCAGAACCAGATCCAGCAGGTCGTGCAGAGCATCCAGAACACGAACGATCTTGACGTGCACATGGCGCTGCTCACCGCGCCGAGCTACCTCGCGCGCGTGCGCGAGACCTACTTTGTCGACGAGTTCCTGCCCAAGGCGCTGCAGGACTACAAGGACAACTTTGGCTTCGTGCAGAAGAACATGAACGCGATGGACATTATTGTGAGTCTGCGTGCGTGCGCTGTGCATTGTCGGACGCGCGTGTGTGCATGCAGGTTGCCTCACGCGCGCGTGTGTGTGTGCAGATCGAGGAGACCAAGGCCAAGATTCTGAGCTGGGGCGGCGTCGAGCCCGACTTTATGCTCTGCAGCTCCAAGCTGTGCTTCCAGCTCACGATGACGCAGGAGAAGACGCAGTACTTCACGCAGGGCGAGGACGGCAAAAAACTGCTCAAACAAGGCCCGACTCTCCCCGCTTACCGCGGGCTCAAAATTATCAAGAGCAAGTGCTTCTCGCTCGACAACGGCTCGCAGCCGCGCGACATCCTGCGCCGCCGCGTGCGCACCGCCGAGTTCTACGTTGTCCCGCGGATGAACGAGGACGGCGTGACGGTGGAGCTGTATGACGAGGGTTCCGACAACTGGGCGAGGCTTGTGCTTCCGCCTGGTTTCGTGAGGGAATTTAATTTACAATTTGATGGTGCTTACAATGCGGGGAATGATAGGCCGGATGGTGCCGGTGGTCGTGTGCCGGAAACTCATAACTGGCTGCTGCTGCGCCCAAATATAGAGCATTGGATGCTTGGTGTAATCATCGGGCGCGGGGGGATCGAGCACCTGGGCGCGTGCTTCTGGGGTCAGACAGAGATGTCAGTGTTCGACGACGGCCAGCACGGAGTCTGGGGCATGACCTACAAATGTATTTTTTTTTTTGCACGCGTTGCATGCCTTTGCACGTGCATGCGTGTGCGCGTGTGTGAGTGACTTGGGCGTGTGTTGCAGATCACGAGCGGGCGATTGTCATCAATGAGCGCAACATGCATCGCGTGTGGGACGTCTCGTACGACGGCTACACCAACGGCAAAGGCGTTGCAATCATGAACTGGACCCCAGAAGATATCAAACAATTCAAAAGCGAGCAGCAGGAAACCGGAAACGAGTTCGACGGTAAGGATATCATCGCGCTTCCGATGAATATGCCTTGTCAACAGCTCCCGTCGCCAATGCCGTACAAAGTGTTTTCTGGCCCTGCTCCGATTCCACAACACGTTACGGACGACCTGTCCGTCGAGGATCTAAGCACATTTACGACAAAGTTTTTCAACAAGTCATCGTTGGGTGATTACCAAGAAAGATTTGAGGATATACTGGGCAAAGTGAACCAAAAGCTGAACATCGTGTCAGGGCTGCACGAGAGCCGTTCCGCGGCGTCGGCGGCGATGGCAAACGAGAGCACGATGTGCCGCATGTTCTACCAGGGCACAGTCAAGTACAAGTGTCAGCGGCAGGAAAACTTTGTCACCGGCTGTGGGCACCACGGCCCGGATTATCCTGGCGTGGCATCCGTGCGCAACGGCAAGACCCTGATGACGAGCGCGGCTCCGGCGCTGCAGATGCTCGCGATCAAATAATCAACTATTACTTTTTAATAAACACACATGTATCTGATTTCAGAGCTATAAGAGACCCATTTTCAACAAATGCTGCCAGGAGTCTATGGCCGAGTGAGTACGAGCGCAAACGTGCTGGTGCATTGAACCGGCATGTTTGTGTCTGCAACAATGCGTGAACGTGCCAGAGCGTCACATGCGGTGCGAACTGCCCTCCCACCCTACTCTCATCTTTGCAGTACTCCTATGCACTTGATGCCGTGCTTGTATGTCCAGGAACGACTCCGATGCGTTCCTCACAAAGTGGGACGATTCATGCCCGTCCCTCAAGCCTACGGCCCACACGCCCGGCTAGGTTCCCCCCCCGAGCCGACTCCCTTCGGGGGCCTGACGGTCTCCATGAGGCGAAAACACTGCCAAGTCCTAAGTCCTAAGAGCGTCAAACTGGCGTCGCGGTGTCGTCGAGCATGACCCACGCGGTCATCCCGTCGCGGCGCACAGCCGACCACAGGACGTCGCAGGCAGCTATGCACTTGTAGCTGAGGCCCGGGGCTCTTGCATTTATTTCGTGCACGTACAGCGGCATGCCGTCGCCCAGGACGTCCAATCCTGGTGCGTCGAGCAGCGCACTGGCATCGTTTGCGCGCAGCAGGTCTTCGTGCTCAAGACTGCACGCAACGGCGTAGAGCCTGCCCTGCATCGGCGCGTCGTCCGGCAATGCCCGCGTGTCTGTTCGCGTGCTCAGTGTCTGCCACCACCGCGTCCGTTTGATGTTGTCGACGCCAGCGATGCGCAACGCAGAGTAAATGTCAGCCTGCTGCAGGTTCCGCTTCGCACTGAGAATGCGGCGCTTGAGCATCCTGTCGTCACGTTTGCGCGTCAGTTGCCACCGCTGCAGGTTCTCGCCCCCCAGCCGCGTGCTGCGCTCGCTCTTCTCAAAGTCCCGGCGGTGCGCGGAGAACACCGACAGCGGCGGAAAGTACCGGTTCAACGTGCCCAGCGGCACGCGCATTTCTTGCGCCTCTTGTCTGTTTTTATACACTGCTGCCGTGTCGATCGTGTCTCTGGCCGCGCATGCGGTTCGGCGTGCTTAGGTCAAAGGCATGTTCGCGTGCGTCAGGACAGCCACGCCCTGGTAGGCGCCCTTTGCGTTACAATGGTACAAACACGCTCGCCTCAGGCGGTTTTTTGCGCTGATCAAGGCACTCAGCAAGCACAGGTTGAACGTTGAGGTGAACGTTATCACCCATTCATTGATGACCAACCCGTACACCAGCCATAGGAAGTTGCTCGTGGAGTACAAGTACGCCATGATGCGTTCTCGTCGCACGACCGGACCCTCACCCAAGGCGTATGTGTTGTAGACGCTCCCCTGCCTCTCTGCTTCCTCTGACTCGAGGTAATACAGCTGCGTCGGGTATATTACGAGCCCGAAAAACACCAGGCACACGCGCAAGACCAGGACCAGTGCATTCATTTTCAAAACTTTTGAAAGTTCTTTATATAGCTTTATTTGCCTCTTTGCAAGCCATCCTCGCCCAGATTCAGGCCTTGTTGCTGCGCTTCTTGTATTTTCGCTCGTGAGCTATCTCATCATTTTTTTCTTTCCCCACAAGTTTTTATTTTTGCCCGCGCTTCAGGCCTCGTTGCCAGGCTTCTTGTCTTTTCGCCTCGTGCCCTTGCGCATCATTTTTTCTTTCGTCGCAAGTTTTTATTTTTGCCCGCGCTTCGGGCCTTGTTCCTACGCTTCTTTTGTTTCTGCCTCGTGCGCCCGCCCAGTGTTTTGTGTGTCTTCCAGTGGCCATTGTATGTACAGCTGTTTCTGGTCTTTCTTGCTCGGTAACGTGTACTTTTTGACATGCTTACCCAAAAACTTGCGTTCTTTTGTTGGCGTTACAATCTCAAACTCGACCGCCTGCACGTCGCTCTCGAGCGCCAGTTTCTTGCACCAACTCTTGAGGGAAGTAAACATGGCGTCAAACTTGTTCAGGGTTTTGCGGTACGCACGTGTCGCGCAATGTTCCATCACATGCACGCAGTTTGTCTTGGTCGTGACCTTGATGCACACGTACACGTCTTTCTCCGCGCGCATCATGCACGCGTACGCGCACACTTTGTCCCACGCATGCATTCCGCTCTTGTTCTTGAAAAAACCACTCGGGGTAGACAGGGCGTGTGGCATGGCGGCACCACAAATTTTAATTCCATTGACAATGTGCAGAGCTTTAATGCAGCATTCCCAAAATAGATTTTCAATAAATCACTTAACGTTTGTTTTACTAATGCCACGTGTGCAGATTGCACAAGATGTACTAATTACAATTACTCATCTCTGTCATGCCCAGCGTGACGTGGCACTTGTGTCAAAATATCCCCGAGCCCACTGCTGCTGCCGCGCCCGCCGGGCGCGTGTGCACAGAGTGGCACCTCCGCGCTATTTCCGGACGATTTCAGCGCTGATACTAATTACATGCTCCTGAGCAACCCATCCGACGCGCCGCGCCCGCCGGGCGCGTGTGCACAGAGTGGCACTTCCGCGCTATTTCCGGACGATTTCAGCGCTGATACCACTTACCTGCTCCTGAGCAACCCATCCGACGCACCACTATCCCCGGGCGCGTGTGCACAGAGTGGCACCTCCGCGCTATTTCCGGGCAATTTCGGCGCTGATACCAATTACATGCTCCTGAGCAACCCATCCGACGCGTGTGCACAGAGTGGCACCTCCGCGCTATTTCCGGGCAATTTCGGCGCTTGCGCCGTATCGGAAAATTTGAGCGCGGGTCCCAGGGCACGCCTGCGAGAACTAAATGCTGGCGGCATGGACTCGAGGTCGCGGGGCGAGAACAACGACCTTGGCTTTCTGTGCCTCGACTCGGGGCTCGAGCGGTGGGAGCGCCTGGCGTTGGATGACCACGCGCAATCTCAAGGCTTGGGATCGAGTGTGGTGGCATTTGAGCGCATCGCTGGGGAGGAAGGCGCAAGGTGGAAACATGCCCTGCGGCGTCTGCAGCCGTACAGCAGCACCCTCATGCGCGACTGCATGCTGCAGTTTGCGTGCCGCCACCACCTGCACACGCACCTGGTCTCACCGGGGACGGTGATGGGGTACGTCGAAGCGTGGCTTGCGTACACCAACGTGAGCGTGCTGGTGCAGGAAGCGCACGCGCGCCAGCAGGACATGCACCCCGCGACGCAAGGGCTGCTGTGCGAGATGGCACACGACATGTACCGACAGGCAATGCTGGCGGCGGCTAATGGCCAGCGCAAGCGCGCGGTGTGGTTCTACGACACAAACACGCGCAAAAAACGCAAGCTCGGAGCTTGGGACACGAGGCAGTAGCTTTTTGGGAACGAATAAACTCAGGCGCCGCACGCTTCAGGGCAAAGGTACGCGTCGCGCCGGGCCACGAGGGCGTCCGTGTCCCAGTCCCACGGAAAGCGGGGCACCGACCCGGGCTCGCAGTCCTCGCTGAGACGAAAGCCAAGCCCGGTCGCCGGCTCCCACCCGCTCCAGCCGGACAGAAACAAGCGCTGCACCGGGCACAGCCCGGCCGCGTCGGCCGAGGCGAACCACGCGGCCACCGACGGGTGCATCCCGCACGCGTGCGCTTGCACCGCGCGCCGCAGGCTCGACATGGCGGTGTCTTTGTCGGCGACGCTGGCGCACGCGCACCCAAGCGGCTTGAAGCGATACGCATACTCTTCGCATGGCCCCCCCGGCAGCAGCTGCATCGCCTCGCACACAAACATGCCCATGATGTGCCACGTATGCCCGCAAATTACACACACATATAAGATGCAACGCGGCACGGGCAGCGATGGCGGACACACTTTCTGTTTTTTCCATTTGTTTCGCTGCCATGTCATACAAGCTGCTTTTTTGGTCAGACCGCGACGTGTCGCTGAGCGCCGTCGTGCTGCTCGCGGCGTGCGCCTTTGCGGTCACGACCCTGCTCCTCGGCGCGTCCGCGACGCTCGATATCGAGCCACGCGACATCAGCCCACAGGCCGTCATCTTGGCGGTGAAGCAGGCGCTGAAGACGGCTGTTGTCAACATTGTACGCACGTTCACGGCGTAGCTTCATGTTGTGCGCGAAACGCAAAACGAAATCCTGCGCACACTTTACACGCAGGCCGCTGCCATGCTCAACGATGAAGCGCAAGCTCAAAGACCTCGACATGCCCATGCAGCGCTTCTGCGAGTGCGAGACCGAAAACCGCAACATTGCATACTGCACGGGCGGCTGTCTGCAGTGCCCGGTGAAAGACTGTGCGTACTACATTGTCAATTTCTCGAACAGCGTTATCGAGATGCACACCTAACCTCGGGGCACGAGGTCTTGCGCGGCGTCGGGGCTTTCGCGCATGTGCATTTGCCGACAGCGTTGTCAGCATGCGGAGCTGACCCTCGCGCACGGCGTGTTGGGCGGCGTCGGGCCGGTGCGCACCGCCGCGAGCGCACGCATGTACGCAACCTGCTCCTGCAGCAGCGTGCCCTCGTCCATGCTGCCGTGCGGGTCGATGCTAGTCGTGAGGTTTTCAATAAAGCGCGTGAGACTGAGTAGGTCGTCTGCTTCGGTGTCTGGTGTTGTGCTGTCGGCAACGTACAGGCGCGCAAGCGCGGCCACCAGCCGCTGCTGCTCGTCCAAATGCCACAGCTCGTCCTCGTCGAGCCACTCGACGTCCGCTGTTGTGTCGGCGCCTGATTCAGGTGTGCCCTTGGCGTTGCTCATTTTCGCACTGGTGTGTTTTGCGTATATACCACATGCTGCGAATGCGCACGAAGGTGTCGATGTCCCGAAGTCGTTTTATATATAAAGATTACACTCGCAGATGTGTTTCAATGCGTGCCCTACTTTATGCTATCCTGCTTGTGCTCGTTGGCACAGGGCATGCGGAACATGGGGAGATGAAAAATTGTTCGATGGGTTTTGAGAGCATGCAAAGTACTGAGCACGGGTATGCTTGTTATAGGTGTATGCCTGGGTACTACAAAAACACCTTTGGAACAGAACGATGCACAGTGTGCCCTCTCGGCACGTACGCCAACACATTTCTGATTGGAACAGTTGGGAATGAGATAAATAATTGTTTACTATGCGGCGAGAACACGTTTCAAGATGAGGAAAGGAAAACAAGTTGTAAAGCATGCGCGGTAGGTAAATTTTTTGACGGGACTGGGGCTTCAGCATGTGATGTGTGTCCGCCCGGCCAGGAGGGCTCCGACACTGGGGGATGTCAAGAATGTGGAGTAGGAACATACAAAAACAGCACGGAGCACCTAGAGTGTCTGCCGTGTGACGGGGTGGGCACCTACCAAGATAAGCAAGGGGCAATAACATGCCTCCCGTGTCCGCCTGGTCAGTACCAGAACACACCCGGGGCCACCGAATGCATCCTGTGCAGCATTGGCAATTACTCACAGATCACAGGCGCCAGTGCGTGCGTTGAGTGCCCCGCGGGCAGGTACCAAGATAAGCAAGGGGCGACTACATGCTTCCCGTGTCCGCCTGGTGAGTATCAGAACACACCCGGGGCCACAGAATGCATCCCGTGCAGTATTGGCAAGCACTCGATGCAAGCTCGAGGACGTCCTCCAGCGTGCGTTAAGTGCCCCGCGGGCACGTACGCAAACAACACCGGGATGCAAGAGTGTTTGGTGTGCCCCCGCGGCTCATTTGCACCGGTTCCCGGGGCGTCCTCTTGTAGCACGGACCTGAACCCGCCGTCGGACACGTGCCAGCACCCGATGATTTGTAATAACGTGCGTTCGGGCATGGTTTATTGCTACTTACAACCAGTAAGTAAATGCGGTTTGGAAGCTGCCTGTTCCAACCATGCCACACGGGCCAACACTAACATGTGCAGCGGGGTGGACCAACATCCGTTCTTCCAAAATGCCTATAACATGCCCGTCAGCGATGAAGAATGGCGTAGTATATGGCCAGCGGCCGGCCCTAACTCGGTTAGTTGCCACTTGCAGTGTACACATCTTCACGGTCCACGGCAGGACTTCACCAGACTCTACCACATTACCGAGGCAGGGAGCGAATGTTGTTTTATGCGGCTCGTGTCGGAGGTGAGCAATGCGACTGGGTCGGTCATACCCGAGCCTACGCAAGAACAGATCTACCAGGACCGCTGTTCTTCTTTCTCCGCACAGTGTGCAATCACGTGCGGCGAAAACCAAGCGGCCAACAGTTCCGGGGTGTGTGAACTGTGCGCACGTGGCACCTTCAAAAGTGGCAACGGCACGGAACCATGTGCGCCGTGCGTCGCTGGGAAATTCTGGCAGTCCCTATCGTACACCCCGTACGCGGTGTGTGTCGAGTGCCCGCGGCACAAATATCGCTCTGACGGTAATCCTTTTGCGTGTCTCCCGTGCCCGAACGGGACGTACGCGAACCGGACCGGGGCGAAAGAGTGTGCAACGTGTGGCGCGGGGCTGTACGTACCCGTCGGGGAAACTGCCTGCGTCCCCTGCGCGGAGCATACGTACAAGGCGGGGAACGACACAGACCCCTGCCTGCCGTGCCCGAACGGGACGTACGCGAACTGGACCGGGGCGAGTGCATGCGCGACGTGCGGCGCGGGGCTGTACGTACCCGTCGGGGAAACTGCCTGCATCCCTTGCGCGGAGCATACTTACAAGCCCGGGAACGACACAGACCCCTGCCTGCCGTGCCCGAACGGGATGTACGCGAACCGCACCGGGGCGAAAGAGTGCGTAGCGTGCGCAGTGGGGAAGTTCCGGCTCGCCGGAGCGCGCGAATGCTCTCCTTGCCCCAATGGCACATTCGGGCCGGACGAAGGCCGTGCGACGTGCGTGTCGTGCCCGCAACACTCCACCACAGCGGGCCCCGGTGCCACGAGCGTCACAGAGTGCGAGTGCAATGCAGACGCAATTCGTTCACCGTTGTCTGCGCAGTGCACTCAGTGCGCCCAGGGCACATCAATTATCATACGCACGTTCCTGCGTAATGCCAGCGCGATTTGCGCAGTAAACCACGCTGACAATTTACAGTTTATATTAAGCCGTGCAGTTAGCCTCCCTTTACGAAACACCTTGATGGAAAAAGCGTCAACACACGAAGCGTGGGTGCAGGAGGTAACCGCTAATTTCAGGACATTATGTGACAGCGAACCAAAGTGCGAAGGCTTTTCATACGTATCTCAGGAGATGCCCGACGGCAGGCAAACATATTGTTTCTACATGACAGATCCGAATGTAAACGCCTCACGATGGACCCCTTTTCCTTTTCTTGGTACAAATGGTCTCTGGAATATACGGGAAAAACGCTGTTACTGGAAAGACAAGCGGTGCGAGAGTTGCCCCGTGGGATCATATAACACGAATACAGGCGACGGGTGCGACATGTGTCCCTACGGTACCTTCAGCGACACGCCCGGTGCGACGGCGTGCACGCTGTGTCATGAAGACCTCAACGAAGGTTACACAAGCCCAAGGGGGAGCATATCGCAAGCCGCATGCACAGGGTGCGGTGTGGGGTTTCGTATCGACTACGACACGCGCGAGTGCATTCCGTGCCCCCCTGGTGAGTATGAGAGCCACACGCGAGTGAGAGGTAATCGGATGTCTTGTCGTCGGTGCCCGAGCGGGAAAACTAGCGTGGCGCAGAGCATATCGCTTGAAAACTGCACGGCGTGCCCCGTCGGTAAGTACGCGTGGGGACCTTATCTGGAGGGATACGGGGCGCCCGAATGTGCTCCGTGCCCTGCAGGCACGTTCAACGAAGAAAGCGGGTCGGAACGGTGTTCAGCATGTGCGCCGGGCAAGTTCGCCACGAACGCAACGTTCGAGCTCGCCGGGGGGGGCGCGTGCCCGGCCGCTACGGGCGTCGTGAGCTACGTGTTTGCCCGCGGCGTGGAGCGGGGGCAGTGCGAAGCCGCGTGCCGCGCGCTCACGGCGTGCTCGTCCTACACGCTTGCGACGACCCCATGGAACAACCCGGCGCTGTGCTACCTGCACCTCACGAAGGCGTCGCTCGCGGGCGGCGACACTGCGGCCATTAGGGAGCATGGAGCCTTTTTGCAGGCACCCAGTGCACAACACATACGACTGCAGGACGTCAATGAGTCCGCGCTGCTGCTGTGGTGCTTCACGCGTGCGTGGCGCCCGACCTGTCAGCCGTGCGCGCCAGGGACGTTTCAAGACACACCGGGCATGTCCGAGTGCGCAGCGTGTCCCAAGGGCACATACAGTGCGGCGTGGAACGCAAGCAGGTGCGTGGCGTGTCCCACAAATTCCAGCACGCGCGAGGCAGGCGCCCACAGCGTAGCACAGTGTGTGTGCCGCAGCGGGTATGGGCGCACGAACGTCAGTGCCGGGTTCGAGGGCGCATGCACGCCGTGCCCGAGCGGGAGCGCGCATGCGCACGACGGGCCTGAGGCCTTTGAGTTCATGGGCGAGGGCGAGTGCCGCGGACCCCCGCGGTATGTTTCGCTGGTGTCGACGTATGGCACCGCGCAGGACCGTACTACGTACAACAGCACGGAGCCGAGCCCGGTGTTCCACGCCGCGCGTACAAACATGAGTGAGGCGCAGTGCGCCGCGCTGTGCGCTCTGCAGACCCCGTGCATCGGCTACGCCTACGGCAGCCTGCGCCCGAGCGGTGCGGCACGATGCATAGTGTACCTGCCGGAACCGCTGCGGGAGACGGATGAAACGCCGTACTACAGAGGGTGGGAGAAATCCGGTGATACCAACGGCCGCACGCTGGCTACCAGCATCACGACCGCGAGCGGCGGATGGTCCCTTCGCTGCATGCGCAAGGACCCTACCGCCCTGAATCAACGGGAATTTGCCGATGAGGCGTACGAAAGAGAGAAGGACTTGTACTCCATTCCAACAATTTTGAACGAAGACTATTGCAGCGGGAAAATGGTAGGATATTATTATTACGAAGAACAGACGGAAAGGAATTACAGAAAGTTTGTGCTTTGCGAGCGCACGTTCCTTTGCTTGGGATATGTGAACGCGGAAACAGACTCCAGTCGTTTTCATCTGCTCTTTGAAGACAAAACCAAAACGTACTCCGCGGGATCCTACCCCGCTTCGTCGGGCTGCGTCGAGCGCAAGGCGTGGAACCCGTGGGCTTGCCGCAGGTGCCAGCGCGGCAGCTCCGCTCTTAATGCTGGTGCTGCGAGGTGTGATGCGTGCTCTGTGGGGACCTACCAGGACGAGCGCGGGAAAACCAGCTGCCGCGCGTGCCCGATATCGAACCAAGAAACACAAGGGCCCGGGGCGGTGGTCGCGGGAGCGTGCCAGTGCAAGCCTGGCTATGCGGGCGCAGACTGCGCATCGTGTTATGTTGCGCAAATGTACGACCCTGGTCGTTCACCCCGCACGTACACGCAGTACCGCGCCTCGGAATGCGCCACCGCCCCCGGGCGCCGGCGACACAACGTCACCCGTGCGGCCTGCGAGCATGCGTGTTCGCGGCTTGAGCACTGTAAAGCGTATGAGCACGACGCCGCTTCCGACACCTGCACACTGCATGGGACCTACATCGATGAAGGGCTCCGAAAGTGGACGCCGGAGGACGTCGGCGAGCACGCGTGGCGGGGGGTGCGCGCGGACCCATTTTCGGGCTCGACATGGAGAGGAGCGCCGAGCACCCCAAACATCAGTTGCTACGCGCTGGACCCGGAACCGACTCGTGTCTGCCGAACATGTCCACACCAAATAATCGCGATTATGCCCGAGCACAGCGCGTCTTTGCCTGGCAGCACGTCAACGGGCGCGTGCGTGCTCGAGTACAACTTTGACGCCCCGCTCACGGGGCAGGCGTGGCTTGACGCCGTGGCCAACATGACGTACTTTTCGCACACGCTTCGCGCTGAAAACGTGCTGGCCGACGGCAAGGAGAGCCTGCGCGCGGCGCCGGGGGCGTGGCTGAACCTCAGCGTCGACGTGCCGCAGCAGTACACGTGCTGCAACATCACCACAGGCGCGGGGGCCATCGACAACGCGCCGGCTGTCACCCCGGTTTTCTTTGTTGTCGACGGTGCTGTGCAGGCAAACTTTACACCACCCGAGCCGTACGCGCAGGCGCGCTTTGTCGTGTGTGGGCTGCAGCAAGACACGGTGCTTGTCGTCGCAACGCTCAACGCGACGCTGCACGCGCGCATCAACGTCGTGTTTTACCGGCACGGCGAGTGGCCACAAGTCGCATCCGGCATGCACGTGCTGCCACCACCGCGCCATGGAAACGCTTCGATCTATGACCACGGCTTCTTCCGTGACGTGTGGAACCTACACCACACCCCGGCAATTTTTGTTGTGCATGAGTTACTACACGGTGTATTTCACACGTTTTACACAGGTCTTGTGCAGCATGTGCAGCACGCCACGCCGCATGCGTGCGGCGCGCAGTTGTGCTTGTGGGTCCTCGACGCCGCACACGGCATGCTGCTGCGGCTCCGAAACATGCCGTCCGGCCACACCCTCGCAGATGTCAAAGCCCCAGTGTCCGGGCTTGCGCGTGGGCATGTGCTCGGCCTGAGCCCGGACCCGACGCACACGTTTGTCGCCGTGGCCACGAGCGCCGCCACTGCCCTCGTCGATCTGGCCTCGAACCGCACACTGCCCGTGCGAAACTTTTCCGTCGTGCACAAACCGCTCATTGTGCTTTCCAACACCGTCTTCCTCGCGCAGCACGCAAGCACGGAGCCTTGGCATCTGTACCGTCTGGAGGAATATGAGTACATTTTTGCGTGCAAGATGCCCGTGCTGCGGGCGCCGTGCCGCCAAGGCTCTTTCCTGGCGGGCGGCGACTGCCAGCCGTGTGCCAACGGCTTCTTCAAGGGCTGGCGCGGGGACGAGGCATGCGTGCTGTGCGCACACGAATACCACACGACGGCAAGCATTGGCGCCGTGTCTGCTGACGCGTGCGTTTGCCGCGCCGGCGCGCAGCCTGCGCAAGATGGGTGCGAATTGTGCACGCAGACACAGTTTTCCGTCGCTGGGGGTCAGTGTCAGCAGTGCCCGCAGGGTGCCAAGTCTGACGGGGTGCGGTGCGAGTGCCCGCAACAGGAGTTTTTCGACCCCGAGACCGCAAAGTGTCAGGTTTGCCCGTACGCGTCGTACAAGCCGAACACAGGCACGGAGTACTGCACAGGATGTGGTGCGCACATGTACACAGACTACAACCGGCAACGGAATGCCACGGATTGCCTGTGCGTGCCGGGGTACGGGCTGCACGCAGAGACGCCAAAGTGTGCAGCGTGCCCGCCGGGCACGTTTGCTCTCGGTGGAGCACACGCTCCGTGCCAGAGCTGCGCGCCTGGAACTTACAACGAGCACCAGCGAGCCACCGCGTGTGTGACGTGCCCTGACGGCATGTACACACCGACCGCCGCTGCCCGTGCGTGTCGCATGTGCCCAGCGGGCATGGTCGCACATGCAAACCGAACCGTCTGCGTGCCCTCCGGTGTGCAAGCGTGCGCGTATGCCCCTGATCTGGAGCACCTCGGTGCGCAAGCGTTCGTCGACGCTGTACGGGATGACTTTTCGCGCCGCACGCTGCAGGAGCTCACGCACTCACCAGGCGGCATCCCTGAATCTAACGCATAAAGCTTATGAGTTCATTCTAAACTCATATCATAAAGAGTCCACATCTATACTTGGCCTCAGTCCACACTTGCCACCCACCAGATGGTCTCGTGCATACTCTCGTACACACGCTCCTTGCACCAGTACACCGCCGTCGCGATTATAGCCACCGCCGCGGGCGCCCACACCCAGGCACCCCACCAGCTCCCGCGTGCCAATCGGACAGCACGCTTGCCGCCTCGTCGCCCAGCGCGTACGGCACGACCGCACCAAACTGCTGGCAGTACCACTGCACGCGCTCGATCTGCATGTACGCGACGCCCACACTGGGTGCTCCCAGACGTGCTCCGCGCGGCTGAGGTTGACAACTATGGCCACCTCCCACGCTTCTCGCTGCTCGTCAAACGCACACGAGTGCACAAAGCCAAACCTCGGCTCGTCGAGTTCTGCCATCGTCTTGGTCTCTTCCACCCAAACCTTGAGCGGATACCAGGGGTTTTCACATACCACCACAATCATACCAGACGCGACGGGGTGCGCGCCCTGCATGCTGCCGAAGCGGTACGTTCTGTTGCTCCCTTGGTACAAATTGTACGCGTTCCATTCATCGTCGCCAGCGTCCACGTATGCGAGTGTGAGCCAAAAGTCCATGGCGCACGCGTACATCTCGGGCCACCAGGCCGGCCACTCGGGATCCCCCAGCGCTTCCACCCATGCGCGTGCTCCCAACATTCAGAGCTGCCTTTGCTGATGCTGGTGTGGATACTTTTGTATCACAAGCACGAAAAACTGACGTCAGCACAAAAACAATTGGACGGAAATAGAACGTTGCGAAATTCACCGCGGAGCCACACACGAAGACGTAGGGCGCGGCGAGACGCGGTGCGCTGGCGGAAATTGGACGGAAATAGAACGTTGCGAAATTCACCGC
>Ga0181560_10000478_pt1 | contig 36069 bp, 35 predicted proteins | sample 011ome_20_FD_133751 | JGI IMG/M metagenome (GOLD analysis project Ga0181560, IMG submission 133751) | Coastal salt marsh microbial communities from the Groves Creek Marsh, Skidaway Island, Georgia - 011509CT metaG (megahit assembly) | ecosystem: Environmental > Aquatic > Marine > Intertidal... | reverse complement strand
CTTCCGATACCCCTTTAAACGCAGAGAAATACGCGTTTTGTGCGCTCCCCAAACCGGTTGTCACGTGATTGGGGCATACCGCATTTACGGTAATGCCAGCGGCCCCGTAGTCGATGGCGGCAGTGCGGGTGAGACCAATCACGCCATGTTTCGCGGCGCAGTATGGCGCCATATGCGGAAAGCCTGATTTCGCTGCCTGACTGGCGATATTGATAATTCGGCCGCCTTTGCCGGCCGCCTCCATGTGACGAGCGGCAGCTTGGGAGCAGAGAAATACGCCGCTTAAGGTCACATCAATCACCAGATTCCACTCTTGCGGTGTGACGTCTCGAGAATGCTTCATCACAAAGCCAATCCCCGCGTTGTTAACCAGCACATCAACGCGCCCAAAGGTTTCCAAAACGGTGGCGAACAGTTCGTTGACTGAATCCGGTGATCGGACATCGCAGGGAGTCCACAATACGTCTGCGCCTTCTGCTTTCAGCGCATCTGCGACAGACTGCATGTCGGCCGTATCGGCCAGATGATCTGTTGCCGGGCTACCAATATCGGTCACCACCACCCGGTAGCCGTCCTGTGCAAAGCGTCTCAGGATGGCCTCTCCAAGGCCGCCGTGGCGGCCTGAGCCCGTGCAGATAGCAACTTTTTTTGTGTCGTTCATGGATCGCAGCTCCTTACCGGTGGCGAAGATCGTCTGCATAAACGCGTCGGCTCACGCGAGGCCCGGCGCTTTGCGACGCGATGGTGGTCGAGAAATTCAATGCGTGGATAGATCCCTATGTTTGCAACATACCAGCACGCAACAAATCCCCCTAGCTTCTGTTGTCCGACGCCGATAAGCCGCGCGTAAATAGCGGTCCACCGTTAACTTGCGGGGGTATGCGGCGGCTGGAGTGCCGCGAATACGATCTCAGGACGCAAAAACCTCACAGCACGACTCTGAGACCCAGTGCCGCATTGACAAAAAGTCCCAGCCAGATCAGCCAGACAAAGCGGCGAGCGGCTCCCATGTGAGTTGCCATGGCGTGATTGCTCTCATCGCTGGCGCCCTGTTGGAGCATCTGAGCGTAGGCAACCGCAAAGGGTTTGAGGGCGAATCTGACAGCGATGCCGCTCGCAACCAGCGCCGCGAAAATAGCGATTTTTAGCGCCATCCAGGCAGGCAAGCCGGCCGATGTGCCGAGTAGACCTGCCGCCAGTAGCGTGGCGGCGATGCCAAAGCGCAAACCTAAATCCCACAGCGTCAGCGCCGGCCATCGCTGCCCGGCGGTGCTGTGGATGACAGCAATCAAGCTGATCCAGAGCGATACAACAATCCACCCAACGGCTGCGAGGGTGTCGGGCAACAGCCCTGGCCAGCGCAACGCCGCGAGATGACACCCGGTACCCAACATGACTGGCATGGCAAGCCGGGGACCCATATCGCACGCTATCAGTATGCTAAAGGCAGTCTGCCGCGCCTCCACGCCGAGTTCGCTTCGCAAAACGTAGCGACTGGAGAGATAAGTCCCGAGATCACCCCCCAGCCAATAGACCAACCCGAGAACATGGGCATACAACAGCAGGGTATACATAGGGCGCTCTCCTCAGTGCAGCGGGTTACCGAAAGCGGGGTCCAGTCGCCGATGGCGCTATCGTAGAAATCACGGTGTATCCGTGATGCTGATTTCAGTTAATTCATAGTGGGTCTGCATATAGCCCTCTGCCCGGGCCCGCAGTAAGAGATAGTCGTCATCAGCAGTGCACCACACATCATAGGGGGGATGCTCCTCCGGTAGGTTTCCTGCAGTGCCGGCCACCTGAAAATGCCTTGCCCGAAAGCTTCCCGCCGCCACGCTAATGTCTTCTTCGCCAACGTAGACCAAGTCAAAGTCCGTCACAAAAAAGAACGGGCCGGTGGCGCCCCGGTGATCCGGCGAGGTCAGGAAAATATTTTTCAGCGAGTGAACGCCGGGTCCCTGCTCAAGTGGATACAGTCTCATCAACAAAGCGTCCCCGACGATTGGGTGGCTTTGCAGCCAACCTACCTGCCCATCGGTGTCGATTTCCTGGCTGATACGGCCATCCCGGGCATTGAAAGTCTCACATTCGGCATAGCCTTTGGCAAAGCGCATCCAACCGGAGCCCTCGAACTTGCCGCCCACCGATATCCTCACTGAGCAGTCGATGGGACTGGAGTCTGCATGCCTTAGTGCGAGGCAGACATCCCGCGTTACCTTGGGGGGGTCATCGATTTCACAGTGGGCAAGTAGAACGTCTGTTCCGTCGGGCTGGCAGCTCAGCGTGAACATTTCCCGACCACGAACGTCACCCTCTCGCTCGGGTTTGCGACTGGTGTATTCGATTGTGCCTCGGATAAGCTTGTGGCCCATGATGCCCCCTGCGGCGCTCAAGCGCGTGGCCTGCGTCTCCAGACCACGCTATGTATTAATGATATGTTTTTATATCATGCTGCTTCGCGCAGCCGCAAAACAGGAACTCCTATGGAAACCAGCGATCTCACCGCGCGGCAGATTTACCAGCAGATCAAGGACAACCCGAGCAGGGCACGCTTTGGTTTTGGCAAAAAAGCTATCCTGGTGAACATTGATCTGCAAAAAGCCTACACCCGCACGGATTTGTTCAAGACCGCGTACGAGACAGACACCAGGCAACTCGATTACGTTAATCAGCTTTCCGCCGCCTTTAGGGCGCTCGGCTGGCCGGTTGTTTGGACCCATGTTGCCTATATGGAATCGGGGGAGGATTGCGGTATCTGGGGTACGCGAACAGACACACCAGACTCACTGCAGAACATCAAGTTTGATTCTGAACGATCTGAATTCGATGAGCGTCTGGAGATCGACCATGAGCGCGATGTTATCTACTGTAAAAAAATGCCCTCAGCTTTTTTTGAGACCGCGCTGCAGTCGCTGTGTGTCTGGCATCAAGTCGACACCCTTGTCATGACGGGCGGATCGACCAGTGGCTGTATTCGCGCCACGGCAGTGGACTCGCTATCTCGGGGATATCGCACCATCGTTCCCGAGGAATGTGTCGCCGACAAGCACGAGAGCTATCACTTCGCGAACCTGACCGATCTGGCCATCAAATATGCCGATGTAGTGGCAGTGGCAGAAGTGCTCGATTGGCTCTCGCAGCACCGCTGAGCATGACTGAAGTTCATCAGAGCGCCGAGCTCGATCTCTACGATTACGCGCCCTACGAGGGGCGACCAAAATTAGAATGGCCCGGCGGGGCGCGCCTTGCTTTTTGGGTTGCACCCAACATCGAATTTTACGAACTGGACCCGCCGAATAATCCACACCGTAAGCCCTGGCCCCATCCTTACCCACCCGTACCCGGTTACAGCATCCGCGACTATGGCAATCGCGTGGGGCATCAGCGGCAGATGGCGCTACTTGATCAATATGGTATTCGCGGGTCGATCAGTCTTTCGGCAGCACTGTGCGACCACCATCCTGAAATCATTGCGCTGTGCGCTGAGCGCGACTGGGAGTTCTTCAGTCACGGTATCTACAACACCCGCTACACCTACGGCCTGACCGAAGATCAAGAGCGGGAGATGATTGAAGATGCCATGGCAACGATCGAGCACGCGTGCGGTCAGCGACCTGCGGGGTATCTGGCGCCGGCGCTATCACACTCAAACCATACGATTGATCTCTTTGCCGAGGCGGGCGGCATCTATACCTGTGATTTGTTTCACGACGACCAGCCCACCCGGGTCAAAACCCGCAGTGGCAAGCCCTTTGTTTCGATTCCCTACTCGCTGGAGCTCAACGACACCATCGCCTATGTGGTGCAAAAGATGGAGCCACGCCGCTACGGTGAGATTATTAGGCGCGCTTTTGATGAGCTCTATGAGGAGGGCGCCGAGAGCGGAACGGTGATGTGTATTCCCACCCACAATTATCAGGTGAGTTGTCCGCACAGGCTGCGAGCACTGGAAGAAGCGCTGGAATACATCACAGGGCATTCGGATGTGTGGGTCACCACCGGCAGGGAGATCGCCGAGTATTCGCTCTCCCATCTTCAGGAGCAGATCGGTGGTGGTCCGGGGCAGTTGACGTGAGTAACAAACCGCTCGATTACCCGCAACGCCGTTACGGCATGGACCACGACCGCTATGCGTGGTCGATGCTGCAGGACCGTGAGCCCATCACCTGGCCAGAGGGCAAACCGCTGGCACTGTGGATCAACATCTCGGTGCAACACTTCCCGTTATCCGGAGAAAAGCCCGCAGTCGTCCCGCCCGGCGCACTGACCATGCCCTATCCCGATCTCAGGCATTACACCCTCAGGGACTACGGCAACCGAGTGGGGATCTATCGGCTGCTCAAGCTGATGGCGGAGTACGACGCGCAACCCTCGCTGGCGATCTCCGGCGCGCTCGCCACGCGTTACCCGCAGTTATTGGAGCGTCTTGCCCAAACGCCTTATGAATGGCTGGGCCATGGTTGGAACATGCTCTGCATGCACGCCGGCGAGGTGGATGCCGATACCGAGGCTGGCTGGATCGCAGACTCGCGCCGGGCGCTCGAGCAGTTCACCGATCAACCCATCACAGGCTGGTTGAGCCCCGGGCGTATCCAGACAGCCAATACACCTGAGCTGTTACTCAAGAATGGGTTTACTTACCAATGTGACTGGGTGAACGACGAACTGCCCTATACCTTCAAGACCGCTGAGGGTGATATGACCTGCCTGCCTTCGTGCCTGGAGCTCGATGACGTCTTTGTGTTAACCCAAAACCTGCACAGCGAGGACAGTTTTGCCCAGCAGGTGATCGACGCGACGGATTTGCTCATTGACGAAGGCCGCGCTCAGGGTGGGCGCCTGTTGGCGCTGAACTTTCACCCTTGGCTGGTCGGTCAGCCGCATCGTGTTCGCACGGTCCGGGAGATTCTCGCAGCGGTACTCAGGGACCGGGGGGAGGCCGTCTGGCACGCGCCCCCCGCGGCGATCCTCAAAGCGGCAAGCGGCTAGTTAATGCGCAGGTGCTAAATTGCCTTGGTCGCGCCAAAGAAAGCGACTGAGGCAATGGTCACCCAATAGAAGTACGCCAGCTTTTTGCCAAAGGCGAGGCTCTTCTCCAACTGGTTCTCGGCTTCCTGATTCGGGCCCTCGGCCAGTACGCGAAACAGGGTGGTCCACTCTCGCATAATAAAGCGCAGCTTCAGGCCAATCATCAGCGTCACGCTGTAGAGCAGGATCTTGATCGAGAACCAATACTGCATGGGTCCTACGTTGAATGGGCCATAACCCAGCAGGGAACTGATGGAGGAGATCACTAAGAGCGGAATGAGGATAAAGCGGACTTTCTCATCCCACAGAGTGAGCTGAATACCCCGATCGGTCTCGCGAAAGACGTAGGCAGAAATACAGAGGCTTAGCCATAAGATGGCAAGCACCCAGACCGCCACCAAAAATCCGCCGCCATAGGGTTGGACGCCCCAGATGTGTCCCATGTGCAGGCCGAGGGGCAATAAACTGATAATACCGATGCGCGCGAGAATATCGATGTGGTAAGCGGTCTGCATGTGCCGCCGGCGCTCGTCCATCGACAGCTCACGATTGATTACATGGGTCGAGGTGTTAAATACGCCCCACTCACCGCCCAGCCAGTACACCATGGCGATAATGTGTAACCAGCGCAGCACTGCCAGCTCCGTAATACCCATCGGTCTGCCCCCACAGATTAAAGATATAACAATAGCTCAAAATGCCCGACAGAGGCAGTCAAGGGTGATGAGTGGGCCTGATTGACGCGTGAGAGGAAGATACTCCGCCCCAAAAGACCTACTTTGATATATCATTAAGCGTTACGGGACAGGCTGACTGGGTAGACGCGCTTATGGAACCATTTTTTGGCCCGCATCTGATGGGTCAGTTATCCAAGCAATCGCCGACCCCCTTGTATCATCAGCTATTCAGTGTATTGAAGTCACGCATTCTTGATGGAACGCTGCTTTACGGTACCCGCTTGCCACCCGAGGAGCAGTTGGCCGATCTGTTCCAGGTATCGCGTATTACAGCCAAGCGGGCTATGGATGATTTAGCCAAAGAGCATCTGGTCGAGCGTAGGCGTGGTAGGGGCACCCATGTCATTTACCAATACAGCCCCCGACCGGTTTACGCACCGTTGACGGGTATGCTTCAGGAAATTGAGAGTATGGCGCGAAACTCTGAGGCCCATGTGCTTGATTACGGTATGCGTATCCCGCCGCAGCCCATTCGATCGGATTTAAGGCTGGGGGATGGCGAGAGGGCTTTACATCTGCTCAGAGTGCGAGAGCGCGATGGGTTGAAGTTCGGTCATTACACCAGTTGGACTGCGGGTGTGAGCATGCCTGCTGACCCAGCAATTTTTAAAAATACACCGCGCCTCAGTTATTTTCGCCAGCAAGGACTGGAGGTGAGCCATGTAGCGCAGACACTGTCTGCAGTGGCCGCTGATGAGTCTGTTGCCCGCACCCTAGGTGTGGCTGAGGGAAGCCCTTTGCTGAGTCTGACCCGGCGCTCGTACAAAAAGATTGGTGTCGAGAGCGAGCAGATTATGGATTTTCTGGAAGTGCGCTATAACCCCGAACATTTCCAGTATTCGATGGATCTGACGCTGGACTGACGTCTCAGATCAGGTCGGCCTTTTTGAGCTTGGCAATAACCCTAGCCTGTTGTTCCAAAAAGTGGGACCGATCGGGCTTAATAACGTCTCCCGCCTCGTCGATCAGATTGTCCGCGGGATAAAAATTCGGCTGATCATAGGTTGAGCGAAACAAAGACAGGCGCTGCCTGGCAATAAGATTGGTCATGGCGGGTTTGGCGCGGGCTTCCCGCAGTCGCTCAATATCAATGACGGCGTGAGCAACCATAGACTCCCCGGTGTAGGCCTCGGTCAATAGGTGACCCTTGTAATCAACCACCTGCGAATGTCCCTGTGTCGAGTGCTGCGGCACCGGCGAGTTAAGGATTGCGGAGGTATTACTGGATACGACATAGCACATGTTCTCGTAAGCGCGCGCGCATTTGGCAATATTTTTAGGGGTGGGTCGGGGACTGCCGACTTCGCTGGAGGAGTGCAGCAGGACTTCGGCGCCCCTGGTGGCGAGTGACCGTGCGATCTCAGGATACAAAATTTCTTCCGAGGCCACGCAGGCCAGACGCCCAAGCGGCGTATCGACTACTGGGAAAAGGCCATCCTTTCCGTATACCTCCAGATATCGAGACAGGACGTCGTGGGGTGTTGGCGCAAACATCGAAATCAAGCGGCGGTAGCGCAATATCACCTCACCCTCGTCATCGATAATAAAGCTGGTTTGGAAATAGAGATCAGGGAAGTGGGGGTCCAGCTCATACGCATTCCCAGAGAGATATATGCCACGGCTGCGAGCAATCTCCCCAAGGCGTTGATACTCTGGGCCGTCCATCTCGAGACAGGCTTTAGACCGCCATGTATCGATACTCTCGCCCATCGGGAAGCCGGTCAAAAAGTATTCCGGCAGCACCACCAATTTCAAGGTGTCGCCACTGAAAGTGCTGATAAAGCCCTTGCTGCCTGCGATGAGCGCGTCCACTCGCTCCAGCGCGGCCGACATTGCCTCCTGCACAGCAGCGCGATCTGGCAGGTGGTTGACTGCGGAGCAGTCCATTTGCAATGCCAATGCTGAATAAGTGCCCATCAGGCGCTACTCCAGAACCGTTTGCTGCACGCCTTCAACGAGTATCACCCGAAACTCGCCGGTGCCTTCCCGCAGTGGTTTGGCTGCAGCGTATTCATCGCTCCCCCAAAAGGTTCGGGCTTGCTCGGCGGAGGGCCAGCGGTGCATGACCACGCGGGATGCACCCCAATCGCCCTCGAGGGGTTCTTGCTCCCCACCCAAAACCAGGTATTCGCCACCATATTGGGCGACAATGCCGGGCACCTTCTGTGCGTAGGCGCTGAACTTTGCGGGATCATGGACGATTGCTTCGACAATGATGTAAGCAGTCATACGGGTCTCTTTGCCCTAGTGGTCTGGGTTGCGGAAAACCGGGAAAATATATCACGCCCAAGCCATTGCATGATTCAGCTTTCGGGTGCATCGCGGCATATCACAAGCAGTGGATGACAGCATGAGCGCGACGGTGCCGTCCCGTTCCTGACCTTACCGGTGTCTCAATACCATGGCCATGACTGTCCCATGATTAAGAAAGGCCCAGCACGCCCGGGTTCATAATGCCGTCAGGATCGAGCGCAGTCTTTACGCTGCTGATGAGTGCCTCGGCCGGGGCTTTCAGTGCCTGCCGATAGTGATAAGCCTTGCCTAATTGCAGGTGACTGGCGCCCTCGGATGACAGCACATCCACCACTTCGCTCTTGATCTTATGGACTGCCTCCCAGGCGTCGGGTACCGCATCGAACTGGTTGATGCGTGCGAGGTGCTCGGGTTCCAAACTGTGTTTATGCAGCGCATTGAGCGCGTCGGGCCAAAAAAAGACGGGCTCCAGTACGGTGATTTGCTCGCTGACGACGGCGATGAGGTAGCCGGTCTCAATGGCATACTTTTCCAGCACCTCCCGATTTCGCTCATAAACCGCCTCTATCGCTGCTAATACCTGCTCACCTCTGGAGTGGGGAACGAGCCCATGTACAGGCAACCAGCGTTCACCTTCTGCCCCGACCATGTTGTTGACGGGCCCAAAGGGGTTGGCGGCCATGATGCGAGGAATGCTGTCGGGTAGCTCTTGACCGCCCTCAGCTTCGCAGATCGCGCGGATGCGCTGTGTCTGATGCGTGGCCTCAGCATCGGTTCGCCCTTCGCTAATGGAAAACATGCCCCACTGCACCTCATCCATAAAGCGCCGGCCCGCCAGAGCAATTTTCGCACCTTGTTTTACCTTGTTGACAATACCGGCCTCAGCCTGAATTACACCCGAAAGTTGTTGCGCATCGGCAGTGAGGCTGGCGCGTTTCATGCGCTGATGTTGAAGATAGGGGTCAAAGCCAAAACATTCGGTGGTCAGCGACTCTCTGGAAATTTGCGCCATCGCGCGGAGCATGGGTCCGGAGTCGGTAAACGCAAAGCTGGTATAACCCCGGGCACCGGGCAGCGGCACTAATGGCAAGGTGATGCGCACTTTTATACCCAGCGCTCCGCAGTCGCCGAGAAATAGGCCTGTTAAGTCCGGGCCGAAGTGGCGCATAAAGGGCGTACCATTGGTTTGGCTGGCTGCGCCTGTTTCGATGAGGTCACCTGTACCAGTCACCGCGCTGATCGAGAGTACGTTGTCGGCCGCCGTTCCGCGCTGGCCACTGCCCCAGAAAATACTGTTCTGAGAGACGCCGCCGCCAACGGTGGCGTAGCGGCCTGACAGTGTGCCCCAGTAGGGCGTCCGGACTCCCAGCGGTGTGAGGTGCTCGTGGAGCTTCTGCCAATTGCACCCTGCCTCGACGGTGACGTAGCGGTCTTGCAGATTAACCTCGACGATGCTGTCCATCGAAGTCATGTCGATGAGGATGCTCTCTGGGGCGGCGGCAAGGTAGCCACTGGTGTAACTCATTCCCCCGCCGCGCGTGACGATCGGGGTACCGCGCTCCCTGCACACTGCAACAAGGGTCTGTACCTCTTCGATGCACCGGGGTCTGACCACGGCGCCAATAGGCGGACCAATGGTAAAGACGTCCTGCGAGTACAGCGCCAACTGCTCTGGGGCCGTATCGACGATCTCTGCCGGGAGCAGTTGGGTAACCTGACTGACTACAGCGTTCACTGAGCGCCTCCTTATTGCACTTGAGGCTGCCCGCTTTGGGGTCGGCCCAACAGAAAAAGAGTAGCAGACGTTCGAAGTAAATGCCCACCGGTGACGGCCTCACTTTGGCTGTATGATCATACCGATTCATTGCGCAGGGCGAGAAATGCGACGGAAAGGGTTTTCTCATGTGGTGATTAACACCGCCCATGCCGCCACCCTCGGTGGCTTTTTCGCAGCCTTGGGCTGGCGGCTTCAGGAAGAGGCGTTGGATGAGGTCGCGGCGGCCTTCTGGGGCGTTTCCAATAATCCAGGGGTGCTATATCGCTGCATGGCTCCCCAGGAGGGGTCCGAGGTGATTCTCCTGCCGGCATCTGATACCGCGCCCGTCTTGCGACCCCTGACTTGCCCGGTCCGTCAACCCGGAGGAATCTTTGACATCAATATGCGCACGAACGACAGCGACTGGGCCTGCCAATTTCTCGCCGCGCACGGATGGCGTGAGTTGGTAACGCCCGTGGCGTGGCAGTTTGGTGCGGTAGAGACCAAGGAAGGTCTCTTTATTCAGGATGACGGTATTGTGCTGGCGGTGATGCAACGATTACATCCTCCTCTAGAGGGGGTCGAGTTCGATCGCATGAGCGACATTTTTAACAGTACACAGATGGTGACCAGCGTCGAGCGCACGTTGGCATTTTTGAAGCTATTTGGCTTTACCCAGTTTGTTGATCATCGCGGCCCGCTGCCGGGAGATGGCGCGAAAGTGTTGCAGCTGGAGGACCAGCCGGCGAAGACTGCCCACGTGCGATTGAGCATCGCACACCCGGGCGCTGTAATGGATGGCTCAATCGAACTCATCGACGTGCCGGGTCATCCATTACCCCCCATTGACGTTGCCGCGCTGGGTGGTCGTGGATTGAGAGCGCTTTGTATTCCTCTTGATGATTTAAAGGACGGCTATGAACGCTTCTTGCAGAGCGAGTGGTCGGACAGGCTGATCCACCCGTTGAGCCATCGCGATCTGCCGGGGGCTCTGAATACTGATAGTTTCTCGGTGTCTGCCCCCGATGGCGGACGGATAGATTTTTATCAAGGGCGCGTCTGAGTATCCCTTTATGTTGAAATCGATTTTCATGGTTTGGGTGCTGTCCCAGAATCTGGCCATTTCACAGGAGGCCTACGAGCAGTACCTGGGTTATCGCGCGTCGGATCAGGGGTTGGTTGATGACAAGGTGGCGCTGGCCATTGGGCGACCCGAGCTGGCGGGGCAGCCCTACGTCACGCTGGTGCCATCGGCCGGTCCTCAAGTGGCGATTCGTTTGGTAAGCGGCGCCGAGCCCGGTTATCGGGCAATGCGTCGCGTGGGGTGGAGCGCGATTGAGCTTCTGGTCAAGGACCCAGAGGCGCTGAGGCAGCAGCTCAGCGGATCGGGTTTTACTCACTTGCGCGGACCAGATTACCTGACCGAGCAAAAAAATATTTTGGCGATGCAGGTGATCGGCCCCGACGGTGAACTCCTCTATCTCACGCAGTTGGTAGACCCCGCTCAATCGATCCTTCAGCCACAAAGTAATCCTGCGCCGGTCGGCCACACGTTTATCATGGTGATGGGTAGCCCCAACCTATCCGACACGCTACAGTTTTTTACGAACCACTTCGGCAATACGGTGATGGGGCCTGTGCCTTACAAGATTGGTGTGTTGTCTGATGCCTATGGTTTGCCGGTGGAGACGAAGCACTCGCTCGCCTTGCTGTCGATGACCGATGGCTACGGGCTTGAAATTGACCAATACCCTTCCGGTGCATCTGCCGTACCCGCGTCTCAGGGGGAGAGGGGAGGTGTCATTCTCGTGAGCCTCAGCGCGGACCTTAAGGGCCTCAAGCGGCAACCCGATTGGACCTCCGTGCATCTGGGTGAGGGGGGCGCTGTTGTTGGCGGCATCGTTAAGTTGCCATCGGGTACGCCACTGGAGATTTTCTTCACCGAACCGTTGTTGCCACCTCTCATTAACTAGGCTTATCGTTTCAGTTCGAGAGAGTGGGTGTTGAAGCCCGCAATGCGGCCGGAGGCTGGGCAGTTCTGTTATGGCCAAGACACTATTTGACAAGCTCTGGCAGGAGCACGAGGTAGAGACGCTCTCCGAGCGGGAATCGCTACTCTACATCGATCGTATTTTTCTACACGAGCGGACGGGCAGTGTCGCACTGAACAGCTTGCTTGAACGTGGTCGTGAGGTACGGCGGCGAGAGCACGCCTTTTGTACGATGGACCACATTGTTGATACGTTCCCCGGGCGCGGTGATACGACACTCATGCCGAGTGGCAAAGATTTCATTGTGGCGACGCGGAGTGCCACCAGAGAAACCGGCATTCGCCTGTTCGATATTCAGGACCCTGATCAGGGCATCGTTCACGTAATCTCGCCGGAGTTGGGAATCGCTTTACCTGGCTTGTCATTGATTTGCCCCGACAGTCATACCTGTACCTTGGGTGGGTTGGGTGCGCTGGCATGGGGGGTTGGTTCGACCGAGGCGGAGCATGCGCTCGCCACCAGCACACTCCGGGTGATGCGCCCCCAAACCATGCAAGTACGCTTTGAGGGTTCGTTACCTGAAGGCGTGACAGCGAAAGATTTGATGTTGTTTACGATACGGGAGTTATCAGCCGCCGGGGGCGGAGGGTATGCCATTGAATTTGCGGGCGAGGCCATTGAAGCACTCTCTGTCGAGGCGCGCCTCACGCTGTGCAACATGGCAACAGAGCTCTCGGCATTCACCGGCCTGATAGCGCCCGATCAGAAGGTGGTCGACTATTGCGCTGGCCGGCAATTCGCGCCATCGGGCATCCGCTGGGATCAGGCCTGCGCCCACTGGCAGTCTTTGAGGACTGATTCTCAAGCGCACTTTGATAGCAAGAGAACCTTAGGCATTGCGCACCTAAAGCCGCAGTTGAGTTGGGGAACCAGCCCTCAGTACTGCATTGACTGGGACGACGCGATACCTTTGGTCGGTGACGCGTTGAATGCCAGCGACAGCGCAGCCTGGCAACGGATGCAGGAATACATGGGGTTATCAGGAGGCAGCCGCCTCTCTGATTACTCCATTGATGCGGCCTTTATTGGCTCTTGCACAAACAGCCGTTTGTCTGATTTGCGGCTCGCGGCAGATTACCTCCTGAGAACGGGCCACCGCGTTGCTCGGGGAGTGAAAGCGCTATGCGTTCCGGGCAGCGGGCGAGTGAAGCGAGAGGCAGAAGACCAAGGCCTGCACGAGGTTTTTCAGAACGCCGGATTTGAGTGGCGCGAACCCGGATGCTCCATGTGTTTTTTTGCCGGCGGTGAGAGTTTTGGTGATCGGGCGCGAGTCGCTTCCACGACGAATAGGAATTTCGAGGGGCGCCAGGGTATCGGGTCGCGGACTCATCTGGCCAGCCCGGTGACCGTTGTTGCCAGCGCCTGCGCCGGTTATTTAACAGCGGACACCACGGCATGATGCCCTTCAGCCAGCATCTCGGTGTTGCAGCGCCGCTGCTGCGAGACAATATCGACACAGACACCATTATTCCATCCAGAGAAATGCGAACGGTGTCCCGAACAGGACTTGCGGCAGGCCTCTTTGCTCCCTGGCGTTACACCGATGCAGAGGCGCGCACTCCCAATAGCACGTTTGTGCTGAATTCTGCCGATTATGATGGCGCGTCCATTTTGCTAGCAGGCCAAAATTTTGGCTGTGGTTCGTCGCGAGAACACGCTGTTTGGGCACTGATAGAGAGCGGTTTCCGGGTGGTGATTGCGCCCTCATTCGCAACTATTTTTAAGAATAACGCGCTGCGCAATGGGCTGTTGACCGTCGAGCTGGATCGAAGTGGGATTCTGGAGATACTAAATTGGGTCGAGGCGGATCCGCAGCGTCACCGTGTCGAAGTTGACTTGGAGCAGTGCGCGCTCCGACACGACGTAGCGCTAGGCCCGACCTCTTTTGTCGTGAACCCCGATAGCCGCAAAATGCTGTTGCAAGGCCTCGACGAAATTGGATTGACCGAACAGTCTCTGGATAGCATCGCTGCGTTTGAGTCCAATGACCGTAAGCGCCGTTCTTGGGCCCACCTGAGAGGCGACTAACCGCTGAGCACTCCCTCTTTAATCAGCGAATCGACGGTCGCGGCGTCGAGTCCTATTTCGGTGAGCACTTCATGATTATGCGCACCCGCCCGAGGCACATCTCTGTGCAGTGGTGGTTTCGTTTGGCCAAACTCAACCGGTAGTCGGGGCAATGCGGTGGCTTCACCGGCGCGACCACCATCTGAAAGATGGACGGGTAAGAGCCCGCCCGAGGCAGTGAGATGGGGGTCATTGAACAGATCGCCCGGCGTATTGATCGGAGAGAAGGGCAGCCCCGCGCGGTCAAGCCGCACACTCAGGTCGTCGAGACTCATCGTTGAAAAAAGGTGAGTGATAACCTTTAGCAGCTCCTCTCTCGAGGCGACACGGCCAGCATTGGTGGCAAGACGCTCGTCTGCGGCCCACTCTGTGAGTCCGAATTCCTCGCAGAACCGGCACCAGAGCGTGTCGCTGACGATACCCACAAACAGTTGCTCGCCAGAATTCAATTGAAAAATATCGTAGATGGCCCAGGCGGACTGGCGAACAGACATGGGGGGCGGTGGTTCGCCGCTGACCGCTTGTTGCGCCATATGTTGGCCCACCAAAAATGCGGTTGTCTCAAACAGGGCGCTGGTGACATGGCCACCCACACCGGTGGTCTGTCGCTGATGCAGTGCAGAGAGAATAGCAATGACGCCGAACATTCCCCCCGTGATGTCGATTACCGAGGACCCGGCGCGCAAAGGCCGCTCTGGCAGGCCTGTCATGTATGCCAGCCCACCCATCATTTGCGTCACCTCATCGAGCGCTACTCGATTTTCGTAGGGGCCCGAGAGAAATCCTTTTAAAGAGCAATAAATGAGGCCAGGGTGGGCGGGTTTGAGTGAATCGTAATCGAGCCCCAGTTTGGCCATAGTCCCGGGGCGAAAATTTTCCAAAACAATATCGGCCGACTGGATGAGCTCCAGAGCCAACTTCTGGCCCTTTTCGTGTTTTAGGTCAAGCGCGATCGATCGTTTGTTGCGGTTGTACATGGGGAAGTAGCCCGCGCCAGAGCCAGACAGTCGGCGCGTGTTGTCACCTTTTAGCGGCTCTACCTTGATCACGTCCGCCCCGAGATCTCCGAGGATGACACCGGCAGTCGGCCCCATCACCATGTGAGTGAATTCGACCACTTTGATGCCGCGTAGCGGGGCGGCGTGCTCAACAGGTTCCCCAGCCCCCGTCATTAATGCTTCTCCGGATGGTTTGTTATGATGTTATATCATTAAGCGATTTTAGCTCGCAAAGGCTTGGGGTAACACATTCTTGGAAAATACTGCCGTTGTTCTTGCCAAACGTCCCGACGGTCATCCTAGACCCGATGATTTTTCGCTTGCTGTTCAGCCTCTGACGGAGCGGGCCGAGGGAAGGGTTCGGTGCAAGGCGATGTTCCTATCACTCGATCCCTATATGCGCTCCGTAATTGCGGGTAATCACATGGGCCACGGTATTGGTCCTGGGGAGGTCGTGCCAGCAGAAGTTATCGCGACGGTGATTGAAAGTGATCACCCGGACTGGCTGCCGGGTACCTTGGTACGGTGCGAAGGTGGTTGGCAGCAATTCAGCGATCAACTGCCGGAGTCGTTATCCGCAGTGCCGCCTCAACTCACTCGCCCGTCCTTGGCGCTGTCGGTGCTTGGTATGCCCGGGCTGACCGCTTGGGCGGGGATGGTGGATCTTGCAAAAGTGGGCCCCGGCGATAGGGTGGTCATCCCGGCTGCGGTCGGGGGCGTGGGTGCCATGGCAGTGCAGCTCGCAAGACGCGCTGGTGCAACGACCATCGCTATCACCAGTGGCGAAGAAAAACGGCGGATTGCATTGGAGACACTGGGCTACGATCACTGCATTGACCGTATCGAGGAAGACTTGGGCGCCGCCCTGCGGCGAGTCGCCCCTGATGGTGTTTCAGTCTATTTTGATCTGGTGGGCGATCCAGTACTCACCACGGTGGCTCAAAATCTGGCGATTGGTGGCAGAGTCGTCCTCTGCGGGCTCATCCAGGACTACAATGGTAATCACAAAACGATGGGGCCCCATCCCGGCTTGTGGATAACCAAGCGCGCTACTGTCAGTGGATTGGTGGTTTACGACTACGAATCTCAGCGACAGGCCTTTGAGGCAGAATTTGTGCCCCTAATGGAATCCGGTGAGTTGACTGCAAACGAGGAACTACACGAAGGGCTTGAAGCGGCACCCGAGGCGTTTTGTCGACTCATGCAGGGACGGAACACCGGCAAGGTGGTGATCAGACTGGCTGATTGAGGGGCACAACGCCATGCAACACATCACGATCAGCGAGGTGGGTCCGAGGGACGGACTGCAAAGTGTGAATACCACGCTGTCCACCGAGGGGAAGCTCGCCTGGATTGAGGCAGAGTACCGTGCCGGTGTGCGTGAGATCGAAGTAGGCTCATTTGTCTCGCCAAAGCTGCTGCCACAGATGGCAGATACCGATGCAGTGGTGCGGGGGGCTCAACATCTTTCGGGTTTGGTGATTGCGGTGTTGGTGCCCAATACCCGGGGCTGCGAGGCTGCCCTCAGTGCAGGTGCCCATAAAATCTCGATACCGTTCTCCCTCAGCGAAACCCACAGCGTAAAAAACGTGCGCCGAAATCACGCGCAGATGCTCGACGAAATTCGCTCCTGCCTGAAATTGATCGAGACGATCCCCGAGCCTGACAGACCCGCTTTTGAGGTGGGGCTTTCTACAGCTTTTGGGTGCACTCTGGAAGGGGCCGTGCCCGAGTCTTTTGTGGTTGAAATGGCGGAGCGGGTCCTTGATCTGGGTGTTGCCGAGGTGGGGTTATCCGACACCACGGGTATGGGCAACCCGGCACAGCTGGAGCGACTGGTAACCGGTATCTGGCATCGATGCGGCGAATCAAAGCTCACCGGGGTACATCTGCACAATACGCGGGGGCAGGGTTTGGCCAACGCATTACGGGCGGTTGAATTGGGCATTACAACGCTCGACAGCTCGCTGGGTGGACTGGGTGGGTGCCCGTTTGCGCCCGGTGCGAGCGGCAACATTGTGACAGAGGACCTGGTGTTCCTGTTGGAGTCCATGGGCTACCCGACCGGTATTGATCTTGAGGCGTTATTGGTTGTTCGAAAGCAAGTCGCCGCCTTGCTTCCCGAAGAAGAGTGGTTCGGTTTTACCGCGTCAGCGGGGCTGCCTAAGCACTTTAGTACTGCGAAACTGCAACAGGCGAGTTAGCGTGTCTTGCGAAACACTTGCCGTTCGGAACCCAAGAACTGGCCTCTACGATTATGAGATCGACGTAACGCCAGCCGAGACAATCTCTCAGATCGCCGAAGCGCTTCGTCAAGCGCAACCGCAGTGGCTCGCGCTGGGCGCTGAGGGCCGGGCGCAGTGTCTCAATCAATTTGCAGACGCGCTCATGACTGAGATGGAGGCGCTGGCAGCTGCGCTGGCGATCGATACCGGCCGCACGAACTTTGCCCACTTTGAAGCGTTGAAATCGGTAGAGTTGATTCGACTGTGGGCTGAGCGCGCCAAGCCGATACTTGATCAACTCGCGGGATCCGGCCAGTCAGGTCAGGTGCCAACGGTGCATTACCAGCACCGACTCATTCCCTACGAGGTGGTGGCGGTGATCAGCCCATGGAACGTTCCGTTACTGCTGGCCATGATTGATAGTCTTGCCGCACTGTCGGCTGGCTGTGCTGTACTTTTAAAGCCTTCAGAAGTCACGCCGAGGTTTATTGTTCCCTTGCAGCGTGCGCTCGATACCGTGCCTGCGTTGGCCGCGGTGCTCCGTGTTGTTACCGGTGGCCCCACTACAGGTCGCGCCATGATTGATCAGGTCGACGCCGTATGCTTCACCGGAAGCGTTAAAACAGGTAGGGAAGTGGGTGAACAAGCGGCATCGTGTTTTATTCCTGCTTTTTTGGAGCTTGGGGGGAAAGACCCCGCGATCATTTTGCCGGACGCAGATCTGGCGTTAGCTGCCAGAGCAGTGATTCGGAGCGCCGTGGGCATGACGGGCCAAGCGTGTCAGTCTCTGGAGCGTATCTATTGTCATGAGTCGATTGTTGTTGAATTCACAGAGGTGTTACTCGCGCAGTTACGGGCGCTGTCTCTCACCTGTACCGAGGGCGGCCAAGGCGATATTGCGCCGCTGATTTTTGAGCGTCAGGTGGAGACCATTCAGGCACATGTCGATGACGCGATTGAAAAAGGCGCGGCCTGTCTTTTGGGGGGAGAGCCGGTTCGGGCAGGTGGTGTCTGGTACCCGCCCACGGTGCTGACAGGGGTGACGCAGGACATGCTGATCATGCAGGAGGAAACTTTTGGGCCAGTGATTCCCATCGCTGCATTCAACAGCACTGAGGAGGCGATTGGGCTGGCCAATGACTCCTGTTTTGGATTGTCTGCCGCGGTGTTTTCTGCAGATCGTGACGCGGCGGTTGCCGTAGCGGAATGCCTCAAAGTGGGTGCAGTGAGTATCAACGACGCCTCATTGACGGGAGTGGTCAATGATGTAGAAAAGAACAGTTTTCGTCTCTCTGGGATGGGGGGATCGCGAATGGGGCCCGCGGGCTTGACACGATTTATTCGCAAGCGCGCTTTGCTGGTACAGACCGCCGAACCCGCCGCGATACAATTGTTTTCTGATCAGCCTTAGGAGGTTTAAGTATGACCATGGTGAGCGTAGATCTTAAACCCGGCTCTGGTGGATGCCGACCCATTCTGGAATTTCTCGCCGAGATTTTGCCCGATACCCGAGCGTTTGACGGCTGCCAGAGCCTGGGGGTTTACCAGGAGGGGGACGGCGAGGCGCTGGTTTTTATCGAGTACTGGGACAGCGCGGAGCACTATCAGCGGTATCTCGATTGGCGCACCGAGACGGGTGTGCTGAACCAACTGGTCGATCTGTTAGCTGAGCCGCCCGTTATTCGTATCACAGAGGATACCGGCGTCTGAGGGCGGCCAAACGGCGCCACCAATGCTGGTGCTACGAGACGAAACCGTAGAGCACACCGGCAATTTTCCGAAGCTGAATCTCTTCGGCGCCCTCGGTAATGCGGTATCGCCGATGATGTCGATAGATATGTTCAAACGGCTTGTGGCGTGAGTAGCCAAGGCCCCCGTGAAACTGCATGGCAGTGTCTGCTGCATTGCATACCAGGCGATTGGCGCGGTAGTTACACATCGACACCTTGTCCGTCAGCTTTTTGGCTACGTCGACCTTATCCATCTGATCCATTTGTGCCGCGGTTTTGTAGATGAGCAACCGCAGCATTTCTGCCTCGGTTTGAAGCTCTACCAGCGGGAACTGGATCCCCTGATTTGCCGATAAGGGCTTGCCAAAAGGGGCGCGCTCTCTGGTGTATTTGAAGGTCTCATCAAGGCAGTATTGCGCAGCGCCCAGAGATGAAGCGGCTTGTCTGATGCGACTCTCGTGCACAAAATGCATGGCAATTTTGAGTCCCTGATCAACATCACCGAGGACGTCAGTATCGGGTACAAAAACCTTCGATAGTGAGCAGCGGGGGTGATCTGTTGGCATATTTAAGGTCCATAGATATTCACCGATCTCAAACCCCGGCGCAGCGGTGGGTACGACAAAGCAGCCGATACCTACGGGGCTACCATCCGCTCCCGAATGTCTTGCAAAAACCAACACGTGGCTCGCTTTATGCAGGCCTGTCGTCCACATTTTTTCTCCCGTCAAACACCAGCCGGTCACGCCCTCCTGAGTGATCTGCTCAGCGCGTGTTTCCATCCAGGTGGCGTCAGACCCATGGGCGGCTTCGGTAAGGCCAAAGCACCAGCCCATTTCTCCCTTCAGCAGCGGCTCCATCCAGCGCGATTGCTGCGCCTGTGTGCCAAAGTCTCGCAACATCAGCGGAGTCATGAGATTTCCCACAATCGAGCTCTCGTTTTGCAGGTCGTTGTGTAAGCCAAGGCCCTTCTGTGCGAGGTATTCTCGGATGCGCGCCATCGCGAGGTTAGAGCCGTTCTGGCCACCGAATTCCTCGGGTAGCGCGTAGCGAAAGTGTCCGGCAGCATCGGCGCGTCGGCGCATTTCCATCAAGAGGGCTTCCCACTCTTCCCGGGGCAGGCCGCCGCGGTCCCAATCCGTTCGCGCATGCTCGCGGCGATGGTCGAAAAAGCGCTGGTTATCGTCCTGTGCCTCAAGCGGTTTGATTTCCCGCTCGATAAAGTCGTCCAGGACCACCAGGTAGTCTTCGATCTCGCGTGGGATGTCAAAGAGAAAATCGTGGCTCACAAACAGCCCCCCAAATCAATAATCGATTGACTTTACTACAGCATGGAGGGCCTAAGGTGCGACCTCAAGGGCTACTGCTGCGCTCGGGTGGCTGGTGCCAATTCAGCCGACTGCCAACGCTGTTCGGCGACAGCACGACTGGCGTACTTTGGATTGTTGATCGCGGTAACCAAAAGCTGCCGCCTCTTTAGATAGTCAAAAAACCCGGCGGTGTCTGTGATTTCGCGCCTCGCAAGAGCGCAAGACAGCTGCTGGGCAATGGGGGCATCTTTTTCGACAGTCGTCAGCCACTTTGTTGCGGCATCTTGATCCAAGGCGTGCAGCGCAGGCCCCATGGCGTTTTCACGTTGGGTGATACCCAACACGTTGGCCGCGACTCTGGCATTGAATCGGTTGCGACCCTGTAGCTGGGGCGCGGCGCTCTCCATGAGAAACGATTTTACGGCGCTCAGCAGCTCATCCACTGATACGTCTGCCGATGGTTGATCTTCTTCACGATTCATCAGGCTTCCCACTCATCGATTAATAGCAGCATATCCAGTTCCGCCTCGGATCGTCTGCGCGCGACCGCGGCGCGCTCAACATCGCCTTGTCCGCTCTTCCACAGTGCTCCCATGGTTTGACAGACCAAGCCCCAGCTCAGCGCAGCAAAGATTTCCCAGTAGCGAATGGTTCTGAGATCAGGGCTCCAGCCCGCCACGGATTCGTAGCCGGCGATTAAGTCCTCGTAATCGCCAAACCCACCTACCGGTTTTTGTAACTGTCCAAATCGCCACACGTGGGCACAGAGGTAGCCGAGGTCCTCCGCCGCTGGACCCTGATGCGTCAGCTCCCAATCCAATACGCCGGCCAGCCCGTCATCGTTAATCAGCAGATTTCCCGTACGAAAGTCGCCATGCAACAAGACATGTGGTGTGTCGTCAGGGGCGTGGTCAATTAACCAGTTAAGACCAAACTGCAGTGCGGGGGAGATATCACCGAAAGCATGGAGCCCGCTTTGTGCAGCCTCGAAGCGGCGCGGCAGCGTGGTCGGGCCGACGGCGCTCGGCAAATCTTTGCAATCGATCGCGTGGATGCGCGCGAGGGCCTCACCACACTGATAGGCCAAGCGGCTGCGGGCGCGGGCGAATGTGGCGTCGGTGAGCCATCGTTGGGGAATGCTCTCTCCGGGAATGAACGCCATGACGAATGCCTCGCCGACAGGATGATGTTCATCAAATACGCCGTACACGGTGGGCACGGGGACCGCGGTCCGGCTTGCAAGCTGAATGACCTGGGCTTCATCTAGCAATGACAGCCCCAGAATATTGCCTTCGAGATTGGCCACCGCACCTGCGCTGAAGGGGCGTCGACGAAGAATCAGCGGGGTATCACCCCACGCAAGTCGCCAGGTTTCGTTATTGGCGCCACCTGAAAGCCGCTCAAGTGCAGTGACGCCAGCGCCCTCGAGCTTATTTGCCATTAAGGGCGGTAAGGCAATGTTGAGGTGCTTGGTCAGTTCCTCGGGTAGCATCGGGTCGGTTCTACTGGGTTTAGTGCGAGCTTCAGGTGTCCGCTCATCCCTGTTCTATCTGAAACGTCAGGCCAGCATGGGCTTCCAGCCGCTCGACCAATGCCTCGCCCAGCGCTGCTGCCGGCGTCCAGAGTCCGCCGCTGGCCAGCTCCGGATTTTTCAGTAAGCATATCGCCGCCTCAACCAGCATTTTAGACGTTGAGCCATAACCGGGATCGCGATCACCCTGAACGCTGCTGATCATCAGTTCCCCGTCGCAGCTGATGCCGGCAAAAATGGCGTCATAGTTGCCGTTTTCACGTTCTTCCTTGGTGGGGCCGTCGCCCGGCTGGAGGTCACTCTGGCCAATGGAGTCATCTTTCGCAACGAATTCCGCGGCGGCTTTGCCCTGCTCACCATCCCCAGTCAGTAGCATCTCGTCGTAGCGAAAATCCTCGCCGTAGCGATGACCGAGCAAAAAGTTGGAGCGATGAATATTCTTCGTGTTGATGGGCGCCATGAAAAAGGGTGCGCTCCAGCTACCCAGTTCTTCGTCATATTGGGGCGCGGCGCCTGCGGGTTGCTCAGGTCCGGTAAAGCCCTCCGCAAGCGCGAACGGATTGGTCAGAATGCCAATAATTTCCGGGTTACTGGCAACGGCCGCCATTGTGGCGCGCATGGAGGCAATGGTGCCCCCCGAAAAGCTCCCGTTCATTGCGCGGACGCGACCTTTAACCGTAGCAATGGGCTGGCCAGTTTTGGCGATAGCGTGTTGCTGGAGGTTAAATACGCCCAAGTCAAAGGGGATTGAGTCAAAGCCGCAGCTGTGAACGATGCGGGCGCCAGATGCCTTGGCCGCAGACCCATACTTTGCAATGGTTCCATGCATCCAGCTGGGCTCTCCTGTCAGGTCGACATAATCCGTTCCGTGTTCGGCGCATTGTTTCACCAGCTCCTCGCCATACAGCTGGTAGGGACCCACGGTAGTGATTAGAACCTTGCAGGCTTGCACCATTCGTCGCACCGAGTCGGCGTCGGCGATATCGGCCTCAAGTAAAGCAATGTTGTCATTAATGCCCATCTCTTCGCGAACTGCGGCAAGCTTTTCCAGTGAGCGACCCGCCATCGCCCAGGAGAGATCATCGTCCCCGTACTCCCGCGAGAGATATTCGGCGACTAAGCGGCCGGTGTAACCCGAGGCGCCAAATACGACGACGTCGAAAGCGTTATCAGAAGTCATAATTGGCTGGCCTCTCTTAGCTGGCAATTGCGGGGACCGCAAGATTACCCTCTCAGTCGCGACAAAGGGGAAATTATTCGCGTTGGTCCATCACTGACTCGGCCATTTTTGAGGTATCGCCGGCCTCTCTGCTGCCTGAGTGAGCGGTTATGATGACCTCGTGGACATAGAATCAATCACGCTTAGAAGCATCGAGACGTTGCTACGAGCGATCGAATCTCGGGATTTGCGGGCGGTGCGTCGAGCACTGCATCCCAACGCGTGTTGGCAAAATGTGCCGCATCCCGCCGCCGAAGGACGGGAGGCGGTGATCTCGCTATTGGGCGGCATTCTGTGCTGGTCCCAGCAGGTACAGTGGGACATTCTTCACATCGCGATAGACGGGGTGTCAGGTAGCCTCGAGCGCGTGGATCGTTTTTGGTTGCAGGGCAACGAATATGCGGTTGCCTGTCATGGCGTGTTTGAGGTCGACGCCGAGACCGGTACCGTAATTTCGGTGCGGGATTATGTGGATTTGGGAGAATGGCGTCAGCGGGTGAACCCGGTGCTTGAGGCGATGGCTTCTCGCTCCTCTATCGAGGTAGTCAGCGGTCACTTCGCGGCGCTCAAGAAGGGCGCCCCGCTGGAGATGGCCAGCTATTTTGCCTTGGACGCTACGCTTGAATGCCCTGCGGGCAAGGTGATCGGCTGGGATGCGGTGGCCGATTACTACACGGCATTGTGCACACAACCGGCGCTGAGCGCCCTGGCATGGGAGGTTATTGAGCCTGCGGGCGCTGGGGAAGTTGCCGTGGATTGGCGGCTCTCTTCAAGCGAGGAGATCTGGGCAACGGGCCGCGATGACTACGAAGTGTGCGAAGGGCGGATTACACGTCTCAGGACAACGTTACCGCCCGCAGGTTCCTAACAAAGGTCTAAATACCAACCACGTATTGCCCAGGGGCGACTGTTGACTAGGTATCGTCTGCTTGAGCCGCGGCCCATTCGTCTAAGGTGTCCCTCAAAATATCCAATGGCATCGCGCCGTTCATGAGCACCGCCTCGTGGAAGTCACGCAAACTGAACCGTTCTCCCAGCGCGCTCTCTGCGGCTCTGCGCATATCGAGTAAAGCCAGTTGGCCCGTTTTATAGGCGGTGGCCTGACCAGGCCAAACAACATAGCGTTCGATTTCTCGCGTAACCTCTTCATCGGTCATACCGGTCTTAGCGATCATAAACTCGATGGCTTGTTCCCGACTCCATCGTTTCGCATGCATCCCCGTATCGACGACCAGTCTCACCGCGCGAAACATCTCAGCTTGCAGTCTGCCCAGATCGCCCAATGGATCGTCGTCGTAGAGGCCCATATCGGTTTTGGCGATGCGCTCGGAGTACAGTGCCCAGCCCTCGGAGAAAGCGCTAAAAGGTGAGAGCCTGCGGAGCAACGGTACGCCTTCAATTAATTGCGAGGTGGAGATCTGAAAATGATGCCCTGGTGAGCCCTCGTGGATCATCAGTGTAGGCAGAGTCCATCGCGGGTTATCGGCAGTGTCTCTTTGGTTAATATAAAAGCGTCCGGGTCGTGAGCCGTCGAGAGCCGGCCCGTTGTAGTACCCGCCGGGCGAGGAATCCTCCGAATATTCAGGAACGCGCACAATCTCCAAGGGTTGAGGCGGGATGGTAATGAAATAATCTGCCGCGATTTGCATGACTTCTCGGTCGAAGGCTTCGAGGTATTCGATCATCGCCTTGCGACCCTCGTCGGTATTGGCGAAGTGGTATTGAGGGTCATTCACTAGCACGCGCATGCGGCTGGCGAGCTCGCCTTCGACAACCCCCTGGCCATCCAGAATATCCAGCATTTCACCCTCGATGCGATCTACCTCGGCTAAGCCAATGCGATGAATCTCGTCTGCTGAGTATTGTGTGGTGGTGTTCGAAAGCAGGTTGGCGTCATAAATAGCTTCTCCCCCAGGGAGGCGCCAAATGCCAGCCTCGTGGCTTGCATCGGGTAGCAGGGATTCGAACAATGTAATCATCGCCTCATAGCCTGGGATCACGTCGGACGCCACCCGCTCTGTGGCATCTGCGATCATCGCGCGCGCTTCGGTTGTGTCGAGGTCATCGAGCGCTTCCAGCTTGGGGGCCAGCGTGGTCACGAGAGGGTTCTGGTGAGCACCACCATCAATAAATTTCCGCAGCCCTAGGAGTGTTTTTTCAATTACGAAGTCGGGAGGGATAACACCGTTCTCTCGGTCGTCGACAACCCGTGCATGGGTTTCTTCAAGGACTCTGCCAAATTCTGTGAGTCGCGACAGATATCGCTCAACGCTCTTTTTATTCTTAATGACATGGGTATCTGTCAAAAACTGGGGCAGATTGACCGTGACGCCAGAGATTTGATTGACCCGATACCCGCTATAGCGGAGCTCCGCTTGTCGGAGCAGATCATCAAAGAACCAGGCGGCGATTTTCCATGTCAGCAGTTCCTGCCCTTCAAGGCCCTCGGGTCCATAGTCGTTCAGCCCCAGGCGCGCCTCGCGAAGGGCTACAATCTTTTCTTCTTCCTTTTCCTTGGTGTAGTCGGCGAGCTTGCCACTGTGAAAGTCGAGCGGAGTGTTATCAATGATCCCCAGGTAGGTGAGCAGTTCCGGCGAATCAATCGCGAGCTTAAAAGTGACTTTGTTGATGTAGTTGTTCACGCCGACAGGCGTGAACCAGAACCACAGGGAGGCCGACGCTCCAGAAACCACAATGAGGGTGACTATTCCGAGAGCGATCCTTCTTAACCAGCGCATAAGGCGGTGCCCCTTTTTAATGGAAGCCCTGCAGTTTACGGGATTCGTGATGTTTAGCTTGCACCGGTGGAGAAATCTGTGTCGGCGGGTACCTGACGCGGCGTTATTCTGAGGTCTGGGTCGAAATCCAGGGCCCCAGACCCTCAACGGTTTCAATATTCAGTTGTCCGGCTAAACCGGCCGTGCGATGGATATTGATCTCCCCATACTCGGGTAGCTGAATCATCTCGAGCATCGCTGCTCGTGAAGGGTACATGGCGATAGCAACCTGATCCCACAATGACTCCACCTCGCCGAGCATCAATCTCGATACGTCGCCCGCAAATCCCACTTCTCCCCCGACCTGCTTTATGAGGCGAGCCACCGCTTTGGCGTACAGACCGTAAGCCTCGTAACCGGTAAGGTCACTGTGACGACCGTCCTCGTACTGGGCGCGCTCGTTAAATTTCAAAAGGTTGACCATATAGATTGGGGATTTAGCGTGCGGCTCAAAAAATTCCTGTAGCTGAGCCTCGGTGGGTGAAACCGCATTGTGAACTTCCATCATGACCTCCTGAAAACGCGTCAAGAAAAAACGAGTAAGTGCCTGACTGCTTCAGCCAGCGCAACGCTGAGCCTGCTCTCGGTTCATTGAGCAGTCTGCGTTGTCGGTAAGCCAACATTTGACTCACCGGATACATTATGACATATATAATGCCAATAGTTTCCGGCTTAACGCGTCGGCAAAGTAAGGAACACAGATGCAAATATTGCGTACGCCGGACGAATGTTTCGCCGGACTTTCCGATTTTCCCTTTGAACCCCATTACACCGATCTTGCTGTGGCCGATGATCAGGTAATGCGGATTCACCATATCGATGAGGGCGATCGCCACGCACCGGTAGTGTTGCTACTGCATGGGCAACCCAGCTGGAGTTATCTGTATCGCAAGATGGTGCCGCTACTAGTCGAGCAGGGCTTGCGCGTGATTGCCCCCGATCTGCCGGGTTACGGCAAATCGGATAAACCTGCCGCGCGAGAAGATTACAGCTACCAACGGCAGGTCGACTGGATGGGTGCGTGGCTGGTAGCCAATGATTTTAGTGAAGTCACTTTTTTTGGTCAGGACTGGGGTGGATTGATTGGTTTGCGCTTGGTGGTCGATCACCCGGAGCGGTTCGCGCGCGTGGTCGTCGGAAATACAGGACTGCCCTTCAATCCCACACCCAATCCTGATCTCGTCGCCAAAATCTCGCAGTTTCGATCTGATGGTAAGCGCCTCACCTTCCCCGCAATGGCGCGTGCCCTGTCCCGCTTGCCGCAACTGGGTTCTGAGGATCCAGACGCCTTCCCCATGGGGTTCGCGCATTGGCAGAAATTCTGCTGGGAAACGGAAAACCTGCCGGCGGGGTTTCTGATGGAAATGATGCTAGCCCCGCCGCCTACATGGAAAGTGGCTCCTCAAGTATTGCTGCATCATTACCTCGGCACGTCGCTTCGCCCTCAGACTGCCCTGGGTCGCGCCTATGAGGCGCCATTCCCTTCGCCGAAATATAAGATGGGGCCCCGCGCCATGCCGAGTCAGGTTCCTACCTTACCCACTGATCCCTCTGCGGCAGCACAGGCCAGCGCATGGGCGTTTTATGAACAGTTCGAAAAGCCTTTTCTGTGTTTGTTCACCGGCGACGACCCTGTGACCCGAGGGCTTGAGAAAAGCTTTATCGGTCGCGTGCCCGGTACCAAGGGGCTTAATCATCAGGTTTTTGCGCAGGGCGGGCACTTTTTACAAGAAAAGCGGCATCATGAGCTCAGCAGGGCAATTTCCGACTTAATAAGGCAATACTGATGCGCCATAGAGACGGTGAGCTTGCGGCCCTTTTATAGCGGTATGCAACCGCGCAAAGGGTCACTACCCGTGACAAGATCGTGAAATGCTTCGGCCAGGCGCCCACTCTCACGGATGCAGATTTCCCAATACGCGACGCGTTGATCAGGTGACATCGTGCGGAAGTCGCCGCGATCTGGAATCTTGCCGTAGGGCAAGCTCGCGAGAAAGTGATCGCTGGGACAGATCAGTATCAGATTGCTCAGCGCAGGCAAACCGGTTCGACCTCGGAGCTTTTTATCAAACCAACCGGGGGTGAGTTGTGCACAGAAATGCGGATACAGCACCAGACCAGTCGGGGGCGGCGTGTCCAGAGTGAAGTGGTAGTCAATAATACCCCCGTCCCAAAAGGGGCCCTCACCCGCACCGGCAATGTGCGGCTCACATTGCATCAGTAGTGGAATAGCGCCGCTCGCCTTCAAGGCGGAAATCAGGTTGTCTTCGGACAGTGCAACTCGCTGGGTAGCAAAGCCCGTTGCGAAGGGGGTGGTCCTCAGCGCGGGATGACAGAAGATGACCCGCTGAAAAAAACGCTCGAGACGGTCTCTAGACCAGGCGTTGCTGAGCGTAGCCGCGGTCATGCCACCGATCAGTGATAGCCCGCTTGTTCCCCTCGCTACGCCGATTGCTTTCGCCGTGACAATGGCGTTGCGCAGCGTGGGGTGTTGGATAAGGTGTTGCGCCCCCTGCTGGCCCAGCGCCTCTCTCAGCATGTGGGTCGCGACTGTGCTGACTTCATGGGGCGTCGGCTTGGGACTGCTGTATTCCTGATGCAGGTACGCGTGCTGCAGCCGTTTGACAGCAGCCACAGGGTCCGGTTGCGAGAGGCAGGCGTGCCGCCATGTGCCAATCGAGGAGCCCAATAGGGTGACAGGGCGTGGGGCAGGGGTGAATAGTTCAGCCGCCAGCACCTGATCCAGCTCGGAGAGAATCAACCACTTTGGACCGCCCGATGCGCCGATCAATGTGCTGATAGGCGCGCCCCGCCAGCCCTTGTCCGCAATGGCAGCTCTCGCGGCGCTACCCATGAAGATTGAAAGTGACTGCGACATCGTGCGTTGACCATCACCGCTGCGTTATGGCGTTCCCGAGTTTAACGAAAATGCTCGCAGGTAGATGTCCGGACAAAACCGGCACGGTATTTGCATCAACCGAGTGCAGACCATGCCTACGCTGGCAGTTTACAGCATTGCGTTTGAGCGGGTCGGCGGCAGATTCACACACATAACAAGACAATTTTGGGGGTTTATGATGTGGGCACTCACATCTTTTTATCGACATGCGCTCCGATTCAGGCGGCCGTTTCATGCTTGAAAGCGAGAAAAAGACGGTGAGCGTTACTCAGGCGCTTCAGGCGTTCGCCAGCGAGGAGAGGCTACCCCGTAACTTCGGCCAGACTTTTGTCGCATGGTATGAGGGAGTGACGCGGCATCTTGCCTCAATTGCCGCGTCAAATAAGCAGACTTTGCTCGTGGGGGTCAGCGGTTGCCAGGGGTCGGGCAAAAGCACGCTGGCCCGCGCTATGGCTCGCATCGCGGAGGATGTTTTTGGCACCCCAGCGGCGGCGCTGTCATTGGACGATTTTTATCTCACCCGCGCCGAACGCCAACGACTCGCGGCCACCGTGCACCCGCTCTTGGCGACCCGCGGCGTGCCGGGCACCCATGATCTTGAATTACTCCAGAGGACGCTTCAGGCGCTGGCGAGAAACGAAGGTCCCGTGGCGTTGCCAGGCTTCGATAAATCGCGCGATGAGCGCACCAATTCAGTGCATTGGCGCCAAGTTTGTGCACCGGTCCGGCTGGTTTTCCTCGAGGGGTGGTGTGTGGGTGTTCCCCCCCAGCCTGACCGCCTTTTGATCGAGCCGGTGAACAAGACCGAATCGGAGCAAGATTCGGCGGGACATTGGCGTGAGGCGGTGAACCGGCAATTGAAAGGCGCCTATGCAACGCTATTCAACGCGCTCGACACACTGCTTTTTCTGAAGGCTCCGGATTTTGACACGGTGTTTGATTGGCGCTGGGAGCAAGAGCAGCGGTTGTTCGAGTCCGTTGAGGAGGATGCGAACGCTTCGGCTGGCGGGGCGATGACGCGTGATGAGGTCGGCGCCTTTGTCCTTCATTATCAACGCTTGACCGAGCATGCGTTGGCCACACTGCCGCAGCGCGCGGATGTGACCTGGGAGCTGGATCATGATCGTTCCGTGCGACGGATGCAGCTGATGACGGTGTCTGCATGAGCGCCGCCGTAATCTATACCGACCTCGACGGGACGCTGCTCGATCACCACACGTACTCTGCCGAGGCGGCCCGGGCTACTCTCAGAAAACTGAGTGGGCAGGGTGTCCCGGTGATTCCCTGCACCAGTAAAACCGTTGCCGAGACCCGAGTGATTGCTGCAGACCTCGGGCTCGAAGGTCCGATGATTGTTGAGAATGGCGCTGCCGTATGGGTACCAAACCATTGGGGCTTGCGTCGCACCAAGACCTCGATCAGCGAGAGCGATATGTGGTGTCACGGATTCGGTATTCCACGGGCAGTGATTCGGCGCCAGCTGGCAATCCTGAGCGTGGAGTGGGGTAACCGTTACCAATCGTTGTGTGATTTGTCGGACAAGCAGGTGATGTCGATTACCGGGCTGGATGCCGAAAGCGCTCGCCGTGCCAAGGAAAGATATTTTTGCGAGACCCTCGTTTGGCTGGGCACGCCCTCTGACCGTATTGCCTTCGCTCAGCAAGTGAGGGCTTTGGACATGCGCTGCGTTCAGGGAGGGCGGTTTGTCCACGTGCTCTCCTCCGGCGGTAAAGCCGAAGCGGTGAGTTGGCTGCACCAAAAAATTGCCTCGGAGCGGTTGGGTTTTGAGGACGCTATGAGTATCTCCGCGGGGGATGCCGAGAATGATGTGGAAATGTTGCAAGTAACGGATCTGGCATTGCTGGTGAGATCCCCTGTTTACGAACCCCCGACGCTCAAGCGAGCGGGTGGGCTGGTGATCAGCGACGAGTTTGGACCTACCGGCTGGGCGGAGGGTATGGAAGCTTTGTTGGAACGCGCGCAAGAGGAGAGAGACAGTGGCCGATTTTTACCAAAACGGCACGATCACAACGCTGCATAACTTGGGTGGGCGTTCAACCGAAGACCTTGAGAAAGACCTCTCGGCTTTCAGTGAGCGCAGGGCGCTCGGATTGATCTTACCCTCCTTGTACTCTGAAATTCAGACGCCGGCGCTGCCCGCAATTATTAACGAGCTGCAATCCGTGCCCTACCTCTCGCAGATTGTAATAGGCCTTGATCGCGCGTCCCGATCAGAGTACGAGCACGCACTGTCGTTTTTTTCGAGGTTGCCCCAGCATCATCGGGTGTTGTGGAACGATGGACCGCGTCTGAAAGCAATTGATCAAAGGCTACAGGAGGCGGGTCTGGCACCAACGGAACTCGGCAAAGGCCGAAACGTGTGGTACTGCATGGGCTATGTTTTAGCCACGGGCCGTGCGGAAGCGATCGCCCTGCACGATTGCGACATCCTGACTTACGATCGTGGTCTGTTAGCGCGCTTGATTTACCCGGTAGCGCACCCGATTTTCGGATACGAGTTCTGCAAGGGGTATTACCCGCGGGTATCAGATAACAAGATCAATGGGCGGGTGTGTCGACTTCTGGTCACGCCCATGATTCGCGCTTTAAAGCGGATTGTTGGTGAATCGCCTTACTTAAACTACCTCGACAGTTACCGTTACATCCTCGCCGGAGAGTTTGCGTTTCGAAAGCGTTTGCTTGGCGATCTTCGCATCCCTACTGATTGGGGGTTGGAAATTGGTGTGGTCTCTGAGGTTTACCGTAGCAACAGTAACAAGCAGATCTGTCAGGTGGATATTGCTGACAATTACGATCACAAACATCAGGATCTGTCGCTGTCTGATCAGAACGCCGGGTTGTCCCGCATGTCTTTGGATATCGCCCGTTCGCTTTACCGAAAACTGGCGATTCAGGGCACGGTATTCAGCCCGGAGACTTTTCGCACCTTGAAGGCCACGTATTACCGCATGGCATTGGATCTGATAGAGACCTACCGTAATGACGCCATTATGAACGGGCTGACCTTCGATATTCACAAGGAAGAGGAGGCCATAGAGCTTTTTGCTGAGAACCTGTTGGCGGCGGGTAACCAGTTTCTGGAACGCTCCACCGAAGCGCCATTTATTCCCACTTGGAATCGCGTGTTCAGTGCGATCCCGACGATTTTTGATGAACTGGTCGAGGCGGTAGAGGCCGATCACGCGGAGTTTTCTCCTGGCCGTGCAGTGCCCCTATCCGCAAGGGCATGAGCCACTCCATAGAGCAACGGCTCCAGAAACACCTCGAGGCAATCTACGGCGATAGCCACTGCGGTTCCGATTTAAAGCAATGGGGCGATGCCCTGCTTGAAGCCGCACGGCTGAGACCAGATCAGCTGCCACCGGAGCCACATCGTAATCTCTGGAGCGAAGCTGATATCGCGCTGATCACCTACGGCGACTCGATAACTGATGCGGCTGAGCCACCGCTGAAAACCCTTCACGGATTTTTGACCCGGGAGCTGGGCACTACCGTTTCATGGGTGCATGTGTTGCCTTTTCACCCGTGGACCTCTGATGATGGCTTTTCGGTACTGGACTATTCCAGCGTGAATGAATCGCTGGGTAGCTGGGAGGACATCACCCGTCTGGGCATCGATTATCGATTGATGGCAGATCTGGTGTTGAACCATTGCTCGAGCCGTTCGGCTTGGTTTGAAAATTTCCGTCAGGGTCTCGATCCGGGCAACGATTATTTTTTTATCCCCAACGAAGACTTCGACGCATCAAAGGTTGTCAGGCCCCGCACTTCTCCACTCTTGACGCCTATGATGACGGAGCAGGGTGAGCAGTCGGTGTGGTGCACATTCAGCCCGGATCAGGTGGATTTCAATTTTGCTAATCCTGCCGTAGTGGCCGAGTTTGTCGCCATTATCAGAGCCTTGCTCGACGCCGGTGTGCGGGTTTTTCGTATGGATGCAGTAGCCTTTTTGTGGAAGCAAAGTGGCACCCCCTGCATCAACCTGCCTCAAACCCATGAGCTCATCCGTCTCTTTCGTTTGATCATCGAAAGCGCCCAGCCTGATGCAATAGTGATCACGGAGACCAATATTCCCAACCGGGAGAACTTGTCTTACTTCGGCAATGCCAATGAAGCGCACGGTATCTATAATTTTTCCTTGCCGCCGCTTTTGGTTCACGCGCTGGTCACGGGTAACAGTCATCACCTTTCCACTTGGATGATGAGTATGCCGCCTGCGCAGGATGGTACGTTTTACTTCAACTTTATTGCCTCTCACGACGGTATCGGATTACGGCCGGTTGAGGGTCTCTTGGCACAGGGTGAAGTTGATACTTTACTGGCTACGATGGAGCGCTTTGGTGGTCGTATTTCTTGGCGCGAGGCAGAGGGAGAGTCCGCCAAACCCTATGAGATCAATATTGCTTTGTTCGATGCATTGCAGGGCACGATTGAGGGGCCCGACCAATGGGGCTTGCAGCGGTTCTTGTGTGCTCACGCCATTATGTTGGGGTTGGAAGGGGTCCCGGCTTTTTATTTGCACTCCTTGCTGGGCACACGCAACGATGTAGAGCGGCTCGAGCACACCAGCCAGAACCGGTCTATTAATCGTCATCAGTGGCGCCTGAAAAATTTGATGGCGGCACTAAAGGACGCATCATCGCAACATCAACAGGTCTTTCATGCGCTGAAACATCTGATTCTATTGAGGCAAGGGCAGCCCGCCTTTCACCCCAACGCTACGCAATTTACGCTGCACCTGGGAGACAAGCTGTTTGGATTCTGGCGTCAGTCGCTGGATCGCAGGCAGAGTCTGTTCTGTATTTACAACGTCTCCCACGAAGCGCAAACGCTGTCTCTCGGCAGTCTCAATTTATTGGTTAATCAGCGCTGGCGGGAGTTGTTGACGGATCATCTGATTGAGGAGAGTCTGTCAGAGTGGCACCTTGACCCCTATCAGACGCTGTGGATTACCAATGCTTAACTGGGGGTAAATACCTCAGGTACCGGCGCCTGGGTGAACTGAGGTTGACTCGCTTGCAGTACTTATCTGTAGCGCCACCCTCGCGATCCCTGCGGGTAGTTCTTGAATCTGTAGCGATAAACATGTCAGCCTCAAGTTATGGAAACGCGGATTAAAACTCCGAGCAGATCTCGTAGTTGCTGGTGCGCAGCCTTCTTGCTGTTGATGACGGCCTCTGCCTGGGGTTGGTCCGACCATGCCAGCTTGGTGTGGCCGCTGTTGAGACAGCAACCCGCTCTCGTTGCCCGCAGCGTGCCTGCTGAATCATTAACGCAATTTTTAACGGCGGAGCAGCAAGCGATTGCCCAGACGTTGGAGAATGTTGAGCAATGGGCCATCGGTAATATCGAGCACTATCCGCCGACCCCTGAGGCGCTGTTGTGGCAAAACAATGCGGCGCCCATTACCGCGCGTTTTCTGTCCGCTGTGCGCGTGAATCCACGACTCTCTTATTCGCTCTATGTGGGGCCTTCCCCTGAGCGGACCGCCCCCATGGAGGACGCCTTGCCTTGGTCAGCGCTGAGCTTCTTGGGGGGCGGAGACGCGCAGCAGGCGTCCCGTTATTGGGCAGTGGAAGAGGGGGCGCCTGTATCCATTGCCGAAGTATTGGCCACCGCCAGTGATGAGCCCGATTTAGGTATGGATATTGGGCTCTTTGAGGACAACGGCACGCCCTTCGGGAAGACATACGGGTTTGGTTTGCAGCCCTTCGGTAATCCCAATCTCGACTACGGCTCCCAAGCTCCCTTTCATATGGGTTTTTATCATCTCGATTGGCTCGCTCGCGTGGCTCAGCCCGATTTACTCAGAACCTTTCCACTTTGGCGAATTGCCCTCTTCGGTGAGTTGGCCGATATGGCTTTTCGCACCGGACACCCGTATTGGGGGTGGCGCTTTCTGGGGTGGGGGCTGCACTACGTAGGTGATCTCACCCAGCCGTATCACGCCACCCCTCTGCCGGGGGTGGGTACTTTGGAGGCGCTTTGGTCGGTTTTGCAGGGGAAAACACCAGAACTGGTCCAGCTGGTATCGAACCGTCATGGGGTGATCGAGTCTTATCAGTATCAGCGGCTAACCGCCGCCCTCTCTGCTGGGGATTGGTCTGCGCCGCTCCTGCGGGCAGTAGCGGATCATGGCGATTCTGAACCATTGGAATATGCTTCGTTTGTCATGAATTTAACGCAGGCCTCGGTGTCAGCCGCAGGGGAATTTGACGCGGCGATCGCAACCCACGTGCCCGCGCGCTTTGTGAGTGACCCGTCTTTCGAATGGACCGGGTCCGGATTTGAAAGCGATCTGATCAACATCGTACAAACTGAGCGGGGCGAGACTGCGACCAGCGCGCTGGATGCCGCTGTGGCTATGCAGTTGATGCGCTTTTCGAGTGTGGCCAGTCGCTGGATTGCTCGCCACAAGCTATCAGCAGAGGAGGTCGAAGAGGAGTCTCCAGAGAGTGAAGGGATGACTGCCAATGAATAATCCGTCGTCGGAAGCGCCCCTGTTTGAGCTCGACCCCCAATTGGAGTCTGATACTTTCCCGGTGGGGAGAACGTCGCTCAATCGTATTGTGTTGATGAATGACAGCCGGTTCCCGTGGTTGATACTGGTTCCAGAGCAACCTGATATTACGGAACCCTTCGAACTTTCTGATGAGGACCAGCGCACCTTAATGCAAGAGTCCATGATTGTCGGTAAGTCGTTAAAAGCGTTTTTCAATGCACACAAACTGAATATTGCCGCGCTTGGCAATCAGGTGTCCCAGCTCCACATTCACCATATCGCGCGGTTCCGTACGGATGCCGCCTGGCCGCGCCCAGTGTGGGGCGCGGGTGTTGCCGAGCCCTATGAAGCGGAAGCGCTTCGCGAGCGTGTCGCGCTCTTGCGCGAGGCGCTGTCCAACGAGCTGGACCTCGAGTGAACGGCGACACCATGAAAGTCAGTGTCTTGTTTGTCTGTATGGGGAATATCTGTCGCTCTCCAACTGCCCACGCAGTTTTTCGCCAACAGGTTTTGGAGGCAGGTTTAGCCGATCACTTTGAGATCGACTCTGCCGGCACCCACGCCTATCACGTTGGAAACCCCCCTGATGCTCGAGCGATGGCAATGGCTCACCAGCGTGGCATTGCGATGGACGACCTTCGTGCCCGCCAGGTTAGCGCCGGAGATTTTTGCCACTTCGATTATATTCTTGCGATGGATGCAGATAACTTGCGTTTACTTCATGCGTCTTGTCCCCAAGAACAGGCGCATCGACTGTCACTCATGCTCGATTGGGCAAACGGATGGGGAGAGGAGGTGCCAGACCCCTACTACGGCGGCGACGAAGGCTTTGAGCAGGTCTTTGATATGTTGACCGACGCTTGTAGCTGCCTCTTGCCCCACATCATTTCGCGACATGGACTATCGGCCGGGCAGCCGGTTGGGTAGTGTCCGCGAAGACATCGCGATGACGGATTTTTGATCAT
>Ga0181560_10000471_pt1 | contig 36386 bp, 26 predicted proteins | sample 011ome_20_FD_133751 | JGI IMG/M metagenome (GOLD analysis project Ga0181560, IMG submission 133751) | Coastal salt marsh microbial communities from the Groves Creek Marsh, Skidaway Island, Georgia - 011509CT metaG (megahit assembly) | ecosystem: Environmental > Aquatic > Marine > Intertidal... | reverse complement strand
GTGCCAAAAGGAGGACTGGAAGAAGCGTCACAAGGCGGAGTGCCGCCCGGCGAAAAGCTTTCGAGAGGGCGATTTGGTCGTCGTCGCGCCGATCAGAACGACTCACCCAGCCGGCGCTGACGAAGAGGTCACGGTGGTGTGCGGGATCGTCGCCGGCGACGTCGTCGGTGGGAAGGCATCCGTGAAGGTGAACTTCGACACGATCAGGGAATTCGAGGCGGGGCGACTGAGACGGCTGCCTCCGAGGGCGGCGCCGCCGCCGCCGTGACGAGAACTCGGCCGCGAACGCAAAGCGTCGGCCGTCGCTATTTAAGATAACTTACTCAACCCCGTCACGAACCCACAAACTCGGGCACGGGCAGCTTCGCCCTGTCGCGCGCTTCGTATCCCTCGACGTCCATCCCGAACGACGGCAGAATGCTCCGCACGCTCTCGAGGAGCTCGTCTCTCTCCGCCTCCCACCGCGTCCGCTCCTCCTCCGCCGCGCGCGCTTCCATGTCCAACGCGCGCTCCAAGTGCCGGTTCACCTCCCTCTCCATCTCGAGCTCGGACCGTAACGCTTCTACATCGTACGTTTCACTACCCTCCGGACCGTCGTACTCCTCGTCCGCGGTCTCGTCGCCGTTCGATCTCTTCTTATTCGCGGCGTCGAGCAGCGCGCGCGCGATGCGCAGCTCCGTGCGTAAGATTTCATTCTCTTCCCTGTACACCTTGCGCATCGCCTCCGTGGCCTTGTCCTTCGCCCGGAGCGCCGCGGACGCCATGCCGAGCGCGGCGTGAAAGTCGCGAAGGGAGACGCACCGCGCGTCGTCGTCGCTCGACCGCGACGGCGACGGCGACGGCGGCGCGACCGCGTCCGATTCGAAACCCCCCTCGCCGTCGTCCGCGACGCGGACGCGGACGCGGACGTCGTCGTCGTCGTCGTCGTCGTCCGACGCCGGGATGCGCGTCTCCTCGTCCGGCGTCCCCGGTTGCCACGACGCCCGCGCGGACCGTCGCGAGGACGCGCGGCTCGCCGCGTCGTCGTACGCGTCCTCCTCCTCCTCCTCCTCCTCCGCGATGCGCTCGGCGTATCCCCGAACCGGGGTGGGCGTTCTCGCGTCCTCCTTCCACTTGGACTTGGCGTCGTTCCCCCACAAACCGCCCCCAGCTCTCGGGGTCGTCGACCCCGGGGTCCTGACCTCGAACGACGCGCACGACTCGGAGTCGAACGCGCTGTCGATCGGGTGGGACGATATGTCCAGCGACGACGGCGTGTCCATCGCGTCGTGCGTCGGCGCGCCGCAGAGATGGCGCCAGCAGAGATGTGTGGAGTTCAAAATCCTTCTCGGAGGAGCTGTCGCGCTGTCGCGGTCGCGTCCAGTCATCAATCGGTTTCTCGGACGCCACTCCCCGACGCGCGCGGGCGCGGGAGCGATGCACTCGGGGTACGCGCACGCGCAGAGGCAAAAGCGCGCGCGGCAGCGCGCGAGGGACCGGCGCGATGGGATCAGCTCCCCGGCGCTCGTGTGCCTGTGCGGTGCGTCCCGACCCGACAGCCACAGCAGCCGGTGCCGTCTGGTCTCTTCTCATCAGGCGCCCCTCCCGACGTCCGCGCCCGCGCCGTGCCGTCTCGTCCTCACGCCCCTCGGCCCCATCGTCTCTCGCCTCCGCAGCGACGCTCCAGCACCTCGCGATGTACGCGCTCGTCGTCGTCCTCGCGTGGTACGTCTCCGGCGGCCGCACCGCGCCCTCGCCCGTCGCGTCGTCGTCGTCGTCGTCGCCCGTCGTCCTCGCGCCGTCGCCGACGTTCTGCGCGCGCCGCGATCCCATCGTCTGCGCGCACGGCACCGTCGGCTCCGCGGACTGGCCGCGGTCGATGGGCCGCCGCCCGTTCCCGAACACGGTCCCCGCGCTCGCGGCCGCGGTCGCCGCCGGCCACGAGTGCGTCGAGGTGGACGCGTCGCGCACCAAGGACGACCACCTCGTCGCGTTGCACCCGCGCGAGCTGAAGATGCTCACCGGCGGGCGCGTCGGGAACCCGGGGGATTTGACGCTCGCGGAGATCATGTCGCTGACGATGCCCGGCGCGAAGGAGTACCGCGTCGCGACGTTCGCGGAGGCGATGGCGGTCGTGATGAACAAAGGATTGACGCAGATCACGGTGGATTTCAAAGACGGCCCGCCGCGACGAGAGGAGGGGTTCGCGAGCGCCGTGACGCGCGAGATCGCGCGGCTCGGTCGGTCGCACGGGAGCGGGCGGTCCCAGTCCGCGACGACGGCGTGCCCGGAGTGCGTGTACTGGGGCAAGTCCGACGAGATCGCGCTCGACGTGCTGGAGCTGACTCGAGGCGACGCGAAGGCGCGTTCGTCCTCCGTCCGACGCTGGCTGGTTTCCTTACGACGGCGTTCGCGCGGTGAACGCCGTTCCTTATTAATAAGGACTTTCGCGAGCGTTTCTCTCCGCCCATCCCACGGTTTCGTTCAATCCCGACACGCCTCGATGCCTTTCAACTCCGCTTCTGACGCCTTTCGACTCCACCCCGACGTCGCCGCGTATGCACCCTACCCTCGCCCGCCCCAAGGTTGGATACTCGGTGGCCAACTTCTCGAGGGCGATCATAGACGCGGGGCTCCATCGGCTCGCGGGGCGCGAGGACGTGACGTCGCGCGCGTACGTCGCCGCCGCGCAGAGCGAGATGGCGTCCGAGGCGCTCATCGCGGAGGTCGCCGCGGCGACGGCGGAGGACGCGCCGCACGGAAAGACGCGGACGTACGCGTGGACGGTCAACGCGCCGGCGGCGACGGCGGCGGTCGTCAACGCCGGCGTGGACGGCGTGGTGACGGACGAGCCCGAGCTCGTCGCCAGGGTGGTTCGAAAGTTACGCGGGCGGTGTGGGAGCGGTGGGGGTGGGGATGGGGGTGGGGGTGGGAGCGGCGGCGGCGGGTGGTTCGCGAGGGGGGCGTCGAGCGCGGCGAAGGACGAGGCGCGGTGAGCTGCGTTAAGGGTAGACTAGTAGACCGACGAGTTCGCGGCGGGGTCGGCTAAGGAGGAGGGTCGCGTTCGCAATGGGGATCTAAATCGCTCGCGAGAAGCCAGTGGTCGCCGTTTCGTCTTTCCTTCCCGACTCAGACTATCAGATCAGCTCTTCTTCTGCGACGTCGTCCCGAACCCTCCGAACCCCATCATCGCGGCCATCTCCGGGTCGATCCCCTCGTCCGGGGCGTCCGCCATCTTCGCCTTTTTCTCCGCCTCTTTCTTCGCCTTCTTCTTCTCCGCCCGTCTCGCGCGGATCTCCTCCTCGTCCTCCTCCGCCATCCTCACGCGCTTGTTGAAGTCCACGACGCCGTTCTTCTTCTCTTCCGCCTTCTTGTTCTTGATCATCTCCATCCGCGCTCGGACTTGCTCCACGGTGCTTCGCTCGACGCGCATGCTCATTCCCATCGCCTTGGCCTGCTTCTTGCCGTTGATGTGGTCTAAATACGCGATGCTGTCGCGCAAGATGACGCCGGTCTGCTCGCACTTGAACCCTAAGCCCTCGCCCGTGTCTAAGTTCACGATCGTCTTCGTCCCCACTCGAGATTCGAGCTCCTTCTTGTAGTCTCGTTGGATCACCGAGTCCACGGAGAGCACCTTCCGCTCGACGATCGCCCCCGCGGGCGGGCGGATCTTCCCGCCGTTCTTCTCCTTCTCGTCCTCCAGGCGCTCGCGCTCTTTCGCTTTGGCCGCGTACTCCTCTTTGTCCCATTTCCTACGCTGCGTGTTGTCTATCGCTTGTTGCGGCGCCATCGCGAGCGACGAGATCTGTGAATCGCCCCGAGGTGCCGTAAAGCGAGGGCGCGTAGGGTTCGCCTTCGCGGCGCGCCGCGCGCGGGGTCCGTCGCGCGCGGGAGCGGCGGAGACGTCTCCTGGCGACGCGCGGGGGTCCGTGCGAGGGCGGGCGTGCGCGCGCGTCGACCCCGTGCGCGTGTGCGCGCGCGCGGACGGACTGAGGCGCCCGGCCGTCGCGCGGGGCGCCACAAACGCGAGATAGTGGTTCCTCCCCTTGCGCAGATCTTTCCACGGTGGCACCTTTTCGACGTCGACGGCCGCGCTCGCGCTGAGAAGCCGCCACTTCCGTCGACGCACGATCGACGCGCACGATGGCTTCTTTCGCGGAGGCTCCCGCCGGTGACATCGCCAAGGGTGCGTTCGCCGCTTCATTTCCCTCGCGCGATCGCGCGATCCGCGCGTCGTCGCCGCCGCGCGCCTCCGCGCGCGCTGAGGCCCGCGCTGACCGACCCATCACGTTTTCTCTCCCACGCGCAGGCGCGAAGATATTCAAGACGAAATGCGCGCAGTGCCACGTCGCCGAGGCCGGCGGCGGCCACAAGCAGGTGCGCGTCCGCCGACGGCATCCCCTCGCGCGTCTCCGCGCGTCGCACGTCGCGGCGGCGTCGTCCGCGGTCGATCTCGACTCGTCCGCGCCGAGGGGAAAAACCCTCATCCGATCGTCCGATCGCGCCTCTCCCCAAGGGACGCCGTCCTGTCGGAGAACCCCCACAGCACGCGCGACCCCCGCCTCGGTCGTCGCCGGCGCGCGAGTTGCGTCGTCGCTCCGCCCGCCGCGGCCGTCCATCGACCGTCGAGCGAACCCTAACCCTCGAAACCTACCCCCCCACCCTAACCCTCACCCTAACCCGCGACGCAGGGCCCGAACCTCGGCGGCCTCTTCGGGCGCGTCTCCGGCACGACGGAGGGGTTCGCGTACTCCGCGGCGAACAAGAACAAGGGCGTGAAGTGGGGCGAAGACACGCTCTACGACTACCTCTTGAACCCGAAGAAGTACATCCCGGGCACGAAGATGGTGTTCGCGGGGCTGAAGAAGCCGCAAGACCGCGCGGATCTCATCGCGTACCTCAAGGACGCGACGAAGTGAGGAGCGCGCTCGAGGTGAGTCGGTCGGCGGCGGCGTCGCGTCGGCGCGGGCTTTGAAGGAAACGTTTTATTTTTTCGCGCCGGCGCGTCGTCGGCGCGACGGGAGGGCGGGCGAGCGCGCGAGCGCTCGGCGGCGGCGGACGCGACGAGGACGGGCTCGCGTTCTGGACTCGCAGAGGTAGCGGCGCGCGCGGGTCGTCCCTCGCGCGCGGTGGTCATCCGTCGTATGTTATTATCAATATCGAACCACTCGACGTCGAATCCCGCCTGCTTCAGCCCTCCTCAGCTCGCCAGTGCTTAAATCGTCGTCGCGCGCTCAATTATGCATTCGCATTCGCGTCCGCGCCCGGCTCGGCGCGCGCACGCGGCACCGCTCGCGCGAGATGAGCCGGTTCGACATGGACGTCGTCGAGCTCGAGATGGACGACGAGCTGTTCAACACCCCGAACTCGAAGACCGGCACGGAGGACGGCGACGGCCTCGAGCGCGACTCGGACGCGTCCGAGATCGAGGCGATCGCGCGGAGGTCGCCGTCGCCGATGAAGTCCTCGCACGTCGTGCACGTGCGTCACCCGAAGCTCAGCTTCAGGGCGCCGCTGCCGCTCGCGGAGGAGACCGCGTCGTCGGTGGCCTCGCGCGCGCGCGCGGAGGAGGTCGCGCGGCGCAGCGCGAGCGCGGGGAAGCCCGAGGTGGTCGGATCGTTGATGGGCGACGACGACGATTCTTCGTCTTCGTCTTCGGACGACAGCGACGAGGACGGCGAGGTCGAGCGGTTCAAGGAGCGCATCGGCGTGTCTCCCGCGGCGGCGGCGAAGAAGCCGGCGTCGCCCGACGCCGCGCCGACCGCGGTCGTCTCCGCGAAAATCGCGAAGGACGCGCGCGGGGAGGACGACATCGAATTCGACCTCCTCGTGGACGACGACGACGACGCCGCCGCCGCCGCCGCCGCGCCGTCCTCGGGCGACGCCGCGATCGACGCCATCGACGCGATCGAGGCGAGGTACAAAGCCGAGGAAGCGTCCAGGCGCGCGACGGACAAGCTCGCGGAGAAGTTCCGAGACAGGCAGATGGATTTGGATCTGGGTTTGGGCGACCTCGACGTCGACGTCGACGTCGCGGCGGCGGCGTCGAGCGCGGCGGGCGCCGACGACTCCGACGACGAGTTCGACTACGCGTTCAGAGGCGAGGCGAGGACGGGCGAGACGCACAAGCCGTCGTTCGAGGCGAAGGCGATGCCGAAGGAGCTCGTGACGGACGTGAAGAAGATGCCGCTGACGTCGTTCGCGGAGGAGGAAGAGGAGGAAGAGGAGGAGGAGGAAACGCCGGCGAAGGCGCCGGCGACGGCGACGGCGGCGGAGCTCGAGGAAGCGGAGCAGGAGGCTGCCTTCGAAGAGGCCACGCAGAAGCACAGCGCGCTAGAGGCCGCGATTAAGGTCCAGCGAGCGAAGGAGGTCGTGAAGAAGAAAGCGCGCGGGCGGATCAGCGTGACGAAAGGGGAGGACGCGGAGGCGGAGGCGGCGGCGGCCATCGTCGCCGCCGCGGAGGCCAAGGAACGCAAAGCCGCGGAGACGAGGGCGAAAGAAGAAGCCGCGAAGAACCCGCCGAAGAAGAAGCCGTTGTACGTGAAGCCGTCCACCTCGAAGAAGAAGCTCGGGAAGCTCACGGCGCCGCCGCCGCCGGATCCGGAGCCGGTGGACGAGTGGGCGAGCGCGAACGAGGCGTTCGAGAAGGCGGAGGCGATGGCGGAGTCGCGGCTCGGGCAAAAGCAAAAAAGTCTGTCCAAGGCGCCGATATCGTACGCGGACGCGAAGGCGTACTTCGACCACGTCGACATCGCGGAATACCTCCCCACGATCGTCGTCGCGGACGAGCCCAAGTGCTGCGGCGGCGGCTCGAAGCTGACGGACGAAGCGCTGAAGAGGGACCGCGCGCGGATGTTCTCGGTGGCGAAGATGAAGCTCGACGATCACGACGCGACGCACCTGCGCGTCTTACGCACCGTCTACGCGCGCCTCACCGGCGCGTCCACGCCCGCGGCGCGGTTCGGGAAGCACTGGGAGGACGTCGGGTTCCAAGGGAACGACCCGGGGACGGACTTGCGAGGGTGCGGGATGCTCGGGATGGCGCAGCTGTTGATGTTTGTAGACGCGCACGCGTCCAACGTGGGGGCGATTTACGAGCTGTCGCGCGACGCGGCGCAAGAATTCCCGATGGCGCCGCTGTCGATCAACTTGACGCACATCGCGCTGAAGGCGGTCAGGAAAGGGCTTCTGAACACCCGCGCGAAGGCGCTCGGGAGCGTGTGGAAGGCTGCGGACCAGTTTTACGTGGGCGCGTTCATCGAGTTTTACGACCGCTGGAAAGAGGGCGAGTGCACGATGCGAGACAGCGGGTTCGTGAAGGCGGCGCTCGAGGAGTATTTGCTGTCGAGGAAGGGGTGTAAGACGGCGCTGAAATTGGCGTCCGAGCGGGATCTCCGCGCCGACCGCGGCGCGCGCGGGAAGAAGGAGGAGGACGAGGAGGAGCTGACGTTCGCGGACATTTGATCGTCGTCGTTGTATTCACATCGTAGCGTCGTAGTTGACAAGCCGTCGTTTCGTTCGCGCGGCGCGGGTTCATGCGAGAACGCTTACTTCTCGTAAGACGCCTTCTCCGCGTCGGAGAGCTTCTTCCACTCCTCGCCGAGCTTCTTGCCGACCTCGCCGAAGGTGAACTCCGGGTTCGCGGCGACGATCTTGGGGCGCTTCACCTTGCAGAAGAGCATGTAGGGGCCCGGGGGGCGCTTCGGCTTCTTTTCGGACTCCTCCTCGGGCGGCAAGTTCAGCGGCGTCCCGAGCGGGGGCTCCTGGATGCGACCGGAGCGGCGCGCCTCCACGGCTTCCGCGGAGATGACGACTTTGTAGACGCTTTGAGTCCCTTTGCTCGCGATACTTCGTTCGAGTTTCTGCTCCTCCGTGAGCCGCACGCGCTCCGCGACGCACCCCGGCCACCGAGAGACTTCGGCCTCGAACGCCTTCCCCGCGTCCTTCGTGAGGTGGAAGTCGATGAGCTCTGTGGCGAATGGACCGCGACGAGTGTAAGAATCGATCGACAGCGTCGACAGCGTGTCGTCATCTTCCTCAAGGGAGGACTCGAACTTGGACTTTCGCTTCCAAGGTGGGCGGTCGAGCTTCACGCGGAGAGAGAACGTGCCAGGGCCGTCGCAGTAAGCGTCGTAGCCCTCGAGAGACCCGTATGAGGGGAGGTGTTCCTTCCTGACCGTCGCGAAAGCCGTCGCGATCATCTCGCGGATCGGGCGCGCGTTTTCACCGCGGTCGAGGTACGCCTCGAACCGCTCGATGGCGTCGTCGAGCGCGGCGCGCGCCTTCGGCCCGCAGCTCGTGCGGTAGAAGAGGTCTCCTTCTTTAACAAACCCGACGGGGTACGCCAGTTTCTGCGCCACGCGCTGCGGCTTGCTGCACTCCCTTCGCCACGCGTTGCTTTGCGCGCTTCGCCAACGCCTCGGGATGCCCGTCACCTCGTCTTTCTCGGTAAAGGCTTTTGATGAATACATGACGCGCGACAGGAGGGGCGCGGCGGAAGAAGTGTCAGTGCAAGCTGTGTCCGAGGGGCGCTGCTTTCAAAACGAACCCTAAACGTTCGTCGAGCGCGAGTGGCTGAGTGAGTGGCTGTTCGATTTCAAGCGCGACTCGCCTCCGCTCCAGCGCACTGATCGGAGGACAGCGCCCGCGACCGCACTCGCGTCGCGCGCGGAGTTACCCGTCGGCGTCCTCACGCGCGCCGCTCGCGTTCCACGTCGCGTTCCCGACGGTCGCGCGCGCGGATCGCGCTGAAATCGCGCGGCGCGCGCTCGACAATTCGGCGCGACAGAGGCGCGAGTTTTCGATCGGCGTCCGCCCGGTCGCCGAGCACGCGCGGGCGCGATGTACGGAGGAGGTGCGCGCTCGATCGCGCCTCGTCTCTCTTCTCGTCCGCGTCCACGGCGCGACGCGCGTCGTTCGATCGCCGCGCGTCCGTCCGCGCGTCCACCCCGCCCGCCGATCGCGCGTCCGATTCGCGACCTCCGCCGACCGATCGAAATCGCTAACCCTCGCGCCCTCGATTTCCCAACCCCCCCCCGCCCCCTCTCGATCGACGACAGATGAGGTCTCCGCGATCGTCGTCGACCTCGGGTCGTCCACGGTGAAGGCCGGGTACGCGGGCGAGGACACCCCGAAGGCGGTGTTCCCCTCCGCGGTCGGCTGGCTCGAGCGCGGCGGCGACGTCGAGATGAAAGAAGCGAAAGGATCGAAGCGCGGAAGCAAATCCAAGGGCGCCGCCGGCGACGCCGCCGCCGCGGCCGCCGACGACGGCGCCACGAAAGAATACTACGTCGGCGACATGAGCTACCGGCGGGACGGCATGGAGATGTGCTCGCCGTTCGACGAGAACGGCCTCCTCGAGGACTGGGACGTCGTCGAAGCCATCTGGGAGCACACGCTGAAGAAGCGTCTCGTCGTCGAGCCCAACGAGCACCCGATCTTGATGGGCGAGCCCGCGCACACGACGCGAGAGAAGCGCGAGAAGATGGTCGAGCTCCTCTTCGAGAAGCACAACCCGCCCGCGATCTTCCTCGCGAAGAACCCGTGCCTCGCGGCGTTCGCGACCGGACGCGCGACCGCGCTCGTCATCGACTGCGGCGGCGGCGGGACGACGGTGAGCGCCGTGCACGACGGGTACGTTCTATACACTGGTTCCCATACGACCGCGTCGGCGTGGTGAACGCCGATCCTTAAGGACTTTGCCCGTCGCATCTCTCCGCCCACACCTCGCGTTCAATCCCCGCCCTCGACGCCTTTCAACTCCACCTGACGCCTTTCAACTCCACCCCGCAGGTACGCGTTGACGAGCGCCGCCACGCGATCGCCGCTGGGCGGCGACGCCATCACGGACATCGTGCTCGAGTACCTCGAGAAGAGCAAGAAGACGCCGGTGCGGCCGAGGTACGAGTTTAAGCGCGCGCCCAAGGGGGACGGCGAGTCGTTCACGATATCGGACGTGAAGTGTCCGAAGACGAGCGCTGGGTATCGGCTGTTTAAGCAACGCGAGATCGCCGCGGATCTTAAGGAGACGGTGTTCCGGCTGTCCGACCAGACGTTCTCGGAGGAGGACAACCAGAACATCCCCGCGGTGTCGTACGAGCTGCCGGACGGGAACGTCATCGATATCGGCGTCGAGCGGTTCAAGGTCCCGGAGCTTCTCTTCCAGCCGCACCTGATCTCGTCGCTCGGGTTGGGGAAGGACGCGCCGGATCTGACCGACCCGGACGGCTCCCCCGCGAAGGGCCTTCCCGCGCTCATCCTCGAGACGATCAACAAGTGCGACGTGGACGTTCGCAAGGACCTGTTCGGGGGCATGATCCTCGCCGGCGGCGGGTCTCTGTTCGGGTCTCTGCGGGAGCGGTTGGAGGCGGAGCTTCACGACGCCGCGCCGACGAACGTGCGGGTGAAGGTGACGGCGAGCGCCAACAACGCGGAGCGGAAGTTCACGACGTGGATCGGCGGGAGCATCCTCGCGTCGCTCGGGTCGTTTCAGCAGATGTGGATGAGCAAGCAGGAGTACGAGGAGCACGGCGCGACGTTGATCCATCGCAAGTGTCCGTAGTTAGAGAGAGCGAGAGAGAGGACGCCGTCGTCGAATGAACATACTTCACATTTTGCTCATCAGTGCACGCGCACGCAGCATCGTCGACGACGAAACCAGCATCAGACTGATGAACCTTCGCTTCGTCGCCGTTGATCGTTTCTTCCGCCCGCGTCGTCGTCATTCCCGCGAGCGCTCGGCGGTGCGGGTATCACGCACGCACGATGGCGCGCAATGAAGAGAAAGCGAACGTGCGTCCTCCCTCCGCGATGCCTCCCTCGCGAACCCCTCGCGGCGTCGTCTCGACCGCCCCCGCGCGCGTCTCGACGAACCCTAACCGAGATTCCCGCCCCCTTCCTCCCTCTCTCTCCCTCGCGCCACAGAACATGTTCAACCGCTGGACCGCGGGGAAGCAGGCGGCGCTTCGCGGGGAGAAAGCACGGCGGCCGTACCTCGCGAGCGAGTGCAAAGACTTAAACTCCGCGGACAAGTGGCGGCAGGACATCCTGCGCGAGATCGGGAAGAAGGTGATGGACATCCAAAACGCGGGACTCGGCGAGCATCGCATTCGCGATCTGAACGACGAGATCAACAAGCTGATTCGCGAGAAGCACCACTGGGAGAAGCGCATACTACAGCTCGGCGGTCCGAACTACATATCGCAGGGACGGCGGATCGCGGACGAGGAGAAGGGCGAGGTCGTGGGCAGGCCGGGCGGGTACCAGTACTTTGGCGCGGCTAAGAATCTCCCCGGAGTGAAGGAGCTCTTCGAAAAGCCGAAACCGCGGACGGTGCGACGCTCGAGAGCGCAGATGTTGAAGTGCATCGACTTAGATTACTACGGCATGCGCGACGAGGAGGACGGGACGCTGGTGAAGCTCGAGGCGGAGGCGGAGGAGAAGTTGCGCGCGAAGAAGATCGCGGAGTGGGAAGCGAAGCAGAGAGAGATCGAGGCCATCACGGGGAAGCGGAAACACGACGGCGACGGCGACGACGGCGTCGCGTTCGGGTCCGAGTTTGTCGCGCACGTGCCTTTACCGGATAATAAAGACATCGAAGCGCTCGTGCTCGCGAAGAAGAAGAAAGACCTCCTCGCGAAGTACGCGAGCGAGGAGTTGCAAGCGGAGGAGGCGGAGGCGAAGAGCATGCTGAACAAGGCGCCGTGAGTGCGTTCACCCTCGTCGGCGGCGGCGCGGCGTACCGTAGTTCGCTGATGGGCGGGTTTTCATTCAATTCACTTCACGCGCGACGTGGTCACAAACTAAACGAAACGATCGCGATCATCGCGTCGCTCGTCTTCTCCCCTCGTCCGTCCTCGCCCTACCCCAACCCCGCGAGCGAGTCGATGATGATCTTGTACCCCTCCGCGATCGTCCCGCCTCGTCTCGCCGTCTTCGCGACGTCGACTGAGGGTCGTTCCATACAAAGCGATGGCGGGGTGGAGTTGAAAGGCGTCAGGTGGAGTTGAAAGCAAGGCGGGCGGGGATTGAAAGCGAGAGGTGGGCGGAGAGACGCGCCGGGCAAAGTCCTTAAAGATCGGCGTTCACCACGCCAACGCGGTCGTATGGGGACCAGTGTATAGAACGCGCCTAGGTCGTCCGTCCCGAGATGCTTCGACAGGAACAACAGGAGGTGAAAGTCTCTCAGTCGAGCGGAGTACTCCATTCCGCTCTGCGACAGCGAGTCCTTCAGATCCTCCATGGTCTGTATCGGATGCAGACGGTTCTCGATCGGGAACTTCGTGCTCAGCGCGCCGCTGTGGTCCTTGATCGGCACCGCGACGAGCCACCGGTCGTTGTCGACTTCCGTCACGTCTTTGCTCACGCCGTCGGCGACGATGACTTCTTTCGTCATGCGCGTCAACCCGCGGTCCTCGCACGGCTCGTCGTGGAACCACCCGTCGGCGTACAGCCTGACGCACTGATCGCTGACCTGAAACGGCTCGAACGATACCTGCGGTCCCTCGTCCTCGTCCTCGAGCATCATGACCACGGCGGTCACGAACGTCGTCTTCCCGTCCTTCTTCTCGGCGCCATCCGCCGCCGCCGCCGCCGCCGCGGCCGCCGCCGCCGCCTGCCGCTTCGCCATCTCTCTCACCTCGAACGCGCTCAAGGTAAACTCCCTCGGCTTCGTCGTTGTGATGTTAAACACGCAGCCGACTTTCTGCATCCCGAGCGCGCTCGCGATCGCGTCCGCGCGCGCGTCCTCCTCGGATCCCTCCGAGATTATAAACGCGTCCTCCGATCCCTCTTGCTCCGGCTCGTATATCGCGTCCACGAGTACCTCGCCGGCGTCGTTCACGGTGCCGTACATCCACCCGAACCGCATCTGGTTGAACCCTAACGTCCCGTTGACGTACTGTTGGAACGCGTTCGCCGCGTGCGCGTCGAACGACACGGACGCGCAGTTGGGCGTCTCTTGGCGTTCGATGCGCGTCTGCGCGGCGATCATCGCCTCGACGGTCATCTTTCCTCCGCGGAGTTCGCTGCGATGCGACGCCGCCGCCGTCGGCGTCGGCTCGCGCTCGACGGAGTAGGACAAGTACACGATGCTGCCGTGGTCGATCCCGAGCTGGCGGACGAGTTTCGCGTCCTTCGCGCGCGCGGGCGCGAGGTCGTCGAAGTCTTCCGCGCGCGCGTTCGCGAGGAGGAGCCCCTGATTGAGCGAGAGCGTCTGGTCCTCCTGCGGCACGCCGTACTCGGTCTCGATCTTCTCCCGGAGCTGCCGCAGCGTGCAGTTCGCGTCCACGGTCAGGCGCTCGGTGCCGTCGCGCGTGCGGATCCGCAGGAGGAGGGGCATCGCGCGCGTGACCCGGCGAGGGGGCGCGCGCGGATCTGATCTGACCCGTCCGCCCTTTACTTTTTCGTCGAAAAGCCGCGCCAGGTGCTCGCGCGCGCGCGGCCAGGCGGCTCTGCTCGCCGCGGAAAAAATAATTCGACGGGGGACGTTTCGCGGGGGCGACGCGCCGTCTTCGTTCGCGACCGATCAAACGCGCGAGGGCACGAGACGAACGCGGGCGCGAGCGTCATAAAATACGTCGCACACATTCCATCGCTACCGACGAGACGGAGCGCGAAGCGCCCCGCCGCCTCCCTCCCTCCTCGCCTCCCGCGTCCGTCGTCCCGTTCGATCGTCGATCAATCGCTGTCGTATCTATCGTCCCACGGCTTCGGCGCGCCGTACACGAGCGTGTTCCACTCCTTCTTCTTCTTCTTGACGTTGATCCACCGGTCCAACTTCGGGCCCTCTTTGAACCCGCGGACGGTGACAGCCACCGAGCGGTGCACCGTCTCGAGCGAATCCATCGGCGGATCCTCCACGATTGCGGCGGTGACGGTCCAGTGCGGGAACTTCCTGAGCCAGTTCATGACGCCGAGCTCCTCCAGGGTTTGCGACTCTTCTTCTTCCGCGTCCTCTGTCATTTCGCCCTGGTAATATCTGCGACGCGACGCGATGGACGACGCGGTCGAGGGAGGCGCGGGAGCGGCGACGTCAGCGGGTTTAGGAGAGGCGAATAAAAAAAAACGACTGGATTCGCGTTCGGACGACGCGCGATTCGGTTCGCTCGCGCGTCGTCGTCGTCGTCGTCGTCGTCGTCGTCGTCCGCGCGACGGTCGACGCCCCCCTCCCCGCGCACCTTCCGATCGGACGATCCATCCACATGAACATCACCATGTCCACGGGCACGCCCTCGATCTCCGCGAACGCGTCCTTGACGCTCGCGAGCGTGTCCGAGCCGTCCTCCGCGATCTCGACCACGCGTCGATGCACGAGGTGCTCCACGGACCAGTGGTTGCTCCACGCGTGGCAGACTTTGATCGTGAGCGGGACGCGCTTCGCGGCGGCGGGCGCGCCGGCGCCGGAGGACTCGGGCGCGGGAGCGGGCGACGGGATCGTCTCTGTGGTCATCTCGGCGCGTGCGGGATGGTGTGCGGCGACGCGCGCGATGCCGCGATGCCGGGGTAACGCCGGTGAAAACGCCCGGGAGGCGATCGGGCGTTTCTCCCACAGCCGGCTTGGAACTCGCGGGGGGTGATGCGCGATGAAAACGAATAATTTTCCTTTCAAATAACCTAGACCAAGCGACTTTCAAGCCAAGCCCTGGGGTCAAAGTCGCACCCCTAAGCGTACGAACTAAGGGCAAAACTGTCGGTAACGGCTCGCGCGCTTTCATCAGATATCTCCAGAATCGCGCCCGCACGCACACGAACCGCGCCCCCTCACGACCGCGCTTCGCCATGGGCAGGAGGAGAGAAGGAAATGAGAATGCCATCATTGGAATGTGGCGCAGGCTGGACGTCAGTCTCGTGTACGAGAGGGATTCCACCGGGCCCGCGCGGATCATGGGCGACCCCACCCGCAACAGAGAGCGGGCCGTGTACACGGTGCGTCGTCCGAACACGATCTCGAAGCGATCTCGAAGCCCCCCGCGCGAAGACGATCGCGCTCGCGCTCGCGCGATCGACGCGGGAGTCGAGTCCGCGCCGAGGTGGTCTCCGCGCGTCAAATTCCCTTCCGAAGCGGACTCGAACGCGGACTCGAACGCGACGATTCGTGCGGTTGAACGACCGATCGCTTCATCTTCGCTTCGCAGTCCAACGTGCTCACGTTCGCGTTCCCCCGCGTTAATCTTCCCTCCCCCCTCCCCTCCCACCCTCCCTCCGCGTCTGTTCTCGCGTTCTCATCAGGTTTACTGCTCTCCCGAGCACAAGGTCGGCCACGTCTTCTCGCTCGTCGCGAGGAAAGAGCAGCCGCCCTCGTGTGCGCTGACGCACTGCTTGAAAGCGCGGTTCCTCCCGTGCGGCTTCTGCCTCGCGATCAACATGTACAACTGGATCGCCGTCGTCGCCGCCCGCGAGCACGAAATCACCAACGAGCTGTACGAGCTCCCCATCGGGGAGTTCGCGAAGGAGAACTTCATCCGCATCAAGTTCAAGGCTGACTTCTACAATTGCTGCACCTGCCCCTGCGCTTGGCCGTTCGTTGTCTTTAATAAAGCGGTGTTGTGCAAGTGCAACCCGTGGAAACATTACGATCACTTGAACTACGACAAGCCGCGGTGGAGCGACAACGACGGGAGGGTCTCCGCGGGCAGGTACATAACCCCGAAGAACTTTTTCAAGACGCCGTCGATGAAGGCTCCCGCGAAAGGCGATGACCCAATCGAGAAGATCTCCGCGCTGAAGAAGCTCTACGACGCGGATGCGATCGACAAGGAGGAGTACGAGACGACAAAGGCGGCGCTCTTGAAGCAAGTAGTCTAAAAAGGTACATCGCGCGCGTTCAAGTTCTGCACTGCGTAACTATGACGGTATGAGTCCCAAAAGAGCACGGCGGCGGGGGATGGTGAAATAACGTTGAGTTTGTTTATGATACACGTACGTGTACTCGTAAGTTGAGTTGAAGAATTGTGCTTGTTGAGTTGAAGAATTCTGCGTTGAATTTAATACGACAACCCATGGTGAACATCTTGAAGCAAATCATACTGTATCATCTAGGTGCACGCATCGCTCACGCGCACGTCTTCAAGTAATCGCGCACGCACGCCTCGTAGTTCGCGCACCCGCCGTCATCCCCACCCCCCGCGTCCAACGACGGAATCCTCGACCCCCCGTTCCCTTTCCCGCCCCCGCCGCACGCGCCGACGCGCGCGACGCCCTCTTCCTCCGCCGCCGCGGCGACGGCGGCGGCGACCTTCACCGCGGCCTCTTTAATGTACCCCGTGGGCGGGTACGCCGCGCCGAGCTCCAAACGATCCGCGCTGACCTGCGACGCGAGGCTGCGCGCGGCGGCGAGGAACATCCCGTCCGTGACCGACGACGCGCCAGACGCCAGCGCGCCGAGCGCGACGCCGGGGAAAATAAACGCGTTGTTCGCGAAGCCGGGTTCGTAACGCACGCCGCCGTACGTTACCGGCGCGAATAATGTCCCGCTCGCGAATATCGCCTTCCCTTTTGACCACTGGTACGCCTGCGCCGCGGTGCACTCCGCTTTGCTCGTCGGGTTCGACAGCGCGAAGACGATCGGCCGCGGCGTCGCCGCGCACATCGCCTTCACGATTCCCTCGGTGAACGCCCCGGGCTGCGCCGCGGCGCCGACGAGCGCGGTGGGTTTTAACGCCCTCACCGCGTCGGTTAAATCTTTCGTCGGGCGCACGCCGGCGACGCCCGCGTGCGCGAACGGCGCCTTATCCGCGGATATAGCGTCCTCGCGGCCGTCGACGACGAGCCCTTTGCTGTCGAACAGCCACACTTTTTTCAGCGCGTCTTCCCTCGCGACGCCGTCCTGCACGAGCGCATCCACTAGCAGCGACGCCGCGCCGACGTTCGCTTGCCCGGCGCCGAAGAACAGCACGGTCTGCTCGCTCAGCGGCGCGGCGGTTCGTTTCCCGTCCGCGGCGATTCGAAGCGCCCCGAGGATGCCCGCGACGGTCACCGCCGCGGTGCCTTGGATGTCGTCGTTGTACGTGCGCACGCCCTTCTTCTCTCGAAATCGCTTCAAGTTTCGAAACGCGTTTCGCGGGGCGAAATCCTCCCAATGCACGATCACGTTCTCGCCGTACCGCGCGCGAATCGCGTCCACGGTCTCGTCCATGAGTCGATCGTACGCCTCCCCTCGCTCGCGCGGCTGTTTCAAACCCACATATAACGGATCATCCATGAGCGTTTTATTATTCGTCCCGACGTCCACGTGCACCGGAAGCAACCACTCCGGTTTGACCCCGCACGCCGCGTACACCATGCTCTTCCCCGCGCTTATCCCCATCCCGTTCGCGCCTTGGTCGCCCAACCCGAGTATGCGCTCGCCGTCAGTTATGACCGCGACGCGGACGTCCGACGACGGCCAGTTTTGAACGAGCGACGGAACCCGCCCCGCGTCGGCGATCGAGACGTACAGCCCCGGCGGCCGCGGCGACAGCGTGCCAAACCGCAAACACGCGTCGCCGACGGTGGGGGTGTACAAGACCGGCAGAAGCTCCTCCGTCTTCTCCTCCAGGAGCGCGTAGAACGTCGCCTCGTCCGTGCACTGAAGCGACACGAGCTGGCGATATTTCGCCATCGCGTCGTCGCCGCACGCGTCGAGCGCGGCGACGGCGCGTCGAACCTCGATCTCCGGCGTCGCCGCCGCGGCGGGGAGGAGGCCGTCGAGCGCGCGCGTCGTCCGGTCCGCGGTCGCGAGGCCGTTGTACACGCGCGGGTCGTGCAGAGCGGCGTACCCCACCGCGCTCGAGCTCGTCGAGGCGGACGCCGCGGGCGCGACGCGTGCGGCGGCGGCGGCGGACGACGACGACGACGACGACGCGAGCGAGGCCACCTCGGACGGCGTCGCCGCGATGGACGGCCGCGGGGACGTCGCCGCGGCGGCGGCGGCGGCGGCGACGCTCGCGGGGGTGAGCGCGAGCATCGCGCGACGCGACGCGCGGAGCGGGGCGGTGGCGTCGGCGGCGGCGGCGTCGTCTTCGTCCTCCGCGTTCTCCGCGACCGTCGCCGTGCACGGGGGGGAGGAGGAGGAGGAGGAGGACGCGGCGACGCGATGACGACGAGGATGCCGACCTCTCGACGCCGGGGCGCGACGGCCGGACGGCGACGCGGCGGCGTCCGCCCGGACGCCGCGCGCGACGCCGCGAGCGGGCGCGATGGAACACGACGCCGCCGACGCCATCGTCGTTCGATCGCGACGCGACGCGCGGAGGAGAGTGGAGCGAGCGTGGCGCGGCAGCGCGGGGCGCCGAGGGCGTGGGGAGATCCTAAGTTTATCCGCAGTGCCACGCGACGCCACTGGACGACGAACAGAACTCGGTGGTTGGCGTTTTTACAAGCAGAGCCTCGCTGGCAGAAGCGAAAAAAACGATCGATCTACTGGTACTCCTCTTGGTGCTTCACGTGCATGTTCTTGTAGAACGAGTCGATCTTCGTCCAGTCCGGGGCGCCGACCTCCTTCGCGATCGCCTCCATCGCCTCGCGCGTCGGGTACGGCTCCTCTTCGTACTTCTTCATCATCATCTGAATGAACTGCGCGCGGCGGGCGCGGATTGTTTTTTTTTGGTTCGGTCGGTTCCCTCAGTTTTTTGGCAGCGAGCGACGACGAGATCCGTCCGATCGACGCGCGAGCGGCGCGAACGAAGACGACGACGACGACGACGAGCGGCGCGCACCTCTTGCCCTTGGTTCGTGAACCAGAGCCCTTTCGTGGGGTAGAACATGTACTCCGGACAGAGCGACCCTGCGACGACGACGACGTCGACGACGACGGGACGCGATGATGAGAAGAACGACGCGGGGGAGGGAGGCGGACGGGCGGACGGCGGGGAGAGACGCTCGGTCGACGACGCCGCGCGCGCGACGCACCGAGGTAGGTCACCCGGCCTTTGCCGGAGTCCTTATCGAAGAACGTGATCGAGGGCGCGCATGGATCCATGGTCGCGAGCGGCGGAGCGAGGGCGTGGCGACGACGAGCGCGCGCGGCGTGGAAGTGGACGCGGCGTCCGGAAGCTCGAGCGTTTTTTCATCGACCGTTTCGTCGACGGTCGACGCGTCTCACAGTCTCGACGGACGGATTTTTCCTCGGTCGAGACGAGCGAGGGAGCCGTGGCGGCGCGTCGTGGCTCCTCGGGGCGTCCGCGCGGCGGCACTCCCCGCGCCGCGCTCGAGGCTCGACGTCATGAGTCGCATCCTCCCGTCGCCGCATAGCGCGATCGAACTCGAGACCGGCCGACGGCGACGCGCCGCCGCCGCCGCCGCCGCGCCGACGCCGACGCCGACGCCGACGACCGCGCCGGCGAAGCGCAAGCGCGCGCGCCCGCCGAAGAGCGAGAACGTCGTCACCGCGTCGTCCGCGCCGCCCGCGCCGCGCCCGCGCGCGGCGGCGGCGACCGTCGCGCGCGTCGGCGGCGCGCGACGACGCAAGAGCGCGCCGGGGAAGCTCCAGAAGAAGACGACGCCGACCGACGACGACGACGACGACGACGACGACGACGACGTGCGCGCGGACCCTCGACTCGGCCGGCTCGTCCGCGTCCTGCGACGGTCCATGCGCGGCGACGGCGAGGTCCGCGCGCGATGGATCGACGGCGTGACCACGGAGCGCGTCAGAGAGGCGTCGTCGCGACCCCCGCGAGCGCGAGCGCCTTCGCGGGTCGATCGACGCCTGTACTTTGTGTGCGTCGGGTCGTTCGCGTCCGCGGAGGCGGCGCAACGCGCGTTCGACGTCGTCGAGGCGAACGGCGGGGACGTGCCGTTCATCCCCGAGCCGTTGGATCTGAGAGCGATGGAAGAGGACGGGACGGTGGAGTACCTCGACCTGGAGGAGTACCCGCACCCGAGAGAGACGGAGAGGGCGGCGGGGGCGGCGGGTCCGCCGCCTTTGAAACGTTTGGCGGGGGGGGAGCCGCCGCCGCCGCCGCCGGCGGCGGCGGCGGCGGTCGCGTCTCCCGGGATGCACGCGCTCGCCGCCGCCGCGGTCGCGAACGCGGCGCGCTCGCGCTCGAGCACGGTCGTCGTGGCCGGCGCGGAAGAGGACTCGCGCGCGCCGTGGACGCTCGTCACGAGGGAGGTGATCGTGGCCGAGGCCGAGGCGCGATCGCGATTTCGCGGCGGCGGCGGCGGCGGCGGCGTCGTCGACACGCCGCCCGCGTTACTCGGGTCCGTGGCCGCGCGCGTGGACGCGCTCATCGCGGACGTGTGCCACGACGTCGCGGAGGAAACATTCGCGGAGACGTCCACGGCCGCGGCCGCCGCGTACGCGATCCGCGTCGCCGCGGAGGCGAGGACGAACGAGTTGCGCGCGGCGGCGGCGTCGGCGGCGGCGAGACGCGAGGAGAAGACGCCGACGCCGACGCTGACGCCGCCGCCGACGCCCGGGAGCGTCCTCCCCAACACCCCCGCCGTCGCGCGCGCGCGCGGGGGCGCGACGACGGACGCGAACGCGACGCGCCTGAGCCCGGCGCCCGCGGAGATGGGAGATATGGAGGAGCAGGCGCCGCTCGCGGAGGCGTCCGAGCCTCTGCGCGACGACGACGACGACGACCGCGGCGGCGAGGCGCCGGGACCGCGGCGACGGCTGGCGGACGCGGCGACGCAGACGGACGACCCCGACGTCGTCGTCTCGCCGTCGCGCGAGAGCGCGCGGTGGGCGCTGGAGGAGATGCGCGGCGCGATCGTCGAGGCGCGCGACGAGCTGCGAGCCGCGATTCGCGACGTCGGCGGCGGCGTCGCGGCGTCGGCGGCGGCGGCAGAGAAAGCGACGCGCGCGCTGCGGCGCGACGTGCGGTGGCTCGCGGGCGCGGGCGCGGGCGCGGGCGCGACGACGGGGGGTGGGGGTATGGCGGCGAGACCGTGCGGGGTGACCACGAGCGCGCCCGCGTGATGCGAAGGGGACGACGAGACGACGACGACGACTGGCGCGCGTTGCGTTGAGACGAGACGACGAAAGAGCAGAACACGACTCCTCGCGCGAGGTTCTTCGACGAAAAAGAACAGAACAAAAAAGTGCACCGCATCCGCCGACCAAAACCCAGCCTCGCGCGTCCCGTCACTCCGCGCCGCGCGCACGGTCGACGCTAGCGCGATGTCGCACGCGTCGGTCGCGCGACTCCCCGGAGCGGTATGGGTCGGACGCGCGGGCGTCTCGACGCGCGCGCGTCGCGACGTCCCCGCGCTCCGCGCGTCGCGGCGATGCCTCGGAGACGTTCGAAATCTTCGAGCGCGTCGGGAGGATGATAAAGCGCCTCGACGCCGCGTCGATCGCGGCGCGGCGGCGCGTCGCGACGTCGTCGCGATCGCGTCGCCGCCGTCGTGGGGCGCGTGGAATCCGACGCCATCGACGACCGACGTCGTCCCCGGCGGCCTCGCGTCGTCGCTCCCGACGAACCCGTCGGCGCCGTCGTCGTCGTCCGCGCGCTCGTCGCGACGCGGCGTCGCGACGCGGGCGCTGCCTTTCGCGCTCGCGCCCGTGCTCGTCGCGCGCGCGCTCCTCGCGTTCATGTGGTCCTCCATCGCGGCCGTCCTCGCGGACCGGGCGCTGTCGCTCGCCATCTTCGGCACGTGCGCGGTGCTGATCGCGCTCACCGCGGTCAGATACGCCGGGTTCAAGCCGAGGGTGACGCTGTCGCGCTCGACGCGAATGGCGGCTCTCGTCGCGGCGTCGCCGACGATTCACAGACCGCTGCGGCCGCCGCTTCTGTTGCAGTGGAGCGTCACGCAGCTCGCGGCGTACCTGCTGAAGCAGAAGTTCGTCCCGAACGTGACGTGGCGGCGGACGCTCCTGGACACCCCGGACGGCGGCGAGATCGCCCTGGACTGGTACCAAGGCTGCGACGCGGACGACGCGAAAGGACTCCGACAGGTGAGTTCTTAGCACACTGGTCCCCATACGACCGCGTTCGCGTGGTGAACGCCGATCCTTAAGGACTTTGCGCGTCGTTTCTCTCCGCCCATCACCCCTCGCTTTCAATCCCCGCCCTCGGCGCCTTTCAACTCCGACTGACGCCTATGAACTCCACCCTGACATCTGCTCGTATGGAACGACCCTCAGCCGAACCGCCTGCGCGACGACGCGCCGATCGTGTGCGTGATGCACACGCTCACGGGCGTCGCGGACGACTTCGTCATGCTCGCGCGCGCGGCGACGCGCCGAGGGTTCCGGATCGTCGTCATGCTTCGACGCGGACACCTCGGGCGGCCGCTGCGGACGCCGCGGTTCAATCTCCTCGGCTGCGTGGACGACCTGCGCGTCCACCTCGACGGGATCCAGGCGGAATTCCCGAACGCGCCGCTGTTCGGATACGGCGAGAGCGCGGGGACCGGGCTCGCGGTGCGATACAGCGGCGAGAGCGGGAAGAAGAATCGCTTCGCCGCGGTGGCGTGCGTGTGCCCGGGGTACGACACGACCGAGGGCGGCGCGTTTTCGCGGTTCGAGCCGCTCCTGGATAAGCACCTGCTGCTCAGCGTGAAGAACATGTTCCTGCGCGCGAACGAGCGGCTGCTGATGTCCGCGTCGGGGCTCACGCCGTCGTACGTCGAGTGCATGGCCGCGCCGGACATGGCGGAGCTCCAGCGAAGGCTGTTCGGGATCGAGGGGTATCCGAGTTTGGAGGCGTATCACTCGGCGACGAACCCGATGGGACCCGTCGAAGGCATCGCCGCGCCGTTGCTCGTCATCAACAGCGACGACGACCCGATATGCGCGCCGTCGAACGTGGACGATAACCTCCACGCGTTCGACGTCACCGCGCCGAGGGCGCTCGTGCGCACGCCCGTGGGAACGCACTGCTGCTTCTACGAGGGAAAGACGATCACGCCGAGGAGCTCGTGGGCGCACGACGCGTGCCTCGACTTCTTCGTCGCCGTGTGCGACGAGCCGAGGTACGAGCGGCGGCGGCGGCCGAAGGGGAAGCGCGTGTCGAAGCGGCCGCGGAGGAAGCCGATGGGGGTCGACAATAACGCGGTGGAGCTGAAGAAGCCGGCGCCGACGCTCGTCGGCGCGGGGGGGAACGAGAGGATCAAAGCGGGGGATATCAAGCCCGTCGCGCGGTCCGTGAGGTTCAGCGTCGACGCGGAGCCGAAGCGGCGGAATCGCGGGCGAGGGTCCGGACACTCGCCCTCGATGCCGAAGGACGGGATGGACCGTCGGTGACGAGGGCGATTAAAACGCGGGGGCGAGGCGAGGCGCACCCGACCGAGAGATTTCGTGTGATTTTTTGGTACCAGACGGAAGTTCGGAAGTACGTGTAGACTAAGTTAAAACCTGTACGAGTACGAGTAAGTTATTCATCCGTGGACGCGTCCATCCGTGGCACACATGCAAGTACTGTATGTTTTGGCACCCCGAGGAAAAAACAAAAAAAATGGTTCTTGTCATCAATCAACACCTATAATAGGGCTACGTGTACAACCCACCCCCTCATCGCGCGTCAAACGAGTCCGCGGAGTCCATGCTCGCGCCGATGTCGACCGACGCGGACGAAGGCTTCGCGTCCCTCGTCAAGATGTCGCTCGTGTCCACGCCCTCCATCGCCCCCGCGCTCAAACTTCCCGCCGCCAAGTTCCCAACCTTCCCCGTCCGCGTCGCCTCCACCTCGTACACGACGGCGCACGCCTCGTCGAACGTCTCCGAAACCCCAACCTCGCAACCCTCCGTGTTTAGCTCCGGCCCCGCGATCTTCAGCGCGACGTCAACGATGACGGGCGTCAGCGCCATGGACGCGATGACGACGACGACCAGGAGCTCGTCCAAGTTGGCCGGAAACAGCGACCCCGCGGACCCGCTCGTGGCTTGCCCGAAAATCACAAAGGCGAACTCGCCGCCTTGCGACATGAACGCGCCCGCGACCAAAGCCTCGCGCCACGTCAGCCCGGTGAACGGCCCGAGCGCGGTGACGACCCCGGTCTTGACGACCATGAGCGTCAGCGTCATCGTGGCGACGATGGGGAACATGTCGATCGCGAGCGGGAGGTCGATGGTCGTGCCGATGGTGACGAAGAAGAGCGACAAAAACAAACCCTTAAACGCGCGGAGCTCCTTCATGATGTCGTGCGCGTACGGCGTCCCGGCGAGGCATAAACCGGCGAGGAACGCGCCGAGGGAGTCGCTGAACCCGATCGCGCTCGTGGCGTTCGAGAACCCGAACAGCACGAGCAGCGAGCACGCGACGAAGACGTCCGTGCCGCATTCCAACTGCACGATGGTCTTGTACAGCCAACACGCGGCGAAGTATCCCGCGTAGGATAACACCCCGAGGTCCAAGAAACTCGTCGCCGTCTCCGCGGCCATGATGCCGTAGTCCATCTCCATCGCGCCGCCGCCGGCCGCGGCGCTGACTTGCAGGGACTGAAGCAGAGGGAGCAGAATGATGAACGGGACCACCGCGAGGTCTTGGAACAGCAACACGCCGAGCGACGCGGTGCCCACGCGCGTCGGCATCATCTTCTTATCGCTCAGGAGCTGCAACCCCAACGCGCTGGAAGACAGCGACAGCGCGAACCCGATGACGACCGCCTGAAGCGAAGAGTTAATCTGCAGGATGTCCACGTCCGTGTTCTGCACGAACCCCAAGACTTTCGTCCCGATGGCGTCCCCCGCCGGGAGCAACGCCGCGGCGAAGAGCAAGTTGACGAACAACACCTGGTTCAACCCGAGCCCGAACGCGTACTTCCCGAGCGCCTTCAATCGCGACACGCTCAGCTCCAACCCCATCTCGAACAGCAAGAACTGAATCCCGAGCTCGCAGAACTGGTCCACCTCCTCGTTCTCGCTGAATAAACCCTCCTGGTTCAGCAGGAGCCCGACGCCCAAGAACCCGAGCACGGGCGAGACGTTGAGATACTTGCACAACGGCACCACCGTGACCACCGACGCGAGCAGAAGCGCGAGGTCAACGTCCACGCTGTTCACCACCTTGTCCCACTCCGACGCGCTGATCGTCGCGCCCTGCGACGCTTCGTTCTGCGTCGTTCTGATCACGTCTCGGATCACCTCGCCGGGCTCCAAGAGCGTCTCCACGAAGCCCCCCGTCGGCAACGCGTCGCCGGCGACGCCGCCGCTCGTGAGACCCATGAGCTCCTGCGCTCTCGAGACGACGCCGCGGAAGATGCTGAAGCCCTCGGTCGCGCGGTCCACCTTGGGGGCGAGCGCGGTCACGAACGCGGTGGCCTCGCCGCCGGCGCCCGCGGCGGCGTCCGCGGCGGCGGCCGACGACGACGTCGTCATCGTCGCCGCGGCGTCCGCGACGGCGGCGACGGCGTCCGGCGGACGGACGATCTCCGCTCCGGTCACGAGCATCCTCGCCGCCGCCGGGAGCTCCGCGAGCGCCGCGGCCGCGGCGTCGATGTCGTGTGGGGTCAAAGCATCGACGAGCGACGCGCGCGCGCGGACGCCGTCGGCGCGTCGTCCCGCGCGCGTCGTCGTCGTCGTCGTCGTCCACGTCGTCGCGCGGATTTTGGATCTCGACGTCGCCGCGGACGACGCGCGGGGCGACGAGACGCGCGTCGTCCGCGGCGTGGCGCGAGACGCGCGGCGCGCGGAAGTCGCGACGCACGCGGGCGCGTGCTGCGCGCGCGCGACGACGCTCATCTCGCGCGCGCGACGACCTCGCCGCCGACGCTCGCCCTCGCCCGCCTCTTCGCGACGCGCGAAACTATCTTCCGGGCACGCTTATCCTACGTGGGCGATCTTGAAATATACAGATGGACCAGAGCGCGCGCGCCAATGCGCGGGCCGCGACGAGACGAGACGCGCGCGCGCGATGTCCCAAGTCTCCCGCCCCTGCCCGGGCGCTCGCGAAGGTCCGCTGACGCCTCTGTCCCTCGGCGGCGCGCGGGGTGTGACCCTCGGCGGTGACGACGCGGAAAGGCACGCAAAAGGCAACTTAACACGTGCGTGGCGACGTTTCCCGCGTCTCGCGCTGAGTTGTCATCCCGCGTCGAATCTCGCGCGGGCACGGTCGGCACGCGGTTTGAAAAGGTAGGCACGCGGTTTGAAGAAGGCGATCTGAAAGCAGCGGTTCATCGGTCCGTGGTTTCAGTATTTCAACGCCTAAATCCCTTCTACATAAAATTTTCTCGTCACGACGTTCCTCAGAACGGCAACGACCCGGGCGAAGGCCCGATCTTCTGCTTGCAGTAATACTCAGAGAAGTCCAGCCGGAACAGCAGAAACTTCAAGTCCACGTGCGTCTGCAGCGGAAGCAAGTTCAAAAACCCGTCCAGCATCTTCGCGTAGTCCGCGCCGACGGCGTCGAGTTGCTCGCGCATCTCCGACACGAACGCCTCCGAGAGCAAGCCGTCGCCCCCCGCGGCGTCCTCCCCCGGGAGCGACCCCCACGTCGCCTGCTCCGCGCGCTGCTCCACGCGCAGCCGCGCGAGCTGCCGCCGCATCGCGGCGTCTCGCGCGACGTCGTACAGACGGTCCGCGAACCCGCGGAATCGGAGCACGACCTCGAACAGCGTGCTCAACGCGTGCGCGAGAAGCTGCGACTTTGGGCCCAGCAACGCCTTCTGCAATACCGCGTCCAAGTACCGCTCGTGCGCGGCGATGAGCGAGTCTAGGTCGCGCGCGTCGCGCATCTCGCGCGTGAATACCTCCCACGACCCTTCTAAGACTTCGAACATGACGTAGTACTGCAAGTTCGCGATGAAGTGATGCATCTCGCCGCGCAACGTGTGACACCGTCGGAGCTCCTCCGCGAGCGCGACGCCCGCGGCGCCGGCGACGCCGTCGCGCGCGAGCGCCGCCGTGACGTTCGGCTTCATCGTCTGCCACGTCGCGCACAGCGCGTGCTCGACGCGCTTTACTCGCCACAGGAAAGTGAACACGCGGAGGTACTTGCCCATCGCGTCCGGGGTGAACACCGTCGTCAACGGCGCCGAGGTTTGGTACTCGAGCGAGAAGACGTCCCAGCCGACTTCGTTGGCGCCGGCGGCGGGCATCATCTTCACGCGTAAACGGTCGAGGACGTCGCTCTCGTCGTACTGCGCGTTCGACGCCCTGATCGCGGACTCGAGCGTGCCAGAGAGCTTGTACGCGCTGACGTTCGACGCCGGCTCCGCGAGGTCCTCGCCCGCGAGATCCATGAGACACGCGTGGAAATCGCCCTGACCGAGGAGCAGGTACCGCTTCACCGCGAAGCAGTGCTCGAAGAGCTTGTACCGCTCGAAGAGGACTCTTCGCAGGCAGCGATCGATCCTGCGCTTCGCCTCCGCGATGAGCGCGTCCAGGGCTTTCGGGTTGCCGTACCCGAGCCCGCCCGCGTTCGCCGCCGCGGCGGCGACGGGCGCTCTCTCCGCCGTCCACCCGTCGTCGTCGCAGCACCGTCGGAGAAAGTTGATGCTCTTCCCGACGCGCAGAACGTCCGCAGCCTGCTCGCGCGTGATGAACGGCGGCAGCATCGCGTCGTCGACGCCGTACCGATGCCGCCACAGGTCCTCCTCCGCGACCGCGGGGTCCGAGGTCACGAAGAACTCCGACCGCGGGTCGTCCAGCTCGCCGAGGACGACCCAATTCTGAATCGCGGCGTACATCGGCGCCGCCGCCGCGGATAACAGCCGCGCGACCGTCGCGCACAGCGCAGGGTCGCCGTGCTTCGCGTGCGCGTGCAGCACGCCGAGCAGCGCGCCGCCCTTGTTGAAACGCGACGCGTCCACGAGCACCGCGAGCAGCCGAAGCCGCCTCGTCGGCTCCGCGAGCCACACGGAGAGCCGTCGCAGCGTCAGATACGTCTCCCCACTCGAGTCGTCGCGCGCGCTCTCCAACGCGGCCGCCATCGGCACCTGCGCCTGCGCCTCCAACACCGCGATGAGCCTGTAGTAATCGGACAGCTCGCCCTGCACGCGCGCTTTGAACGCGCGGCGGACGCTGCCGCCGTCGAGCTCGCCGCGGTCGCCGCCGAGCGCGCCGAGCGTCCCGAGGCTCGGCGTCGCGGGCGGCGCGACGTCTGAATCCGCGCTCGCCGGCGTCGTCGTCGCGACGACGTCAGCGTCGTCGCCGCCGAGGCACGCGCGGATCTTACGGAACAGCCATCCGAGCTCCGTGAGCTTCCGCGCGAGGACGGCCGCGCCCGGGGACACCGGCGCGTCCGCGCGCACGACGTACGCGCCCTCCGCGGGGTCGAACTTTAGAAATTTGCCGTCGATGCCTTGGCACGCGAACAGGACGTCTCGCACGAGCTCCGGCTCGCCCACCTCCGCGGACAGCGTCGCCTCTCTCGCGAGGAGCTTCATCGCCGCCGCTCGCGAGCTCGGGTGGTCCACGCCCAGCGTGGAGCCGTCGCCGTTCGCGAGCGCGCGCGCGTCCCCGGGGTCGCGCGTCGTCGTCGTCGTCGTCGTCGTCTGACGTTCGCGCGCACGATTTGAACCGTCCGGGCGCAGCGCGGGGAGACCTCCCGCGCTCGCCGCGAAGGACAGCGCGTTCGTCCGCGCTCCGCCGCCGCCGTCGTCGCCGTCCCATGCACCCCCCTCGCGACGATCCTTCTCCTTGTCCGCCTCCTCGGACGCTCTCAACAGCGCGTGGAGGACGGCCCAGCGCTTCTGAAGCCCCGGGACTTGTTTCATCCGTCGATGCAGATCCGCGAAGACGGCGACGTCGTTCGGGGAGCCGCCCTCGCGCCGCCGCAGCCGCCGCGCGATCGCGTCCGCGGCCGCGTCCTCGTCCGGCTCGACGTCCGCGCTGAGCGACGACCCGACGAGCCTCACGGCGTACCGGAACATGCGCTCCACGGACGCGTCCGGGGCGTCGCTCGCGCCGTGCGACGCGAGCGTGCATCGGACGAGATTTCGCACGAGCGCCGCGGTGCTGGTCTCGCCGTCGAGGGAGGAGACGCCGGCGTCGCCGATGTCGGGAGCGCCGCCCGATGCGTCGTAGACGTCCATCCGACTCATGCCGCGCGCGTGCGCCGCGCCTCTGACGGCGGGGGACGGCGCGACGAGTCGAAGAGGGCGCGACGTTTGAAAAAATAAAGTGGTCTCGAAATGGTATCGAAGTCATCAGTGGAGAGTTTGCGTTTGGTTCTCATCATCATCGCGTTCAGCTTACAAAAAGAATGACTATGCCGTGTGGTTGGTTATCTACACCCGCGCCGCGCGCGTCTTCGACCGCGGCGCCCGCCCGCTCGCGCTCTCGCGCTCACACCGTCACCTTGCGACCGAAGATCCAAGAGAACGACTCGTTCACGGGCTCCTTCTTCTTCGCCTTCGCCGCGGCGAACTCTGCGAGCCGTCGAATCCTCGCCGGCTGCTTCATGAGATACTCCTGCGCCGCGGCCCCTTCCCCGGACAGACCCGCGACGTTCTCGATGTCCCACCGCTTGATGAGGTGCTCCATGATCGACGCGTAGTCGTTCGCGGTGTACGTCCCCGTGCTGTCCGCGACGGAGGCAAAGTCGGAGAACAGATCTGATTACAAAGCGATGTCGGGGTGGAGTTGAAAGGCGTCAGTTGGCGTTGAAAGGCGTCGATGGCGGGGATTGAAAGCGAGGTGTGGGCGGAGAGATGCGCCCGGCAAAGTCCTTAAGGATCGGCGTTCACCACGCCAACGCGGTCGTATGGGGACCAGTGTATAGAACGCACCCCGTCCGGTCCTCGCCTTGTGCTCGCCGTCGTCCATGAGGTGCGCGGGCATGACGATCTGCTTCTTCATCATGTCCGCGAACGCCATCACCGCGCCGTCCGGATCGCGCTTCATGACCTCGTCGATGATCCTCTGGTACGCGATCTCGTGCCGGCCCTCGTCGGCGGCGATCAAGCCGCAGATTTTCGCGAGCTGTTCGTCCCCGTGCTCGAGCGCGAATCGCGCGGTGTTCCCGTGCGAGATCTTCGTCGCCCGCTCCTGGAACGACGTGTACACGAACCCCAAGTACGGGTTGTTCTCCGTCTTCGGGTTCATCCCGGCGCCGATGAGGTTCTGAATCGTCGTCTCGATCGGCTTCATGTTCACCTTGCCGGTGAGGTAGAGGTACTTGTTCATGAGGTCTCCGTGGCGGTTCTCCTCCGCGGTCCACATCCGCGTCCACTTCCCCCACGCGGTCGCGTCCGCGCCCGTCTTATCCTTCGTCCCTTCCAGCGTGTTGAGCATGTTCATGTACGTCGGAAGCGCCTCCTCGGTGATCATGTCGCCGACGAGGACGACGAGGTGGTCGTCCGGGAGGGTGCTCGCGCGCTGTAGGGGTCGTTCCATCATTCGAAGCGACGTCGGGGTGGAGTTGAAAGGCGTCAGGGGTGGAGTTGAAAGGCGTCGATGGATGGCGGGGATTGAAACCGAGGGACCCTGGGCGGAGAGACACGCCGGGAGAGAAAGTCCTCAAGGAACGGCGCGCGCCGCGCCGACGCGGTCGTATGGGGACCAGTGTGAGATGGTAGAACGCGCCTTCTGCACTTCGGCGATCTCGTCCAGGAAGTCGGGGGACTCCGGGTTCGGGAGGTGGTCCTGCGGCTGCCAGTTCTTGTCCGTCGGCTTCAGGAGCTTGAGGAGCTGCGCGCGCGGGGGGGGCGGGGGGTTTTGAGGGGAAGCGAGCGGTGAGGTGAGCAGGGAAAAAAAAAGTTGGCGCGGAAAAGATCTTGTCGATAGGCTGCGCGTTCGCGTTCGCGCGGGGCGAGATCCCGCGACGCCGCGCGAATGCGCGTCGCGCGTCGAAAACTCGACGAGGGCGCACCTCGGTCTCCGCGAACTCCTCCATGTCGAGGATGACCTCTCTTCTCTTCGCGGTGAGCCCGCTCATGACGCTCTCCGCGTCGCCATCCTTCACGATGAGCGTCGGCGAGTCCACGGCCGCAGCCTTCGGGGTCCAGAGCTTGGACGGCTTCGACGCGGCGCGCTTCGGCGCGGCGCGGCCGTTCGGGCGCGCGGCGGAGCAGAACACGGCGCTCGAGGCGAGGGCGGTGGTGGCCATCTTGACGCGTGGGTGTGTGGATCGCGCGCGCGTCGATATGCGCGCGGTGAGGGAAGCGCGGCAGGGGACCACGTCTTCCGGCCACGTCTTTTCCGCCCGCACGTCTTTCCAGCCAATCACAGCCGTTTAAGACTGGAGCCCATACAGCTAGAACAGCGCGCGTCGTACACGTAGTACGCGAACGCGCGACGGCGGGAAACGCCGATGATCTGTCTCGCCGGTCAATCAATCGTCTGCCGCCGCGCGCGCGCGCCACTCGCGACGACGCCGTCCACGCCCGCGCACGCGATCCGAGCCGACGCGCACGCGACGAAACCGCACGCCGCCCAGACCGACGCGATCGCGATGTCCGACGGAGGAGGCTCCCCCGGCGCGTCGCCGCGATCGGGGCGCGACGACGATTACAAGAAGCGCGCGTCGCCCGCGTCGTCTCCCGCGCGCGGCGACGGCGACGACCGTTCTCGGTCGCCGTCGCCGAAGCGCTCGCGCTCGCCGTCGCCGATGCGCGACGGCGACACCCCCGAGCGCCGCTCGCGCTCGCGATCGAAGGACCGCCGCTCCCCCGCGCGCGATCGGTCCCCGCGCGGCGGCGGCGATCGCGGCGGTGGAGGCGGCGGACGCGGAGGCGGAGGCCGAAATGATCGCAACGACGACCGCGACGGCGTGTCCCTGCTCGTGCGCAACCTCCCGTACGACGCCACCGTGGAAGAGATCAGGACCGCGTTCGAGGAGTACGGCGAGGTGAGGGACGTGTACATCCCGAAAGACTACCACACGAAGCGCCCGAAGGGGTTCGCGTTCGTGGAGTTCCCGGATCCGAGAGAAGCGGAGTTGGCGGAGGACAAGCTGGACAAGACGCGGCTGTGCGGCGTGGAGGTGAGCGTCCAGGTGGCGAAGCAGAAGAGGAAAGATCCGAGCTTCTTCCAGCAGGGCCGCGGCGGGCGCAACGATCGTCGCGGCGGCCACGGCGGGTACCGCGGCGGCGGGAGAGATCGGAGCCGCGACGGGTACCGCAGGGACTCGCGCGACCGCGGCCGGGACCGGAGCCGGGACAGGTACCGGAGCCGCAGCCGGAGCCGGGACCGCGGGAGAGATCGTTACGACGACCGCGATCGCGACCGCGACAGATACCGCCCGTATTAAGTGTACATAGCACCGCGACGCGAGACGCGAGACGCGAGGGAGGGGGTGGTGTTCTCATGTGATGCGACTGAAGACATGATGAAGACGACTCGACGCGCGAAGAAAAGAAAACCGCCCGCGGCGGGCGGGCGCGACTCGGATCGCGCCCGACCGACGTTCGCGCCTTCGAAACCACGCTCGCCGCTCCTGAACCCTTCCTCTCGTCCGGATGCAGTGCGGATACAGTGCGCCACGTCCGCGCCGCCGCTCACATCGGCGCCGGCGACGGCGCCGCGGCGTCGTCCGTCACGTCCTCCGCGTCGTCCGCGGCTTCGGAAACCTTTGTCGCGTCTTCGCCCTTCTCCGCGGCTTTGGCGACGTCGCGCTCCCACTTGGATCTGAACGCGTCCGTGACCTCGGTGAAGTCGCACGTGATGAGCGTCCCGAGCGTGTCCGTGGGGATCGTCTCCGTGACTTCCGGGGACAGCGCGAAGGGCGCGATGCAACCGGTCACGTACTCCTCGGACGGCTGCGACTTGAACACGGAGAGGTCCAGCCTCGGCTCGATGTACTCTGTGGAGAGGGAAGGAAGGAGTTGTTCGCGTTTTAGTTTGGCCGGCGACGCGAGGACGACGACGACGGCGGCGGCGGCGGCGACGACGACCGCGGCGGCGGCGGCGACGACGACGACGCGCCTTGGATCGCGCCGATGCAGCCGGTCTTCATGCTGCACGCGTTCGACGCGTCCGCGCACGGCGCCGCGAGCTGCTCGATGCCTTCCAGAGATATCGTGGGGCAAGGGGGCTCGTCGGCGGCGTGCGCGCCGACAGCGGCGAGCGCGCACGCGGCGACGGCGGCGAGGGCGCCGACCCGCGAGAACGACGGCATAGGGGGAGGGGAGGTCGGGGGACGAGACGAGAGCGCGCGCGCGGGGGAGTGCGGGGAGGACGCGCGGGACGAACGGCGGACGCGCGCGCGCCCTCGACGGAGACTCCGAGGAAAAAGAACGAACGAGGTCTGTCGAGGCTCGGAACGAACGTTCAGCTCGCGCGGCGTCGCGTCGTCGTCTCTCAGTATTCTAAACTCTATGACGTTCCCTCCTCTCTCTCGCGCCCTAAAACCGTATCTCGTCGAACACGGAAGACAGCCGGTCGTCCACGACCGGCGCGAGCCGCCTCGCCGCCGCGCGCATCGCGGGCGCGCTCAGGTCCCGACGCAGCATCCGCAGCGCGCGCGCGTGTCTCGTCTGCTTCCGCGTCAGAATTTTCACAAACGCGGTCAGCCCGAGGTACTTCACGTGGCTCTTTTGGATCCTCCCTTTCGCGCCGTGATGCGTCGCGCGCGCGACCGCCATGTGATGCCGCACCGCACCCTCCATGTACTTGATCCCCGAGACGATCGCGGCGTGGACGATCGCGGGGGACGGCCCGCCTCGATGGCCCGCGTCGGACGCCGCGGCGACGTAACAGTGCAGCTTCACCGCCGCCAACAGGAACGACTGGTACACGTTCAAGCGCGCGGTCGAGGGCGAGTTGATCGAGTGGTCGTACAGGATGACGACGCACTTCGGTCGGAGGTACGCGACGACGCGACGGCCGAGGTGTTCGAACGGCTTCGCTTTCCCGGAGCCGAGCTTTCCGGGGACGGTGACCGCCTCTCGCGCCCAATCGCCGGAATACCGCGTGTAGTCCACCTTGATCTCGAGGGTCTCGCTGTCGATGAGCAGCCCGCACCACGCGACGCACCTGCGCGCGTGCGGTCCGGCGCCGACGACGACCTCGCGCCGCGGGATGACCACGGGCGCGCGCGAGCCCGCGCCCGCGCGCGTGAAATCGAAATTCAAAGACGTCTTCGCCGTGTTCACCGCGCAGCCGTACCTAATGTCGGGGTGGAGTTGAAAGGCGTCAGTTGGAGTTGAAAGGCGTCGAGGGCGGGGATTGAAAGCGAGGGTTGGGCGGAGAGAGACGACGGCAAAAGTCCTTAAGAAACGGCGTTCACCACGCCAACGCGGTCGTATGGGTACCAGTGTACAGAACGTACTCCGCGAAGCCGTCCAGCGCGGCGGATAAAAAACCCTCCGCGGGCGCGCGCTCGTGGGATATGTGAAGCAGATCGTCCGTCCACCGGCAAAGAACGTTCGCGCCGCGTCCGTTTCCGACGCCGCCGTCGTCGCGACCGAGCCCGTGCGTCGCCTCGAGATGCGCGTAAAACACGCCGCACAAGAGCGAAGAGAGCACGGAGCCTTGCGGGATCCCGACGGTCTGGAGGAGGTAGACCCCGCCGGAGCGGACGATGTTCCGACGCAAGTGCTCGCGAAGGAGCTCCAAGACTTGAGCTCGGTGGAACCGGTGCGGGGACGCGAGGTCGATGAGGACGCCGCCGCCGCGCTTGACGTTCTTTTTCAATCGTCGACCACCGCCGACGCCGTCCCCGCCGCCGACGCGCGCGAGAACGCTCATCCCCGCCGGCGCCGCGATCCGCCGCGTCTTCGTGCGGACCCCGCCCACGGCACCGCCCATCACGTGCGCCATGCGCGTCACGGAGTACTCGTCCGAGCCTATCAGCGTCTTGACGACGTTCTCGAGCGCCTTGAGCGGGATGGAATCGAACGCGCCTTTGACGTCCGCGGCGACGATGAACGGCGGCCGCGTCGTTCTCTCGGGGCCCCGCACGACGTCGCCGTCCTTCGCGTCCGCGCCCGCGGCGTCCTCCGCGGCGTCTTGGCTCTGGCTCGACCGGAACAACCCCCGGAAGATGCCGCCGCTCCCGGAGCTGCGGCGTATTTCCGCCGCCGCGCGTTCGCGTTCCCTCCGCCGCGCCGCGCGCCACTTCCGAATGAACGGCCCTAATCGTCTGTACACCTCGCCGTAGTCGCTGACGTTCGCGCCCATGACGCCCGGTATAGACCCAGCCTCGTGCTTCAAGACGTCGAAGACCGCCTGAAGAGACGTGTTCACGGGTCGAAACGCGAGCGCCTCGCGATTCTTCGCGCCGCGCGGCGCGCGAAACGACGCCACCGCGGGTCGGCCGAGCATCGCGACCGGCCTCAGGCCGGTCGCTTTCGGGAGCAGCCGCAGGCGCGCGAACCCGAGAAGGTGGCTCTGTAACACGAGTCGAGCGCGGCGGCGCGGAAGGCGGCGGTACGCGACGCCGGCGGTGGGCGTCGTCGGCGCGAGCGCGCGCTCGGCGTCCGTCTCGTCGGCGTCTGCGTCCGCGGCGTCGGCCGCGGCGTCGGCGTCGTTCGCGTCGACGTCGGCGCCGAATCGCACCGCGCGAGTCTCGCGGTTCGGGTCGTCCGTCATCGCCGCGAGGTGCGCGGCCGTGAGCCGCGCCCAGACGCCTTTCCGGTAGTAAAACACCCGCAGTCTGTGCGTTTCCGTCTCCGTGCAGTAAAAGTGCGCGCGAATCAGCGGCATCGCGAGCTCCGCGACGAGCCATCGAATCCACCGCTCGAGCATCCGCTGCCGCTTCACCGCCGCGGCGACGTGCCCGCCGCGACGGCGGTCATCGCTCGTCGCCTCCGCGAGCTCGCCCCACAGCCACCTGAAGTCGCTCGTCTTCACGCCTCGCATCGCCTCGTGTAACGTGCATTTCTCGAACCGTCGCAGGACGACGAGCCGCAACAAAAACGCGCGAATCGCCCGCCGCGTCTTCTCCCCGCCGAGCATCTCCCTCGGGACGATCCTCGAGATGACCGACCACAAGAACGCGGCGACCGCGCGCGGGGGCGTGAACGACGCGAGCAGCGACTTCGGCGTCGGGTCCTCGTCGGCTTCGGCGTCGGCGTCGGCGTCCATCTCGCCGCTCCGCGAGATTCGGTCGCGTTGACTCCGCGTCGTCACGCGAGGCGGCATCGGGCAGTGATGGTTCAGCAGCTTCGCGTACGGGCACTTCGCCTCGCGTCGAAGCATCAGCGACAGCAGAGGGACGAGTGCCTTGCGGTACTTTAAAGGCACGCGGCGCGCGGTCGGCGGCTTCTTCTTCGTCGACGCCTTCGGCCTGATCGGCGCGCCGTTCGGCTTGTTGTATTTTTTTCCCGCCGGCGCCGCCGGCGCCGCCGCCGCCGCCGCGCCCGGCGTGATCTTCCCGAATATCGCCGCGTACACCCGCCGCGCCGCGCGCGCGCCCCTCCCCGCGGCGACGAGAACGTGTCGTCGGGGGAGCCCGGGGAGTTTCGTGTACGACACCTTGCGCATGTACGAAGCCGCGTCGAAGACGACGTCGGACGGGCGGTCGAGCGGACGCGCGCGGTTCCGCGACGGCGACGGCGGCGGCGGCTGCCGGCGCGCGCGCGGCGCCGCCGCGCGCATCGTCGTCGTCGTCGCCGCCGCCGCGTCGTCGCCGAGCTTATCCCACGCGGCTGATTCG
>Ga0181560_10000467_pt1 | contig 36555 bp, 34 predicted proteins | sample 011ome_20_FD_133751 | JGI IMG/M metagenome (GOLD analysis project Ga0181560, IMG submission 133751) | Coastal salt marsh microbial communities from the Groves Creek Marsh, Skidaway Island, Georgia - 011509CT metaG (megahit assembly) | ecosystem: Environmental > Aquatic > Marine > Intertidal... | reverse complement strand
GAGCGTTGGCTGAACCGTCCACGCGGCACACGCCATATCTGGGTAAACCTCACTGACTTTAGTGCGTCTATCGTCGATAATGATCGCGTGACGTTTTCCACGCGTTCGGTCGTTGGTGCGGCCCAAGCGGATCGTGAAAGCCCCGAATTCTCTGACGTTATGGAGTTTATGGTCATCAACCCAAGCTGGTATGTACCGCGTTCTATCGTGACCAAAGAGTATCTGCCGATGTTGCAGGCCAATGCCAATGCAGTGCGCCAGCTTGATGTCACTGACAGCAGTGGACGCGTCGTGAGCCGTAGTTCTGTGAACTTCAACAGCTACAACGCCAGCACTTTCCCTTACTCGATGCGCCAAGGCCCATCTGAGGGTAATGCGCTTGGTCTGGTGAAGTTCATTTTCCCGAACAAATACAATATCTACCTGCACGACACCCCGTCAAAGGCATTGTTCGGGCGGGAAGTACGTGCGTTTAGCCACGGCTGTATCCGTCTCGCGGACCCGTTTGATTTTGCCTATGCGCTTTTGGCAAAACAAACATCTGATCCGCAGGGCTTCTTTCAGTCGCGCCTGAGCACAGGTGTTGAAGCGCGGGTCGATCTTGACACGCCAGTGCCAGTACACATTGTCTACCGCACCGCATTTACAAACGTCACAGGCAGCCTGCAATTCCGCCGCGACGTTTATGGCCGTGATGCAAAGATCTGGAACGCTTTGGCCCGTCAAGGGGTAGCAGTGCGCGCCGTTCAAGGTTAAGTCTGTCCCCGTAATTATGGGGTCAGATCACATGGCACACTCTGTTCAAGATATCGCAGCGGCGCTGGGGGCAAAGGCCTTTGGCGCCGTTGATCTTTTGGTGACGGGCCTATCAGAACCTGCGACGGCAGGGCCGGATGATTTGGCGCTGGCGATGTCACCTGCCTATGGTGACGCGTTAAGGCGTGGTCGCGCACGCGTGGCTGTTGTCTGGGCTGGGGCTGATTGGCAGGCTCTTGGGCTCGAGGCTGCGATTGAGGCCCCACGCGCAAGGCTTGCGATGGCGGGTCTGACGCAGATGATGGATCAACGGCAAGGCGGATCCGGCATTAGCCCACATGCCGCCATTGACCCGACAGCAACGATTGGCCGCGATGTCTCTATCGGCCATTTCACGATTGTCGGTGCGCGTGTTGTCATCGGTGACGGTGCGCAGATCGCGGACCATGTGACGATTGCCAGCGGGGTCACCATTGGCGCAAATGCACAAATTTCTGCTGGGGCACGATTGCAAGGTAGAGTGCGCCTTGGCGCACGCGCAATCATCCAACCCAATGTTGTGATTGGCGGCGACGGGTTTTCTTTTGTGACCGCTGCACCCTCCAATGTTGAAATTGGACGCAAGACTTTGGGGAAAACGCCCTTTGAGGCCCCAAGCGATCCTGTCCAGCACCGTATTCATTCGCTTGGCGGCGTTGAGATTGGTGACGATGTCGAGATTGGTGCGAATAGCACGGTTGATGCGGGCACCATCCGTGCAACGCGGATCGGCAATGGCACCAAGATCGATAACCTCGTGCAGGTGGGCCATAACGTTATCGTTGGCGAGCATTGCTTGCTGTGCGCACAAACGGCCGTGGCGGGCTCTGCCGTGATTGGGGATCGCTGTGTTCTAGGTGGTAAATCCGGAATCGGTGACAACCTTCAGATCGGCGCAGATAGCGTGATCGGCGGGGCTGCGATTGTTTTGTCTGATGTGCCTGCGGGCAGCTTTATGATGGGATATCCGGCCCAACCGATGCTAACCTACCGCGCCCGCGAGCGCAGTTTACGCCAAGCCGTTTTGCGTCATAAGCCTGTTTCAAATGCCGCTCAGAATGACTAGGTTAACATTGCTGATTAGGGGAGGCACTAGATGAGCACACAAGACCAGATTATCGCGATCCTCGCGGAGCAAGCGCTCTTGCAGCCCTCCGATATTGCCTTGGATAATTCGCTTGAGGAGCTTGGCATTGACAGCATGGCGCTGGTCGAAAGCATTTTTGCAATTGAAGAGGCCTTTGATATTACTGTGCCTTTCAACGCCAATGCCCCCAAAGACAGCGGCTTTGATATATCGTCCGTGGCCGCGATCATTGCGGCCGTGGACAAGCTGAAAGCGGAGCAAACCTAGGGTGAGCCGCCGCGTCGTCATCACAGGGGCCGGCACGATCAATGCGCTGGGGGCAGACGTGGCCAGCACGATGGCGGCCATGCAAGAAGGGCGCTGTGGCATCGGCCCACTTGATATCCGTGACGTTGACCGCCTCTCGATCCAGATCGGCGGGCAAGTGAAGGGCTATGACGAACACGCCCATTTCAACCGCCAACAAATCGCGCTTTATGACCGCTTTACCCAGTTTACGCTGTTGGCTGCGCGCGAGGCGCTGGCGCAATCTGGCCTGACGTTCAATGGCGTTTTGGCCGACCAATCTGGCGTGATCCTCGGCACCTCTGGTGGTGGCCTTACGACCCAAGACGAGAATTACCGCACCGTCTATGAAGAGGGCAAGAACCGCGTGCATCCGTTCATCGTGCCAAAGCTGATGAACAATGCCGCCGTGTCCCAAGTCTCGATGGAATGGAACCTGCGCGGCCCGTCGTTTACGGTCTCTACGGCTTGTGCATCCTCCAATCACGCGATGGGGCAAGCGTTCAACATGGTCCGCTCTGGCATGGCCACGGTGATGGTGACGGGGGGATCGGAAAGCATGCTGTGCTTTGGCGGGATCAAAGCGTGGGAAGGTCTGCGGGTCATGTCCAAAGACGCCTGCCGCCCATTCTCGGCCACGCGCAACGGTATGGTGCAGGGCGAGGGCGCGGGAGTTTTCGTATTTGAAGACTACGACCACGCGGTGAAACGTGGCGCGGATATTCTGTGCGAAGTGGCAGGGTTTGCGATGTCCTCGGATGCCTCTGATATCGTGATGCCATCCAAACAAGGGGCCGCGCGCGCGATTGCGGGGGCGTTGCGCGATGCCAGGATTGATCGTTCCGAGGTCGGCTATATCAACGCACATGGCACAGGCACGGCGGCAAATGACAAGACAGAATGCGCGGCGGTAGCCGATGTTTTTGGCCCGCATGCCGATAAGCTGATGATCTCATCCACGAAATCCATGCACGGTCATTTGATTGGCGGGACAGGGGCGGTTGAGTTGCTCGCTTGTATCATGGCGCTACGTGACGGGGTGATTGCGCCGACGATTGGCTACGAAGAACCAGACCCTGAATGCGCGCTTGACGTTGTCCCGAACGTGGCCCGCGATGCGGATGTCGATGTGGTGCTCTCAAATGCCTTTGCCTTTGGCGGGCTGAATGCCGTGATCGCGTTGCGCAAATAAAAAGGCCCTAACCGCTCAGGTCAGGGCCAATTCGTTAGAGTGTCAACGCCAGCTTATTTGCCAGCGGAATCGTAACCTGCGGTGAAGCCGGACAAGGAAACGTTCAAAACAACCTCTTCGGTTGGTGCCGCTGCGGGAACCATGCGAACGTTCGCGGAATTTCCGCGCTTGAACTGGTCGATTTCGGCTTGGGTGAAACCAACACGCGCTACGCAGCCCGCACGGTTGCAGAATGTGAACGGGTAACGACGTGGTGCAGTGCCATCGACGGTGATTTGCAGATCTTCAGTCAGAAGTGTTTCCAGCGGCACAACGATTGTCGCACCAGCTGCAGCTTGGCCGCCTGCTGGCAGTGGGAACATGCTGATTTCGGCAACAGAGTTGCCGTCTGCGTCAAGCAAAAGCTGGTAAAGCTGGCAAGGATCAGCGGCGCCTTCTTCAGCACGCAAGCAGCGCATGGACCAATCACCGAATGTGTCGCGGATATAAGGCGTGCCAACGGCGTCCGCTGCGGCAACTTCGGTGCCCATGCTCAAATCAGCAGCAGCCTCATCTGAGGCTGGGGCATCCGCAGCAGGTGCTTCGGTCGTTGTCGCATCAACTGCAGGGGCTTCGGTTGTTGTGGCTTCTTGTGCAGAAATGCTGGTCGCTACGGCGAAGAGCGTTGCCAAGAAAAGTGGTTTCATCAAGTTTAACATGTGGGTTTCCCAAAATTAAGTTAACGCGATTTAACACGGGGATAGCGCTATGTCAGCGGTAAAATCCAATAGTTCGGCGGGAATTGGCCAAAATAGAAAAAGGGCCCACAGGGCCCTTTTTCGTCTTCTCCCTGTCGGACTTGGCCGACTATTTGACCAGAATTTACGCAATGGCTGCCAACGCGTCAACTGCAAAAACACAGGTTTTTCCTATTCGTTTGCAGGGTATAAAAAAAGCCGCGCCCGAAGGCACGGCAAGTCTAACAGGGAGGAAAGACCAGACACCGGGGACATGGTGATGCCTGATCTTGCGATTAGACTGGCACGCAAAGATTAAGAATGTATTTTGGCCCCGAATGTTTTTACGAGAAAAGGGCCTCACTCACATGGCAGATAACATCTTTATTGGCGGCGGCGGCGAAGGCTATGGCGAAGCACAAGTGCTTTTGTTGGATAAATCCAATCGTCACGGGCTTGTTGCTGGGGCCACGGGAACGGGTAAAACCGTCACCTTGCAGATCATGGCTGAAGGTTTTTCCAACGCGGGCGTGCCTGTTTTCTTGTCTGACGTCAAAGGCGATCTGTCTGGGCTTGCGGTTGCAGGATCCGAGACGTTCAAGCTGCATGATGCGTTTATGAAGCGCAGCGAGACGATCAAACACGAATTGAAATACGATAGTTTCCCTGTGACGTTCTGGGATCTGTTCGGCAACCAAGGCCACCCGATCCGCGCCACCGTGGCCGAAATGGGGCCGCTATTATTGTCGCGAATGATGGATCTGACGGATGTGCAAGAGGGCGTTTTGAACGTTGCTTTCCGCGCCTCGGACGAAGAGGGCTTGCCGCTTTTGGATTTGAAAGACTTGCAGGCTTTGCTGGTCTGGGTCGGGCAGAATGCAGCGGACCTGTCGTTGCGTTACGGTAACGTGGCCGCGTCCTCAGTCGGTGCGATCCAGCGTCAGTTGTTGGTGCTGGAAAACCAAGGCGGCACTGCGCTCTTTGGCGAACCTGCGTTGGAATTGTCTGACCTGATGCGCGTCAATGCGGACGGCAAGGGCGAGATCAATATTCTTGCCGCAGATCAATTGATGGGCAGCCCACGTCTTTATGCGACCTTCCTGCTCTGGCTCTTGTCGGAACTTTTCGAGGAGCTGCCAGAGGTCGGCAACCCTGACAAGCCAAAGCTGGTGTTCTTCTTTGACGAAGCGCATCTGCTGTTTGACGGCGCACCAAAAGCGCTGGTTGATAAGGTCGAACGGGTCGCGCGTTTGATCCGGTCCAAGGGCGTTGGCGTGTATTTCGTCACACAAAACCCGGCCGATATTCCTGACGATGTGCTAGGTCAGCTTGGCAACCGTGTGCAGCACGCGTTGCGGGCGTTTACCGCCAAGGACCGTAAAGAGCTTAAGATGGCGGCGGAAACTTACCGCGATAACCCTGCGTTTGATACAGCTGAAGCGATTCAGCAGGTCGGCACAGGCGAGGCGATCACGTCATTTCTAGATGCAAAAGGCATCCCGCAAATTGTGCAGCGCACATTGATCCGCCCACCTTCATCGCAGCTAGGCCCTATTGACCAGCCGACGCGCGCCGCTTTGATGGCCGCGTCTGCGATGGCGGGCAAATACGACAAGACTCTTGATCGCGACAGTGCCTTTGAGATGTTGTCAAAACGGGCCGATGCAGCGGCAAAAGAAGCGGAAGATGCTGTGGCCAAAGAGGCGGCACTTGAGGAACAAGAACGTGAATTCAAGCAAGCCCGTCGCTATGAAAATGGGTCCACATCCACGCGGAGCACCTCAAGCCAGTCGAAATCCACAGACACAGGCTTTGGCGGGGCCTTGGCCAATGTTGTGATCAAGGAGCTGAAAGGCACCACAGGACGCCGCATCGTGCGCGGTATCTTGGGCGGGCTTTTTAAAGGGCGTTAAGGGTTACAGAGGCCGGATCTTCAGCGAGGCGATCCGGTTCTCATCCTTCTCGACAACCTCGAAACGGAACCCGTGGAAGCTAAACACTTGGCCTTCCACGGGGATCATCTGCGCCTCGTGGATCACCAAACCGGCAATAGTATTGGCCTCTTCGTCAGGCAATGACCAATCGTGTGCGCGGTTCAGGTCGCGGATCGTCATGCTACCTTCGACCAAATAGGCGCCGTCCGAGGTTTCCTCGATTTGCATGGTTTCGTCGTGGTCAAATTCGTCGGCGATCTCGCCCACAATTTCTTCAAGAATATCCTCAAGCGTGATCAACCCTTCAAGCCCGCCGTATTCATCTACCACAAGCGCAAAGTGCGTCTTGCGGCGCAAGAATTCGCGCATCTGGTCGCCAAGCGTTGTGGTTTCGGGGATGAAGTAGGCGTCCATTGCAACGGAAAGAATGTCGAAGTCAGCAAGCGAGCGCTGGTCGACTTTCCCACCAATCAGCATCTTGTGCATGGCGCGAAGCAAGTCCTTCGCGTGGATCACGCCGATGATATTTTCCGGATCGTCGCGGTAAAGCGGCAGGCGGGTGTATTTGCTTTGCAGACATTGTGCGAGGATATCTTGGGGCGGTTGATCGATATCGATCAACTCGATGCCCGAGCGGTGAAGCATGATCTCTTCGACCATACGCTCGTTAAGGTCCAAGGCGCCCAGAATACGGTCGCGGTCCTCTTTTTCCACGATGCCCTCGGAATGGCCAAGATGCAAAGCGCCCGCGATTTCCTCGTGCACTGCCAAAATCTGGCTATCGGGGTCGGTACGCACGCCAAACATGAACAGCACGCCGCGCACCAGAACGCGCACTGCGGCGACGATGGGTGAGAAAAGCAAAACGATGACCGCGATAGGCCGTGCGACGCTAGACGCCACTTTCTCCGGGTTCGTGATCGCGTAAGTCTTTGGCAAAACCTCGGCGAAAATCAGCACCAAAAGGGTCATGACGAGGGTTGCCACAGCGACGCCATTCTGGCCAAACAGCTTGGTGAGCAAGGCCGTCGCCAGCGAGGTCGCCAGAATGTTCACGACGTTATTGCCCAGCAGTACGGAACCGATCAGCCGCTCGTTATCTTCGGTCACTTCCAACGCCTGTTGTGCGCCGCGCGATCCCTTGTCAGCTGCCGTGCGCAATTTGCCACGTGATGCCGCTGTTAGCGCGGTCTCAGAGCCTGAAAAGAATGCTGACATCACCAGCAGCACAATAATCGCACCCGCGGTGATCCAGAAAGCTCCGTCGAGGAGTGTCGTATCCATAATCTTCTTTCAATGTCGTTTGGCTTGTTATGGGGGCAACGCGGCCACCATTCAAGATGGCGCTAGCCCTTTGATATGTTCCCTTTGCGCGACATCGGGTGATGATCCATCACAAGGGAGGTCAAACGTTCGTCGAGCACATGCGTATAAATTTCGGTGGTGGCCACATCCGCATGGCCAAGCATCGTCTGGATCGAGCGTAGATCAGCCCCACCGGCGAGCAAATGGGTGGCAAAGGCGTGGCGGATTGTGTGCGGCGTGACCTTACCGGGCGACACGCCACCAGAGACGGCAAATTCCTTGATCAGGCCAAAAAAACGGTGCCGCGTCAGATGCCCTGCAACCCCGCGCGAGGGGAAGAGGAACTTGGAAGCGGCTGCGCCCTTTTTCTGCGCCAAACCATCAATCTGGTCGCGCATTTTCAGCCAAGCCGCCATCGCATCGCGGGCAGGGGGCGAAAGCGGTACCATGCGTTCCTTGCCACCCTTACCGCGCACCAACAGCATTGCAGGATCACCGCGTGCCGCACTCACTGGCAGGCTGACCAATTCGGTCACACGCATGCCTGTGGCGTAAAGAAGCTCCATCAAACACCCGTTACGGAGGCCTTCTTTACTTGCCTTCGCGGCTGTCAAAAGCCGTTCAACCTCGGTGATATCCAGCGTTTTGGGGAGAGCCTTGGACCGACCAGGCCCTTTGATCCGAATGGCGGGGTTATCCTCGCGCCAGCCTTCCTCGAATGCAAAACGGCAGATTTGCTTGATCGCGGAAAGCCTGCGGGCACGGGTCGCTTTGGCAAGGCCAAGCACGTCGCAATCGATCAAATAGCCTTCAACGTCGTCCTGCGTCGCTGTCATAAAATGTAGCTTTTTGGGTGCGAGCCAGCCCGCAAAATCCGTCAAATCCCGCGCATAAGCAAGCTGTGTATTCGTGGCAGCGTCGAGTTCAGCGGCTTGAGCCTCGATAAAGGCTTGAATCCAATGCGCCATTGGTTGCGAAGCTGCGCTCATGTTTCGCGGTCCAAGATCAGGAGTTGCAGGGCCGCACGCCGTGCGATGTCCTCAAGCCCCACAGACCGCAAGAAAGCCAGCGCATCGGTCAGGGCCGCAGGATCGCCCGCGATGCCGTCGTTGAAGATGTAGATCGACTGCAAAAGCGCCTCGCCCAATTGCCCGTTGAGCGCCAAAGCCTGCAATTCAGCAGAGGGTTCGATGCCATCAAAGGCGGCCTGAATGGCCATTGGTATCGTATCTACGGCACCTTTTGGCGCACCCTCGGCGAGCAATGTCAGGAAATTATCGTCGTTGCGGGTTTGCGCAGCCGTCTCGTAATCAGGCGACAAAAGCGCCAATGTATAAGCGGTTTCTGCGGCAGCGCCTGTTAGGGGTAAGGCGTTGAGTTGCTTGGCATAAAGCATCGCAAAGGGGACTTCGAGCTTCACCGCCTTCATGGCGTCCCACGCGTCAGAGAGGCGGGTCGCTATCTCGGCAGGGTCACCAGCTTGGAGGGCCGCGTCCAGCTTCTGGATGGCGTTCACGCGTTCCCAGACACCACCAGAGGCCGCAGGCGTGCGGGCCATATAGTGGCCTTCTAAAACATTTTCGGAAATAGCGCCAATGCGGGCCAAACGCTCTGCCGCCTCAAGCTGGCTTTTCCACCCCGTTGTGCTGCGTAGATCGGAATGGGCAAAGGCATTGGGCAGGCTGGCGGTGGGCAGAGCTTCGCCAATCGCTTCGTGCATCCGAAACACGAGCGGGCTTAGGCGCGTTGGGGCGGGCAGGGCGGCCTCGCCCTCAAACAGATCGGGGTCAAGGAAGCGCGATAAAAGTCCCTCTTCCTCAGATGTCACATCACCCAAAGCGCGGTGGGTATTCAGTGTCAGAGCGGCAGCAGGCCAATCGCCATTACGGGCGGTGCAGAAAATCCGTGCAGAGACGGTTGGCGCGACACTTGGGCTGGCGCGCATTTGTTCGCAAGCCTGATCCTCGTTGCCCGTGAGCAGGGCTACGTCAAACCAGCGGCGGAAGAGCGCAGGCGAGGTCGTGTCAACCTGCTCCAGTAACTCCAGCGCAGGATCAAGTGCGCCAAGATCCAGCAATTTATCAACGCGGGCCAAGAACAGCTCGCCATCGGCGCTGGCCCCCAAGGGGGGATCGGCCTCCGCCAAAAGCAGGGTCATCATCAGGTCATGCAGCGCGGGCAAGGTATCGACCCGTTCGGCTTGCATTAAACCGACAAGCGTTGCGGATTCGCTCTTGGCCCAAAGGGTCGGCGGCAGACCCGTGACGTCGCTTGGCAGCAATCCAATCGGATCGGGCGAAGGCGCATCGAGTGCGGTCACCGTCACCTGCGGCACATTCGCGCCGGTTGACACAGGTGGCTCGTCGATCTTTGGTTTGGGCGCAGGCGCAGGCGCAGGCGCAGGCGCTGTCGGGGCGGCAGGTACCTGCACGCTTTGCGAGAGCCAATCAATGGCCGACAAGGGGCTGGTTTGCTGCGCTGCGAGCGGATGACCCGCCACGCACAGGAGCACAAGTGGCCCGACAAATCGCATCAATTGGTATCCAAGGTAATGGGTATGGAAATCGGCGTTGTCGGCGCCGCGAAATCATCCGGGAAAAATATTGGCCCAACGCAAGCATAGGCCACCAAACAGATTCCGCCCAAGACGGTCAAGAAGAAAAGAAATTTGACGAGTCGCCATATCATAAGAAAATTGCCCCAATTTTGCCTGTCGCGCGGTCTGAATGCCGGTTGTCGTGATCTTTATATATGGCCTTTTGCGCAAGATCACGCCATTCAGTTGAACAAATTTCAATTAAGCGGCAGACAGCCGATCACATGACAAAAGTAGAGGGCCGAAATCAGATGGCAACCGCCGCTCAAAAGCCAGTTTTGCACCGCACGGTCGTCCTTGTGGGGATGATGGGTTCAGGCAAGACGGCCATTGGGCGCGCTTTGGCCGCCGCGTTGGATGTGCCATTCCTTGACAGTGACGCCGCCATAGAAGAGGCCGCAGCCCTGTCGATTGCCGAGATTTTTGCCCGGGACGGCGAGACATTCTTTCGTGCCCGCGAGGCCGAGGTTATCGACCGTTTGCTGTCAGGTCCGCCTGCGATCCTGTCCACAGGTGGTGGAGCCTTTCTTGCCGAAAAGAACCGCGCTGTGATTGCGAAAAAAGGTGTCGCCGTCTGGCTTAACGCCGATTTGCACACGTTATGGGAGCGGGTCCGTCACAAAAATACGCGCCCTTTGCTGCGCACTGCCAATCCGTTTGCAACGCTGAGCGAATTAATGGACGTGCGCACGCCGATCTATGCGCAAGCCTCCGTGCATGTGCCAATCGCTCCAACCTCCAGCATCGAAGAAACCACGCAGACCGTGCTTGATATTCTTGCCAAAGACCCCACAATTTTGGAGCCATCCCAATGACCTCTCCTGCTGCTACTGTTCATGTAGATTTGCCCGGGCGGGCGTATGATATTCACATTGGTCCAGCGCTTTTGCATGAAGCGGGGGCGTATATCGCGCCACTCGGTGGCCGCAAGCATGTGGCGATTGTCACTGATGAGACCGTCGCAGGTCTGCATTTGAAGACTTTGCAGGATGGGCTGGCTGCGGCAGGGCTCACTTCTGAAGCGCTCGCTTTGCCCGCAGGAGAGGGTACAAAAAGCTGGCCGCAATTGCAGCGCACTTGCGAATGGTTGCTCGATCAAAAGGTTGAGCGCGGCGATATTGTCATCGCATTTGGCGGCGGCGTCATTGGTGACCTGGTTGGCTTTGCTGCCGCGATCTTGCGACGCGGTGTGCGGTTTGTGCAGATACCAACGACGCTATTGGCGCAGGTCGATAGTTCTGTTGGGGGCAAGACGGGAATCAATACGCCGCATGGCAAAAACCTGATCGGCGCATTCCATCAACCGTCTTTGGTGCTCGCTGATACCGCGCTGCTTGGCACGCTTCAGCCGCGTGATTTTCTGGCAGGTTACGGTGAGGTCGTGAAATACGGGCTGTTGGGTGATTCTGCGTTTTTCGAATGGTTAGAGAAGCTCGGCCCCGCGATGGCCGCGGGCGACATGGACGCGCGGGTGCAGGCGGTGACGCGCTCTGTGCAGATGAAAGCCGACATCGTGCAGCGTGACGAGACCGAGCAGGGCGACCGCGCGTTGCTCAATCTTGGGCACACGTTTTGCCATGCTTTGGAGGCCGCGACGGGCTATTCCGACCGCTTGCTGCACGGCGAAGGCGTGGCGATTGGCTGCGGGATGGCGTTTGAAGTGTCGGCGCGGATGGGGCTGTGTTCGCAGGAAAGTCCGAGCCGTGTGCGCGCGCATATTCGTAATATGGGCATGAAGGTTGATCTGCGTGATATCGATGGCGAATTGCCGGATGCAGATGCGCTTTTGGCGCTGATGGGCCAAGATAAGAAGGTTGTCGCGGGCCAGTTGCGGTTCATTCTGGCCCAAGAGATTGGCGATGCCTTTATCACATCTGAGGTGCCACGCGATGTTGTGCTTGGTGTTCTCAAAGATGCGTTGGCAGAACGGTAGGATGGGTTAAACCCATCCTACACGGTTGATTTAGAACGGGATTTCATCGTCCATATCAGAACGTCCGCCGCCACCAGAAGAGCCACCAGAGCTGCCGCCGCCGTAGCCACCACCTTGGTTGCCGCCGCCATAGCCGCCCTGATCGCCGCCGCCGTAACCGCCGCCGCCACCTTGGCCGCCGTCATACCCGCCGCCGCCAGCGCCGCCTTCACCACGCCCGTCGAGCATAGTCAGTGTGCCGCCGAAGCCTTGCAGCACGATTTCGGTGCTATAGCGATCGGTGCCGTCTTGAGCCTGATACTTGCGGGTCTGCAGGGCGCCTTCGATGTAAACCTTGGAGCCTTTTTTGAGGTATTGCTCGGCAATGCGCACGAGACCATCGTTAAAGATGGCGACGGAGTGCCACTCGGTCTTTTCGCGGCGTTCGCCTGTGTTCTTGTCTTTCCATGTTTCGGAAGTCGCGATGCGCAGGTTGCACACTTTGCCGCCGTTTCCGAATGTCCGCACTTCTGGGTCGCGGCCCAGATTGCCGATCAAGATGACTTTGTTGACGCTTCCGGCCATGTTTCTTCCCTTCACGATTCTTCTATTTGGATCGTTGTGACAGATTGCAGCGACAAGGTTAACAGTTCTTTGACCTAACCCAAGGGCTAGCAGTTTTTGTTTTTTGCGTTAGGATGCATAAAAGTGAAACGAGTTTGGATGTGTCCGATGAAGGTTATTGGTTCAGTTGCTGTTATTGTGGCGCTTGCTGTTCCAGCAGGTGTATCCGCAGATACTATTTCGACGCGGTCGCGCAATGCGCTGTTTCAGAACCAACTCAATGTTTTGGATAGCCGTTCGTCAAAGCAATATAGCAATTCGGTTCGGCTTCAGCCGCCTCGCGCCGAGGTCCCGACTACGATTTCAACGCGCAGCCCGAGCTATACAGGGCGCTATTCTGGTCCCTATCTGAGCGTGGCGCGTGCTGCGGCACGCCGTCATAATATTCCCGAGGATCTGTTCTTGCGCCTTGTGCAGCAGGAAAGCGGTTGGAATGCCAATGCGCGATCAAACAAGGGCGCAATTGGATTGGCGCAGTTGATGCCGCAAACCGCGCGTGCCTTGGGCGTCAATCCGCGTGACCCTGCCGACAATCTAGAGGGCGGAGCGCGGTATTTGCGCCGTCAGTATGAAGCGTTTGGCGATTGGCGTTTGGCCTTGGCGGCCTATAACGCCGGCCCAGGTGCCGTACAGAAGCACAACGGCATTCCACCCTATCAGGAAACACGCAACTATGTGCGTGTGATTTGGGGCAACTGATCTCATAGCCTTGCTTGAGTGGTATTTAAAATCGGAAGAAGACGATTGGACGGCGCGTGGGATACACGCGCCGCTTTTGTTTCTACTCGGCTGCGATTTGGATGACGGGTTCCATGCCCGCCAAATCCGCGTCACTGAGGTGGCATTTGACCTGATGGCCCGCTGCCAAGGTGCGCATCGGCGGCACCTCTTTATCGCAAAGCCCGTCTGCGACTTTTGACTTCCAATTGCAGCGCGTTTGGAACGGGCAACCGGGGGGCGGGTTCATGGCCGAAGGGATATCGCCCTCAAGCACCACATGTTTTTTCTTCACCTTCGTGTCGGCGATAGGGACCGCAGACAAAAGTGCCTCGGTGTAGGGGTGGTAGGGCGGCGAGAAGACCTGATCCGTGCTGCCGATCTCAACAACATGGCCCAGATACATTACCATCACCCGATCAGAGAGGTAGCGCACGATTGAGAGGTCGTGGCTGATGAATAGAAGCGTTGTCTTATGTTCGCGTTGAATTTCCATTAACAGATCGGTCACAGCCGCCTGCACAGAAACGTCAAGCGCCGAAACAGGTTCATCCGCAACCACGATCCGCGCGTCGCCCGCAAAGGCTCGTGCGATGCCAACCCGTTGTTTTTGCCCGCCAGATAGCTGTCGGGGCATGCGGTCAGCAAAGGCGCGGGGCAGTTTCACGAGGTCGAGAAGCTTGAGCATACGCTCGCGGCGTTCGGCATCGTTTTTGCCGACCTTAAAGATTTCGAGCGCCCGCATGATTTGCCGACCCACTGTCATGGAGGGGTTGAGCGTATCAAAGGGGTTTTGAAACACCATTTGGATGTCGGCAACGGTTTTGGTGTCGCGGTCTTGGATCGCGGTGGAACCGATTGATTTTCCATCTAAAAAGATGTCGCCAGAGGTGGCCGTCTCAAGGCCCATGAGGACCTTGGCGAATGTGGATTTGCCGCAACCGGATTCGCCGACAATAGCGAGAGTCTCGGATTCGCGGGCCTCAAATGAGAGGGTTTCGTTGGCCTTCACCACCTTTTTGTCGCCACCCCCAAAAAGGGCGTTAGCGGCCACTTCGTAGTATTTCTTGAGGTTGTCCATTTTCAAGACGACCTCGCCAATGGGTGCCTTTTCCTTTTGTTCTCCGACGGCTATCGGCGCGTTCCAGTCAATTTCTTCGTGACGGAGACACCGTGTTTGGTGGCGGTCTTCGCCTTTGATTTGCACCATCGGGATGAAGCCTGCGTCGCAGCGGCCAGCTTCAAAATAGTCGCAGCGCGGGCCGAAGTTACAGCCGTCGGGGCGCTCGTGTGGCAGCGGGAAGTTGCCCGGAATGGCCACGAGGGGGCGCGCGTTTTTGTCGGCCCCCGGGAGCGGGATAGAGCGGAAAAGTGCTTGTGTATAAGGGTGTTGCATCTCGTCGAAGACATCCTCGATGGAGCCGCGCTCCACGGCTTCGCCTGAATACATCACGCAGATACGGTCGCAGGTTTCCAGCACGAGGCCGAGGTTGTGCGAGATGAACAGCATAGAGGTGCCGTATTTCTTGCCCAAATCTTTCACGAGTTCCACAACGGCGGCTTCGACGGTGACGTCGAGTGCTGTTGTCGGTTCATCCAAGATCAGCAAAGATGGCTTTGACATCAAGGCCATAGCGATCACGATGCGCTGTTGTTGGCCACCAGAAAGCTGGTGCGGATAGGATTTCAGGATGCGCGCGGGATCGGGGAGCTTGACGTCGGTGACGACTTCGAGCGCGCGCTCGTAGGCCACCGCGCGCGAGACCTTTTCGTGGATCATGGGGACTTCCATGAGCTGTTCGCCGATCTTCATCGCGGGGTTCAAAGATGCCATAGGCTCTTGATAAATCATGGCTATTTCGGAACCACGAATGTCGCGTAGGCGCTCTGGCGACATGGAGTTCAGCTCTTCGCCTTTGAACTTGATCGAGCCGCCAACAATGCGGCCGTTTACGCCCAGATCCTGCATGACGCCAAGCGCCACGGTGGACTTGCCGCAGCCAGATTCTCCAACTAAACCAAGGGCTTCGCCGGGCATGATATTGGCGGAGAAATCCATCACGGCGGGGATTTCGCGCAGGCGTGTGAAGAAGGAAATCGAGAGTTTGTCGATCTCGAGGATCGGGCCATCGTATTGTTGCTTTTCCATTAAGAAATGCCTCCGATGTTCAGAATTGCGCCTGTGACTTGCGTGCACAGGGCGTGCACAGAACGTGCACCGTGTTGTGCGGTGAAGGTGTTAACCATTTGCATCATCAATCCTTCAAGCTTTCTTCACGCAGGCCGTCGGCCAGCAGGTTGAGACCAAGCACGAGCGACAGAAGCGCAATCGCAGGCGGCAGAGCAGGGTGTGCGACGATCAGGAGAAGCTTGCGGCCCTCGTTGATCGTTGACCCCCAATCGGGAGACTCAGGTGGCAGGCCAAGGCCAAAGAAGCCAAGTGTCCCAAGAAGGATCGTGGTGTAGCCGATACGCAGGCAGAAATCGACGATCAGCGGCCCGCGTGCGTTGGGCAGGATTTCCCAAAGCATGATGTACCAAGACCCTTCGCCGCGTGTTTGCGCCGCGGCCACATAGTCGCGCGTGTGCAAATCGAGAGCGAGGCCACGCACAATACGGAACACGGTAGGCGAGTTCACGAAGACCACGGAGACGAACACAACGAGGATACCCGGGTTGATGTCAAAACCGTCGAGTGATTTCGGCATAAAGTTTAAGATCGTGCCGTCTTGCGAAATCAGCGAGAGGTAGAGCCAGCCAAGGACGCCCAAAACGACGATGAGCATCGGGTTCCGTTTGGACGGTTGCGTGTAATAGCGCGAGTTCAGGAGGACGCCGAAGAACACGATCGGGAATATAAAGAGGAAGGCCGCCATGAAGGACGGGATGCCTGTCGCCACGATCTCGGGTGTCACGAGCAGATAGAAGAGCAAGATGACGGGGAACGCGAGGATCAGGTTGGCGAGGAAGGACAGCACTGTGTCGAGCTTGCCGCCGTAGTAGCCAGCGGGCAGTCCGAGTGTGATCCCGACCATGAAGGCAAAGACAGTGGCCAAGGGTGCAATGGCGATCACGATGACGGAGCCTTTGATCATGCGGCTGAAGATATCGCGGGCGAGGTTGTCGCCGCCAAGCAGGTAGTGCGGCCATTTCAGTGCTTCGCCGTCCGGGATTGCCACGCCGGGCACTTTGTTTTTGAGGCCTGAGATTTGCGTGAGCGGATCATGGGTGATCAGCATGTCAAAACCACCCGCGAAAATCGCGACAAAGACCCAGAACATCACGAGCCCAAAGCCGATCATGCCGACAGTGCTATCGAACAATTTGCCGTAGAGGCCGAGTTTGCGTTTGAAGTGGATCGAGAGCGTGAAGGTCAAGATCAGGGCGATCCAGACGGGCAGGAGCCGTTTGGACATCGCGCCGATAATGCCAGCCTCGCCGTAGGGCATGATTGCACCCAAGACGATGTAGAGAACAACGCCTGCGATGATCGCAAGGAAGGCCCATTGGCCGACGCTTTCGATGCCGCTCGTCAGGCCGCCGCGTTTCATGAGCGTGCCGTCTGCGTTGGATTGTAGTGTCAGTGGTGCCGCAAAGAGCGACATAACGAATTGCAGGATCATCGCGAAAACGAGGCACGCCAAACTGATCAAGAGGAGGGGGTTCAAATAAGCGCCTATTGCGCCGGTCCAGCTAAGCGGTTCCATGTGCAATATTCCTTTAAGAGATGCGAATGCGCGGGTTGAGGAAGACATAGCCGATATCGGAAATCAGCTGTGTGGTCAGAACCACGATCACGGAGACAACAGAGACACCAAGCAGAAGCTCGATGTCGTTTGTGGAGGCGGCCTCGACGAGGGTCCAGCCGAAGCCTTTGTAACTAAACAGGCTTTCGACAATCACGACGCCGTTAAGTAGCCATGGGAATTGTAGCATGATGACGGTGAACGGTGCGATGAGCGCGTTGCGCAGCGCGTGTTTCATGACGATCGTCCGGAACGCCACGCCCTTAAGGCGTGCTGTGCGGATGTATTGTGCGGTCATGACCTCGGTCATCGACGCCCGCGTCATCCGCGCGATGTAGCCCATCCCGTAAAGGGCGATAGTGATAACCGGCAAAAAGAAGTTCTGGAAGGTGGCATCGTCGAGCGCCGAGTTGGCGTTCCCCTTAAACCACTGCATCCCGAAGGTCGCGGTTCCAAAGAGCGCGATAAGCACAACACCTGACACATATTCGGGCGTCGCTGTGGTAATGATCGAGAAGGTCGAAAGGGTGCGGTCCGTCCGCGAACCTTCGTTCATGCCCGCAAGCACGCCGATAATCAGCGCACCGGGGACCATGACGAGCATCACAAAGCCCATCAGTTTGGCGGTATGCCCCAGACGGGTTGAAATGATTTTGCTAACGTCCTCTTTGAAGCGGGTGGAGAAGCCCCACTCACCTTGCAGCACGCCACAGAATTTCGGGGCATCGGTCGGGTCCATACCTGGAGCGGCGCAACGGCCTCTGACCTCGCCGTCCGTGCCAGTGATCACATAACCGGGCAATAGCCCGATCCACTGACCGTATTTGATCGGCAAAGGCTGCGAATACCCGCGGTTTTCGAGATAGGTCACAACGGCCTCATCCGACATACGCGAGTTGCCTTGCGTTTTTGCGAGTTTTTCGAGGTTTGGCGCGAGGTTTGTCAGCCAGAAGACAACAAACGTCAAGCATAAGGCCGTGAGGATCATAACCCCAAGGCGTCGCAGTATGAACAGTCCCATTTAGACCCCTGTAGTTCAGGTATTTTCGAGCATTCGCCCGCTTATTTTTGGTCGAAAAAGGCCGCCCCACGTGATGTGGAGCGGCCCTTTTTTAGGCTGCGTAGCCGATCTTATAGATTTGCGGCAGGTATGCGATGTGCATATCCCAGCCAACCAGACCCGGCTTGGCGTGGCGGAAGATCGAGCGCCAGTATGGTTGCACCACAACGCCTTCTTCCGTCATGATCGCTTGAAGCTTCGCCATCACTTCACGGCGCTTGTCTGCGTCAGCAAGGCTGTTTGCCTCGACCAGAAGTGCGTCGAACTCTGCGTTTGCAAAGCCGGATTCGTTCCATGCTTCGCCAGACTTATAAGCCAGCGCCAGTACTTGCGTACCAAGTGGGCGGTGGTTCCAGTTTGTCGAGGAGAACGGATACTTCGTCCAGTCGTTCCAGAATGTCGAACCTGGGATCACTGTGCGCTTCACGTTGAAGCCTGCATCACGCATCTGGGCTGCAACAACGTCGTTGGTGTTCTTGAGCCAGTCATCATCCACAGAGATCAGTTCGAACTCATAGTCTTGCATGCCTGCTTCGGTCATCAATTCCATTGCTTTGGCTGGATCGAAGCCAAGGGATGGAACGTCAGCCCATTCAGGGTGCATTGGACCGACGTGTTGGTTGCGCGCTGGTTGACCCAGACCCGCAACACCCAATTCGAGGCAAACGGCGGGATCAACAGCCAGTGCAATCGCTTGGCGCACGCGCTTGTCGCCGTAAGGCTTAATGCCGTCAACTTCAGCGATTTGGTTTGGACGCACGGCCACGGTCGCACCAGATGCTACCTCGGTCTTTTCCCAGCCCAAGCTGTCGAGAACTTCGATGAAGTCGCCAGTTGTTTCGTAAAGCATGTCGATTTCGTCAGACGCCGCCGCCGCCGCAATCGCGGATGGGTCGGTGCCAAGGTCAACATATGTGATCTTGTCCATATAGGCGCCTTTGCCAGCGGCATAGCCCCACCAGTCATGGTCTGCGTTACGCACGAGAACAGCCTTAACGCCTGCTTCGTTTGTTTCTGGCAGATATGGGCCTGTGCCGATTGGCGTGGAGAGCATATCTTCGACGTTGTTGGATGCGTGTGTGATCGCAGCAGGATAATCGGACATGCCCGCGATGAGCGAAATGTCTGGTGCTGGCAGGTTCAGTTGCACAGTATGGTCGTCCACAACGACGATCGCGCCGTCGATTGCCTTGCCGGTAGCTTCATCGATCAGCACGGCAAAACGGCCAGCCATCGAGTTACCTTCAACAGCCTTATCACACCAGCCAGTGATGTTGCGCGCAACGTCTTCTGCAGTAAAGTCGTCGCCGTTGTTCCACTTAACGCCCTGACGGACATTCAGTGTATATTGGGTGGAATCGTCGTTGACGGTCCAGCCTTCGAGCAACATAGGCTCGAACGAGCCGTCATTATTGTACTCAACGAGGTATTCCAGCCAGCCAGACGAGACATAGGCAAACTCTGTCCAGTCATAAGTGCGCGGGTCTTTTGGTGCGTAGACTGTCATCGCAATGCGGACTTCGCCGCCTTGCTGTGCATGCGCAGCCGCTTGTACCGGCGACGACATACCAAGCAGGCCGTAGGCCGCAGCAGATGTCAGGCCCAGCGATGTTGTCCGCGCCATGAATTCACGGCGGCTCAGCTTGCCGGCCTTTTCTTCATTTGCATACATTAACGCGGCAGGATGCACCTTTGGGGTGTCAAATTTCGTCATGAGTATCTCCCTGTGACACTATATTAGTTCTTGAGCGGTTTTTGTTTTCGAATATTTCGCGCAAAGTGAGCGGGCGCCATATTGTTGTTTCCGATCCGCTCCATTGCGCATCTTTTTTGACCAAAGGTCAATGAAACAATTGATATTTTTTTCACGTTTCCGACATTTTGAAGGTCTGAAAGCGACACTTTTCTTTGGGAAGTAGTCGGTTTTTGTGGTGACTAAACCGCTTAATTCAGTCGGGGGGATTGCTGCGCTGCAGCGCCAAGCTTACGAAAGCGGCTCGGGGTTGCGCCTGTTTGGGAGGCAAAGCTACGGGTGAAATAGGCCGCGGATTGAAAGCCGAGTTGGGACGCAATTTCATTTACGGGTGTGCGGGTTTCGCGCAGCAAAACGCAGGCCTCGTAGTGGATGCGGTCACGCAAAATGGCCAAGGCCGATTTCCCGCAAGTATGATTGCAGCAGCGGGTCAAATGGGTGGGGGTGACGCCGAGTATTTGCGCATATTCCGCGACGCCGCGATCAGAGCGGTAATCGCGTTCGATCAGATCGGTAAAGGCCGCAACAAGTCGCGCGGCAGAGGTCTGCGTCCGTGATTTCTGTGTATCGACGGGTGCGTTTTCAAGTTGGCGTTCAAAGAAGACGGCGAAAAGTCCGAGGTGGTAATGGGCCGCGCGCGAATGGGTCTGACCTGCGGCTTTCAGCTCGCGCTCCAGCGCCTCGATAATGGTTGAGAGCTCTTTTTGCACAGCAACATCGCGCAGGCGCAGATGGCAAGGTTCTTGCGGCCATTCGGCGGCCATTGCGGCGGGAATAGTCAGCATTTGGCCAAAGACCGTCGGGCCAACATCAAACCCATACATTGTATGTGCGGGAATATAGATCATGTTGTTGGGGCCATAACCGCTGGTCAAACCAGCGACGGTGATACGACCTTGGCCCTTCGTGATGAAAATCAGGCGCGGGGTGGCGTGACTGCGCATGGCCTCCGTCCGCCAACGACCCGCAGAGGAGTTTTGCGCGATAGGCATCAATGCAAGGGCTGTCTTTTGCTGTTCACTGGCAAATTGCATCGCGATCCCTTTATACAACCGGTTTCACGCAGGATTGCATTTTTCGAACGCGTTAAACAACGTTAAACTTCGTCAATGAAAGTTAAACCTGTGGACAAACTTGTGGATGAAATATCGAAGGTCTGCCAGCCCTTGTGTTTTGAGCGGAACCAAGTGCGCTGCCGCTTGGCGTATTGACGGGAGGCGATGATGGCTTTGCTGCGGGCCTCCGCCAGAGTGGTTTGACCCTGTAGGTGGCTGATGAGTTCCGGTGCGCCGATGGCTTTGGAGGACTGGTGGGACGGGTCCCATTGGGGCAACATGGCGCGGGCCTCATCCATTGCGCCCAAGGCGAGCATGATGTCAAACCGCTGTGCGATCCGTGCATTAAGCCAGTCGACGGGCACGTCCAAAGTGATTTTGACCGCGTCCTCTGGGGGGAGGGTCGGTGGTGGAGTATGGTCTTGCCAAGATGCAAGCGAGCGGCCTGTTTGGGTTAGAACTTCCCATGCGCGTTGCACCCGCATCCGGTTGTTGATGTCGATCCGTGCCGTTGTCTCGGGATCAAGCGCTCCTAATAAATCATGCAAAGACAGCAAGTCACCCTGTGCTCGTACCGCGGGGTCCGTGGCGGGAATATCCGCCAGACCTTGGGTAAGCGCGTGAAAGTTAAGTCCCGTGCCGCCGACGATAATGGGTCGCAGATTACCAGAGAGATAGGGTGTTACCTCGCGCAGCCATTGCCCTGTGGAGTAGGGCGCGTCACGGGGGATGTGCCCGTAGAGCGCATGAGGCGCTTGTGCCAGATCGGCGTCATCGGGTCGCGCGGTCAATATCCGCCAGCCGTCAAAGACTTGCAGCGCGTCAGCGTTCACGATCACCCCGCCTTGGGTGGCCGCGATGTGCAGCGCGAGGGCCGATTTGCCAGAGGCCGTGGGGCCTGCAATCAGGACGGGTTTATGGGGCGCGATTTCGATCATGAGGTGTCTTTAGTCTAGCCTGCGGCATCAATCTAGAGATTTGGCAAAAAGAACAGTCAAACGCGCATTGAAACTCGCCGCATTTTCATTCAGTTTAGCGCAGGTTCAACGACATTGCGAAAAGGGCATCACATGACCGACACGGATAAGACTTCTTACAACCGCGTGATGCTGAAGATTTCGGGAGAGGCGCTGATGGGGGACACGGCGTATGGCCTGAACCCGCCAACTGTTCAGCGGATCGCGCGCGAAGTGAAAACCGTGCACGACATGGGCGTCGAGATTTGTATGGTTATCGGCGGCGGCAACATTTTTCGCGGCTTGCAAGGCTCTGCCCAAGGCATGGAGCGCACAACGGCGGACTATATGGGGATGCTGGCCACGGTGATGAACGCGCTGGCGATGCAGTCCGCGATGGAAGATTTGGGTATTCATACCCGCGTGATCAGCGCCATTCGGATGGATGAAGTGGCCGAGCCTTACATTCGCCGCCGCGCCGTGCGTCACCTTGAAAAAAAGCGTGTTGTGATCTTTGCCGCTGGCACGGGCAACCCTTATTTCACGACAGATACAGCCGCGACATTGCGCGCCAACGAGATGGCCTGTGAGGCGATTTTCAAGGGCACCAAGGTTGATGGCGTCTACGACAAAGACCCAGCCAAGCACGCCGATGCGGTCCGTTATGACAACGTGACTTACGATGAAGTGCTGCAAAAGCATTTGGCCGTGATGGATGCCTCGGCAATTGCGCTGGCCCGTGACAACCATTTGCCAATCATCGTGTTTAGCCTTGATGAACCCGGCGGGTTCCGAGGTATTTTGGCGGGTCAGGGGACCTATACGAAGGTTCACGGATAAGCGTTTCTGGAATGCGCCCTTGCCGTTAACGCAACGCGTGAAGGTTAAAAGGGGATCATGATGGAAATTTCACTGTTTTTGTTGTTTCTTGCGGCGGCGTTTGGCGCTGCTGCGACGGGTGCCCTTTTCCCTACAGGGGCTTGGTTCAAGGGTTTAAACAAGCCCTCATGGATGCCGCCGAACTGGGCGTTTCCCGTCGTTTGGACAACGATCTATGTCCTGATCGCTTTTGCGGGTGCGCGGGTCAGTGGCCTTGAGGGGAACGCCTTTGCGATGGCATTTTGGGCGATCCAGATCGCGCTGAATACGCTTTGGACACCTGTATTCTTCGGGCTTCGGAATATGCGCGCGGCTTTGATGATTATCGGGTGCCTTTGGTGTGCGGTTCTTGGAGCAACGGTGACGCATTTCCAATTGGATGTTTGGGCGGGTCTCGCGTTCGTGCCTTATTTGTCGTGGGTCACGGTGGCGACTGCATTGAACATGAGCGTTATGCGTCTCAATCCAGATCAGAAACCCCTCAAATTGAGCGATCTTTCATCACAGGTTTGATCGCTTGGCTGTTTGTGGATTATTGCGATCTCATTGGAAACGCTGCGAACCTTCATGATTTTCTCCACAACTGGCCCCTTAAGGTGGAATTGTTAGGAGCATTGCCGCCAAGCCGCGCCTGACGTCTATACATTTGAGAATGGCTGGCATAAGAAAGACTTAACAAATAATAGCCGCTGAGGACCACATGTCTGACGATTTTATGCTCGATACCGATGATCTTGAACGCCGTATGGACGGTGCCATTGCCAATTTGCGCGTCGAATTCGCCTCATTGCGCACAGGCCGCGCCTCTGGTTCCATGTTGGAGCCTGTTATGGTGGATGCTTACGGCACGATGACGCCGATCAACCAAGTGGGCACGGTCAACGTACCAGAGCCACGCATGGTGACGATTAACGTCTGGGATAAGGCGCTGGTCTCCAAAGTTGAAAAAGCTATTTTGAACAGTGGCTTGGGGATCAATCCTCAGCTAAACGGCACCATCATCATGTTGCCGATTCCGGAATTGAACGAAGAGCGCCGCACCCAGTTGACCAAGGTGGCTGGCGACTATGCGGAGCGTGCCCGTGTGTCGGTGCGCAACCTGCGTCGCGACGGCATGGACCAGATTAAAAAGGCCAAGAATGACGGCCTGTCCGAGGACGATCAGAAATTCTGGGAAACAACCGTTCAGGATATTACAAACGCTTATATCAAGAAGGTCGATGAGACGCTTGAGATCAAGCAAGCTGAGATCATGCAGGTCTGACCCAAGGGGAGGCCGCGATTATGGCCAAGGACATTTCTGACACGGCCCGTGGACCCGCCCATGTTGCGATCATTATGGATGGCAACGGGCGGTGGGCCACACTGCGCGGTCGGCCGCGCCTGTTTGGGCATCACGCGGGCGCAAAGCGCGTGCGCGAGATCGTGGAGGCTTGTCCTGATCTGGGTGTCACGCACCTGACAATTTTTGCGTTTTCCACCGAAAACTGGAAGCGCACGCAGGCCGAAGTGTCTGGTCTGATGCGCCTTTTCCGCAAGTATATCGAACGCGAGGCCAAGGCCTTGTTCGAGGACGGCGTGCGCGTGCGGTTTATCGGTGACCGGATCAAGCTGGACGATAAGCTTGTGTCGCTAATGGATAGTCTTGAGCTGCATACGGCGGGCAACTACAAGGTGCATCTGACGATTGCATTGAATTACGGGAGCCGCGATGAGATGACGCGTGCGGCGCAACGGATGGCGATCGAGATTGAGCAGGGGCGTTTGACCAATGCAGAAGTTGACGCGGAGACTTTGTCGCGGTTCTTGGATACGCGGTTTTTGCCCGATCCTGATTTGGTGATCCGCACAAGCGGCGAGGCCCGCATCTCGAACTTTTTGCTGTGGCAATCCGCCTATGCGGAATATGAATTTATTGACACGCTCTGGCCCGACTTTACCGCAGCGGAGTTTGCGCAGGTCCTGTCCGGATTTGGCGCACGTGAGCGACGATTTGGCGGAGCTACTGTTTAATGGCGAATTTTAACCCAAGCAATTGGGACGACCTGAACGCACGCACGACCTCGGCTATTGTGATGGTGATTGTGGGCGCGTTCGACGTTTATATGGGCGGGATTTGGTTTCATTTTCTGGTGCTTTTTGCGACTGGCGTGATGATCTGGGAATTGTGGTCGATGATCGCGCCAGATCGTACAACCGGGGCGATGCTATTGGCGGTTACGACGACATCGATCTTGTCGACGCAACTGGAGAATGTCGGGGCGGTCCAGCCGTTTCTATTCTTGGTGGTCCCTGCGATTGGCGCGGTTTTGCTCAAAAAGTTGCGGATTGCGTTTTTCTTTTATGCGCTGGTGATCGTTGTCGCGGGCTTTGCGCTTGTGCGGTTCCGCGATGAGTTTGGCGCATTGTGGATTCTGTGGCTGTTGCTGGTTGTGATCGCCTCAGATGTTCTCGGATACTTTGCAGGGCGCACGTTTGGCGGGCCCAAGTTCTGGCCGGCGATTAGCCCGAAAAAGACGTGGAGCGGCACGGTTGCGGGCTGGATTGGTGCGGGTTTTGTCGGACTGGTTTTCGCGGTTTTTACCCAAGCGAGCCTGATCTTGGTGCCGCTGTCGATGCTGCTAAGCTTTGCGGGGCAACTGGGTGATATTGCTGAAAGTGCCATTAAGCGGCGCACAGGGATCAAGGATAGCTCGACGCTCATACCAGGGCATGGCGGGCTGTTGGACCGGTTTGATGCGCTTTTGTTTGTGGCACTGGTGATGTTTTTCACAACGTCGGTCTTTGGCCTCTCCGGGGTTGCTTTTTGAAGCGGGTCACGATTTTCGGAGCGACAGGATCGATAGGGCAAAGCGCAGTTGATTTGATCGCGCGGTCGCCTGAGGATTATGACGTCGTGGCCCTAACGGGTGGGCGTAATATTACGCAATTGGCCAAGGATGCGGTCCGCCTCAAGGCGAAGGTTGCGGTGACCTGCCATGCCGAGTTGTTCAATGATTTGAAGGCATTGCTTAACGGAACTGGTGTTGAGGTTGCCGCAGGCACTACGGCGATTACCGAAGCTGCGCACCGTCGGGTTGACTGGACATTGTCGGCAATTATTGGCGCTGCGGGATTGGTGCCAGGTCTGACGGCCTTGTCGCATGGAACGACGCTGGCGTTGGCCAATAAGGAAAGTCTGGTGACGGCAGGTCCGCTTTTGATGCAGGCCGCCAAGGATCACCGTGCGACGATATTACCTGTGGATAGCGAGCATTCGGCAGTGTTTCAGGCGTTGGTGGGCGAAGAAATGGCTGCTGTTGAGCGGATCATCATCACCGCCTCTGGTGGCGCGTTCCGCGACTGGCCTGTTGAGAAATTGGCCAGCGCGAGTTTGGCCGAGGCGTCATCCCATCCGAATTGGGACATGGGTCAGCGGATCACGATTGATAGCGCGTCCATGTTTAACAAAGGCATGGAGCTTATTGAAACCAAAGAGTTTTTCGGTGTTGACCCAAAGATGATCGAGGTGCTGGTGCACCGCGAAAGCCTTGTGCATGCGCTTGTGGGGTTCACGGATGGTGCGTTAATGGCCCATGTTGGCCCGCCTGATATGCGCCATGCTATTGGCTATGCGCTCCATTGGCCCACGCGTGGGAACTTGCCTGTTGAACGGCTTGATCTGGCGAAAATTGGCCGTTTGAGTTTTGAAGCTCCGGACCCTGCACGCTACCCTGCGCTCCAGATTGCGGCGGATGTGATGGAAATGGGCGGGCTTGCGGGTGCTGCGTTTAATGCGGCCAAGGAACATGCGCTTGATCTGTTTATTGCGGGCAGGATCGGTTTTTTGGACATGGCGCGGGTCGTTTCACAAGTAATTGACACGATGTCGGCGCGAGATGGGCTGCAAAACGCCCAGATTACGTTAGAGAACGTGATGGAAACAGATGCTTTGGCCCGCCTGCGTGCGCAAGAAGCGATGAGTGAGCTAGGATAGACCATTGGATTTTGCACAGATTTTACCGTCGTTTGGCGGCGCTGCCTTTACGATCATTGCCTTTGTCGTGGCGTTGTCGATCATCGTAGCGATCCATGAATATGGTCATTACATCGTGGGCCGCTGGTGCGGCATCCATGCGGAGGTGTTCAGCCTCGGGTTTGGCCCTGTGCTTGCGTCGCGTGTTGATAAGCGGGGGACCAAGTGGCAGTTGGCGGCTTTGCCCTTTGGCGGTTACGTCCGGTTTTTGGGTGATACCAATGCGGCGGGTGCAGGTGTTCCGGCAGAGGTTGCTCTCGAAGATCGCCGTCGCTCAATGGCAGGTGCGCCGCTTTGGGCGCGAGCGCTGACGGTTTTGGCGGGACCTGTCTTCAACTTTGTCCTCGCGATTGGCATTTTTGCAGGCGTGGCGATGACCGAAGGCAAGCCAAAAGAACCGCTGACCTATGAAAGTGCTGTTGTTTTGCCAGCTGCGTTTGTGTCGGAATTCCAAAATGGTGACGAGCTGATTTCTGTCGGTGGCATGACGTTCGAGGATGCGACCATCAATATCGAGACTTTGCCTATGACGGCAACTCTGGATTATCTGATCCGCCGCGATGGCCAAGAGATGACGATCAAAGGCCCATATTTGATGCCGTCAGCCGTGTCAGGCATTAGCCCGCGGTCTGCTGCCGATGATGCGGGCCTGCGCAAGGGGGACGTGATTACAGCGATCAATGACACCCCGATTGTGGCGTTTGACCAAATTGTGCAGATGGTCAAATTAGCGGATGGTACGGCTTTGACACTTGATGTTTGGCGCGACGGTGAGGTTTCGAAATTTACACTTTCGCCACGCCGTGTGGATTTGCCCGTGGCTGCAGGTGGTTTTGAGACCCGTTGGCTGATTGGGATTACGGGGTCGGTTTTCTTTCAAGAGGCGACGGATGCCATCGGGCCGTGGATGGCTGTCAAAGGCGCCGCAAACCAATTGGTGTTTGTTTTGAAATCATCTTTGTCCGGCCTTTGGCATGTGGCGACCGGGGCGATTTCGAGCTGCAACCTGTCGGGTCCAGTCGGGATTGCCCAGACCAGTGGCTCGATGGCCGCGCAAGGCACGTCGAGCTTTGTCTGGTTTGTGGGCATGTTGTCTGCTGCGGTCGGGCTTTTGAACTTGTTCCCGATCCCGATTTTAGACGGCGGCCATTTGGTGTTCCACGCCTATGAGGCCGTGTTCCGCAAGAAGCCGTCAGACAGTGCCTATAACGTGCTGATGCTGATGGGCTTGGCGTTAATCGGGTCGATGATGGTCTTTGCGATGCTCAATGATTTGGTGCTTTGCCCGTAAATCGGGCAGGGCGTGCCATATTTGTGCCATCTTTGGAATTTATTAAGACTCCCGAACGAGTAGGAGTGTGAGACATGCAAACAATTTCGAGCGGCTATAAAGGCATTCGATTTTTGGTCAGTTTGAACGTGGACCGTCTGGTGATGGCGGTGGCACTGGTATCTGCTCTTTATGCGGGCTCATATATTGCGCTGATGTAGTCGTTTTCTAAAAAGATCGTCCGCAAAGAACGCGCCCAATGTGGCGCGTTTGTTCGTTTTGACATCACGTGCTAGGTCCGTTAACCCCTATGAGAATGGCATGTCAAAACAGGCGATAATATGAACCGTGTAAACGTCGGCGCGAAAGCGCAATCTAACACCGTAGTCCACTGGCTATTTTTCGTTTTGTTTCTAGGGTTTGGAGCGATTTTCGCGACCAGTTCCAATGCTCAAAGCTACACATTTAGTACCGTTCAGATCGACGGGAACCAACGTGTCGAGGACGGCACGATCCTTACTTACGCGGGAATCACTCGCGGCGTGGCTATATCTATCGGCGAATTGAACGATGCGGCGCAACGTATTCGCGATTCTGGCCTGTTCGAGACGGTCGATGTTGCGGTGAACGGCAGCACGCTTGTTATCACGGTGTCGGAATTGCCAACGATCAACGTCATCAACGTTGAGGGTAACTCAAAGATTAAAGACGCTGACTTGCTCGCGGTTGTCAGGTCACAGACACGCCGCGCCTATAGTGCCGCGCAAGCCGAGCTTGATACGGCTGCGATTTCAGAAGTGTATGCAACGAAAGGCCGCATCAATGCGACCGTGCGCCCGCGTCTTATCCCACGCTCGGACAACCGTGTTGATCTGGTGTTTGAGGTTGTTGAAGGTGGCGTGACCGAGATTGAAAGCATCGCATTTGTCGGTAACCGTACCTATTCCGAGGGTCGTCTGCGCCGTGTTCTTGAAACCAAGCAGGCCGGCATTCTGCGGGCTATTATTGGTCGCGACACTTTTGTTGAAGATCGTATTGCATTTGACCGTCGTGCTTTGACCGATTTTTACCAGTCGCGCGGCTTTATAGATTTCGAAGTGCAGAACGTAGATGTGGCACTTACGCGTGACCGCAATGCCTATCTCGTGACCTTCAACGTGCAAGAGGGCCAGAAATACAGCTTTGGCAATGTCACTGTCTCGAGTGAAATACCTGAGGCCGATGCCGTCGTGTTCCGAAATGCGGTGAGCCTGAAGACCGGGACGACGTATTCGCCGCTTGAAGTGGACACAGAGATTGCCCGTTTAGAGCGTCTGGCAATCCAGTTGGGTGTGAATTTCTTGCAGGTTGACCCACGTATTACCCGCAACGAGCGCGATCAGACCTTGGATATTGAATTTGCGCTGGTGCGTGGCGAGCGCATTTTCGTGGAACGTATTGATATTGAGGGCAACAACACAACGCTCGACCGTATCGTGCGCAACCAGTTCAAGACTGTTGAAGGTGATCCGTTTAACCCGCGTGAAATCCGTGAGAGCGCGGAGCGTATTCGTGCGCTTGGCTTCTTCTCGAACGCCGATGTGCAGGCGCGTGAAGGGTCGACACCCGGACAGGTGATCGTGGATGTGAACGTCGAAGAGGCCAACACGGGGTCGCTGTCATTTGGCGGGAACTACAACTCTGACACAGGTTTTGGTCTTTTGGCCGCTTACCGCCAAGGCAACTTCTTGGGCCGTGGTCAGTCGTTGGCTGTGCAGCTTTCGACGGCGGAAACCAACCAGATTGCATCGCTTTCATTTAGCGAGCCGCAGTTCTTGGGCCGTGATTTGTCGTTTGGACTGGATTTGAGCTATACAAAGACCGACAACGAAAACGCGACCTATGATACCGAGACGTTTGTGTTCAAGCCGTCGTTCACATTCCCTGTGAGCGAGAATGGTCGTTTACAGGTGTTCTATGCTTACGACTACGCAGACTTGTCGGACTTGAGCGAGGACACAAGTGAATTCATCAAGGCTGACGAAGGCGCGGTTGGCGCGAGCTCTATTGGTTATGTCTATAGTTTTGATACGCGGCGTACGGGTCTTGATCCGAACTCTGGTGTGCTGCTGCGTTTTGGCCAAGAATTTGGCTATGGCGATGCACAATATATCAAAACGACGGCTTTGGCGGCGGCCGAAACCAAGGTTTACAACGAGGAAATCACGTTGCGCGCGACGCTTGAAGGTGGCTATTTGGATTACTCCAAAGGCAACAGCCGGATCACCGATCGCTTCTTCCTTGGAAGCCGTATCATGCGTGGTTTCGAGCTAGGGGGTATTGGGCCACGTGATACCTTAACTGAGGATGCTTTGGGCGGGAACGCCTATGCGGTGGCACGTCTTGAAGCTGAATTTCCGCTAGGTCTGCCAAGTGAATACGGTATCACAGGCGGCGCGTTCGTCGATTACGGGTCGGTTTGGGATATTGGTCAGTCTTATGACGACGTCGAGTATGAAGGCTATACGCCGCGTGCCGTTGCTGGTCTGTCGATTTTCTGGACGACGCCAATTGGTCCGTTGCGTTTCAACTTCACAGAGCCATTGGATGTGCAGGAAAACGACAAAACCAAGAGCTTCGATATCACGATTTCGACCAGCTTCTAATGCGCAAGCGCCTTTTTAGTTTGCTATTGCTTTGCGCGCCCTTGTGGGGCGAGCAGGCTATTTCGCAAGAGGGTTTGTCGCTTGGTCAGGCCGTCAGTGGTGTGGTTGTTATCGATACCGACGTGTTGTTCCGTGGCACGTTAATGGGGCAGCGGATTAGCGCAGAGTTCGAAGAACGCGCCCGCGTTTTGCAGGCGGAAAACGAACGGATTACGGCAGCGCTGACTGCAGAAGAAAAGAGCCTGACAGAGCGGCGTCCGGTGATGGACCCAACTGTGTTCCGTCAAGAAGCCGCTGATTTTGACACCCGCGTCCAAGGTATCCGGCGCGCAAGGGATGCCGCGATAGCGGCGTTTGAGGCCGAGCGGGATGCCGCACCCCGAATATTCCTCGAAAAAGTGCGCCAGACCATCGGCGACTTGATGTTGGAGCGCGGCGCGGTTGTTGTGCTCGACCAGCGGATTGTTTTCCTGAGCTTGAGCAGCGCAGATATCACGAGCGATGCCATCAAGCGGATTGATGAGACATTGGGTGATGGTGCGGAGGCGGAAACGCCTGCCCCCCAAGGTGAACCAACGGTTGTCGAGGCCCCGACAGAGCCAGCCCCTGCAGATCAGTAGGCTTTGCTTGCGAGCAGTTTGCCGCTTTGGTAGGTAGAGGTAACGCATTTAGAATGGACGGACCTCATGACCGATACGCCAACAACAGCCGATATCAAGCTCATCCAAAAGATTATTCCGCATCGCTATCCGTTTTTGTTGGTCGATAAAGTCCGCGATATTGACGGGTTGAAATCTGCCGTAGGTATCAAGAACGTCACAATGAACGAGCCACATTTTCAGGGCCATTTTCCAGGCAACCCGATTATGCCCGGTGTGACGATTGTGGAAGCGATGGCGCAGACTGCCGCGGTGATGATTGGAACGAGCCTTGGCCTCACAGACGGCAATCTGAACGTCTATTTCATGGCGATTGATAACTGCAAATTCCGCCGCATGGTTGTGCCAGGTGATGTGCTTGAGATGCACCTTGAGACGACACGCGGCAAGGCGGGCGGCAAGGTGTGGCGCTTTAAGGGTGTGGCGACAGTTGATGGTGAAATGGCGGCCGAGGCCGAGTTTACTGCGATGATGGACCTCAAAGCCTGATGTCTGGCATCCATTCCTCGGCAGTGATTGAAGACGGCGCTGTGATCGGCAAAGGCTGTGTCATTGGTCCGTTTTGCATTGTCGGCCCGGAGGTTGTTTTGGGGCAGGACGTCGTTCTGAAATCCCATGTGGTTGTAACGGGCGACACGCACATTGGTGATGGCACGGTTGTATTTCCCTTTTCGGTGATCGGTGAGATTCCGCAAGATCTGAAATTCGGCGGCGAGAAGACACGCCTGCGGATTGGCAAACGCAACCGCATCCGCGAGCATGTGACGATGAACACGGGCACGGCTGGCGGGGGTGGTGAGACCAAGATTGGCGACGACGGTCTGTTTATGGCGGGCTGTCATATTGCCCATGACGCCCAAGTGGGCGACCGTGTGATTGTGGTCAATTCCAGCGCGATTGCGGGCCATTGCCATATAGAAAATGATGTCATTATCGGCGGCCTTTGCGGTATTCACCAATGGGTGCGGATCGGGCAGGGCGCTATTATCGGTGCGCTGTCGATGGTAAGAAATGACGTGGTGCCACATGGCTTGGTGATGGGGCCACGGGGCAAGCTGGATGGTCTGAACCTTGTTGGGTTGAAGCGTAAGGGTGTGCCGCGTGCGGATATCACCGCGTTGCGCGCTGCATTCCAGATGCTCAAGGATGGCGAGGGCACGTTCCATGATCGTGCGGCGCGTCTGTCCGATGAGAGCGATAGTGCTTATGTGCAGCAGATGGTCGCGTTTATTCTGGGCGATACCGACCGTAATTTTCTGACGCCGAGCTGATGTTAGCGCTGATTGCAGGGACGGGCGCATTGCCTGCGGCGATCCTGCAGGGGCGCAATGGTGTGTATGTGTGCGCCATGGTCGGCTTTGTCCCTGAGGTGCCTGTTGACCTGACATTTCGGATCGAGCATTTGGGAAGCGTTTTGGCGCATCTTAAGGGGCAGGGTATCTCTGAGGTTTGCTTTGCTGGTGCTGTGAAGCGGCCGAGGATTGATCCTGCTGCGATTGATACAGCGACGCTGCCATTGGTGCCTGTGGTACAGGCGGCGATTGCGGCAGGGGATGACGGAGCCTTGCGGGCAATTATCGGCATATTCGAGGATGCTGGTTTTCAGGTCCGCGCTGCACATGAATTGGCGCGGGAGTTGTTGCCTGTGGCGGGCGTTCCGACGAGGCGTAAGCCAGACGCTGATATGATGGCCGAAGCTGTTCTGGGCGACCGCGTCTTGTTAAAACTCGGCGCGCTGGATCGAGGGCAGGCCTGTGTGATCTCGGGTGATGCGTTGCTGGCAGAAGAGGGCCCTGAGGGCACGGATGCCATGATTGCGGGGGTAAAGGCCACGGGCGGTGTTTTATTCAAGGGGCCAAAGCCCAACCAAGATCGCCGCGCGGATTTGCCTGTGATCGGTGTCGGAACAGCACAGGGCGTGATTGCTGCGGGACTAGATGGGATCGTGATCGAGGCGGGCGGCGTGATAGTTTTGGACTTGCCCGAGGTCGTGGAAATCCTGGACGGGGCAAATAAAGTGCTGTGGGTGCGCCCGAGGACGGAAGTCTGATGCGGGTGTTTGTGATTGCAGGCGAGGCATCGGGCGATAAGCTGGGTGCGGCGTTGATGGCGGGGCTCAAGGCGCTGGTCGATGTCACGTTTGATGGCGTTGGCGGGCCTTTGATGCAGGCCGAGGGGCTGGAGAGCCGCTTTGCGATGGATGAATTGTCGGTCATGGGGCTGGCGGAGGTCTTGCCCAAATACCGCAGCCTCAAGGCCCGCGTGAACCAAATGGCCGAAGCTGTGATTGCGACCAAGCCTGATGTGTTGATCACCATTGATAGCCCCGATTTTGGCTTGCGCGTTGCCAAAATGGTGAAAGCGAAATCGGATGTGCGTTGCGTGCATTATGTGGCGCCGACGGTCTGGGCGTGGCGACCGAACCGGGCCGAGAAAATGGCCGCATATATTGATCAGGTTCTCGCGTTGTTTCCTTTCGAGCCTCCGCTCATGGAAGCCGCTGGGATGCGCTGCGATTTTGTAGGGCATCCGGTGGTGACGGATGCGGTTGCGACCCCTGAAGAGGCGAGTGCGTGGGACGGCGATGGACCGTTGATAATGGTTTTGCCGGGCAGCAGGCGCGGCGAGGTATCCCGCCTGATGGACCGTTTTGGCGAGGCTGCGGGGATTGTCGCGAAGTCCTATCCTAATGCGCGATTTGTGATCCCGACGACAGAAAATGTGACGGCCCTTGTGCAAGAGCAGGCCAAGACATGGCCTGTGCCTGTGCGGATATTATCCAGCGAAGACAAGGCGTTAAAGCGTGGCCTCTTCGCGGTGGCGGATGTGGCGTTAGCTGCGTCTGGCACGGTTTCACTAGAGCTTGCGGCCAATGATACGCCAATGGTCATTGCCTATGATATGTCGTGGTTGAGCCGGATGATTATCAGCCGGATGCTGCTTGTGGATACGGTGACACTGGTGAATTTGGTCAGTGAAACGCGGGTTGTGCCTGAGTTTATCGGCAAGCACTGCAACCCTGCGCCCATTGCCGAGGCGATTGAAGATATTTTGGCCGATCCGACCCGTCAGCGCGACGCAATGGCGCTGACGATGGAGCGCTTGGGGCGTGGCGGTGAAGCACCAGGATCGCGGGCCGCACGGGCGGTTCTTGACGGGATTGCGGGTAAGGTCCGCTAGGTCATTTTGGGGCTCACGGTGTTGACGTTGCGTGTGACGATCAGGACCATCGCGTGACCTTTTTGTTTGGGGGCACCATGCGGTGTTGTTGGCCGACGTGTGACCTGTTTTCGTCTCGCAAATCGGGCCGCAAAATAACGGCCGCGCCTTGTCAGCGTCGAGCAGACCAGACCAATCGAGGCCTTGAAGAAGGTGCGGTTGATGTTGGCTCAGGATCGTTCAGTCATCCTTGGTGTCCGTCTCAAGTTTGCGCGCAGCGGATTCGGCGGAGTAGGTCTCTGTCCAGTGAGGCGAGGTGGTTCATGACGGCGATAGGGCTGGCGTCAACCTGCGCCGCAAAGTTGCCAACCGTGAGATCAGGTTTCGCACGCTCGTGGGTGCACTTCTCGCGGCGCGCCCGATGTGCCAGTGCCTGAAAAAGGCGTCCATGTTATCATCTGTAATCCTGTAATTAAATGATCACGACCCTGCGGGCATTCAGCGGGGCTTTAGCGGCGCTTGAGGAGACGGCCGTCGAGAATGATGAGCCCGAGCGCCAGAATGCCAAAACCGATGTAGGCGTTGAGGGGGAGTGCTTCGCGCAAGGTGACGGCACCGAGTATGATGGCGACAGGGGCCACGGTGAGGGTCACAAGCATCAGGTTGCCAGATCCCACCATGGCCAAAACGCGGTAATAAATCAGATAGGCGACGGCAGTGGCGACGATGGCGTAATAGCCGATCGCGAGCCAAGTGGCGGGCGTGAGGTCAAGTGTCATTGGCCCCTCGACGATCCACGCCAGCGGGATGGTGACAACGCTTGCGCCTGTGACCATGCCTGCGGCGGCGACTTGCGGTTTGAGGTGGCCCATGGTTTTGCGGGCCCAGACACCAGCGAGCGCATACGACAACGTGCCACCGACAACGGCGAGTTGGGCGACGCTGCGCAGATCGAAATGGGTGAGGTTCGCGAGACCAATTGCGGTTGCGACGCCAAAGAAGCCGATGGTGACGCCGATCGCCTTGCGCCAGCTGAGCTTCTCATCAGCAAAGAATATCGCGGCGGTCAGAACGCCAAATATCGCGGTGGAAGCGTTGAGGATCGCGGTGAGGCCAGTCTCGATGTAAAGTTGGCCCCATGCCATCAGCGAGAAAGGGATCACGTTGTTCAGGATGCCCATGACGAGGAACGCGGCCCAGACGCGCGGTTCACGCGGGATCGGGAGCCGTTTGATGGCAATATAGCACCAAAGGATCAACATGGCCCAGCCTGTGCGATGAGCGACGGCGGTCAGGGGGCCAAGCTCAACGAGTGCGACATGCACGGAAAGAAACGAGCCGCCCCAGATGAGCGAGAGGACCGCAATGAGCAGCCATGCGTGGCCAGAGATGGTTTTTTGAACTGGGGTCATAAGCGGTTTGTGGTGTGAGTTGGGGGCCGAGGCAACCCGTATCTTGCGCAACAAAAAAGCCCCACCAGATTTGGCAGGGCTTTTTCTAAGTCTATTGGTGTCGCTTAGTACGTGTAAGCAACTTTCAGGCCGATTGCGACGGCGCTGTTGTCTGCAAATTCAGCACCGATTGTCTCGGTTGTAGCGTCGCCAGCCATGACGTAACGCACGCCACCTGTGAGTTCGATGCCGTTGTCCATTGTGTATGTGCCGCCGACTGACACTGATGTGTAACCGTCTGTTGGGGACAGGTTGCTCGCCGCTTCACCGTCGCCAGCTTCATAGCCAACGGAGATGGCACCAGAGAAGTTGTCAGAGAATTTACGTCCAACACCCAAGGTGTATGTGATGGTGTCCTCTGTCCAGTCTACTAGTGGCGCACCGCCTGGTAGGCTCACCAGGAAAGTGTCTGTGATATGTGCTGCTTTCCAGCCTGCCCAACGGACAGAACCGAAAACCAGTGTATCCGCTGCAACGCCAGACTGGAAATCGAGGTTAAAGGTTTCGGGCATAGACGCTTCGAGATCACCCAAGCCATTTGTGCCATTAAGCTCAAGATCAATTGCGCTGCTATATGTCAGAGCAACACGCATTGCGATGTCTTTACGTTCATATGCAACGCCTGCAACATACCCTGCACCTGAGCCAGAATCGTATGTATTTGGATAGAAGGCTTGAGGTACGCTTGGCACGTTGCGTGTATATTCACCGCTTGCTGTCAAATAGCGTGGGCCGAAGTGAACG
>Ga0181560_10000462_pt1 | contig 36656 bp, 14 predicted proteins | sample 011ome_20_FD_133751 | JGI IMG/M metagenome (GOLD analysis project Ga0181560, IMG submission 133751) | Coastal salt marsh microbial communities from the Groves Creek Marsh, Skidaway Island, Georgia - 011509CT metaG (megahit assembly) | ecosystem: Environmental > Aquatic > Marine > Intertidal... | reverse complement strand
CCCTCCCACCCCCGCCGTCGCTCCCCCGCCGCCCAGATCGAGAACATCAACTCGAAGATGTCCAGCGGCAACCCCGACGGCGGCGCCGACCTCCTCTGGGGCACGGGCGTCTGCACGATCTACCTCAAGCCGTTCGACAGCGACCAGTCCACCTCCGAGGACGGCACGTCCTTCGGCGTGAAGGTCGTCCTGCACGAGTACTTCCACTGCCTCCAGCACGGGCTCGTGTCCGGCGACCTCGACCCGAGCGTGCGGTACGACACCATCGACGTCTCCATCGAGGACGGGTGCGGGGTGAACGATCTGTACCACAAGAAGACGCTCGCCGCAATCAACAACATGCCCGCAGAGTACAAGCTCGTGAAAAAAGTCGTCGTGTTTTACGCGTGCGGCAAAGGCACGGAGTACACGTCGTTGGACTTGCAAGACATCGCGTACGGGTTCGGGTGCCCCGGCATGGACCCGCTGCGGACGCCGGTGAATAACCTCAACGGCATTGGCGAGGGCGACGCGGAGTACTACGCGCAGCAGATTCTCATGCCAGCCATCCAAGCCGCGGACACGACGAACTGGGACAGCTCGTACGCCACTCCCTACAACGGGGTCACGGAGTGGACGAACCGCGGCACCGATGCGCAGACCGCGTGCGGTTTCAAGAACTCCGGCGACGACACCGCGAAGGACAACTTCGTGATCGGCGACCTCAGCGAGGATCACGTCGACAGCAAGATGATTCCCACGCTGAGCGACGCGGGAAAAGATACGTGCCGGAACAACTACATCGGCGAAGCCGCGTTTCGGTTCATCTTGGCCACGTATTCGCCGTCCTTATCGAACGTGTTGAAGATGTGGCAGGACGCCGGCTCCGTCGGCATCGCGTCCGCGTTCGAGACCAACATCGGCGTCTCGTGGAACACGTTCACCGCCGCGTTCGAGAAGTCGGCGACGTACCTCGGCAAGAGCTCGTCTGACGGATACGACGGGCAGGCGCACGGGAGCGATTACGATATGGAAGAGCTCGTGTACGGCTTCGCGATCGTCGCGACGTTGTGCTGCCTCATGTCCGCGTTCTTCTTGATGCTGTGCGTTCGAAATGTGTGGTTCAACCCGAGGAGGATTAAGCGTCAGCAGAAGCAGCAGGAGCAGAGCGGCGGCGTCGTCGCCGGGCCGGGGCAGATGCCGACGATCGCGATGAAGTGATGATCATTATGAAGACGCGATCGATCGTGATCGTCCCGCGTCCGGCGGCTGAGGAGGTTGGTGCGACGAGACCGCGGTGGCGGTGTGGAAGTAAGACGCGTCGTGATGCGACGACGACGCGTCGTGGAGGAGGAGAGAGGCTGAATCGGTATGTCGGCGGGCGACCGGAGTGGAGGCTGTTTCTACGTGTGTGTGTGTGAAACTGTAAATATTGTGATGGAGGAGGTTGGTGCGACGAGACCGCGGCGGCGGTGTGGAAGTAAGACGTGTCGTGATGCGACGACGACGCGTCGTCGAGGAGGAGAGTGGCTGAATCGGTCCGTCGGCGGGCGACCGGAGTGGAGGCTGAATCTGCGTGTGTGTGTGTGTGTGTGAAACTGTAAATATTGTGATGCATACGAACCCTGTCTGAGAAAATCAATCACAAACCCTAGTACGCGCGACGCGACGCCGTCGCCGCGCGCGCCTCGTCGCTCACATCCCCGCGAGGTACTTCTTCCACCCCTCGTCCTCCATCTTCGCCGCCTTCCCGAGCACCGTTTGCTCCATGTCGTCCTGAGGGCCATTCCATACAAAAAAAAAGTTCACCGGTCAGTCGAAAGGAGTCGCGATCAAATGTTGAAACCGAGCGGTGGGTGAAAAACGTTTGTATCGCTGAACGCACCTGATATTTTTCCATCAACGCCAACGCCTCGGGTTCGTACGCGCCGACGACGCGCGCGGCGAGGAGCCCCGCGTTCGTGGAGTTCCCGATCGCGACCGTCGCGACCGGAACGCCGCGCGGCATCTGCAGTATCGAGTGTACGGAGTCCACGCCGTCGAGGTGTTTCAGCGGGACCGGGACGCCGATCACCGGCAGCGGCGTCATCGCCGCGACCATGCCGGGCAAATGCGCCGCGCCGCCCGCGCCGGCGATGATGCATCGTAACCCCCGTCGTTGCGCCGTTTTCGCGTACTCAAACATTCGCTCCGGCGTGCGATGCGCGGAGATGACCGTCACCTCGACCGCGATGCCGAACGATTCGAGCGTCTCCGCGGCCGCGGCCATCGTCGGAAGGTCGCTGTCGGAGCCCATGATGATCCCGACGCGCGCCGGTTTTTTTTCAACCGCGTCGGCGTCCCCGCCCGCGACCGCGACGATCTTATCGAGCTTCGCCTCCGCCTCTACGACGTGCGCGGCGGTCACGGTGAGATGACCCATCTTCCTTCCGGGCTTCGCGTCGGGCTTCTCGTACCAGTGCACGTTCGCGCCGTCCGTCGCGAGCGCCGCGCCCATCAGCGCGTGCATCTTTTTCATCGCCTCAGGGTCGTTCCATACGAGCGAATGTCGGGGTGGAGTTGAAAGGCGTCAGTTGGAGTTGAAAGGCGCCGAGGGCGGGGATTGAAAGCGAGGGACCCTGGGCGGAGAGAGACGACGGCGAAAGTCCTTAAGGATCGGCGTTCACCACGCGAACGCGGTCGTATGGGGACCAGTGTGAGATAGAACGCACCTCGTCGCCGTCGCCGTCGCCGAGAATGTTCTTCATGACCGCGCCGCCGACGCGCAAGGACGTGTCCCCCAACGGCCACCCTAAGATCGCGCGGACGTGGTTCTGGTACTGACAACACGCGGTCGCCTCGATCGTGTAGTGCCCGCTGTTGTGCGGCCGCGGCGCGACCTCGTTGAGCAGGATGCGTCCGTCGGCGAGATGGAAGAGCTCCACGCCGAACACGCCGGCGCCCTCCAAGGACGCCACCGCGTTCGTCGCCGCCGCGATCGCCGCCTCCGCGGTCTTGAAGTCCACCGCCGCGGGCGTCCGCGTGATGTCGCAGATGTTGTTCACGTGCTCCGTCTCCGTCACCGGGTACGCCTTCACCTCCCCCGTCTTGGATCGGATCACCATCACGGCGAGCTCGCGTCGAAACGGGACCCACCGTTCGACGTATAACCCCGCGTCGAACCCGCCGAGCTTCGCGACCGCGTCGGCGACGTCCGCGGCGGTCTTCGCGACCGCGTTGCCCTTGCCGTCGTACGCCATGCGACGCGATTTGATCATCAGCGGGAACCCGAACGCGTCCGCGGCGGCGGCGAGCTCGGCGTCGTCGGCGATGGATCTGAACTCGCCTAGGGGCACGCCCGCCGCCGCGAAGTGCTCCTTCTGCCGGAACTTGTCCTGGATGATCGCCAGCGTGCGCGACGTCGGCTGGACGTCGACGCCCATCGCCTCCAGCTCTTCCAGCGCCGCGACGTCGATGTGCTCCATCTCCACGGTGACGACGTCGCAGTCGCTCGCGAACGCGAGAACGTCATCTCTCGACTGGAACGATCCCTCGGTCGCGACCGCGGCGACGCTCGCGGGCGCGACCGGGTTCGGGTCCAGCGCGCGGAGGCGCACGCCCATGGGCGCGGCCGCGATGGCGAGCATCCTGCCGAGCTGCCCGCCGCCGAGGATGCCCACGTTCGCGGTGCGCTCGAGGCCGTCCGGCACGACCGCGCACGGGCTGTCGTTGGGTGGTTTTTTCTTCGCCGCGCCGGCGGCGCGGACGACGACGACGCGACGACGACGGGCGGCGGCGTAGCCGGAGGAGCTCGCGCGGGATCGCGGGTCGGCGATCGACGGCGCGCGCGAGGAGAGCGCGGCGGCGCCGAACGTCGCGGGCATCGTGCTCGCGGAGGCGCGCCGACGTGCTCCGATGGTTTGAATCTGGAGAACGATGGCGGTGCCGAGCACTCAAGTCGTTCCGCGCGGTCATCGGTATTGTACGTGAGACGAGAATCGACGAAAGCGCGTCGTGGGATCGCCGCGCGCGCCACACCACCCACGCGCGAGCGGCGGCGTCGCACGCCCTCGCACGCCCTCGCACGCACCCCGCGCGTCCTCGCGACGTCACGACCGCGCGCGCGCGTCGATCCTTCGAGGCGCAGAAGCGCGTCGGGGCGAGCGGGATAACGCATCGATCAGATTCAGATCAGCTCGCCGCCGGCGGCGCCGAGACGCGCGGCGATGACGAGCCGCCCCGCGAGCGTCCTCCTCCGCGCGGTCGCGCTCGGGTCGACGCGATGGTGTCGCGCGCGGTCCACCTCCGCGCGCGTGATCGTCGCGTCCGCGCGCGCGCGCACCGCGCCCGAGCGCGGCGCGGAGCACCCTGGCGTCAGGACGCGTCGCGTCGTCGCCGCGAGCGCGTCGTCGACGTCGTCGCGCGGCGGCGGCGGTGCGTCGTCGTCGCTCGCGCGGCTGCTCCCGCGCGCGAGCGCGCGATTCTTCATCCGCGCGGCCGCGCCGTCGCCGTCCGTCGCGGCGACGGCGACGGCGCGCGCGTTCGCGCCCGCGTCGTTCCGCGGCGCGCGGCGCGTCGGCGCGCGGTTCTCCGCGGACGCGGCCGCGCGCGCCGCGGCGGGGGACCACGACGACGACGACGAGATCGACGACGACGACGAGATTGACGACGACGACGACGACGACGAGTTCGACGACGGCCTCGACGACCCTTTCGCGCACGTCGCGGCGCCGCCCATCGCGGACGACCACCCCGGACTCGCCGGCTCCGACGCCGAGTTCGAGAAGATGCTCGACGAGATGATGGCGGACGGCGAGCCGGACGACGACGCGGCGACGGACGGGGACGGGGATGGGGACCCGGATGAACAAGTCGACGGCGCCGCGGCGAAGTATTCCGAGCCGGGAGACGCGGCGCCGTGGCCGAGCGACGGGTCGTGGCCGGAGTGGGACGCGTTCCTCGCGCTGCTTCTGGAGAGAGGGTACGACCCGGAGAGCCCGAAGGAGAAGGCGCTGCTCGCGGGAGGAGGAGGAGGAGGCGACGGCGGGGAGGAGGGGTTGTCCACTCCGGAGTGGGCGAGGAAAGTTGCGGCGGAATCATCGGAATCCAACGCGGATTCGGCGTCGGCGTCGGAAGACTCAGACTCGATCGACGGCTTGGACGACCCGTTCGCGAAGATCGTCGCGTCGTCCGAGGACGGCGACGGCGACGGCGATTCGTCGTCGTCGTCGTCGTCCTACGAGGAAGGCGGCGTGCTCTCGTACGCGAACAAGAAGCGGCTCATCCTGGAGTGGAGCCGCGACCGCGACGACATCTTCCATCGCTGCCCCGAGCGCGAGATGTACCAGATCTGCGACCACCCGCTCCCGAGAGAAAACAACGCGGGCGGTCGCAAGCAAATCAACGCCCTGAAGCGCATGCGAGCGTACCTCGGCATCGACGACGGCGACCTGCGAGGGAAGTGCGCCGCCGCGGACAGCGACGTCAGCGTCAGTCTGCGCGCCGGGACGACTGACCTCGGGAGGGTGTTGATGACGTACGCGGTCGACGTGATGGATCCATCAGGCGCGTTCTCCTTACACTGGTACCCATACGACCCCGTTGGCGTGGTGAACGCCGATCCTTAAGGACTTTGCCCGGCGTGTCTGTCCGCCCACCCCTCGCTTTCAATCCCCGCCCTCGGCGCCTCTCAACTTCAACTGACGCCTTTCAACTCCACCCCGACGTTCGCTTTGTATGGAACGACCCTCAGCACGGCCGCCGCGCGCGACGATGCAATCGCTGCTCCGACGGATCGTCGCGCTGACCAAGGCGGAAAAGACGACGATCCCGGAGGAGGTATTGAACCGAGGGACGCAGGAGAAGAGGCCGAAGTGGATGGATCGGCGGGAGAAGCGGCCGCCGCGGATGGACTTCGAGAGGGAGGATCCGTACGTCGAGCATCAGCGACGCGCTTTTTCCGGCGGCCGCGGCGGCCGCGGCGGGCGATTTTCCTCCTCCGCCGACAGCCGCGGCGGGCGAGGCGGACGAGGCGGCGGTCGCTTCGACCGCGGCGACCGCGGGTTCGACCGCGGGTTCGACCGCGGCGACCGAGGCGGGTCTCGGTTCGGCAGCCCCGCGAGGGTGGACCGCGTGCCCCCGCGGTTTGAAAACCGCGATCGTTTCGATCGAGGGGGCGGCCGCGGCGGCGGGTTCCGGGACAGGGACGCGGACCGAGCGGAGCGGTTCGCGACGAGAGAGCGCGACGAGGACTGGGGCGACGTGTCGAACTGGGACACGCGCCCGCCGCCTCGCGCGCGAAGGTTCGACGACGACGACGACTTTCGCGCGCCGCGCGGGCGCTTCGAGCGGGACGGCGACGGCCGCGGCGGAGGAAGGTTCGCGGGGAGAGGCCGCGACGACGACGACGACGAGAGAGGGTTCACGCCGCGCGCGTCGTCGTTCGACCGCGACGACGACGCGCGAAACGCAAACGCGAAGGACCGTCGGTTCGAACGACGGGTCGCGGAGCGCCGCTCGCGAAGCGCCGGCGGGTTCGGATCCGACCTCGACGGGCTAGACTTCGAGGACGACGACGCCCCGCGAGGCGCGCCGCGCGGGGGAAGAAGCGGGTTCGACCGCGAGGGGGCGCGGGGAGGACGTTTCGACGGCGGCGGCGGCGGCGGCCGCGGCCGCGGCCGCTTCGACCGAGTAGACCGCGATTACCGCGGCGGCGGGTTCCGCGACCGCGGCGGGCGAGGCGGGTTCGACCGCGACGACGACGGATACGGCGGCGGATTCCGCGATCGCGGCGGGAGAGGACGCGGACGAAACGACTGGGGGGACCGGGACGAAGGGCGCTTCGGCGGCGGGCGCGGCAGCGGGCGTGGCGGCGGGCGCGGCGGCGGCCGGTTCGATCGCGACCGCGACGACGATTACGGCGGGTTCCGCGGCGGCAGAGGCGGCGGGAGAGGCGGGTTCGACCGCGGCGGCGACCGCGGCGGCGGGAGAGGCGGGTTCGACCGCGGCGGCGATCGCGGCGGCGGAAGAGGCGGGTTCGACCGCGGCGGTGATCGCGGCGGCGGGAGAGGCGGGTTCGACCGCGGCGGCGATCGCGGCGGCGGGAGAGGCGGCGAGCGCGTGCGGATGTGGAAGCCCAGCGGCGGCGGCGGCGGCTACGACCAGTAGGCGCTAGTGTTTTATCGTGCGTTGCGTTGCATTACATCAAATTACAAGAATCCTCGGGTTACTCTTACACCGCGGACGGACGCCGTCCGTCGTCCTCCGTCTCGTCAGCGCGAGGACCTCGTGCGCGAGGACCTCGTCTCGTCCACCTCGACGCGGATCGGCACCGGCCGCGCGGAGATGTTGTTCGACGAGTCGACGCCCGGCGACGGCGGCGGCGTGTTCAACCCGCTGAATCCGGCGACGAGGACGCCGGCTTTGTACGTGAAAAATCCGAGCACCGCAGCGAGGGCTTCGCCGTACGCCGTATGCTGCCCGGTCGCGTCGATCGCCTGCGCGGCGTCGACGTGATGCGCGGCGGCGGCGCCGACGAGACCGAGCAGCAGCAGCCGCATCGGCCCGCTCGAGGCGAACGACGTCACGGCGTCGAGCGCGACGGCGGCGACGGGCCGCGCCTCGCCGCCGTTTCCGGCGGCGGCGCCTCCGCCGAGCGTGTCCACGCTCCGCGTGAGCATGTAGAGGTAGATCAACCCCACGCCTCCGCCGGACGCGAACGCTTTCATCGTCTCGAGGCCGTCGCCGCCGTGCGACAGCGCGGCGGTCACGCCGCAGCCGAGGACGACGCTCGCGCCAGTCGCCGCCAGCATTCGAAATTTCAACTCGCCGTACTCGCGCAACCCTTCCTCGCGCATCGCCGCGCGCTGCTCCGCGGTCATCCGCTTAAACTCGGAGGGCCTCAACTCGAGCGCGGCGTCGCGGCCGCCGACGAGGTCCATGCACGGGAACGACATCGTCCCCGCGTTGCCCTCGCTCGCCGCCGAATTCGCCATCGACGACCCGGGGGAGCACGTCACCTCCACCTCCTCGAGGTACCACTCCCCGTGCGACTGAAGCGACGTCGGGGTGGAGTTCAGGGGTGCGTCAGAAGCGGAGTTGAAAGGCAACATCGCGGAGCGTGCGTCGGGATTGTGAGCGCGGGGTGGGCGGAGAGACGCGCCGGGAAGAAAAAACGCGGTCGTACGGGGACCGGCGTAAACGTGAACGCACCTCCGGCGCGATCCAGAGCGCGGCGGGCGCGCCGATGTCCGGCGCGTCGAAAGTCACCTCGTCGACGTCCCCTCTCTCGAACCGCGGGGAGGAGTACAGCGCGACGTCGCGGGAGGAGTCCGACGAGAGCGGCGTGAGTTCGGGGTACCGATCGACGCGTTGCATGAACGCTCGGCCGTCTGCGGGGCGGAGTCGAAAGGCGTCAGTTGGAGTTGAAAGGTGTCGCAGTGCGTCGGGATTGAAAGCGAGGGTTGGGCGGAGAGAAACACTCGCCGGGAAGAAAACTCCTTAAGGAACGGCGTGCACCGCGCGAACGCGGTCGTACGGGGACCAGTGCGAGAACGCGAGAACGCACCCGCGCCGATGAGCATGACTTGCACGCCCGCGTCAGGGGCGGAGAGGCCGCTGCCCATCTTCGAGCCCGTGTAGAAGCGGATCGTGTACTTCACGATCGGCGGCGCGTCCGGGGACGCGTCTGGTGATCACGACGGGGGTGGTGGGGGGAGGGGAATCGGAGGGGCGATCGGTGAGCGACGGCGTCGGCGGCGGCGAGGGGCGGAGGTCGTCGCGGCGATTAAGAGAAAGCGCGCGGGAGAGATATTTTTTTCGCGCGAGAAAAGAATGAATGACGCGCGCGCACCGGAGAGACCGACGAGGGACGTCGGGACGGTGTAATCGCTCGACGTCGACGCGCGCGTCGTCGTCGCGACGCGCGCGCGGCGCGCGATCGCGCGTTTAGAGGCGCGTCTGAACGTCGCGCGGGGCGACGCGAGCGCGGAGGACGCGGCCGTCGCCATCGTCATTTGTGAACGTTGAACGGTCGAAGGAGACGAAAAGCCCGGGTCAATCCGTCGCGAATCTGGCGACGCGGCGCGCGCGATGCGTGCGCGCGGACGGGTCTCGCGCGATGCGTGCGCGGTGCGCGGCGGGGACGCGACGATGCGACGGCGTCGGAGCGACGTGCGACGTCGCGTGTCGCGCGCGTTGGGTTTGACCGGGCCGCGTGGGCGCGAAAACAAAAAGACAGAGCGCTTTTTAAAAGACTTTTACGCGCGAGCGGCGAGATCAGCCACGTGGCACTTCTCGAGGCGAGCGGCCGAATTTCCCAACGGCCGACACGCGAGGCCGGCCACGTCGCGCCTCGTCTCGGCACTCGTCGTCGCGCGCGCCGGCACGATGGCGTCGTCGTCCTCGCTCGCGCGGACGTCGCCGACGCTCGCGCGCTGTCGCGCGCGATCGTCGCCATCGTCATCGTCTTCCTCCTCCTCCCGCCGAGCCGCCCGCCGACGCGCGACGACGACGACGCCGCGCGCGTCGTCCGCGCCGCTCGGGACGCCGCTGTCGCCCCCGACCGAGATCGACCGCGCGCTGTTCGGTGACGGCGCGTACGCGCCGTCGCCGATGGACGCGTCGACGATGCAATCGCAGGGCGTCGTCCTCCTCGTCGTCGGGATCATGACCGCGTACTGGTGGTACGTCCTCGTCCCTGGCGCGAGGGTGAACCTCGCGGTGAACAAGAAGAGCGGGCGGCTCCGCGCGTACCTCGAAGATCTCAAGACGGACGACGGACGGAAGTTGGAGCGCTTCTTCTACGCGAAGTGGCTCGCGAAGGTGGACCCGGAGACGCGGTATCTACTCCGCGACGAGCCCGATGGCGAGGGCGAGGCGGGAGAGGTCGCAGCGAAGACGATGCTGTCGGACACCGAGGGCGTGACTCGCGACGTCGGGGAGGAGAGCGTCGAGGAGATCGTTCGAAGGGCGAAGAGGACGCCCAAGTTTTGGAGCGGCGACAACCCCGTGCTCGTCGGCGCCGCGCTGAGCATCGGCGCCGCGGGGCTCTTCGGCGTGATTCCGCATTAATTAGAGAGTGGTCCGCGCGCGCGTATCATAAGGTAATTATTACTAGTAGTCGTATGAATACACAAAGCGCTAAGTGCTATGATATGATATCGTGTGCGTCGCGCGCGCGCGCGTCGCGCGGTTCTTTCCTTCCTTCCTTCCATCCGCGATGTCGGGTCGGTCGATCGTCGCTCTTCCTTCGCGTCGCGTCGTCGTTTAATACGACAGAGACAGCAGCCCGGCGACGCCGCGTTTGATCCAGTGATTCTGCGGCTTATCCGACGGCACCGTGAGGTTGATGACGAAGTTCGACGAGTGCCCCGTGGTGGCGAGCACGCCTCTGCGCTCCGCCGTTCGGTAGATGGGGCAGAGGTAGTGCGGGAAATCCGCGCGCTTGTCGTTCGTCGTCGGCTTGAACCAAAACACGGGCATCTCCGTGAACAGAACCTTCGGGTCGGACTCCACGAGCGCCATCTTCGTCTCGCTCCACTTGCATCCCTCGAGGAACATCCCGTCGCAGTACGCGCCGTCCGCGGGTTTCTTCGTGAAGTCGTCCGTGGACTTCATCGCCTGAAAGTCAAAGACGACGGTGTCGATCGGCAGCTTGTATTTCCGCGCGTAGTTTTGAAGCACGCCCGTCAAGAACGCGTGCGTGAAGAAGAACCCGGTGATCCAAAACATCGGCGGCGACCCTTCGTCGATCCACTTCTGCAACATCGCGATTCGTTTCAGCAACTCCGTGACGTACGCCGCGAGAGGTTTCAGCGACGGGTAACTCTTCTTCGCCCACATCGTCGGAATCTTCCCGTCGTACATCGCGTGTCCGAGCGCGTCGAGGTCGCCGGTCATCACGATCAGACCCTTCAGCGCGAGAGAAAAGTCGCCGATGGACTTGTGAATCACCGAGAGCAAGCGGTTAAACCGAACGAGCTCTTGGCAGAGCACCGAGTTCATGCTCTCGTAGTAGTCCACCGGGTACTTGTAATTCGCAACCTCGAGGTCGAACACGGGCGGGATGCTGTCTCGGATTTGCGCAGCCACCTCTGCCAAGACCTCGTCTTTGCTCTTCCCGCCGCCCGAGCTCGCGTTCCCTTGCGTGCTCAAGATGGAATCCAAGATCAAGTCCGTCTCGCCCTGGTCCTTCGTGATGTCCGCGTTGGCGTGAAGTCCGAAAACCTCCGGTTCCACCGCGATCGGCAACGATTTGAAATACTCCAAGTACGACTCGTAGTCCCCCTCCGGCGGCGCGAAGAAATTCTTGCTCGGGGAGAATGCGTACGCGTCGTCCATGACGTTGACGTGGAACGGGCCGCCGTCTTCGTCCGTGAGGATCGTCATCAACGTCCGACGGTCGTGGCCGTCCGTGACTCGACCGCCGTAGTTGCACTCGCCGACGAGGTACACGAGCGCCTTCAACGGCACGTCGAGCGGCTGGTCCGGGGACGCCTCGTTCAAGAACATCCGGAGCTGCCGCAGCGAGATTTTCAGGTCCGGGTCGTTGAAGCCGTACGGGATGTTCCATCCGAGCGGGCCAAAGTTTTTCCGCTCTTGAATGAACGCGTGGAAAAACGCGAGGCCGACGAGGAGCTTCTTCCACTCTTTCGGCCGCGAGCATCCGTCGAAAAACGCCGGGTCCGACACCGGGTCGGACGTGAACGACTGCATCATGTTCGCGCGCATCCCCTTCGGAGGCTCGTTCGTCATCTTGATGCCGTTCTGAAGCACCGCGACGGGGAAGTGCGGGGACGGATACGACGTCAGCCAGATTCGAAACGCTTCGTGCGGCGGCTCGTCGTTGGTGACGAACTCCTCGCAAATCCGATCGAGCGTCGTCATCCACGACACCGCGAGGTGACAGTTCTGCAGGACGACCCACGAGCCCTTCGCGGACGCGTCCTTGATGAGCTTCTCCGCTTTCGCGCCTTGCCCTTGCCCGAGCGACAGCGACTCGAGGTGGATGCCTTTCGAATCTCCGTACTTTAGAAGCGCGTCCATGGGGTCGGACCCCGGGGAGAGCACGAACACCAGCGGCGTGAAACACGTCGAGTCGGCGTAGCACTGATCCAGATCGAACGGCGGCGGCTCGATGAACTTTCGGCCCATGCTCGCGTCGACGTAGAGCTGAATCGCGCGCGTGAGCTTGTCCGGGCGAATCGTGCGCAGGACGAGGAGCTTCTGAAACGCGTCGAGGTCGGATCGCCACGGCTCCGGGATGTCCTCCGTCTCGGGCGTCGCGCTGTCGTAGACGTGCTTCCACGCCGCGGGGTCAGCCTGGAACATCTCGCAGAACGACGGCTTCTTCTCGCGCGCGTCATCAGGCTCCGGCTCGGGTTCGGGATCCGGTTCCGCCGCGGGCGCGTCGGCCGGGGCGTCGCCGTCCGCGACGGCGACGTCTTCGGGCGTCCCCGGGGTCTCCTCCCGCGGGAGCGGCGGCGGCGCGCCGCTAAACTTCGGCAGGTCGCTCAGGCGCATCATCTCGAGCCAGAGCTTCTCGCTCAACCACTCGCACGGGATGTTCTCCGACCCAGCCTTGTTCCCCAAACCGCCGGTCAACAAGAACCGGTACTCGGTCGGGTCCAGCGTCCCTTTGTACCCGAAAATCGTCGCCGCGAGCGTGAACGAAAACAGCAGCTTGTCCTTCTCGAACAACGACCGGCAGATGTTCTTGTACAGCGAGTACGTGAAAAAGTCGATGAGGTTATCGAGACGTTCGGTCAACTCGGACGACTTCTCCGCGTGCTCGATCGCGTGCGTGAACAGGTTGACGTACCACGCGAGCGAGTACTGGTACATCGGCTCGATGTTACACAGCTCTCCGACGTTGAAGAAGAGGTGCGCGACGTGAATCGCGACGGGGCGGTATCCCAGGCGCGTGGCGTCAATCTTCTCCTCCGTCTTCGCGGCGATCTCCTGCTTCCGGTTGATCTCGTTCGAGAGCTCCTTCGCGCTCGAGATGACGTTGATCGCGGTCTCGGACTCGAGGATGCTGCCCTCGCTCGAGCCCAAGACTTCGATGATCTTGTCTTCGACCTCTTTCAGTTGCCGCGCGTTCTCCGCGCCCTGAAGCACGAGCTTCACCTTCTCCTCTTCGAGGTCGGGACGCTCTTTCGCGACCGCGATCCCGAGGAGTTGATCGGTCAAACCGTCGATCGTGATCATCATGTTCAGCAGCGTGACCTTGACCGAAGTCTCGGGGAGGTAGTGCGGGTTGCGGAGCTTGGACGTGATGTAGAACCGAAAGTTTTCGTGGTACTCCACGGTGTTGTCTCCGAGCTTGATGCACATGCTGCCCCCCTGCTTGAAGACGCTCTTCAAGAGGAGCGGCTCGAGCGTCGGGTCGAGCTCTTCGCCGACGTTCTCGAGCAGCACGGGGAACCCGAATTGGATCGAAGATTCGAGCTTTCGTATGAAATCGCCGTCGGTCAGCTTGACCACCGCGAGCGAGTTCTTCTTCTCCATGTTTCGAATCCACTTGTTCGCCTGCCCCTGCGGGTCGATGATGAGCGGCCACCGCCGCGACTTGCTCATGACGATCGCGTTGTCCACGCTGAACGAGTCGTTCGGTAAGCCGTCGATCGTCCAGTCGCGGATCTTCACCGGCTCGCCGAGCACGGTCGCGAGCTTGAACGCGCTCGCGCACGGCACCTCCTTCTCCTCAAGCGCCTCCTTCCACGATTGCAAAACTTCTTCGCGGTACGGGAGCGTAAACGCGCCGAGATAGGCGATGTACCCCGCGCATATGAGCACGTCCCCGGTGAGGTTGGCGTAATCCACCGCGAGTTCCGCGGCGACTTCTTTCCATCGCTCCTTCTCCCCGCCCAACCCGCCGATGAGCTTCTCCGCGCGCTCGAGCTTCTTTTCGCACATCACGACGTCGTTCTCGAGCTGCACCTTTTTCGCCTGCATCGCCTCGAGCTTATCGTTCAGCGCCTGAAGCTTGTCCTCCACCTCTTGAAGCTTCGCGCGCTTCTCGTTGAGACCGTCCATGAGCACGTTGTACTCCGCCTCCGCTTCCGCGAGTCTGGCCTTCTTGGGGGCGACGACTTTCGCGACGCGGTCGTACGCCTCCATCGCGCGGGCCCAACAACATAAACCGTACGCGGCTTTGGACGCCTTCAGGATCACCTCGGGCTCGAACTCCGGCATCGCGATGAACGGCTTGATCGCCTTGATGATTTTCGGGTCCATGTTGTCCTTGTCGTACTCGTGCAGAGACGGCAGGAAGCTCGTGTCGCCGAGCAGTTTCTGCGACGGACCCCAGTAATCCGGGACTTTCTTCAAGCCGCCCTTCGGGTCCTTGACCATGTCCGGTTTGATGCCTTTCAGGATGCACACCGCCTCCATGACGAGCTTCACCCCCGACGGCGGGTTCTTCATCGCCTTGACCTCGGTCACGTCCGCCTTGGTCAGCGTGTTCAGCGCCTCGAGCGCGGCTTCGAGCATCGGAATCGCGACGGAGAGCTCCTCCTCGCACTCGTCTTTGATCGCCTTGGCCTCCGCGGCTCTCTCCGCGGCGAACGCCTCGTCCTTCGCGACGACTTCTCGAACCTTATTCGCCTCGACCGTCTCCTCGGCGACGATGACGAGGATCTCGTCGGTCTCGACCTGCGTGCGTTCGAGCACGGGGCCGAGCGCGATGAGCTCTTCTTTCATGACGCCGACCTGGTCCTCCGCGTCGAAAATTTGCGCGAGACCGCTCTCGTAACGGTTCCGCAACGCGCTCACGGACGAGCGTTTCTCCGCGAGTAACGTCTTGTACGTCCCGATGAGCTCGAGGTACGACGTCGGGGTGACGTAGTAGAAGCGGCCTTGATCGGAGAGGAATTTTTCCGCGAGCGTGCGCACGGACTGGTGCATCATCTGACAAATCTCGATGCACGCGTCGCGCGTCTCTTCTTTTTCCATCTCGACGTCTTTGAGAAACTGCGACGCGACCGACTGCAGCGCGTCGGACGGCCACTCGCTGAACCAGTCGATCGTGCAGCAGTTGACGAGCGACGGGAACTTCCGAAGGCGCTCGCGGAACGCGTCGCCGACGGGGGACATGCACAGCACCATGTGCAAGTTCGCGCGGCACTGCTGCACGAAATATTGGAAAAGCTCCGCCATCGTGCCGTCGGGCGCGCCCGCCTTCTTCGCCCTGACCGCGACCATGTCGCACACCTGCGCGGTCTCGTCCTTCGCGAACAAGTTGGGCACCTCGCCGGTGTTCAAAATGTTGTTGATGTCCTCCAGGAAACTTTCGAGCTTGATCTGCGTGTCGTTGAACAAAAACACCGTGGGTTTCCCCTCCCCGCCCGCTTTCCTGAGCACGCTCTTCAGGTCTTCGTGCCACTCGAACACGCCGTACGACTTCGAGATGGCGATGCTGTACACCGCGTACTCGGACATGTACGCCGCGATCCTCGTCAGCGATTGCCTTCCGGACCCGCCGACGCCGACGAGGAGCGCGTTCCCGAGGTCTTGACGAATGACGCGAGAGATCCGGCAGATGTGCTCGGCGGCGTAGAGAAAGAGGACCAAGTCCATTCGCGTCTTGGACTGTTGGTTGTAATCCACCAACTGCTCCTCGACGACGGAGAGGAGATTGGGAACGTCGAGCACCTCCGCGTAGGCTTGGTCGCCCTCGACGAAGTCCGCGAACATGAGCTTGCGGAGTTCGACGATGTCGATAATGCCGTTCTCGTCCGCGTCGAGGTGCGCGAACACCTTGTCGAACTTCAACCCGCTGTGCTTGTCGACCATCTTGCGAATGAAATCGAAAAACCACAGCCGGTCCTCGTCGTTCACGAGCCTGTCGTGAAACACGCGCAAATTCTCGTGCGCCCACAACCGGACGAGCTCCGGGACGTCCTTCGGCGGCGCGCCCACCATGGACACGCCCTGCCACACCTTGGATATGTCGCGCATGTTGTACGTGTAGTGCGACTTGGCCGGCGTCGGCAGAAGCTCTCTCTTGATCGTGTTGTAAATCTCCAACGTCGCCTTGACGAGCGTCGACGCCTTCCCCATGACCTCGGACGAGAGCTGCGCGCGGTCTCCCCACCACTCCACGATCGCGGAGTACACGCGCGTGAGCGACGCGTCGTCGAAATCGCACACGGATATCGTGTTGAAGTGGCGAAGCAGACGCGGGGTGACCGGGTTCCGCCCGCCGCCGGGCGGACCCATCGCCGCGGCGAACTGAATGTCCACGAGCTTGCGCATGACGAGCTCGCTTCGGTCGTACCACCCGCCGTGATCCATGAACTGCCGCAAGAGTTCTATCGGCGGCTGCGCGCCGTACTCCTCGAGCTGCGGCATGTTCAAGTCGTCGATGAAGATGACCGCTTTCGTCCCGAACGGCGGGCCGAAGATGCCTTTGCGTCGCTTGTCGAGCTTCCCGTCGATGATGTCCTGGATTTGGTTCGCGTTCGTCTGCGCGCTAAACGTGCTGCTGATGCTCGTCCACTTGCTCCGGTCCTGCGAATTCAGAGCCTGCTTGATGTACACCGTCTTCCCCGTGCCCGTGGGGCCGCCGAAGAGGACGTGCTTGCCGTGCGTCGTGAGTAAGTCGAACAGGTAGCGATACCGCACCGTGTCCACGGTGGTCACGACGATGTTTTGAAAGTCCAACTCCGGGTTCAACGGCTCCGCCTTCGTCGTCTCCAGCCACGGGCGCCAGCCCATGAGTTCTTTGTTGAAGAAGAAGTTGTACACCGTCCCGGCTTTCGCCGCGGGGAGCGGTTTCCCGAGCTTCTTCGCGGGAGGCGTGATCGTCAGCCCTGGGCCGAGGTCAAAGTCCTTGCGCTCCTCGGACTTGTCCACGCGGTTTTCGACGAGCGCGCGGAAAAAGTGGTCAAACTTGATCCGCCCAGCCGTCTCCGTCGTGCCGCCTATGGACCATATCGTCGCGAACAAGAACGAGCAGTCGATAAAATTGATCTGATGCTTCTCCTCGACCTCGCAAGGCTCGGCTTTGAACTCGTCGATCATGCTCTCGAAGATGTTCATCAGCGCGAACGGGAGGTTGATGTCCGACGTCGGAATCAGCTCTTTGCAGTTCTTTCGAACGAACCGCATGCACGGCTCGACGAGCCAGGCGAATAATTCCTCGATCCGCGGCTTGTGCTTCTCGAGGCTCGCGGGGAGGGTGTTCATCCACGACTCCTTGAGAGGTTCCCAGACCATCATCGACCGCTCGACGTACACCATCCCGCACCGCGACACCGTCGCCGGGGACGCGACGGCTAAATCTTGCACCTCGAAGATCATGTTCATCGAGTTGCTCATCGCGATGATCTCGCCAGACATGAGACACAGCTTCTTGTTGTCGTCCAACACCGTGTTCATGTTCTCGATCCAGATCGCGTCTACCGGTCCGTCGAACATGACCCACTTGCGGTCCGGCGACGTGTCCACCGCGCACTGGCGGTACTTCGTCGCGAGGATGCCGTCCTGCCACTCGTGCGAGACGGGATCGAACTGTCCGTAGAGCTGCCCCATGTAGATGCTCTTCGGGTTGATGACGACGATTTTCACCTTGTTCTCTTCGAGTAAACCCTTCCCGTTCAGATCCTTCAGCGCGCCCGCGAGCATCCTGTACATGGACGTCTTCGCGCCGTAGGAGTATCCCACGAGCATCAGACCGTGGCGCACGAGAATCATCTCGTACAGCTGGAACGTCTTCTCCATGAACACCGGCGTCGGCTGCAGGTTCGCCTTTTCGCACTCCGAAAGAAGCGACGCGCGCATGTGGTCGTAGTCCGGCTCCGGGAGCTCCACGCCAGGGAACAAATCGCTCAGGATGTTGTTAAACAGCGGAATGTCCGGCGCGAGAAACTTCGGGAGGTTGACGTCCTTCAACGAGATCAACATCAGGATGCTCTCGTCTTGGTCCGGGTATTTCAACTTCACCGCGCCCGCGGCTCTGAGCACGGAAATCACCGCGCGCATGCCGTAATCGTAATGCGACTGACTCGAGAGCTGCTCGGAGCACAGTTTATACGTGGCGACGAGCTTGATCGCGAGCGCGCGCGCGTCCAAGTACCCGCACGAGTACAGCATGATCTCCGCGATCATCGCGTAGTCGGGGACCATCATCGCGACGGTGCGAAACAACGCCTTGAGGTTATCCGGCAGCTCGGAGCGGCCGGCGTACCCGGGGTTCATCGTGATGAAGACGTTACACGTCCGCCGAAGCGGCAGCATCGTGCCTTCGAACTCGAACACGAGCTGTCGCTGCGCTTTCGCGCGCGTGATGGTTAAGATCTGCTGCGCGATGACGGATAAAACCTCGAGGTCGATCCGGTTGAACTCGTCGAAGCACGCCCACGCGCCCGACGCGGCGAGGCCTTTGAAAAATTTCGCCATCGCCAGGTAGTCCAACCCGTCCGAGCAATTGAACACGACGCACTGCATCGCGATCGCTTTCGCGAGATCCTTCGTGGTCTCCGTCTTTCCCGTGCCCGCGGGGCCCTCGGGGGCACCGCCGACGTCGAGGTGCACCGCGCCCATGAGGGTTCGGTAGCACCGATCCGTCAGAGGCGTGATCACCAGCCGCGACGAGTTGCCTAAATATTCGTTCCCGTAGGGAATAGCCGCGTTGATCATTCGCACCATGACCGCCTTCTCGCCGTCGATCGTGTCCCAGGTGTACCGTAACTGCGACGCCCACTCGAAATCGTCCGGGGTGGGGACGTTCTTCGCCGCGAGGTCGGCCACGACGTCTCGAGCGTGGACTTCCAACACCACGAGCGCCGAGAGCGTCTTGCGCTGCAACTTGGTCAGGTTCCCTCTGACCTTCTCGACGATGTCCATGAGCTGATCGCTGCACATCTTCGCGTGCGCGGGCATCTCGCCCTTCGTGATCGCCTCCTCCGTCTGCGCGGTCCAGTACAGCGACCCGATGCACAACACGACCTGACCGGGCCACTTCACCATCCAGTCCGTGCGCTTCGACGTCGCGTACGCCTCGGAGGATTTCACGCACACGTCCGCGACGGTTTCGCGTTGCGCGGCTTCGCACTCGATGAGCCACTTCTCGACGTTCCCGCCCGCTTTTTTCGGGTTGAAGCTGTTTTTGAACTTGACGCGTTCGCCTTCTTCGGATAACATCGCGGTGACTTCGAGGTTTTTTTGAAACTCCAGGAGGTTGATCGCTTCGAAGACTTTCTTCAAAAAGGGCTGCACGCGCAGCGGGTCCTTCGTCTCCGAGAGAATCTCGAGGAGCTCGTCGTTGGAGAGGAAATAAAAACGCGGAAACGCGAGGCGTTTCGTTTCCAGGTACTCCGACAACCCCTTGTTCACCTCGTCGAGCAGCCCGTTGGATTTGTTCAGTGTCGCGAGGAGCTCCTCGTCGCTGCCGACGATGATAACCTCCGCGGTGACTTCGAGCTTGAGCATCGTCTTCCGCCACGTCGTGTCCACGGTTTTGAACTTTCGCCCCTCGGTCGGCATCTGCGACATGATGTCGTCCGACCCGAAGATGGGCTCCAGGTACAGCCATCCGTTCTGACACTTCAACCACGCGTCCATGACCTCTTGTATCGTGTTGATCTTCGCCTCCCACAGCTTCACGCGGTCTTCGAAAGGACCGATGTACGGCGACGAGCGCATCGACTGCGTCTTCACGATTTGGTCGTCGAGAAGCATTTGCGTCTCGTCCAAGCCCTTGAGGATCGTGCTGCCCGTCTCCCTCCACGGCGCGGTCTCGAACACGATCCCGGTCCAGTCGCCTTGCATCTTATCCAGCGTCCTCTCGAGCGAGTACTCCTTGCTCGCGTTCTCGGAGACGCCTTCGATGACCTCGAGGTGCGCGGGGAGATCCAACTGCAACGCGCGCGCGATGCTAAAGTCCTTATCCGCCTTCACCGCGAAGCCAACCTTCTCGCTGATCGTCGCCCAGTGACGGTCGCGGAGACCGGGGTTGCGCATCGCCGCGATGAGCGGCATGCGCTCGCGGAACTCCTCGATCTTCCCCTTGAGCGTCTCGCCCACGGTAAGCGGCGGGCCCTTCAAGTTTTTGATGATTTTCAAGAGCGCTCTGTACCAATTGTCGATCTTGTTCGACATCTTCTCCGGGTCGAGCGACGTGAACGGCCCCGTCATCCACTGCGGGACCGTGTTCGTGAAGTCGCCGCACAGCGCCCACATCGTCTTGTACGGCTCGAACGCTTTCGTGATCATGACGAGCTGTGGATAGTCCGTCTTCGGAAGCTCGAAGAGTTCTTCCCGCGACGCGTACAGCGCCGCCTCCGCGCCGAGTCGTTTCAAGACGTCGTCGATGTCCTGCGATTTGATCACGCTGTCCTCGACGTCATTGAAGTCGCCCGTGCTCACGAACTTGTCCACCTCGATCCCGATCTCGTCCGTGTCGTCGGAGAGCTTCCGCTGATCGTTCTTCAGCTGCTTCTTGAACGTCTTCTTCCACTCCTCCACCTTTTCGTCCGTCCCGGCGAGAAGCTTGAGCATCACCGCTGGCCACATCACCGCGGACCAGTACGTCTCGACGCTGTCGTTCGACAGCACGTGACCGTTCGTTTCGAACACGTCGTTCATCTCCCCGCAGACGATCGTCTCTTCTCTGATCTTCGCCATCTCCTTGTGCGCGTTGATGCAAAACTTCATGAGCGCGTCGAGGTCCTCCGCGGTATCGCAGTCGACTTCTAAACCTTTCGCGAATTTCGTAAACTTGTCCACGATTTCGCGGTTGATCGCGTCGAACTCGTCGTTCAGCTCGGTCAAGAGCGCCGTTCGGCGACCGAGCGCGGTGTCCATGAGCGACGTCTTGATCGGCTTGCAGTCCGCGCCGATCATGCGGAACGGCACGAACGTCTCCGTGTGTCGGTCCACGGTCACCGCGAGCGCGGCGAGGCGCTTCACCTCCGCGTCGATCTCGGGGAGCGTGAGCTTTTTCTTCTCCTTCGCCGCGGCGGCGGCGGCGTAGTCGTCGTCGCCCTCGTCGTCCTCTTCCTCCTCGACGACGGGCTGCGGCGGCGGCGGCGCGGCGGCGGCTTCGCCTTCGGCCGCGGGCACGGCGTCCGCCGCGGGCGCGGTGTCGCCCTCGGCGGGCTTCTCCGCGCCGGCTTCGGCTTCGGCTCCGGCGCCCTCCGCGGGCGGCGGCGCCTCCGCCGCCGCCTCCGCGCCCGCCTCCGCGCCCGCCTCGCCCTCCTCGACAGCTTCCGGCTCCGGCTCCGGCTCCGGCTCCGGCTTCTCCATGAGCTCCTCGAACTGCTCGTACGTCTTCGCGAGCTCCCTCGGTCCTTTGAAATTCTCCGCGACGACGTCTCGAATAATCTCTCGAGCCTCTTTGATCGTCGGCTCGTCGTCCGCGGGCGTCGCCACCGGCTCCGGCGGCGCCGCGTCGTCGTCCAGCTCCCCGCTGTCCTTCGCGAGCTCGTCTCTGACGTCGGCGATGCCTCTGACGGCGGCGAGCGCGTCGTCGAACAGCGCGAGGACGACGTCCTGGACCGTCTGCAGCGGCGGATCGAACGCGGGCGCGCCGTCGCGGACGACGAGGTCCACCCTCAGAAACGGGAGGTGGTAGTTGACGACGGCGGCGACGGCGGCGTCGCCGCCTTCGAACCGCGACCAAAAGTCGCGGAACCCGGTCACGCTGTTGAGCACCACCGTGCGAATCTGGTCCTTGATCGTCAGCGATATTTGGCGGACGAACCGCGGCATCGTTCGCTCGCGCGCCGCCGCGCTCGCCGCCCTCGCGTCGCGGTCCTTCTTCGGAATGGACTCGTGGAGCATGAGCGCCTCGTGCTCCAAATCTTGCAGCGCGCCCACCGTCTTCGCCACCATGCTCGACTTGAGCGCGTCCTCGCACGCCTCGAGGTGGTTCCGTTGGTACTCCTCGTACGTCTTCAGCGTCATCGGCGCGCGGAGTTTACTCAGCGCCGAGCCCGGGGCGTCGTCCGCGTCGATCAGCGTGAGCTCTCTCGCGTCGATGTCTCGGTAAAACTTTTGCGCCGTCGCGAGGTACGTCTCGTCCGCGACGGGTAAAGACGCGATGACGTCGACCTGCACGTCGTAGAACGGCCGCTCGCCGTCGTATTCCGCGCACGCGCGCGCCGGCGTCGGCGGCGCGAACTTGATCTGCTCGACGCCGTCTCGCTCGCGCATCCGCTTCGCCTTGTTCGCGACTCGAAGATCTAGGTCCACGACGGATCGCTTCACCGCGCGGCGGTAGTCCTCTCGCGCAGCCTCGATCTCCTCGTCCACGACGTGCGGGAGCGCGCACGCGAGGTCCCAGTCGCTGCCGCGCATCACGCGGCGTTTAAACTCCTCGTTTAATATCGCGCGGTCGTCGTTCGTAAACGGCTGCTTCTCGACGAAGGCGTGATACCGACTCCGCGCTTCGTGCCGCTCGCGCATCGTCATCGCCGCCGCCAGCCTCGTGCGGAACCGCGGGCGCGACTCCGCGTCGAATAGTACGTTCAATCGCTTCACCTTCTTGCGCGACCCCGGAGTTTTCTTCCACTCGATGAGAAACGTCTCGTCCGCCTCGTCGTACGCGACGGCGTAGCACGGCTCCCAACTGAACTGCCCGTGCTGCGAGTAATACCGCGACTTCGCCGCGCTCCCGGGCGCGTCGCGCTCTTTATCCGCCTTCTCCAGCCAGTCCGTCATCGCCTTCGACGTCTCGAACTCGGGGTCGTCGAACCACTCGAGCGGCGCCGCGGTGTCCACGTTCAGCGGCAGCTCCGCCGTCGTCGGCCGCACGCGGTGGCCCTCCTCCGCGCCGTCGTCGCTTGGCACCCATCGAAACGCGCCGCCGAGGATCGGATCTTCCGACGCGTCGCCGCCGGCGACGGCGCGCGAGGGCATCGTCGCCGTGTGCGGCGCCTCGGTCCAGTCGCCGGGGAGTCGCGGCGGGAAGCGGCCGACGCGCCCCATCGACGCGTCGAACCCGGCGTCCGCGGTCGGCCGCTCGTCGTCGTCGCGGTCGCCGCCGGCTATGCGTTCGCCGCCGCCGGTCGCGCGTTCGCCGCCGCCAGCTGTGCGTCGCGTCGTCGGGACGTGCAGGCGCTCGATCGACCCGTTCACGAGCCCCGGGTAGTTCTCCTCGCTCGAGTCGGACGGCGAGACCGACGAGCGGCGCGCCTCGACCGCGGCGGCGAGCCGCGCGCGTCGCGTCGAGGCCTCCGTCGGGGTCGTCGGCCGCACCGTGCCCGTTCGGAACTCCGCGGGGAGCTTCACCTTGTACACCGCCATGTCGTTCGCGACCACGCCCTCGACGCCGCTGCGGTGGGAGGACGGCGCGGCGCGGCGGGTGAGAGGAGGACGGAGGAGGGACGATACGATCGCGCGCGAGGGGCGCGCGGAGGACGAGGAAGGACGAGCGATGGACGAGCGATGGACGATCGCGGACTGCGAGGCGAGGGAGGGAGGAATGCGCGACGCGCGGAGGATCGATCGGATCGCGCGGGATGGGGCGCGCACCGTCGGCGCTTCGCCGCATCGCGCTTCTGCTGGAGGCTCTGGCCGATCATCTCGGCTCAGCGCGCGCGACCTCAGCGAACCGGGAGGTCTCGACCGCGCGCGCTCGACGCGGACGCGCGCGCCCCGCGGTCGCGCGTCGTCGAAAACGCGAAGAAGACGTCCGCCTGGCGCGACTGGGGTCGCCGCGGTCAAGTGGAAGCGCCGAGCCGACCGCGCGCGAGCGTCTTGGCGTTCGGCGTCCACCCCGCGCGCGCGACGTCGCTCGTCCCGCCCGGTCTCGATCCTAATCTCCGCGCGACCGTCGAGGCTCGCGGGGGGCCTCAACGCGCTGGAGTGTGCCCTGGCGCGGCGACCGTCTTGCCGTTGATGCTCATTTTGGGCGTCGTCGCTGCAGTGATGAGCTTGGCCAGAGACCACGCGTTCTGACTGGTTCGCATACGAAAGGGCGGAGTACACGGATACATTTGTATGCACAAACGGTGAGGTCGACGTTACGCGTTTCGTTTCGAGGAAAACACGCACGCGGCGAAAAGTGTCGACGACGATTGAACGCGCGGCGCCCGCGCACTCTCGCGCGCGCTCGACTCGCTCAAGGTGCGACCCCTCCCGTCGTCCCCTCCCTCCGCCCGCGCGCGTCCGCCTCTCTCCCCTCCCTCCTCGCGTCGCTCGCGCGCCGACGTATCTGGGGAGCGCTAGGCCGGGTCCCTAGGGAACCGCGCGAATGCGCGCTCCCTTCATAGCTCGGCGCAGATTCAACGTAGGGTACGCCGCGACGAGCGCGCGGGGCTTTCCCCTCGCGCGCTCTACTTCATCGCGACCCATATCACTCGCGCGCGCGCGGAGAACGCCGGCGTCGTCGTCGTCGCCGCCGCCGCCGCCGCCTCGTCGTCCCGCCGCTGACGTCGCTCGCGACCCCCCGCGTCTTCGCCTCGATCCTCGGCGCAGCGGCGGTCACAAAAGTCGGCGGCGGCGGCGAACGAGCAGAGAAGAGACTAAGCGACGCACGATGTCGTCGTTCGCGTGCCGCGCCATCGCCGCGCGCCTCGTCACCGCGGCGACGAGGCGCCGCGGCGCCGGCGTCTCCCTCGGGCGCCGAACGTCCCCCCCCGTCGCCATCTCCACCTCGCGCGGGCTCGCCACGACGTCCCGCACCGCCGCCGCCGCGGACGGCGACGCGGCGACGAAAAGCGAAGGCGCGCGTTCCGAAGACGCTCAGCAGACGCTCGCGGAGGTCACGAAAAAGCTCATGGACTGCCGCAAGCGCAAAGCCGCGGCGAACGCGGTCGATCTCCTCGTCGGCCTCGGCCACGCGGGCATCCAGCCGGACCTCCTCGCGTCCACGGCGTGCCTGGGCGCGTGCGTCGCCGCGGGGAAGATGGACCTCGCGTTGAAGGTGTTCGAGGAGGTTTTCGACAAGGGCGTCGTGAAGCCCGACGAGGTCGTCTTCACCGAGCTCATCCGCGGGCACCTCCGCGCGGACCCCCCGGCGTGGGCGCGGATCACCGGGCTGCTGAACCGCATGCCCGAGCACGGCGTGAACCCGACGGCGCTGACGTATAACCTGCTGCTCGCGAGGTGCGCGGACGATAACGAGCTCGAGCGGGCGGAGGCGCTCGTGGATCGAATGGCGGACGACGGGATCGAGCCGGACGGGTGAGACTGCTTCCCATACGACCCCGTTCGCGTGGTGCACGCCGTTCCTTAAGGACTTTTGCCGTCGTCGCTCTTCACCCGCGCTTCCCTTTCAACGTTTGACCGGTAAGACGTTCGACTGACCGATCGCTTCACCCACCCAGCCGGACGCTCGACGCGGTGAAGAAGCGGCGGAGCATTCGATCGTACGCGAAGAAGGTGTTGACGCTTTAGGGTGGGGGGTCGTTGAAGCTGCTTTAGGACATCACGTATCGATCGCGCGACTTGTTAGTAATATCCCTTCGCGCTTGTATTAATCTGGTATTAATCGTTGGAGGATGAATCACCGCGCCGCCGCGACCGCCGTCGCCGCGTCGCTCGTCATCACGCGATCATGGCCTCCGGCGCGTCCGCCGCCGTCGCCGCGGCGTCGCGGACCCACACCTTCGCCTTCCTCCCCCCCGGCGTCTTCGGCGCGGCGAACGGCCTCGCGTCCGCGCGCATCAGCGCCGCGGAGTTGGACGCGGCGTCGTCGACGATGCCGACGCCCCTCGTGAGCGTCGGCGTCTTTCCGCCGAACGCCTCGAACGCCCCCTTTCCATTTCCACCCTCGGTCGCCAACTTCATCGCGCGCTCCACGGACGTCGCGGACGCGAACTCGATGATCACCGCCCCGCCGTCGGTCGTCACGACGTCGCTCGCGCCGCCGCCGATCGCGGCGCCCTCCACGCGCGAGCGCCTGACCGCGCCGCACCTGGAGAAGACTTTCTCCGCCGCCTTCACCGTCGTCCCGCGCGGCAGCCCGCTCACGCGAACGCCGCACTGCGCCGGCGTCGCGTTGACGTGGTCGATGACCGCCTTGTATACGGTCTGTTTTCGCGTCATCTGCTTCATCTGGTTCGACACGATCTTCATGCGTTTCTTGATCTCCGCGAGCTCCCGCTCCGCGTCCGTTCGATCGTCGTGGTGATGGCGCTGGCGCTTCTTGGCGTTCGTCGTCGCGTTCGACGACGTCCCCGCCGCCGCCGCCGCCGCCGCGTCGTCGCCGTCGTCGCCGCGTCGTTTATACTCGGGCTCGTAGTCGAACCGCGCGTCCGCGTGCGGCGGCGCGGGCGCGTTCTTCGCCGCCGCCGCCGCCTCGGTCGTCGCGGAGCGGAGAATATCGACCGCCGCGCGCGTGCGCGTCGGCTCGCGTCGCGTCCGACGACGATCGTCCTCTTCCTCGTCGGCGTCGGCGTCGGCGTCCATCTTCTCGCCGCCGCGGAAACCGCCGCGTCTGGCCTCTCGCCCGCCCTCCTTGAACGCCCTCGCGAACATCGCGGCGCCGCCCGCCGCGGCGGCTTTCGACCGCGCCCTGCGCTCGATCTCCTCCTCGTCGTCCGTGCCGTAGTCCGGCACGAGCGCGTCGTCGTCGCCGCCCTCCGCGAGGGGGAGCGCCTCCGCTCGAAACCCTCCTCCGTCTCCGTCTTCCGTCTCGTCTCCGCGATAATGCCCGCCGTGCTCGCGCGGATCGCCGGCCCCCCTCGCGTCGCTCCACCGCGGGCCCCTCTGGTCGCGGTCGTCGTGCCCGAGTCCGCCGCGGCTTTTGCGGCGGACGACGACGACGCGAGGCGCGCGTCGAGACGCCGCCGGCGGTTTAAACGAATCTCGGTCGTCGCCGCGTCTGCCGTCGCGTCGGTCGCGCGAGGACCATCGCCTCGCGCCGCCGCCGCCGCCGCCGCCGCGGCGGCGGCGGTCGCGCTCGCCGCGCGACTGCGACCGACGTCGGCGCGACCGCGACCGCGACCGCGACCGCGACCGCGACTCGGACGCGCTGCTGCTGCGCGAGCGGCTGGACGAGCGCGAGGATGCGCGCGGGCGTCGGCCGCGTCGGATCGCGTCGTCGAAAACGTCGTCTTCGTTCTTCTTCTTCTTCTCCGAGTCCGTCTCCATCGCGGCGCCGTCGCCGCCTCTATCGCCTTCGCCGGCGCCCTCGGCGCCGCCGCCGTTCAACTCCGCGTACGCGCTCCTCTCCTTCCACAGGTGCGTCCAGAGCCATCGCGCGAACCCCGGGGCGTCGTCGCCGAGGAAATCGTGCAGATCCTCCGCCGCGCGCTCGAAGTGTTTCCCGTGCTGCACGAGGACGACGACGTACTCCGCGAGCGACGCGTCCGACTGCGCGCCCAAGACTTTCTCGAGCTTCGCGTTGACGACGCCGTGGAGCTTCGCGGCCGCGGCCGCGGTCGTGAACTTCACCGGCGGCGCGCCCGTGTACGACGCCATGGCGTTGTGACGACGACGCGCGAGCAGGGCGAGGCGAATCTCGGAAGAAGACGAAGGACTTCTGTTAGAGTTTGACTTCTGAAATGAAAGGACTCATCAGATCTCGTCGACGGCTTCTTCCAAAGGGGCGCGCGCGCGACGGTCTTCTCTCCGCGGTCGACCCCACCCACCCCTCCTCCTCCTGCTCCTCCTCCGCGCTGTTCCGATGTTCGGCCGCTTCGGGGGCGGCGGCGCGTTCGTCGCGCAGTACCGCGTCTACCCCGTGTCATTCATCGACCGACCGCAGCTCGAGAACGGCGACAAGGTCATCCTCCCTCCGTCCGCGCTCGATCGACTCACGCGCGCGGGGATCGACGAGTTCCCGATGCTCTTCGAGATCACGAACGTGAAGCAGAAGAAGAAGACGCACTGCGGCGTCTTAGAGTTCGTCGCGGACGAGGGCGTCGTCTACCTGCCGTACTGGATGATGCAGAACCTGCTCCTCGCCGAGGGCGACGTCGTCAAGTTTCAGAGCGCGAAGCTCCCGAAGGGATCGTACGTGAAGCTGCGGCCGCACACCAAGGACTTCATGGACATCTCCAACCCGAAGGCGGTGCTCGAGACGACGCTGCGCTCGTACACGTGCCTCACGAGCGGCGACTCCATACTCATCTCGTACAACAACAAGCGGTACTTCATCGACATCGTGGACGCCAAGCCGGCGCCGGCGATATCCATCGTGGACACGGATTGCGAGGTGGACTTCGCGCCGCCGCTGGATTACGTCGAGCCGGCGTTCGAGAAGCCCGCGGAGGCGCGGGCGGCGGCGGCGGCGGCGGCGGCGGCGGCGGCGGGAGGAGGAGGCGCTGAGGGTGCCGATGGGGGTGCCGAGAAGGGCGGCGAGATCGCGCCCGCGGAGGCGGCGGACGACGCGCCGAAATTTCTCGCGTTCGCCGGCGGCGGCCGCCGACTCGACGGCAAGTCCGCGCGCGACGACTTGAAACCCGTGGAGGTGGAGCTCCCGACGACGTCGCTGAAACTATCGAAAGATTTCGAGCAGTTCATCCGCGGGCCGAAGCCGGTGAATGAGGGGAAGGAAGGCGGCGCGAAGGCGAAGAGCGAGGGAGGCGCGAGCGGGTTGCCGCGAAGGAAAGCGGGGAAGCTCGTCTTCGGGGGCGCGCGCGGCGGCGGCGGCGGCGGCGGCGGCGGCGGCGGCGAGGCGAAGGCGGAGGAGGCGAAGAAGGAGGACGAGAAGAGCGGCGGGTTTAAGGCGTTCCAGGGTTCGGGGAACAAGCTGAAGTGAGCGACGACGACGTCGACGCGCGAGCGAGGATAGAACGCTGAACGAGAGTTGAAACACGCAGAGCGAACGAACTCGAACGAACACCGCACCGCCGAGGCGACCGCGCAGTTCCACTCGCTTCGTTCGTCGCTCGCCCTAAATTTTGCAATCGTCGGCGTAGTCGCCACATCGCGACGCCCGCTGCCTCACACGCGGCGCGGTTGACACGACGCGGAGGCGTGATCGCGCGACGACCGACGCATGCGCTCGAAGTCGATTAGGTGATCATCGCGTCTCGCTTCCCTCGCGCCCGAACCCTCGCGCGAACGCGCCGCCGTTCGGTCGGTTCAATTCGTTCGTCCGTCTGGTCGCCCCATCAGCAACTACTGCAACGGCGCGAAGCGTGCCAGGCGCGTCCGGCGCTCACCCGCACACCACGAACGATCACAGGCACCGCGCGGCGGAGTGAGCGGAAACGCGCGCGGACACTAGGGCGGCGGCACATCACATCAGATTAAGCATCGCGCGGCGACGTCACCGGTTGGTCCCCTCCCCGCGTTTCGACACCGCCCGCCCGTCGGATCTCGCGTCGCTCGCGCGATCTGCTGCGGTGATAGGTGATCGGACGGCGACGCGCGAACCCTCGCGTCCGTCGACTCAACCCCGCCGCGTTCGCTTTCCTCTCATCGTCGCCAGCCGCCGCGCGGGCGTGGACACCGCCGCGCGTCGTCATGGGGAGGGCCGTCGCGAAGAGCCCGAAGAAGTCGCCCGCGAAGAAGACCGCAGCCGCGGCGTCGTCGAAGGGCGACGACGACGATAAAGACGAAAAGGAGCGATCGCTGCGCGAGAAGGTTCGCGAGCGATTGAAAGCGAAGCAAGCCGGCGACGCGTCCAAGCGCGGGCGCGGCGACGATAAAGATAAAGATAAAGACGACGACGCAGACCGCGGCTCGAAGCGAAGGAAGAAGGACGACGACGACGACGAGAGAGCCGCCGCGAAGGCGGCGGCGGAGGCGAAGGAGAAGAAGAAGGACGCGGCGGAGATGGAGTCGCGAAAGAAACGCCTCGCGGAGTTCAAAGCGAAGCGGCAGAAGGAGAAAGAAGACGCGGAGAAGGCTGCGTCCACGGCGGCGTCGGACTCCCCCGCCCCAGACGCCGACGCCGAGGAGAGGCCGCGCGCGCGGCGGACGACGATGGACCCGGACGACGAGCTCGGCGGGATCGCGTCCGACGACGACGCCGGCGGCGCCGCGCCGAAGGACGACGACGACGACGACGACGACGTCGACCCGCTCGAGGCGTTCATGGCCGCGAACGATAGCGTGATGGACACGGAGAGGGAGGCTGCGGAGAAGCGGCGCGCGGAGAAGGACGCCGCGGCGGCGAAGCGAAGAGAGGAAAAGGAAAAGATCGTCGAGGCGGCGACGACGGCGGCGGATTTCATCGCCGTCGCTGCCGCGGCCGCGAAGGCTGCGGCGAAGGCGGTCAAGGGCGCCGACGGCGACGCCACCGAAAAAGCCACCGACGCCGCCGCGGACGACGACGACGACGATGACGACGCGAAGTTCCCGTCCGTGGTGAGGAAGGAGGAGGACGAGGATGTCGATCCGCTGGACGCCTTCATGGCGGCGAATGAAAAGAAGGCGACGGCGCTCGCCGCCGCCGCGCTCGCGGAGCCGCCGAGACCGACGCCGATTCCCAGGCCGACGCCGATCGTGGGCGGGCTCCTCGTGAAGAACTCGTCGGGGTTCTTGAAGGGGCTCACGATCAAACGTCCGGTCGGGTCTTCCGCTGCGGTGTCGAAGCTGGCGAAGAAGGCGCCCGGGGCGAAGAGCGGCCGCGGGGGGGGGAAAAGCGCCGGCGTCGTCGCGCGACGGTTCTTCGACGCGGACAGCGACGCTTCGTCTTCCTCCTCTGGCGATTCTGATTCCGACGCGGACGTGAAAGCGTCCTCCGACGACGACGACGAAGCTTGGGCGCGGAAGCAGAAGAGCAAGCTGTCCAAAGCGGACAAGCTCGGCCTCGCGGATCACGCGTCGATTGACTACGCGCCGTTTCGGAAAAACTTTTACATCGAGTCGTACGAGATCGCGAAACTCACGAAAGAACAGACGAAGGAGCTCCGAGCGGAGTTAGAGGGGATCAAGTGCCGCGGGAAGGACGTCCCGAAGCCGATAAAGACGTGGGCGCAGGCGGGTTTGAGCAACCGCGTCATGGAGCTCATCCGACGAAGCGGTTTCGAAAAGCCGATGCCGATTCAGTGCCAGTGTCTTCCCGTCATCATGTCCGGGCGGGACTGCATCGCGGTCGCGAAGACGGGGAGCGGGAAGACGCTGGGGTACATCCTGCCGATGTTGCGTCACATCAAAGACCAGAGGGAGATCGCGCAAGGGGACGGCCCGGTCGGGATGATCATGGGCCCGACGCGCGAGCTGGTGACGCAAATCGGGAAAGATTGCAGAAAGTTTGGCCGGTGCGCCGGCATGGTCGCCGTCAGCGTCTACGGCGGCAGCGGCGTCGCCGCGCAGATCGGCGAGCTCAAGCGCGGGTGCGAGATCGTCGCGTGCACGCCAGGGCGAATGATCGACATCCTCACCACCGGCGCGGGGCGGATAACCAATCTGCGACGTGTCACGTATTTCGTCCTCGATGAAGCCGATCGCATGTTCGACATGGGATTCGAGCCGCAGATCACGCGCATCATGAACAACCTGCGCCCGGACCGGCAGACGGTGATGTTCAGCGCGACGTTCCCGCACGCGATGGAGGCGCTCGCGAGGGCGGCGCTGACCAACCCGATCGAGATTCAAGTCGGAGGGAGAAGCGTCGTGAACTCGGACATCGAGCAGCTCGTCGAGATGCGTCCGGAGGAGGATCGGTTCTTACGCGCGCTGGAGCTCCTCGGGGAGTGGTACGAGCGCGGGAAGATCATCATATTCGTCGCGTCGCAGGACAAGTGCGACAGGATATTCCGCGACTTGCTGAGGAGCGGGTATCCGTGCCTGTCGCTTCACGGGGGGAAAGAGCAGACGGACCGAGAGTGCACGATCGCCGATTTCAAGTCCGACGTGTGCAACATCCTCGTCGCGACGTCCGTCGCCGCGCGCGGTCTGGACGTCAAGGATCTGCGCTTGGTGATCAACTACGACACGCCGAACCACCTCGAGGATTACGTCCACAGGGTCGGACGCACGGGAAGAGCGGGGAACAAGGGCACGGCGGTGACGTTCATCTCAGAGGAAGAGGAAAAATTCGCGCCGGATCTCGTCAAGGCGATGACGGACGCGAAGCAGCCGGTTCCCGCGGACTTGCGGACGATGGCGGACGCGTACTCGAAGAAGAAGAAGGAGGGCCTCGTCGGCGGCCGGAGCAGCGGGTTCGGCGGGAGCGGCTTCAAGTTTTCGCGCGAGGAGCAAGACGCGGAGAAGGCGGCGAAGAAGGCGGCGGCGAGAGCCGCGGGATTGGAAGTGGAAGACTTTGGAGAGAAGGACGACGACAGCGACGACGAGAGAGGGCTGTGGGACGACGACGGCGAGCCGATCTTTGCTACGCGGGGCGGTGCGGCCGCGGCGGCGTTGGAGCAGAGCGTCGCGGCGGCGGCGGCGCGGCAACCGCCGCAGGTTTCCGTCGGCGCCGCGGGCGCGGGCGCGCCCGCGATCGCCTCCTCCGCGACGCCGGTCATCTCCGACGACAAGACGTCGATCCTCGCCGCGGCCGCGAAGGCGGCCGCGGGGAAGATCTCCTCCAGCCTCGGCGTCGCGCCGTCGGACGCGCACGCGCCGCCGCTCGCGGCGCCGTCGGCGGCGTCGTCGCAAGCGTTGACGCTCGCGCAGGCGGCGTCTGGCGCGCTCGTCGCCGGCGCGACGACCGGCGCGGCGCGAGCCGCGGCGTTCGCGGCGGCGCTCAACGCGCAGCACGCCGCGGGCGCCGGCGCCGCGAAGAGCGGGATCGTCGCCGGGGAGAAGCACTTCGAGTCCGAGCTCGAGATCAACGACTTCCCGCAGCAGGCGCGGTGGAAGGTGACGCACAAAGATTCGCTGTCGCAAATCTGCGAGTTCACGGGCGCGGCGATCACGACGAGAGGGCAGTACTACGCCCCGGGGAAGCCGGTCCCGCCGGGGGAGAGGAAGCTGTACTTGCTCATCGAGGGCCCCACTGAGCGGTGCGTGCAGAACGGGAAGCAAAAGCTGAAGGAGACGATCGAGGCGGAGGTCAATCGGCAGGCGCTCCCGGGAGGGTTCACCGTCGGGAAGTACAAGGTGTGAGACTGGTCCCCATACGACCCCGTTCGCGTGGTGAACGCCGTTCCTTAAGGACTTGTGACGCCCCGACGCGACGAGAAGATGATCGACCGACCGACCGACCGACCGACCGACCGACCGGCGTCGTCTCGCGGCGACGGACGAAACGGGGAGGACTACTAAACTTAGCGATCTAATAGAGGTTTCTCGTCTACCCGACGCGATGAAGCCATCGCGCGTGTGCGTACGGTGCGCGCGCGCGTTTCACTTATCCTTCTTCGTCTCCGAGGCGACGTCGGCGTCGCCCGAATTCTCTTCTTCGCCGCCCGCGCCCGCCGCCAGACCCGTCGCCGCCGCGCCGTCCTCGCCCGTGAACCCGAACTCGTTCACGCGCGTCTTGTCCACCTTGTATATCCACCGCTGGTACAGCATCGCGAGGAAGATCACGTCGTCTCTGAAAACGCTGAGGCGATGCATCAACGGCATCTTGATGACGAACGCGAACAAGTCGTCGATGATCGTGTTCAAAAACTTGTACGTCATCTGTCGCCACGGAAGATGCGCCACGGACTTCAGCTTGTAGTTTATATACAGCTGCGGCGTCATCGTTATGAATCCGAAGAGGTACACCGCGCCGACGAGGACGTTTAACACGAACGAGTACCAGCCCTTGTGCTCGTTGTACAACACCGCGTACACCGCGTAACACCCGACGAGCGGATACAACGCGTAGGATAAGTACCGCATCGCGACCTCGTCGTGCTTCGCGGTGTCGGACGCGCGATACCCGTGCTTATCCTTCACGGTCACGTACGGGAACGCGTTGGCGTCGAACGACACGTCCATCGCCTTCGTGATCTTCCAAAACTCGATCAATAATCCGACGCCGCTGCTGAGCAAGATCATCCACGACGTGTCGTTGTCCAAGAGGTACAGAAACACGACGCACTGACAGCACGCGTTGAAGACGATCGTCCGCGCGCTGAGACCCTCCATGCTCTTGTTCGCGCGCCAAAACGTGACGTCGTTCTTAAACGCGAGCGCGTCGAAGATCATGTGCAGAAACGACACGCATCCGGTGATGGCGAGCAAAATTGGGTTGCCCTCCAGCAGCACCCTCTTCAGCTCGTCGCTGTCCTTCTCCCCGGCCGCGCCCATCGCGCGCTGCACCTCGAAGTTCTTCTCCATCTGCATCATCAACTGCCACTTCCACGGGCTCAGCGGCGCGATGGACAGCGTCAAGTTGACCGCCGGGACGGTCTCGTTGATCGGCACGAGGTAGTCCCGCAGCAGCCAAAACTCGTTCATGAAGACGATGGGGTAGTAATCTCCCGGGTGGTCCGCGGAGGACGCGTTCCCGGACTCGAACCGCATGTGCTCTCGCATCTGCTGCGGGAGGCCCATTCCCGTGAGAGGGAACGCGGCGAACTCGTCCACGATGGAGACCGTGACGTTCGGCTTGAAGTGCGGCGTCCAGCCGCCGCCGTCTGAATCGAAATCGGAATCGTCCGAATCGTCGTCGTCGCCGCCGCCGCCGCCGCGCGCGTCTGAACCGTCGCCGTCGGAATCCGAACCGGCGCCGCCCCGCGACGACGACGACGACGACGACGACGACGACGCCATCGTCCCCGTCAGCAAGTTCTTACGCTCGCTCTGCCGCGATCTCTTCGGGTAATACCGGACGAGCGGCATGCTTCCGCCGAAGACGTCTCGCGCGTCGTACCTCGCGTCGGATGGATCGATCGGCGATCCCGGCCGCGCGAAGAAGACGTGCAGCCACGGCGTCGCGTTCCTCGCGAGCGCGTCCTCCGTGATCACGTGCGCGATCCTGTATTCCCGCGCGCCGTCGTCCGCGGCGTCGGTCGGGAGGGTCGGCGCATCGCCGCACAGCGGCAGTCGTTCCTCGCGCGCGACGAGACGACGACGGGCGTCGTCGTCGTCGCGGTCGTGCGCGAACGTCGCGTCTTCGGTGACGTACGCCCACATCTCGAGCGGCTCGCCCTTGGCGTACATCGGGCGCGTCCTCGGAATCGCGGCGGCGGCGGCGTCGGGCGATCCCGCGCGCGTCGTCGTCCCCCCGCGATGCTTCGGTCCGAAGAAGGAGGAGAGCGCGTAGAAGAGGAGGAACGATCGAACGACGGTGACGACGGCGTTGCTCAGCGCGTTGCCGCCGCCGCCGCCCGCCGCGGGCGCGGGCGTGGGCGCGTCCGCCATGACGCGCGCGTTCGCGCGGTGCGCCTCGCCTCGCGTCGCGTCGTCTCGCGCCGTCTCGCCCCTCGCGCCCCTCGCGCTGTGACGCCGCTTCGCGCGAGCGTCGTCGAAAGTCATGGATCTGTCGTCTCGAACGACGAACTCGCGAACGCGCGATGCGGTCGTCGCCATTCCCGGCCGCGCAGCCCGGCGCTCCTCCATCATGGCGTCGCGCATGGGCGCGCTGCTCCACCGCGAGCCGGCGGCGCCGTCCACCCCGCCCGACGCGCCCGACGCGCCCGACGCCGACGCCGCGACGAAGACCGAGCCCGTCGTCGTCGACGACGCGGCGGCGGCGGCGGCGGCGGACGACGAAAAAAATGCCGTCGTCGTCGTCGCGGCGCGTCCGCCGCCGGTCGCCGCGGAGGGCGTCGGCAAGCCCATCGAATACGGCGATCTCGTGATCGTGTACGAGGGCTTCAATAAGGCCAAGGCGGTGACGATCGCCCCGAGGGCGCAGTACCAGAACAAGTACGGGAACTTCTTCCACGTCGATTGGGTCGGGAAGCCGCTCGGGAGCAAGGTGTTCGGCCGCGGCGAAAACGGCGGCCACGTCTGGCTCCTCGCGCCGACGCCGGAGCTCTGGACGAAGGTCCTGCCGCACCGGACGCAGATTCTGTACCTCCCGGACATATCGCTCATCACCCTCGAGCTCGAGCTGCGGCCGGGGAGCGTCGTCATAGAGAGCGGCACGGGCTCGGGATCGCTGACGCACTCGCTCATTCGCGCCGTCGCCGGCGGCGGCGCGTCGACGTCGTCGTCCGCGGTGGAAGATGGAACGTCAACCGTCGCCGCCGCCGGCGGCGGCGACGGGCACGTGTGGTCGTTCGAGTTCAACGCCGTGCGCGCGGCGAGCGCGAGCGCGGAGATCGTCGCGCACGGCTTGTCGAAACACTGCACGGTGACGTGCAGGGACGTCGAGCGCGACGGATTTCCGGCGGCGTTGGAAGGCTGCGCGGACGCGGTGTTTCTCGACCTCCCCGGCCCGTGGAAGTGCATCGAGTCCGTCGCGCGGTGCCTGCGACGCGACGGCGTCGTGTGCGCGTTCTCGCCGTGCATCGAGCAAGTGCAGCGGACGTGCGAGGCGCTCGAGCGTCACGGGTTCGGAGACGCGAGAACGGTGGAGCTGTTGGGAAGGGAGCACGACGTCGAGGTCAGGGAACTGCAGACGGATCTGAGCAAATCGCAGCCGAAGCTGAAGAGCGGCTGGAAGCGAGAGTCCGCGAAGAAGGCGGCGCGGAAGCGGACGCGCGTGGACGGCGACGGCGACGGCGACGGCGGCGCGGCGTCGGACGCGACGGCGCCGAAGAGCGTCGTCGTGTCGTACCCGCGTCAGGCGTCGCAGTCGCACACGGGGTACTTGACGTTCGCGCGGCTCACGCCGTACGTCGATCCGGAGGTGGCGAGGAAGGCGCGAGAGGACGGGTGCGGCGGCGGCGGCGGTAGAAGGGGGGGGCGTCACGAGTACGTCGCCGACGCGAACGAACTCTCGGAGTGAGCGACGACTGATGACTCTCGTCGGAGTCGACTGGAATAGTCCACCGTTAGAATTCGACGACGCGCGCGCTTCGTCT
>Ga0181560_10000459_pt1 | contig 36826 bp, 24 predicted proteins | sample 011ome_20_FD_133751 | JGI IMG/M metagenome (GOLD analysis project Ga0181560, IMG submission 133751) | Coastal salt marsh microbial communities from the Groves Creek Marsh, Skidaway Island, Georgia - 011509CT metaG (megahit assembly) | ecosystem: Environmental > Aquatic > Marine > Intertidal... | reverse complement strand
CTCAACTTTTTTGTCATAAACTTCACCGTCTGTTCACTATATTTATCTTCAATAAGTGGGAGTACTAAACGAATAAGATGGCTTTTTGAGCTCGATAATCGGAACGAGCGAAGGATCGCATCTTTAGTTCCTTCGGCGACACCAGAAGAATCCCATTGATCCAATTCTACTGCCTTAACATGTTTCACAAGATCTGCCAATGCTTCTATGACGATTTCAGAGCATTTGTTGTTTCTGTCTATCCCATTCTGGAGTAGAATCTGCATCGAAATTCTGATTGCTTCTATTCTTGCAGAGGAACTCGAATCTAATCGCAAACATGTTGCCAATGCATCTCCTATGAAGTACGCCGCATTTTCTTGTTCCTTCTTCTCATCGTTAACATCGATACAAAGTAACACTCGATTCTGCTTAAGTGATGAATCAAGAATCAGCGCACGTTCAATAATAGATAAAGTTCTGCGTTGACACCTCGCAACGATATCATTTGATCTTGAAGAGTCAGATTTAACAAGTGGATCAAGCGTGAGTATGCATTTCGTAAACGCAAGCAAGACTGAACGCGCGTAAACTCCTGTGTTAGTGAGCACTGATATCAATAGATGCGTCGCAATCCTTCCTCCCGGCGAGGAAATATCGTTCGCTGCTCGATCTAGTATTGATGCGGCATACTTCTCAAAATCAAATGTGACGTAATTTGAAATCAATTTGTGGAAGGATAGGTAAAATATTTCACCCTGTTCTTGCTCGAGGCGAGCAATCTTCTGCTTTTCCCTGCGTTGAGTGGAAGCTGTGCCAGTATTTTGTCGCGAACTTTTGAGAAATGAACCGTCCTCCCATTCATCGTCTCTTCTTAAAATAATTTCCATGATTCGACTGGCGTCAATCCCAAGTTGGAACGCTAAACGCAAAATTTCAGTTCCAACAGCTTTTTGTCTCGGATTGGCTGCTTTACGTAGATTATACACGACCATTACTAACCTTTCTCCTATAATTCCGCTCTGCATCTCTTCTTGCGGTAAAATACCTCGTAGCATATTAATGTCGAACAATTTTTTGTAGCCTGTCACCAATCTCCCAGCTTTGGAACATCCTGAAGTGCTCGAGAGATGCACGCAACCGAGATCACCCGTTGAATCTTTACTCACCCCTAACTTAAGCTCTTCTAGAACTTTGGTATTCATCTCCTCTAAATATGGAGGCAATATGTCCCCGTATTCTTCGACGAGTAAATTCAATTCCTTCAAAATTCCAGCCGCAGTTGCTGAAATTCGTACCTCTTCTTGCGCTTCAGCTTCAAATGACTCGAGCGACAAGAATGATCCTGCGAGCACCTTGACAAAACCATTGTTATCTACGACTTCCTTCAGAGCTAGATTCTCCGCATTTTTATCATTATTCTTCGAAGCTTTCAGTCCTTTAATCGAGGTATGCACAAATAATAAAACTTGTAAGAGAAAATCCACCTTTGCTCGGCGCCACTTCCGAAGCACGCTCGGACCCACATTTATAGCGGCGTCTTCTTCGAATAGTTGCATGTAATCCGATGCATTCTGGAATATTCTTATATACTCGGGCCGGGAAAAAATCTCAGAGGGAAGTATATTGACTTCCAAACTCCATCTGGCGAAGTGAAACGCACTTCTTTCTATATTAAGCCAGCTGATAGCAGCATCGCAGTTTGCTGGATCCGTGGGCGCGATTATGGTGTTTGAAATCTTTATATTTCTCACTTTATCGAACAAATCCGATGTGTAAGGAAGGCCTTTATCTTGCACATGCCTGAGAACGTTGAATGTGCACGTCGGATATAAAACGCAAAACGCATATTGCGACTCTAGTCGTAGTCGTCTCTCTGGTCTTGCTACTCCATCATCAAATATCCATACAACAATATCACGGAGTGTTTGAAAAGACCCCGACCGTGCTGGTTTGGACGGCTGCATAAGTAAATGAGCATGTCGCTTACAAACACGTACTATCATTCGTGACAAACGCGCCGTAGCATCCTCTGCGGCATCTTTTGACTGCGTAAAAGAAGCCAGACGGAACGAGCGAAGTGTCACCTCCAGCATCTCCAAGATGTGATTTTTCAAAATCTCTGTAGCCGACCGATCTTGCGTTTCAAATAGTTCTAGACAACGTAAAGCAGCACTAGAAGCTCCAAGACGTCGGTTTGAATCTGGATGTGACATCAATGAGTACAATCGGCGCAAAATACTCTTCACGTTCACGGCGCTTTGAACCTCCGTCATCTGTTTCATGCTCCACTTAAGCGCCTCGGCAGCTAGTGCTGCGCATAAATCGCGCTTAACGCCGAAGCGAGCATCGGCAACACCAAGGGTAATTGCATCAAGTAATGCCATCGTTTCAGCTGCTTCTCGAACTTGGTTCTTCGTAAACCATCTGGCTAATTGGAATGCTAATTTGCGGAAAAGGGTGCTCGTAACTGGTTCAAAATCTGCAGCTAAGTCTAAGATGACTGGAAAAAGCGAACGGTATACCAGATGGAACGGAGTTACACCACTCTTATCGTCTGCTGAATCCGGTCTTCTCGCATTGCGTCCAACCATAAGCAATGTCATGGCATGTAATGCTTCACATGCAGCAACTTTTGTTGCCCGGTCCCGAGAGAATTTGGCCAACTGCGCGATTCGGGGTAAGCAACTGTCCAACCACAGAGTTGCTTCTGTGGCATATAACGGTAAATCTATAGAAATTCTCATCGTAGAATCCCAAAGAATAGTCGAGTCTCTATTCTGATCCGTGCCGCTCTGTTCATCTTCTTCTAGGGAGTTAACTAAAAAGTGGGAATAACTACCCACAGAACCAAGTAATCTGAGTACTTTCATTAGCAATATCTTTTCTTCAGAATTACTTCTTTGCTCTAACGCTTGCTTTTCCATTCGCTTCTCAAATCGCCATTCAGCAACGCTGCCAGATTGCGCATTCTCATCAATATCGAACATAGCCGTAGCATTATTTCGATCAATTTCTAAATCTTCAGGTAAACCGTCTCCTCGATCCAGATACGGCCTCAAGCTGCGCACACACTCTGGAAGTGTAGGCAGCAATTCTTCCCTTCGATTGGTCAGCCATGTTTCTAACACCCTCAATCCAGTTTCTGCCATCGGCGAATGTTGCAATCCAAGTTCAAGCATCGAGCACAACGGCCGCACTAGATCATTCAAGGAAAGTAAACCCTCCGGAGCTTCTAATAGTAAACTCAGTGATGCCGCTCTCAGTTCACCAGTTTTCCCTGAACTTTCTGCGAGTACCTCGTGCAGAAAGTTTTGAAAGCTCCTTGCCACGTGAAGTCGCGCAGCTTGTTCTTCTTCGTCAATTTCGATTTGGCGAGTTTCATCATCTTTTTTAATCGTTTGATCCTTCTTATCAAGACGTGCGAATTGGAAGTAACCCGAACGCTCTGCAGCGTGTAATGAGCTTTGAATCAGTTTGTAAAAACCACTCAAAGCTGTATTTTTTGTCGCTAATAACATGAGTTCTTCTCCTAACTGACCAATCCAGGCGCACATATGCTTTGAAGGTGATTCTTCGATGACTTTACGGAAGAAATCGACTAATCCAAGAAAAGTTTGCATGTCTCCCGGATTTTTGGCCTCTAAATTACCTTCTAAATTTAACGCTATCAATGCATTTGCTTCTATGTTTTTATCTACTAAATCTTCTGGAATTTTCACATCTTTTTCCTGCGCTTCGTTTTCTACATTCGCACCAGGGTTAATCATCGCAGATTCTCGAACGCCAAGTTCGAGAGTGTTGCATATCAAAAGTATATGCTCTACGAAACAGTCATACGTAGCGCTCGCTGCGCCCTGGGCAATTTGGGTTTGCTCATCTATGACTACATCGACATCCATGCCGTGTTCGTCCACAGAATTTTCTGATAAACGTCCCGCTGCTACAGAAGAGTCAAGACTTTGGGAGCGCCTCTTAGAACCAGACCCATGCGGTGAGATGTTGCGTTTTAATGCTCTATTCGGCTTGAATCTTTCGTATTTTTCTTCACCCCCGAGCAAGCGAACCCACAAATCGACGTACCTTGGCCAAAGCTGTATCGGAGGAGCATCTGCCAGCAACCTATCAATAGGATCAGGTGGACCAACACGCAGCGTCAAAAGTACTAATGATTGTCCACACCTGCTAAACAAACTTCGTAACGCTCCACCTCTCTCATGTAACGTCTGGAATAAATTGACGATGGCATCGTGCACAACCCGTTTTCTAGTATCGACCTCGTTTGAGTAGTGTTCAAATATCCAACGTAATATAGAAGCAACCATATCTAACGTAGCTTCATCGACGGTCTGCTGCAATTCGAGAACGTCCGTGTATGCAATCAAAAGTGAAACCTGTCTTTCCATGGATTCGAATCTCTTCTCAAAGGCGTTACCCCCTGCAGCAAATTTTTCTTCTAAAGTAAATCTTGCCAACTTTTCCATCAGCTCGTCTAAATCCATCGCGAGCTCATCACTCGACATATAAAATGCAGGTTTCGCTAATTTCCCTAGAGCACGGACCGCTACGGTGATCTTTCGTGGGTTTGAGTTCTTATCGTGCTTACTTTCTAAGAGTGCTTCAACTTTTCTCATCATGCTTTTCATAGCCTTGATTCGTTTGCTTTCCTCGAGTAAAGTATTGTCCATCAACGCATCTCTCAAAGTTATCAAAAATGCATCTAAAGAAATTGTCGCGTTTCTGGTGACATCCTTATTCGAACAAACTCTAAGTTCTAAAAGTTTCTCAAAAATTTCAGGAGCGAACTCAATGAACTCTTTCTTTAAAATTGCGCCAACGCACTCCACAACTTTCATAGCACTTCGAGGAACTTCGCTCCGTTGACCGTAAGATGGAGGTTCTAAAGCTTTCAGCAAAATTTTAGATAAAACCGAACGTGAACTCGTTGAAATCTTATCTGGGACAGATTGTAAGGAAGAGGCAATCGCTTCAAGTGCACCAGAGATCAATACCATGTCGATTTTTTTCTTTCCTTCCTCCTCTACGCCCTGCATGTTGTCGTCGTCATCGGAATCTGCCGATCCGATTTGGTCGTCTAATACCCCTAGTGCTTTATTCATTAACCACCTCGGATGCGCGTCTCGCGCAACGTCTTCCTCCTTAAACTCAATGTCGAAATTTGCGTGCAGAGCTGCGCACGCCTTTAAAATTAAGGACTTCACCGTCGGCGTCTTTGCGGTTCTTTCGTAATCTCTTCGTAACGATTCCCCTACTCTCTTCAACTCTTCCTCCGTCGCGTCGAAGGGTAGCTGCATACCAAAAAGCGCAATTATCGGTCCCAAAGCAGCAGCTTTAGTCGTATTTTGTTGCTCGCTTCGGAACTGCTGCATGCATAAATCGCGTATTTCCCTCGCATTTGCCGAACTTTGAGTTTGACCGACGCGTTCGATATGTTTAGTAATCGCGTCGAACGCCTTCGCCCGAGCCGCTTGCACATCTTTCGCAAACACGTTCGAAGTTTCTTTCAAATAATTCAAAATTCCAACATCAGGGTCCAAAAATATCGCCGATAAAGGCGGGATGTCCTCTTCGTGCGCAGCTTCCAAGAGTTCCTGTCGTAGCATTCGAATAGAAAAAAATTGTCAATTAGTTTGTATACGAGGACAGAGTTTGTTCTCGTTGCTTCTAGGTGTGAAAAGAAATCGCACGAACAAATTCTCAGCCACAACACTCACCTGTATCTTCGCGATGATTTGTTTCGACTCATCCTCGGGTCCAATTGCGTGAGCTGATTCTCGTCGCGCGACTCTCGAGAGTCGGTTCAACGACTCGCGCAAGGCACTTTCCATCTTGCGATTGGTTACGAGTACGGCGATACAAGAGGAGAGAAAGTAAAATTTCTATGCACCGACTCAAAAATTCTTTCGTAAATTTTGTAGTGTGTGCGTGCGCGCGCGCGCGAAGGGGGAACGCTCGCGCCTCACTCTCGACGCGATGAAAAATGTCCTTCTTCTGCTAACGCGAGGACATCCTTTCTCCCTTTCCCTCAACGAGCGTTCGATTGATTTGGTTGTTCTTTTAAATTGCTTTTGCAACAAACAACAACCGTGTGCAAAGGAAAAATGTTCTCTCGCGTTTTTTCAAAAATTTCGTTCGCTCTGTTTCCCACACAAAAATTATATCGTAAACTGCCTTCCCTCGCCGCCCGAGCACACATCACGTGAAATACACAACAATAATGTCTCAAAACTCACCGTCGTGGTGGTTTCGAAAGATTTCTCAGCACGGCGCGAACAGCAACGCGAACCATTTCGCTTCTACGAGTAAACCGCAACCTCGGCACCACCACCACCACCGCGGGGAAAGTCAACCAACAGACGGAGAAGAAGAAGGAAAAGAATTACCAATTGACCGAGAAAATCCCCTAGCGTCGTCCACGGAATACGTTTCTAAGGAAGAGTTGGGAAGAGCGACGTGGCTTTTGTTGCATTCGATAGCATCTCAGTACCCGGACGAGCCGACGGAAAGGGAGAAGAGAGACGCGAAGAATTTACTAAACGCCCTGGCGACTTTATACCCTTGCAAAGAGTGTCAGACGCACTTCCAGACGGTTATTAAGAGGTATCCTCCCGAGGTGGGGGATTCGGTGAGCTTCCAGGAGTGGATGTGTAAAGTGCACAACGTTGTGAATGAAAAGTTAGGAAAGGAAATATTTGACTGCGCGAAAGTAGAAGAGAGGTGGGGTGGAGTGGAGTGTTATGGGGAGGATGGGAGTAGCAGCGGGGGATGTAGCTTTGAGAATGCGCCGGGTAGACGAGGACGGCACAAAGCGGCGTGATGTATATGTATTTCATATCGGAATTATATTGTTGCTAGAAAACTATTATTAATAACGCTACGCTTACTTTCATTCTTTCTTCTTCTTTGCTTGGGCGCGATTCTTTATCTCAGGCAAGATCGTGGCAAGCTGACGTTCAGCCATGACGAGTGCAATTGTTGGCGATTCATCTTTTTTATGCTTAATCGACATGACTTTACTCGCGCCTAATTGCTTATACATTGGCGTAAACTCGCTCGTTTTCAATTTCAAAGCGGCACGTAACGGTTCAGTATCCACTTGCCAGTTTGATATGCGCAACGCGAGAAGAATAATGTGAAGGGTGAGTAAATCCTTCAGTCTCTTCGTACGTAGTCGCGATTCGCCAAATTGCGTCTGGTCTCCAACTTCTACTTCCGTGAAAGTATCGATGATAACCTGCTGTATGAGCGGATTTACGCGCTCGGGTGCCGTAAATAACCACTTATGCTTCACTTCCTCTTCTATAATTTCTATTTCTTCTTCTTCTTCTTCTTCTTCTTCTTCTTCCTCATCTTCTTCTTTTCCTCCATCTTCTTCCTTCTTCACGCCTTCTTCTCCTTCCTCTCCTTCCTCTTTTCGCTTTCTTTTCTTCTTCTCTATTCGTTTCGGTCTCGATTCTTTTACACGCCCACTCTTCAAACTCGCGAATTGTAAAAGCGCGTCCATAAACGCCAACGCCTTGCCTTTCTCCACGGCGTCAAAAGTATGGTCGCCGTCGGAAGTCGCCCAATTTGGATCGGTCACATGAATCATTGGTAACAAATCCATAATCGCTTTCGGTTTCCCAGACCCACCAAACACCTCTTTCATAGCCTCTACCGTCTTCTTCTTCCCAGCTTTCATGAAATCGTTGTACGGTAAATTGTGCGTAAACAAAACGTATCCCGGCGTTAATTTCCAGGGAAACGCCTCGTGCGGCTTCGTCGCCTCCAAGTCGTGAGGGGGTAGATTTCTTTGTTCTCCCGCCTTTTGCATCAAATCTTTCCTCGTCATCGCAAACCTCGATGATTTTCCAATTTGTGATTCCAATAGTTTCGGAGATGCGATGGCGTCCGAGTCCAACTTTCTCGCCGACATGAGTTTTGCCTGTTGTCTTTGCCTTTTTTGCGAAGAAAACAACCTCGTCGCGTCCGCAGCAAGCGCCCTTCTCACGTCAATATTGTCGTAATCCAACTTCTCTACGTCGTCTCTGTTGAACTGATAGTTAAAGTTCTGCGGTCTCGTCGTCAAGTGCACCACGGAATCGCCGCATAACCTTTGAAGCTTTAACAGGTACTCGCCCGAGTCTTTCTTCCCGACTGGAACTAACCGACCCAAAACATCCATTGATCCTCCACTTTCGTGCGCCATCACGCCCTGAGTCTCATCTTTCGGGAACGCGCCCATGCCAAACCCACACTTCTCGTGCGCGAAATTCTTTCCGACGACGTCGCACCCGTCGCCTCTCCCGACCACGACTAAATGCCGTTCCGAATGCGGCGTGTCGCCGTTCCCAACTCGCCCATTGGAAAAGTTATACGCTTGTTCATACGCATCCTTCCCGAACTCCTCCTCTAATTCCTTATCGCTCGTATCCGGATTACCTCTGAACAAATTAAATTCGTACGTCCCGTCGGTTAAAGTCCTCGGCGCGTTGCGCAAACAAACGACTAAAGGACCTCCCAAATCGTTCCCTGCCTCGTTTTTCTCGTCCGCCGACGACGGCGCGACTTCTATTTTCAAGGATTTGATGCTCGCTCCTCCCCGCGCGGCCGGAGCCTCTTCTTCCTCGTCCTTCGCTTTGTTCTTCTTCTTTTCCGGCGTGGCGGCTCCCATTTTGTTGCGTTTAATAAAACTCTTTTCAGAGAGAGTATACGTGCAGACTGCGCGCGCGCGCAAAAAAAGGCGGTTGCGTGTGGATGTCGCGTATATGTTCTGTGTTTTTTTCCTTCTCTTCTCCCTCTTCTTCTTCCCCACCGATCGGGTTGTCCACGAGAGGCAAAAATTTGGGCACTTTTACCCGCCGTTGCTGCTGCGTGAGAAATTATTTTATTGCTCGCTTCTTTATATTTTCTCGCGGGGGGAGCGGAGGAAGAGACGAAACAGAGAATGTGAGATTTCACTCAGTCAGCTTTTGGAGACGGCGGGGGGGCTGCCAGCTGGCAGCGAAAACGCGAAAAAGAAAAGATACGCAAAAATAACAACAAAAAAAACCGCATTCCGCGAGAAGCGCAACGACTGACGCGCCGCAGATTTCTCGGCCTCAACGAGAAGATATTAAAGCAGAGAGAGAGAGCGGCTTTTTTTCTTCCCCTCACGCGGTCTCTTCTGTTCGATCGCATCTCGAAGGAGTTCGTGCTGTGATCCTCTCGCACCCGCGTTATAATATTTCAAGTGGAGACGACGATGATGCAACAAACGAGAATGGTTTCTTCGATGACAACGACAACGACGCGGATGCTCGGTAATGCTAAGCTCCAAAGACGGGCGAACGTTCGTGGCGGTAAAAGCGGTAATGTTGCTCGTAAAACGACGCGCCGATCTCGTGCAGTTGCGATGGCTGGTTCCATCGAATCTCCAGACGAGGAGTACGACTGCGTTGTCATCGGCTCTGGCATTGGTGGTTTATCTTGCGCAGCGTTACTCGCGCGATACGGGAACTCGGTAAAAGTGTTCGAGTCGCACTATTTAGCCGGTGGATGCTGCCACATGTTTGATCACAAAACGCCGGAAGGCGATTTGTACAAGTTCGAGGTTGGACCGTCAATCTGGGAAGGGTTAGATCGACCGACTGGGAACCCGTTGAGGATGGTTTTCGATGCGTTAGGAGAGGAAATGCCGGTGAAGACGTACGATGGGATTTCGCTTTGGACGGAAGAAGGACACTGGAGGTTTCAAACCGGGGACGACGAGGCGCCGGGTGGGTTTTGCGATTTGCTGAGAGAACAGTCGGACAATCCTGAGTTAGCCATCAAGGAGTGGAAGGCGTTGAAAGGACGGTTGGAACCGCTGTACGACGCGTTAGACGCGTGCCCGTTAACCGCGTTGAGACAAGACGCTGGGTTGCTCGTGTCCACGATTATTGCCGTCCCATTTTATTTAACACACCCGATGGTCATGTTAGACATTCCTTACATTTTAGATTCGTTTCATAAGTTGTCGGAACAATACGTGACGGATAAATTTTTGAAACGATGGATTGATATGTTGGCATTTTTCAGCGGATTTCCTGCGGAAGGGACCATGGGTGCGACGATGATTTACAGTATTCCTGGGTTTCATCGACCGGGAGCGTCGTTGTGCGCGCCAGAAGGTGGGACGCAGGCAGTCGTAGATAAGTTGACGTATTGTCTAGAAAAATTTGGCGGAGAGTTGCAGTTGAAATCACACGTGGAAGAGATTATAGTCCAAGATGGCGAAGCGAAAGGCGTGCGATTAAAGAACGGAAAAGTGATCAAAGCGAGAAATGCGGTGGTATCCAACGCGACTATTTGGGATACCGTGCCTATGTTACCAGATGCGGAGGTATTGAAAGCGCAACAGTTGGACCGCTCGGTGGAGTGGAAGGAAGAAATGTCTGAAATTCCAGCTCTCGGGTCCATCATGCATTTATTCTTAGGTATCGACGCGACCGGGTTGCCGGATTTAGACCCCTCTCACTTATGCATTCGAGATTGGAATCGTCCGTTGGGTGATCCGCAAAACGTGGTGACTATATTTATCCCAACCGTGTTAGATCCAGAAGTTGCGCCTGAAGGGAAACACATCATTCACGTCTACACCGCCGGTTCAGAACCATACGACATTTGGAAAGAAAAACAAAGAGGCACAAAAGATTACGAAGATTTCAAACGCGAGCGGGCGGAAATTTTATGGGAAACTATCGAACGTATCATCCCAGATATTCGCGAACGCGTTGAAGTCGAAATTTATGCCTCCCCGCAAACCCACCAAAGGTTTTTACGTCGCCACAAAGGTACCTATGGTCCGGCTTTACAAGCCGGCGGTAACTTATTCGATGTCTTACCGTTACCAAATATCCCACAGCCGGGCGTGTTAACCCCCATTCCGAAACTCCTGCGGTGTGGTGACTCTGTCTTCCCGGGTGTCGGCGTACCTGCGGTTGCCGCGTCAGGCGCTATCGCGGCTTCCACGCTCGCGCCGTTACCTGACCACCTCAAAATGATGTGGGACGTCTCTCAAACGCAAAACAATTTCTGGAAAATGCAAGGCGGTAGAGAAAAATGGCTTCGAGAAACCGAGGCACCGTTCCACCCGAGCGAAGGTGGAGGCGCGGAACACATGGACCCGAGCGAGTATTACAAAGCCGCCGCGAATAAAATGAAAGTCACGGGAAACATGAAGCCGTCGGGCTTGGAGAATGCGTCTTCTTCCGCGGTGAGCAAATGAAAAAGCGCCGAAAGGCGAGACGAGAGATGAGAGAGAGCGTTTGTATTTTATAGTTTAATATTGTTATATATTTCAATAGCGTAATAATCGCCATTTGTGCGACTAATAAGATTAAATACAGTTAGGAGTTAGGAAAGCAGAAAAGGCGGAAGGGGGACTTTCTCAGAACTGTGCTGAGTCAATTCTTCAAAAAATATCTTCCGACGGCGCAGGGAGTTACCATCGATCAATCATGTTCATCTTGGACAGCGTCAAAGATACGGACTTCTACAAGAAGAACAGAGTCCGCACCACGGACTCTCGTTTCGTCGAGTTGGCGACGAAGTTTCAATCCCTCGACTATTTGGCTTTGTTTTATTTCACCTCGTTGCTGCTGTTAATTATCGCAATTCATTTGAGTTTCGTTTTCGTGCGGTGGTTCAAGAAGCGCGTGGATGTCTTTCGAAAGACGAGATACGACATAATCAACTATCGAATCGTGAAAGTTACCACCATCGCGAGTGAGGAAGAGGAGGTGGAAAATTCGCCGTTGAAAGCGTTCCAAGGATTGTTTCAACCGCCGTCCTCCTCTCCAATTGAGAAGACACCCAAAGGGAAAGAATTGAAGGTGCCAGAATCAGCAGTGAAGAACGGAACGACGACGACGAAACAACCTACGACGCCGCCGCATACCAACGGAACGAAGACAGAAGGAAAAAAATCGCCGTTGCGTAAACTGAATTTCGAGAATGGCAAGAAAGAGGAGAAGGAAGAAGAACAAAAACAAAACTCGCCGTTTTCCTTCCTGAACAACTTGTTCCCGGAACCCAATTACGTTGGGTACGTGACCAACCCGGATAAGACGTATACCACCGTGTTAATGAAAGACCAAATGATGAAGAGGAAAGAGAGAAGAATGAAACTAATTCCGGAATTTCTCGCTGATAAAATCAAAACGCATATGTTGAGTGATTCGAGAGACTGGCCGTTGATAGAGACGCTGGTGAGCGTGTGCTTGTATTTACCTTTGAGTGTCTTCCTTTTGGTGACGATAATTAACATCGATGAGTTAAAAAATCGCAAAAGAGATCACTTTGTTGGATTCGTGTGGTTGATAGTCACGCGCGCTTTATTTGGAAGACAGTTCATGTCCCTTTTGAGTAAGTTCTCTAGGTACAAAGTGTTTAAAGGAAAAACTGCTCGATTTTTGAACCGTGTTCCATCTATTTTATTGGCGCCAGCGTTTGGCGTACCCAGTGGACTATATTTTTTTCACCGAAGCGCGGTAATGCCGGACGAGTGCGCATTCGATAAAGACCGGTATCGCATGAGAGATGCGAAAGTATTGGCGTCCACAAGCAAGTACCAAAGAGACTCAATATCGCAATTTATTATGTATTGGATGCGAAACGCCGCGTTTGGTCCAATCGAGCTCACTTTGTGGGTGTATAAAAACAGGGGTGTAAAAGATGCGCTGAAGACTGTCGGCGGTTTTTATTTCAGTTACTCCATGTACGCATTCTTGAAGATGCAGTCGCCAATAGCGGCGTTTTGGACGTTCTTCGTACCTTGGGTGCTTGGCACTTGGGATTTGTCTTTTGAGAACTGGTCCGAGCACATGTTCATAACGCCGCAAGAATCAAGCTCAGTCTGGGCGAAGAACTTTACTATAATTAATGCGAACGAAAACCAAATGAGTTTCAACGATGGATACAAGCTTTTAGAACACATTTACACTGGAGCAAATTCCTTGGATCTCATTCACTGGAGCGAGTTTCCCCAGAAATTTTTGGAAAACAGAAGCCACTATGGGAGTCACAAAACGTTCGTTTTCACCGGTATTTCTCGAGAAGAAGTCGCAATATTGGTGTTTTTCGGACATCTACGCAAACTAGCGACAAAATGTGTGGATGTGGGACAAGGCGTAGGAGGTAAAAGTTATGATGATATGGTTCAAGCCTTTGAGGAGCGTTTGCGACCGATAATACCAGAGTCGAAAAAAGATTTGAACGGTATCGAAGCCATGGTGGACTTCTTTAACAATTTGTTCCCGGCGGACTTGTTTGGTAAGCAAGAAAGCGACAAAAATGCAGATGGAAAGAAGAGCAGTGCTACTGCTATTGGTAAAGCTACCGTTACTCCGAAAGAAAAAACGATAAAAGCAAAGCAACCTACGCCTGGAAACGGAATATCGCTCAACGAGATTTTTGATTTTCCCGAGGCAGATCGAGATGAGAGCGAAGTCTCACTTAACTACATGAACAAGCAAAAGAATAATTTCGACTCCGTGATGGGTCTTAAACCTCAAAGTCCCGCGAAACAGAGACAACGCGACACAGAAAACATAGCGCCGTGAAAAAGTCATTCTTCTGTTTATTTTATTACGATGTCAAGGAACCCACACGAGGAGCTTCACCTTCACACTCTTGGAGACTGTAAATAAGTTGTATTTGAAATTTATAATGATATGTATGCATCTGTATTACGCTATCCCCTGTTATAATCTTCATTGCTAATTTACTTTTCTACCGCAAATCTGCAATCGCTTTTAAAAGTTGTTCGTGTAGCTCTGGAGTTGCGCTTGCGATAATACCTCCGTTGATGTTGAGAAACCTTCCCTTTCCAAATTCAAGCGGTTCTCCAGCCGCGTCAGAAATGACACCACCAGACTCTGATACTATAATCGCACCCGCTGCGTGATCCCAAACCTTCTCTCTGTATGTTTTCGGCGGGAATCTCAAGTAAATATGGGCGTCGCCTCTGCTCAAACTCCCGTATTTCGCCTGGGAATCAATTCTGAGCGCTTTCCGAGTGATTCCAACTTTCTCGCTCAAAGCGTTCGTAAACGCGTGATCGGCGACGATAGAATCCCCCCACGATTCCATATACCTCGCTCCATCTTTCCCACTCTTTATCATTTGATCACTTGTTGCGGTAAAACTCTCCTTCCCTAACGGTTCCTTTGCATCCATCGCAGCATACTTACATCCCATATTTTTATACGCTGCGAAAATCACCCCTGGTTTCTCCGTCTCCAACGCGTCTACATCTTCCGGTATCTTTTTCATGGGCATATTCGGGCAACCTAAAACTCCCCCAACAACCTTCCCTTTCTCACACAACCCGAGTGCGATGGCATATTGTCTCTGGTTAATAAATCCTTTAGTCCCGTCGATGGGATCTAAAACGAAAAATGTCGATTCGCTCCCGCCTTCGTGGTTCCCGCGATCAATCAGTCGCGCTACTTCTTCTCCAGAAAGGTATTCAGACGTATCGTCCCCAAACACGCACTCATTGGTGATCTCCGTAATTTTGTCTAAAAGCCCTTTCGCCTCTTGACTATCTCCTCTCAATGCTTTCGCGTCTTCCTCCGCTAACAACGCCACGTTTGGATATTTCTGTTCCAGTACGTAGGAAACCACCGCTTGCGCGGCGTAATCCGCCACCGTCACGGGACTATCATCCGATTTTGAGACCTGGTCGGAAGATTCCAACAACTTTTGCGTCTTTGAGGTTAACTTTGAGCATAATTGCACCGCTGTGCACATCGCTCGAAGCACGTCGTTTTCGGGAGAAGTTGAAGAAGATGAAGAAGATGTAGATGAAGAAGCGGATAGCGAAGACGAGACTCGTCGTCGCGAGATACCGCCATCCCTACCTCCGCGCTTCTTCGAAAAAGAAGAGAAAAGAGACGGAGGAGCTCTTTCAGCGAACGTCGACGCTGGTGAAGTCATGGCGTCGCTTTGTGTGTGATAAACTGTGCGCGTTTTTTTTTGTAGTTTTTCTCGAGTGTGTGTAAGTGTGTATGTACAATTCTGTGAATAACAACTCGATCTCGCGAAGCGCTTGTATTACTCTCTCTTTCACTCTCTCTACCGTTGACCTCTTCTCATTTCATGAATTCTATATTTTACAATTTATATTTTTACATGACGCGACTCCTTCTCCCTCTGCCAGTCGTTGTCGTCGTCGTCGTCGTCGTCGCCACTTTAGATGCATCCGCGTCTTCCTCTCTCGCCTTCTTCGGCTCTTGAGGTTTCAACGCGAACGATTCCAACTTTGCCTCGAACACTTGTCCTGTTCGTTGCGACGCCATCAAATACCCTCCCGTCATTTGACCTTTGAGATGCTTCAACGGCACAGCGCTCGTGTATTCAAACTTCTCTCCTACGCCCAGAACGGGTTGTTTGCCAATCACCCCGTGCCCGTCGACGAACTCTTTCCCACCGTTCTCGTCGGTGATTTCAAACCGTCGAGAAATCAACTGCACCGGTTCCGTCATCGATTCGTTTTCGATTCTCACGTTATACGCGTACACGAACCGTTGCTCTCTCGGGGAACTTTGCTCGGGAATTAAGCTCGAGCTCGCCGTCACCCTCACGCCGTTCGTCACGCACGTCGATCTCGCTTTCGCCGGCGTCTTTTCCAACAGCGCCGTTCTTTCGTTGAGCGTCGAGAGCACGCCGATGGCGGCGTCTATCCGTCTGTCAAACGCTCGCTTAGCGTTGCCTTTCTTTATCACCAAAGGTTTCCGGAACTCGTTCAAAATATCTCGTCGGAGTAAGTGACTCTCTGGTTTATGTTTCTTCTCCTCCGCCTCGTCGTCGTCGTCGTCGTCCTTCGCTCTGTTGTTTTTATCCTTGTCTACTTCTTCTCCTTCTTTCGCGCCCGCGGAGGAAAACTGCAAACTCCTCAGGTAGCTCGGACAGAGGTACCTCAACAGCGTCAGCTCGGTCTCTGGCAGCGAGTCTAACCCGAGTCGCTCGATTTGTTTCTCGAACCGTTTCGAGCACTTCACCAGCGCTCGGCACAGCGCCACGGACAGTTTCGACTGAAACGGAACAGAAGCGGGCATGATGATGTCGAGAGATGATTGATGGTGACGACGATGACGATGGCAGCACAGTAGGAGAAGAAAAGTGCTTTATCCTCTCTTCTTCTTCTTCTTCTTCTCGGTGATCAGAGGATTGTTTGTTGTTCGATCAAAGAAGAGAGAGAGAGAGAGAGAGATAACTGTCACCGTCTTATCTCTCCGATACGTAGAAGAAAATCTCTCTCTCTTGTGGTTGTGTTCTTTTTTATGCGCGCGCTTTTGGAAAGTCCGCGCACAGAAAGAAAACTCAGAATGTGCAACACAAACCTCTCTCTCTCTCTCTCTCTCTCTCTCTCTTATTCCTAAAGTGCACGAGACGCGATGACCACAACGCGCGGAGGAAAAAAAGAACGAAGAATGAAGAAGTGCGTGTTCTTTTCTTCTCTTTTTTTATTTTTTGAAGCCGAGAGAGAGGAGGAGCGTGTCAAAAATTATTAAAACCCTAAACACCTAAACACAGAAAATCGGACGCGTAAAAACCTTCAAAACGCGTCTGACGTCAGAATAAAATAAACAATCAAATCACGATGATGATGCGTTGCTATCCTTCCCCGGCGACGACAACTTCCGCGCGAGCGGCCTCTTCCCACTCGACCAGTAGCAGCAGTTCTTCTTTTTCTTCTTCTTCTTCGTTGTGTGCTTCTTCGACGAGAGGGATGCAAAGGCGTGGCGTTGTTCCTTTCGCCGCGAAGAAGAGGATGACGACGATAACTAATCGCGATGGAATGATGGATAACAGCAACAAAAAGACGGTCGTCTCCGACGAGATGGACTGTAACCGAAAGCGTGGCAACAACACCGTCTCCGCTTTCGTGGCGTTTACCGCCTCCGTTCTCCTCTCGGGCGAATCGTTCGTCCAACCGCTTCCGGCGTTTGCAACTTTCTCGAAAACGCAATTTGAGATTCTCTGTCCAGTTGGCGACGAAGGCACCGAATGTCGGATGAAAGCGCTCGCGGACGATAAAGGGGCGTACTTAAACGATGATGAATATCAAACTAAATCTGGCGCAAAGAAATCGATGAAAACGTCCGCTGCGGCGACAGCGGGTAGAAATACGGATTTAACCGCGTACCAATCGGATACATTGGCGTTGGCGGACGCCATGGACGAGTTGTTCGCGATGGACTTGTATTCCACGGCGAGAGAACCGGCGATTAAGCAGTTGCAAAAGAAAGCGAACGATTGGACTGGACGTTACTGTCCGGGCGGTAGCAGCAAACAAGCTTCGGGAAGAAGCATGTACAACGCGGTGAATCAGTTGTTGGGCCATTTCGCCAGCAACGGCTTGGCCCCCTTACCCAGCGCGAGAATGGAGATTGTGAACAAGAACATCGCGTCGGCGAGAGACTTGATCGCGCAAGGCAGATGATTTTGAAATATCCCACGTGAGAACACACGCTTTCACTTTAAATTCATTACGCGCTCTGATATCGCTGTTACCGCGCGTGTTTTTTCACTTTTTCCTCTTTCTAAACTCTTTTCTTCACTTTTTTTTTGCGCCGAACGCACGGGAAAAAAGTTTTCGTACATGCTCAACCGACGTCCTTCGCGAATAGAAGTGAAACCGGAAGACCGACAAGAGGAGGTACGCGAATTGATGATGATGATGTCAACGATGATGTTGATGATGAGGACGACGATCAGGACGTTCGCTCGCTCTTCTCGCTCGCGCGCGTTTATTCGTTCGCTTCTCTCTCTCTCTCTCTCTCCATTTTGAATCTCTCTTTTCTTTTCGTTCATCGCGCTCACTCTCTCTTCTCTCTTCTCTCTCTCTCATCGAACAACAACAGTACGACGAGCTGCGCAAAGCACACGTGGAACAGCTAAAACAACAGATCGCTCTCCAAGGCTCATCTTTGGACGACGGAGACAACATCGACGTGCACCATCTCCTTTTGCAAAGGCCAACGACTGACGAGAGAATCGGGTTTATTCCTCCTCCGTCTTCGACTTCGCGGCAACACCAGCAGCGGCGGCAACAGTGAGAGTTTCGCTCCTTCGATAACGCAGAAGAAAGGCGCCATTTTCGGCAACGTTATCGCGCGCTCTTCCTTTGCGACGACGACGTCTTGTTGGTCTTTGACGAAAACAACTTGTCATCACGTCGAAAAGGTATTATTATTAAATCAACAACAACGCCGTCGACATCGACCGAGCGCTCCGTTCAACGCGAACACCATGTCGGCCGCAACTACGAATCGAGTGAAACCTTTAGTCATCGTCGGTCCTTCGGGCGTCGGTAAAGGCACTCTGATTGAAAAATTAAACAAAAACCACCCGAATTCGTTCGGGTTCAGCGTCTCGCACACGACCCGCGACCCGCGACCCGGGGAGGTAAACGGCGTCCACTATCACTTTGTAGAAAAGTCTCTCATGGAACGGGAAATCGCCGACGGAAAATTTCTGGAACACGCGAACGTCCACTTAAACATCTACGGCACTTCCTTCAAAGCCGTCGACGACGTCGCATCCAAAGGCGTCTGTTGTATCCTCGACATCGACATCCAAGGCGCGGAAATCGTAAAAAGCAGTGGCAAATTAGACTGCGCGTACGTCTTCATCCAACCGCCGTCGATTCCCGAACTCGAGCGGCGCTTGCGCGGTCGCGGCACGGAAACCGAAGAAGCCGTTACCAAACGCATGCAAAACGCGACGAAAGAGATTGAAAGGGGCGAAAAGTTAGGGAGTGCTTTCTTTGATGCCATCATCGTCAACGATAATCTCGACAAGGCGTACGAAGAGTTGAAGGCGGTGGTCGAGAGGAGTATTTTTAGTTCTGGCGCGTCGTTGTTGTAATAAAACGAGCGAACCAAATGAGTTATTCGTATTAACGACTTTTTTCTCTACTTTTGCGAGGCACCCCCTACAAATTTCTCTCTCCCTCAGTTTGACACGCTTTTGGACGATTGATTACCAAACATATAACCTCTTCCCACTACTTTTGATTACAAACGACAACAACAACAAATAATGTGGCTGTTCCAAAAGAAGAAAACGCCGTCCGAAATCCTCCGAGAGCACAAGAGAACTTTGGACAAATCGATTCGAGAGCTCGATCGAGAACGCGCGCAGATGCAAAATCAGGAGAAAAAATTGACTCTGGAAATCAAACGAATGGCGAAAGAGAATCAACTCGGCGCGGTGAAAGTGATGGCGAAAGATTTAGTGAGGACGAGACACTCGATCACGAAGTTTTACGCGTTGAAATCGCAGTTGCAGGGCGTATCGCTGCGGATGCAGACGTTGAAAAGCACGCAAGCGATGGCGGACGCGATGCGAGGCGTGACTAAAGCCATGGGACAGATGAATAAAAAATTAAACTTACCAGCGATTGCGCAGATTATGAAAGAATTTGAGAGGCAAAACGAGAAGATGGAGATGACGACGGAAACTATGGGAGATGCGTTAGACGATGCGTTCGAACAGGAAGGAGAAGACGAGGAGAGCGAGGAGCTGGTAAACGCAGTCTTGGATGAGTTGGGGTGCGCGGTGAACGGAGATTTAGTGAGCGTGCCTACGAGTAAAGCGGGGGAAGGGAACAAGGTAGAAGTAGCGCAAGAGGAAAAGAGAGAGGCAGTTTTAGAAGATGCCGGAGGTGCAAGTGGCGGTGGTGTCGGGAGTAGCAACAACGGTGGCATCGACGACGATTTACAAGCGAGATTGGATAATCTTCGAAAGATGTGAACTGAGTTTTGATTTCTCGTTATTCAACCGCAAAACGTGCGCTAGCGATCATTTGTATCATTATTGTTATTAGTACACAATTTTGTTATATAAAACAGCTCTATTATTATCTCTACAGTGTATGTATTCTAATCATTCTAATTCTTCGACGATTCTCTCTTTTCTCATCGGTTTGAACTCCTTTTTGTGCGCGCCCGGCGCCGCGTGCGCCACTCTTCTCTCTTTCTTCCGCGTTTGAGCGTCCGTCATCGTTCGTCTCAGTTTGGCTGATTTATGAATCGCCTTAGGGACGTGTTTATGATTCGCAATGCGCCTAATCTCTGGCATGTGCTTGAATCGTTCTTTCAGCGCGTCGTTGTATTGGATTTTCCGTTTTTCCCTCGGGAGTAAAGTCCCCACTTTTTCGCTCGCGTGCGCTTTCCATAATCGGACGTTGAAATCGTCCGAACCGCTAAAGACGTACGTGCCATCCATGCTAAATTTCACGCAAAACACTCTCTGCATTCGTTTCGTGTGGTAACAGTCTCTCGAGTGACCACTGTTGAAGTCAAACAAACGAATGCTCTTATCGTAAGAACCGGCTACGAACTCTCTCCCAGTCGGCGAGTAATCCACGTCCAACACCGCGGAAACGAAATCTTTATGCACGCACGTCGACACGTTCAATTTCCGCATGTCGTAGCTGTACAAGTTACAATCCTCGTTCGCGACGGTGAAGTTAAACGCCTCCATCGGGTTCCAACACAATTTCGTGCACTTATTCTGCATGATGAGTTTCCTCGTCGGCGTATTCGTTCGACAATCGTACAGAGCAATCGACCGATCGCTGCCGCAACTGGCGAAAATCTCCGGTTCCGCCGGATTAAATCTCACCGATAACACCGTATCGCACCCCCACTCGAACGAGCTCGCCGGCACGTCTCTATTCATATCCCACAAATCCACGCAGTTCCCAGCCGTGGCAAACATATCTTTGCCCCAGTGACAATCCACGTCTCTATACGCGCCTTCCCCGGCGAGGATGCTCTCCGGATGGTCCTGCCGTCTCGTCTCGCGACTCCCGAGTTCTCCTAATTCAGCCTTTGGGACGTTCCAAATCCGTACCGATCGATCGTCCGAGCACGACACTAGCTTCTCCCCGGTTCTATCAAAACTTAACCCTCGTATGGCCCCAGAGTGTGAAGTCAAAATCCTCAGCGCTTTCCTCGCCGGAACGTCCCACACTCTGATTTCCCCATCGGCGGCTCCACTCGCCACCTGTTTCACGTCTCTCGTATTTTTCGCCACGGACAAAATCCCGTCCGAGTGGCCCTCGAACGCCCCACAAAACGGTTTCGCGAACACTTTATCCAACTTTGTCGCGTTTAACGCTCTCTTATACTCCGTCGCTCGGTGCATCGGTCGCAACTGCGGGTCTAAATTTCGGTGGATTTTTAGAGCCTCCGACCGTGTCTCCCGCGTGTGCTCTTCCTCGATTCGGGAGATGACTTTGACTTTCATCTTCTTTCTTTTCTCTCTCTTCCTTTCTCTTCCTCTCTCTCTCTCTCTCTCTCTCTCTCTCTCTCTCTCTCCCTCTCCCTCTCCGATCTGTGCTCTGATCTTTGCCTTTTGCTGGTGCGCGCGCGTGCGTGAGAAAGTAAAGAATAACGTGTATCAAAATGCGCTCTCTCAGCCGTCAAAAATAACAATAATTCGCACCGCTGTACGAGGGAAAACAGAGATACGCTCTCCTCCTCAAACACACGCGCGCGCGCAGCGAGAGACACACACACATTAACACGTGATATATAATTTAAATGCCATTCGTCCACATAGCGTGGTTGCCAAAAGCGTGCAGAACGGCGGAAGTGAGAAAAGAAGTGGCCTCGGCGGTGATCAAAGCGCTGACGTCGGTGAAGAGCGCGGACATCACTCCGGATAAAGTGGTGATTCGATTTTCAGAGTCCGTGGACGGGTTCAAACTCCCGGAAGGGCACACGCACGAGAACGTGGATTTACCGGTGGTGAAGAAGTAATTTATTGGCTCTTTTGGTGCGCGCGAGCGGAATTGATTTCATGAGCGGTAGCGGTTCGTGTTTATCGCTGCTTTCGGCGTTGAGGAAAGGGAGGAACAGCAGCGCTGCTGCTCGCATCGTCCAAGGTGGAAGTCTTATTGAGATGCCCTCTTTTTCTTCCGCCGCGCCAACGTTTAGTACGACTTCCGAGACAAAGAAACAGATAATCACGGTTGAGCTTATTTCGGACACCATGTGACCAAACGGGTTCATAGGAAAGCGACACCTCTATAAAGCGATGGAGGAAGTCGCAAAAAATCCTATGGACGAAACAAATCCGGTATCCTTCGCGGTTTTACGAGTTCCGTTCTTCTTGGAACCTGACTACAGCCGGGACGAAAGTTGGAGCGAAACGAATAGGAAACGATTAGAAAGAAAATGGGGTGGAAAAGAAGCGTTCGAGGCGCAGAAGAAGAGGCACCAGTTGAAGGAACGAGGACGAGAAGTTGGCATTCAACACTTCAATTTAGATAGAAAAGCGTCGAATACGTTGAAATCGCATCGGTTAGTACAGTGGGTAACTAAACATTACGGGTGCGCAAAATCGGAGGCGTTGTACGATTTACTCAACGTCGAACATTTCGTCAACGGTAAGAAATTGAACGACACGAAGATGCTTTTAGAGTGCACGGACAAAGTTAGCGACGGAGTGATCGATTTAGAGAAGGCTGAAAAATTTTTAGCCTCAGACGAGGGCGAGAAGGAAATCGTTTTGGCCAAGAAAGCCTTGGATAGGTTAGGCATACACTCGATTCCGAATTTCGTCATCGGTGGAAGAGAAGTCTTGTCCGGGGCAGTGCACTGGAAAGAATTAGTCGGAGCTTTCCGACGAATCGAAAGAACCGGTCTTGGTGCGCCGGAGAACGCGTTCGCAACTATATTAGGTATTCCCAAAGAGATAATTACTCAAACAACTCTGGATCCGACAAAGTACGCGGCGTCGGTGTAGAAGATTTGTGGCAGTAGTTTGCAGCAGCTTGCGAGAAGGAGCGTGACGATTCGATTCGTAAACTTCTAAACGAATCGTATCCGATAAAACGAGCCGTACGCTGTAATGAATGTCTCTCTTATTTTTTTTAAATCAAAACATATTTAGTTTAAATGATAATTTGATGTGGTTTGTTTCTCTCACCTCTTTCTCTCTCGCTTCAATGTGCCCCGGGGTCTTTTTCGATGTTATACGACAAGTCCGCGAACACGTAATCCGGCTCTTCACACATCGCCCAGTTAAATTTTTGAACCAAAGCTTTAGTATACACTGTCGGCAACGGAACTTCATTCTTTTTACACCACGCGATGGTGATTCTCGGATCCAAATAGTTGATTTTACTCGTTCCGAGCGAGACCGTTTTCAAGGACTCTTTCGTTTCCATTTGTATCTTCAACTTTTCTATTCGTTCTTTCAACGACGGGATTTTCTTGTGGTTCTTATCCGCTTTTCGCAATTCCTTCAACTCTTTCTCTAAATCTTTTTTCTTATCGTTCAACTTGTCCATTCCCGCTTGGTGCTGTTTGGATTCACCCTTCTGGTGATTACACAAAATAGCGACTTCCTTGTTCGCCTCGTCGTACGTCGCTTTCATGATTGGTACCGCCGCTTTCGGTTTGGTCGTTTCTTCCAACAATCTATACAATGTGATCGAGGCGTTGTACGTACGAAACACTTTAATTGTTAAACCTGGCATGAGTGTTTGTAAGTGTGCGTTGACCTTGGAAGGGTCGATTTTATCGAACACGTCTTCGTCCTCTTTCTTGTTTTTGCAAAAGCGTTTCAAACAGTCGTACGCGACTCTTTCGATGGCATGCTCTTGGTGATAGCGAATTGAATCCTTACCGAGAAAATCGAACTCAATTTTCGGATACGGGTGGTCGTCATCCGGACCCATGAATTTCAAATGTCCCACTCGCAAAGTCGTCACCCCGACGGTATCGGCCAAGTCTTCGTCCTTCTCACCACCGGCACGCAAAGCTAATTTATCGACCAAATACGTCGTCACCGCCAACTGTGCGGTTTCTTTGTTGTCTTTTCGCATGTTTTTGCGGTAATCGTCGCGGATTTTGCCGATGTGTTCGTGTAAAGTTCGCGCCTTTTCAAACTTTTGCTTGTCAGACTCAGACTTCACGCTCGACGTCGCGCCAAACTGTACGTACTTCCAATCTTTCGTGTTGATGGAATCGTTCCAACCGGCCATCCATGTGACGGTTTGATCGTGTCGCACTTCTTTCCACCTGTGTCCGGCGGGAGGTTCTGGCACTTTCGCGTCTTTACCGATGTTGATGATGATATCTTCCGGCTGAATGCGCCTTTTGATTCTTCCCATCTTCGGATGCTCGCCTCGACCGCGGAACAATCCCGGCGGCTCCACTCTAAAGTTGCCAACTTGCTCGCGTTTACCATTCATGGTCGCCCACATATATTTCTCTTCCGCTTTATCTTTTTCTAATTTAATTTGTTTCTTTTCTTCGCTCGTTCGCGCTTTGACCTTCTCTCTTCTCGCGAGATCCCAGTCATAAATTTTTTGAAAGTTACACTTCTCAAAGTCCGTGATGTGCGCGTTCTTTCCACCTTTCAGTATGCGCCTAAAACCATCCATAAAGTTCTGCTGAAACACCGGTTTAAACGCATAGTCTGTTTCTTTCATCACCGCGAAAAACGTCGCCACTTCTTCCTCGTGCGGTTCGAGATAAACGTCTTTGCCGTCGTACGTCAGCGGAACCCCGTGCGGTTCGTACTCTGGAGGAAACAAAACGCCTTGGTGCTCCAACTGTGTCCACATAATCTCCTGTCCTTTACCGTTACCTCCCGCGCTAGCTCGTCTAGAACTTCCACCGCTGCTCGATTTTTTCTTCTTTACGCCGGAGGAAGAGTTCAACTTCACCGTGTGTCGACCGCCGCCCAGTCGCTCCGCCTCTCGTCGTCTTCTCTCCTCTCTTCTCTTTTCTTTTCGTTTGCGCTTTCTTTCTTTCTTCTCTCGTCGTCTTCGTTCTCTCTCCTCTTTCGTCCTCTTCTCCGAATCTAAAGATTTCTTCTTTTGCGCCAACGGCGCGTCGTCGTCGCTATCCGAGGAGTCCACCGGGCGTCCTCCTTTACTCGCCGCAGCAACGTTTGGATTCTTCGCGATTTGCGGTACCATCATCGGTCGCGACTGCACTGGACGCACCACTTCAGGCACCGCCGGTTTTGCTTTCGGAATAACTACACCTCCTTCAACTTTAGCCGCGCTCGTCGGCGCCCCCGTCGCCGCCGAAGGCGGTTTCTTCGCTTGCTCGACCGCTTTCGCCCTTTGCGCTAGCGGCACGTCGTCGTCGCTCGAGCTCGAGTCCGCGCGAGGTCGTTTCGGGATGACAAATCCACCACCACTGCCACCGTTAGCGCTCGCTGGAGCTGCCGCTGCTGGTTGTTTTGGCGCTTCCGCCGCAGCGGGAGCGGGAGCGGCACTCTTTGTGTTATTAGTCGTTGGCGATTGAATCGGTGGCGCAACGTACGGTTTCACCACCACCGGCACAGCAGCAGGAGCAGGAGCCACCACCACCTCTGGCTTCTTCTCCTCCTCGTTGCCACCACCGCCGCTCGGGGGCGCCGGAGCCGGGGGTGCAGCGGCGGCGACGACGACTCTCTGCGCCAACGGCACGTCGTCGTCGTCGCTCGACGAATCTAACACTGGCATCCTATACCGACTCAGCAGATGTAATTTTTTTTGTCTAAAACGATCGGTTTTTGCGATTTGAAATTTTTAGCCAACTTTGCACTAAATTATTGGCCAGATGGAACGCGAATTGAGACGAAACGATCGCACTCGCCGACAGTCGAGGGGAAGGAGAGCGAGAAACGAGCGAGTGTGGTTGGTTTTGCGCGCGTTTTAGTGGAGTCAGAACGCGTTGAAAATAGCAATTTGAAAAATTTTCTGTTTTTTACTTTTTTTTTTGCTCTTTTCCCCAAGTCTTTTCCCTTCGAAACTTACCATAACCCGAAGGAGAGAGCACCAACGAACCCACCCCGAAGGGACGCTACTCGCGAGTGCAAACAAAAGGTGCGCATTCTCCCCCTTTTTTTTCCTTTTGCGCCACGAATTTTACTTCTGTCGAACCACAAAAAGCAACCAACCAACTCTTTTGGTTCTGCAGAAATAACAATATCAACATCAACACGTGTTTACAAAACATGCGCAGAAGAGGCACAGTTTTCGAACGTTACGCGCGATACACGCCTCCAGAGAAATGATCATCGGTCCGGAGTTACCATCATCGACGGCGGGGACGTCGTCGTCGTCTCTGGCGAAACGGAAGCGCGATGAAGAAGAACAGCAACAACGACCAGATTTCACTCGGTTGGCGGCAAAGTACGACTACTTCGCGCGACACGCGAGGAGGAGGACGACGACGCCTGGCGAAAAAAGCGACAGCGACGAGAACGACGCGACGAGAGGGAGAGCGACAAAACGGACGAGGAAAACTTTTATAGATTTCACCTCCTGGCAAGCGACGCACGATTTATGCCGAGCTTTACTCGAAGAGAATGGCGTGAAAAACTGGTCCATACCGGAAGGTCATCTCGTGCCCGGCTTTACGCAACGCAGAAACTATTGCGAGTGGGTGGAAAGTTTATTAGAGAAGGACGGCGTGCGCATAGAGGATGAAAACGTGCGCGGCGTGGACGTCGGAACGGGCGCGTCGGCGATATTCGCTCTGTTGTTCACCGCGAGACATCCGAAGTGGGACATGTTCGGCACCGATATCACGAAGGAAGCGGTGGAGAACGCTCGGAGAAACTGTCTCGCGGCTGGTGCGGTGGAGTGTAGTCGCGACGAGACGACTGAACAAGTCGACGCGCTGGATAAAAGTAGAAGAAGAATTAGCATACGGGAGGTTGCGAAACGAAGAAGCGGTGTCGCTCGTCGCGAAGAAGGCGAAGATGAAGACGAAGACAAAGACGAACCGCCCATCCTCGATCTCGACCTCTTCCAAGAAGAGCGCGTCGATTTCACCGTGTGCAACCCGCCGTTCTTCAACACCATGTCCGAATCCTCTCAAAACCCGCGAACAAATTTCGGTGGCACCGCGAAAGAAAACAGTTGTCGAGGCGGCGAATTGAGTTTCGTGCGACGAATGATTCTCGAGTCTCGCCGCGTCGTCGCGCGAAACGCTCCCGCGCCGCCGCCGCCAAAAACAACCGCCGAGACGAAGAAACGAAGCGCCGTTTGCGCCGACGCCGACGCCGACTCGAGCGTTCGATGGTTCACCACCATGGTCGGTTCGAAAGCGACTCTAAAAATGGCCAAAAAGACTTTGCGAGAGATGAAAGACGTCCAGAAAATTCGAGAGACGGCGTTCGTGCAAGGAAGAACGAGAAGGTGGGGACTCGCCTGGTCCTTCAGAAAGGCGAATAAAGCGTTCGTTTCATCCATCGATTTGTGAAAAAAAGTAGAATAGAAAATCTGATTTTTAAAAGCCGCGTACGAGTAACACCCTTTTGCTCACATAAAATCTCCCCCGCCCCCCACTTTTCTCTGCTTCCTTACGCAAACGCGCGCGCACTGAACGCGAGTGCACCAAACCGTAAAGCGAAGCACGACGCCAGTTGTAGTCAGCAGTAGCGGTTTAAACTCGGCGCTCTCCTTTCTCGCGGCGATTCGAAAACGAACCGTATAAATAAGAGAAGAAAAAAAACAATATGGAGACCCCGACCGAGAAATCCAAACTGTTGAAGGAGAAACCATCTCCGCCGTCGACGGCAGCGACGACGTTTAGCTCGAAATTCGGTTCGGTCGCCGTGAAGGTCACGACCGGGGCAGTGATTACTACCGGCATTCTCGGCGCCGTGGCTTTGCTGAACAAGGCTGGGTACGTCCCGTCGGCGTCGTCCAAATACTTGATGCCGACGTTTTTTCGATCGGCGACGGATCCGGTTTACAGCAAAGACAGCACCGCGTTCTTAGGGGATAACTACGACTTGAACAACAACGTCTTTCCCGGGCAACGAATGGAAGTCCCGTACGCGTTTTTCCAAGACACGAAATGGCACGACGCGCCGTTTTTCCGATTCGATGGCGAATCCGTGGAGAAAGGTCACATCACTCAAGAGGAGTTAACCGAGGAGAAACAACGACAGGGCGATCCGAAGAAGTTCATGCCGGTGTTTAAGACGGCAGGGGCGGATTCGGCAGACGTGGTGGTGACCGCGCACGCGACGGATATGAATAGTTTTGGTTGGGTCATTTACGATTCCGCGCGAAAGAACGGATTGGAGGTGGTTATGTCCGGAGAAGGGACGCAGTTTCACGGATTTGCGGATAAAGTCATCGGATTGAAAGCGGCGTTGCACGTAATGCCAGGGAACCCGATCGTAGTCGTCGCGGACGCATCGGACGTGTTTTTGCAATGCAGCGCGGCTGAGTTTAAGGAAAGATTTACGAAGGCAGATGCAGACATGGTGTTCGGAGGCGAGACGCAGTTGTGGCCCGAAATTTCCGATTATTTCAATCGAGAAGCGGAAAAAGCCTTGAAGAATGAATTGTCGCACTCGTTCGGGGATATCGGCATGGCGGAGGGCGTCACGCCGATCAATAAAAACGATATTCCGAACGGCTGGCCGAACGCTGGCGGGTGGATGGCGAGGAAAGAGGCCCTTTTGGAGTATATCACGAGCACGGAGGCGAGAATGAATAAATTTGCCACCGAAGAATGGCCGGGAGAGTGGGGATACCAATGCCGACCAGACGGGGCGACTGACGCGGATTGGAACGGAAAATACGCCGGTTTGCGAGGTTTCGACGACCAATTATGTTTGAACGCGTATAACATGGCCAAGTTGCGACAAGGCGATCGACGACACAAATTGGACGCGGATGGTTCTATTTTGTTCAGCACCAACGGATGCCCCGTTAGTGATACCGGAAAAGACAGCAAAGATAAGGTATATTACAAGTACACCGGCAAAGCGCCGTGCTTGTGGCACATGAATAACCCGGTGGCGAAAATTCGCTTGAAGGAAATGTCCGCGACGTACCCGAACCACTTTTTGACCCCAGAAGGTACGGCGGCGATGGCTGCAACGCCAGACGAGCACCCGGGACACCGCCCGCAGCATTAAATGACGCTCGAAACAGGAACGTCATCATTATGCACAGATCAGTAAATCATGATCATTTTGTTTATTATTATATTGTTATTATTGTCTAATTATTGTTTATTATTAGTCTTTAGAGTGTTATATAGTTTACGACGAGTATTAAAAATTTAATTTCATCATCAACATAGGTTCAAATACAATTACAACGCGCTGCAAATTCTATTGTTTCAAAGTGAAAGTTACGTTCAAAGACTCGAGCGGTAAAACGTGGTGCGGAAAAACTTCCCCGTCTTCGTTCTTAATCTGAAGTCCTGGCGGCTCAGCTGCGACTCTGGACCCTCCTACGCCGCCTCTTCTTCGTTTCTTCTTCTTCCTCGAAAAAAATTTACGTTCGGTCCACGTCGTTTCCTTCGACCAGGGACGCGAACTTCCCCACGCATGCTCCTCTTCAACCCACTCGTCGAATCCATCCGGACATTGTAAATTCCCATTCAGCGCACCAACTTTCGGCCATTTCTCTTTCTCAACCGTCGTGACGTCGAATTTCGCGATGTCAAATTCATATCCTTTCCTGGTTCTCTTCAACCAGTCTCTAAACGCTTTTTTATCGCCGCTGGCGCTCGAAGGACAGTGTCCTTCGTATTTATCGTTAGAAACGACGACGACGGTATTGTGCCGCTCGTTGATTGAATGTTCAAATGCTTCGTCCAAAATCGCTAAATCGTCCGCGCTCCTCCCTCGACTGTCGTTCTGTCTATCGATTAGCTTCAACACGCCGTCGTCGACCATCTGTCGCAAGTACACGTTTTCCCACTCGTTATCGCCCACGTATCGAACTTTCTCGGGATGCAACAACCGTAAACTTCCTCCGTCGCACAAGCCATTCAACTTCCCTCTCGCATAATTTTTCGGCGCGAAAACGACCACCTCTTCGAACTCTTCCACCTCGCGAAAGTATTCGCATACTATGGTCAGTGCAGTGGATATGGGTATTTTCGCATTCGCATTATTCGAAGCTCTCAACGCCGCGCAATACGCCCAACAGACGTTCGCGCCGTCTATGTACGCTTTCCGTCTCTTACGTTTCGTTTGCTCTTCTTCTTTTTGTTGTTGTTTTTGTTGTTTCTGCGGTTCTTCATTTACTTCATCATCATCTTCTTCTACCACGTTCCCCACGTCCGCAGCCGCACGCCGTAACGAACTTTTACAAACGCGACGGGCAGAGAAGGATGAAAAACAAGAAGAAGGAGAAGAAGAAGAAGAAAAAGAAGAAGAAGAAGCACGCGCAGACGGACGAAAGTGAGCGCGACGCTGCTGCTGATGATGGTGACGCCGACGACGACATCGTCCGATGGCGTTGGTTGGGGTTGTCGACGACCTCAACATTTTTTCTCTCTCTGACTCTCTCTCTCCTCTTTTCTGCTGAATGACTTCCTCTTTGTTTTTTTCGAAAACAAATAATTTAGGGTTTCACTCTGAATTCAAAAAAAAAAATTTCTCTCTCTCTTGGGCAGTCGCACCACTTTTCGAGAGTCGAAAGGCGCGCGCGAGAAAAACTAAACCACCCCACACTCGCGCGCGCGGCAGATTTGTCCGCGAACAAATCAGAGGGAAGAAGAGCTCTTCACGTATATCGTTTCGCTTTTGGTTTTTTTAAGGAGAAACGCACGTAAAACCGCTAACGCACCCGCCGAAGAGTAAAAGGATCGAAAGAGAGAAACCTTTTTCGGTGCGCGCGAGATTTAAAAAAAAGAGAGAGAGACGCACGAACAAACACTTCTTCTTTCGCTTTTGCGAGTCAGTGTGGTCCCGAGAAAATGTCCTCCGAACAACAAAAGAAAGAGGGTCCGTCCATGGACGCGGAGTCGTGCTCCGAGCGATTGAAATCCTTCTACGAGGTTTGGTCGGATTCGAAAACGTCCTCGTTTTTCAACGGAAGCGATGGGATTCTTCTCGGTTCCGGAGCGAACAAAGAGGAGGAACTCCGGTATTTAAAAGCAGTCAGTTTAGAGATTTGGCTGTTTTCGTACGAGTTGCCGGATACGGTGATGGCGTTCATCAAGAAAGAAGAAAGAGGAGAAGGTGGAAACGAAATGCACGCGATCGCGTCCGGGAAGAAAGCGAAGCTGTTGGAATCCGCGAGAGCGACGATCGAAGACGCCATCAAAGGTACGTTAGTCATCCACGCCAAGCCGAAGAACGAAGACGGTTCGGCGCAGGTGGAAGCGTTGGTGAAAATTTTACAAGAAAAGTGCAAAAAAGTCGGCGCGTGCGCGAAAGAGTTAAAGGAAGGTAATTTGATGCAAATGTCGGTGGAAAAGCTCGGAGGTGCGGAGAAGTTGGCGGACGTGACGCACGGCATCGCGTGCATTTTATCGAAGAAAGACGAGAAGGAGATGAAGTTTGTCGACAACGCGGTGAAGTTGTGCTCGGAGGCGATGAAGTTTGCGGTGAGCGAAGTGGAGAACGCGATCGAGGAAGAGTTGAAGATTTCCCACGTAAAGTTGAGCGAGAAAACCGAGGACGCGATTTTAGCGCCCGGGAAAACGTTAGGATTGAAAGATATTAGTCACGAAGACGTGGATATTTGCTACCCGCCGATTTTTCAATCCGGCGGCGAGTACGATTTGAAGTACAACGCGGTGTGTTCTGAGAAGAAGTTACACTTTGGATCGACGCCAGCAGTCATTCACGTGTCGTTAGGGGCGAGGCACACGCAGTATTGCGCGAACATCGGGAGAACGTATTTGATCGATCCGACAGAAACGCAAGAGGCGGTCTACGAGGCGTGCTTGAAGGCGCAAACCGCCGCAGTGGAGGCTTTAAAACCGGGCAAGTTGTGTAAAGACGTGTACGCGGCTGCGCAAAAAGCGTTGGAAGAGGCGGAGAAAGAAAACGAAAAGTTGAAGGATATGAATTTGAGCTCGAAATTGAACAAGAACGTCGGTTCTATTTTAGGCTTGGAGTTCAAAGATGCGTTTTATATGCTCTCTGGGAAGTGCGAAAGCACGATTGAGGAAGGCATGATTTTCAACGTCGCATTGGGCGTGAACGGATTGGAAGAAACCTCCGCAGACGAGAAAGCCAAATCTCGACACTATGCCATTATGATCGCAGACTCCGTGCAAGTTACCGCGGACGGTGTTGCGAACAAAGAGCTCACGAAAAACACTAAGAAGCTTTCGGACATTTCCTATGCCGTCAACGAATCTGACGAAGAGGACGACGACGACGGCGCAGAAGAGGATAAAGATATCGCGAATACCGGCGCCAGAGGTGGTGTCATTCTCGACGCGAAGACGAGAGGTGACGAAGCCATCACGACCAAAGCCGAAGCCGATCGTCAGCGAAAACAAAAAGCGTTGGCGGATAAGAAGAATGCCGAAACGTACGACCGATTGATGAATGCGCAAAACGATGTCGAAAAAGGCGGGAAAGGCGCCGGCGCTTCGGCGGATTTTGTTGCGTACAAATCCGTCACGGACGTTCCCGCGCCTCGAAAAGAGTTAGTCATCGCGGTAGATAACGATCGCGAGGCGGTTTTACTCCCAGTTTGCGGTATGCTCGTCCCATTCCACGTGTTGGCGATCAAATCGTGTTCGGTCTCGCAAGACGCCGGCGCGAGTTTCATTCGCATCAACTTCCAAGTCCCGATGGGTACCTCAGCCGCCGCGAACGCCGGATACTTACCCGCCATTCGATTTCCGAACAACATCTTCTTAAAAGAGCTTTCGTATAGATCGAGCGATCCGCGACACGCCAACTTTGTCGTCAATGAAATCAAAACGTTGCGAAGAAATGTTGTCGCGAGAGAAACCGAACGCGCTGAACGAGCGACGTTGGTTCGACAAGCCAAGTTGCAACTCACCAGCGGTAGAGTCCACCGATTGACCGGTTTGTGGATGCTCCCGACTTTCGGTGGTAGAGGCGGTCGTAAGGCGGGCACTCTCGAAGCGCACGCGAACGGTTTGCGATACATTGGCGCTAAAATGGATGAACAAGTGGACATCATGTACGAAAACATTCGCTCGTGCTTCTTCCAACCGGCGAAGAAGGAAGTGAAAACACTCATTCACTTCCACTTGAAAAACCCAATCATGATTGGAAAGAAGAAAACGCACGACGTACAATTTTATCAAGAAGTCATCGAAGCAACGGAAAACTTGGACGGCAGTCGCAAAAACATGTACGATCCGGACGAAATCGAGGAAGAGCAGCGGGAGCGCGAGAGACAAAAACGCGTCCAAAAAGAATTCGCGCAGTTTTGCAAACGCGTCCAGGAAATCTGGGAGAAGGATTACCCCGACATGAGTTTAGAGTTCGATTCCCCGTACCACGATTTAGCATTCGACGGGGTCGCGTACAAATCTACCGCGCGCATCGTCCCGACCGCCTCGTGTTTGGTAGAACTCATCGAGTTCCCTCCCTTGGTCATCCATGCGGAAGATATCGAAATCGTCAACTTGGAACGTGTCGGTTACCACTTGAAAAACTTCGACATGGCCATAATCTTCAAAGACTTTAACAAAGACGTTCACAGAATCGACCAAATACCTTCGAAGAATCTCGACAACATCAAGCAATGGTTGACGACTTTAGAAGTGAAATACTACGAAGGTAAAGCGAACTTGAACTGGAAGCCGTTGTTGAGGCAGATTAAAGAAGATCCTGAGTCGTGGTTAGAAGCCGGAGGATGGGAGTTTTTGAACAACGAGCCGTCCTCAGACGAAGAAGACGGCGAAGGTTCTGACCCAGAGTCCGAATTTGAACCGTCCTCAGACGAGGAAGAGTCGGAATCGGAATCCGAAAGCGAGTCCATGTACGACGAAGACGAGGAGGACGAAGACGGCAGCGAGTACGAGGACGACGAAGACGACGAAGACGTTTTGGATTGGGACGAGATGGAAGAGAAAGCGAGAAAGGAGGACGAAGAAGCCAGCGACGAGGACAGGAGAGGCGACAAGAGGAAGAAAGGCAGTAAGCGCAGGTAAACAAAGAGAACGCACTGACGGTGTGATTAGAGAGAGAGAGAGAAGCGTTTCAATATTGAATACTACACATTTGAATTCCCCTAAAAAGTCGTTTGTCGTTTACTTCATAAAATTTCCGCCGACACTTCCACACACACACTTGCGCGCGAGCTCGAATCAACACAGATATACAACAAAAAGAAGAATGTCCTACCTCCTCCCTCACTTACACTCCGGTTGGCACGTGGACCAGGCCATTCTGTCCGAGGAAGATCGCGTCGTTATAATCCGATTCGGCCGAGACGGCGACGAGACGTGCATGCGACAGGATGAGATTCTCAGCAACGTCGCGGAGAAGATTAAAAACTTCGCGGTGACGTATTTAGTGGACATCGACGAAGTTCCAGATTTTAACGAAATGTACGAGTTGTACGATCCGTGCACGGTCATGTTTTTCTTCAGGAATAAGCACATAATGATTGATTTAGGAACCGGGAATAACAACAAGATAAATTGGGCGATGGATTCGAAGCAAGAGTTTATCGACATTGTGGAGTGCGTGTTTAGCGGCGCCAGACGAGGGAAAGGTTTAGTGGTTTCGCCGAAGGATTATTCGACGAAATATAGGTATTAATACTAATAATGATAATAGTTTAGCAGTGTATGTAATTATATATAGCTATGTAGCGCTCTAAAATTTGATGATAGTAGTAAAAGTACACTAGGTGAATTTACGCTTGTTCGCGTTCACCGCCGGCGGATCCCTCACGCCATCTCTGGTAATCGCATACATCGCTTTCCTATTCGCCAACCTCGGGCTTTTTGCGACGTACGCGATCCTATTCCCTTCATTGCCCCACGATAAAGCCACTCTCGTCGTTGCCGCGTGCGCGTACGACTCCCCTAACGCCGGCGCCAACCTGCCCCCGGGTTTCGTCGTCGCTTGGTTTATAGTCACCACCGCTAACTCGTATTTTTTCGCTAAACTCATCAAATTGTTCGTCGTCTTTGCTAAAATAGACGCTCTCAGCGCCATGTCGTCGAAATCTTGACGAAAATGAAACGCGATCGAATCCACAACCACGAGTTTCACCTTTGGATGCTCCTTTACGAATTCCGGCATGTAATCCAAACACGCCAACAACTCCGTCACCTCGTGGCACCTAAACACGTGTATCCTCTTCAAAATCGCCTCTACTGAAAATCTACTCTCTAAGCACTCCTGAAACACTTTCCTTTCTTCCTCTGAACATCTCATTTCTTGCACTCGCCTCTCTAAATACCCTCTCGCGCCAATCGCCATATCCTCGCACCGGTCGCATGTGAAGCTCCCTTCCGTATCGATGTACGCGCACTCGCCTTCGATACCACTAAATTCACTCGGCAGTTGCACCGAAACCGCCAACTGCATCCCGATTTGCGTCTTCCCTACTCCCGGGGCGCCGCAAAATTCCGTGATTTCTCCGGTCTGCACGCCCCCGCCTAAAATCCCGTCCACGCCCTTACAAAACGTCACCAGAGGTATTCTTTCTCTCTCTTTCTTCAACAACTCCGAGGCTGATTTTGCTCCGCTCAGCGCGAATCCATCTAACCCGGTTTTACACGCCTTCAACACGTCCTGCGCTTCGTCCAACGTCAACGACGGCACGGATTTTACCAGCTGCACGGGTAAAGAGTGATGTCTGAGTACGTCTTGGACGGCGTTAAACCCGCAAAATTGGAGTTTAGCTCTTACGGTTGGGGAGAGCGGTAACGCGTTCAAAGAGTACGAGGATTGCCAAGACGCGTAGTTGCTGTTGTTGTTGTTGCCGTGCAGGTGATGATGATGCTGCTGCATCGCTGAGAATTTCGAAACGGTCCTCCGCGGGTGGTGGTGGTGGTGGTGGTGGTTCTCTCTTCTCTCCCGCGGAGAAGAAGAAGAAGAAAAAGAAGAAGTGACGACAAATTTTGAATTTACGCTCATACGAGAGGCACATTTTACGACTGATAGTATAACAATATATAATAATAAAACAAGGAAAACAACAACAACAACAGCAACTTCAACGTTGCGGCCTTGTGGGTGTGTTTGTGTGAATATATGTGCAACGTTTCTTCTTCTCATTTACGCGGTCGGGGCGGTTGGCTTGGGCGCCGCCGGCGCCGTCGTCGTCTTTGGCGCGGGAGGCGCTTTTTTGTTCGTCTTTGCCTTCTTCTCTCGCTTCTCATTCTTCTTGTTCATTTTGTTTACCAACGTGTCCGCGAACGCCATCGCTTTCATGTAACTCGCTTTGCTGAACAAAGTCGCTCGTTCTACGCCGTTCATGGCGACGTTCTTCACCACAATCAACGTCGGCGTAATCATCACGACGACGGAATCCTTCGCCTTGTAAATCTTGTCCGCGGAAACGATTCGCTTCAACTCGCCCATCTTTGTCACCGCGAACGTCTTTTTCGTGAATGTTTTCGCGCACACGAACACTTTCCCGCATTGCGTCTTCAACACAGAAAACACTTTCACCAAACCCGGCCACGCGAAATCCACGACGACCTCCTTCAACCACAAATCGAACAAGTGCACCTTCTTCTTGAAAGCGACGGCGAATTCCTTCGCTTTCTCCAAGGATTTCTCCGTGCCGTAATACGCGATGATTGCCCCGGTCGCCGCACCAGAAAGCAACGCCGCCACTTGCAACGCGCTCATTTTCGTCGAAGAAGAAGACGAAGACGAAGACGCGTCCAATAAGAGTTTCCCCGAAGCGGAGGACACCACCTCGCTGCTGCTCACGGTCTTGGAAACATCCGAAACGACATCCGCTACCGTCGCGCCTCCGAGCACGGTTTCTCTCGCTTTAGCGATCAACGCGGTCCAATCCGTCGGAATGTCTGAAAGTGAGGGCATTTCTTTCGGCACGAGGCCTTGTCTCTCCGCGTAGACGGCTGCGGCGCCGCCCGTGAGGAAAGCCAACCCCGCCGTAGAGACGCTCATG
>Ga0181560_10000446_pt1 | contig 37265 bp, 33 predicted proteins | sample 011ome_20_FD_133751 | JGI IMG/M metagenome (GOLD analysis project Ga0181560, IMG submission 133751) | Coastal salt marsh microbial communities from the Groves Creek Marsh, Skidaway Island, Georgia - 011509CT metaG (megahit assembly) | ecosystem: Environmental > Aquatic > Marine > Intertidal... | reverse complement strand
GGCAGCTACGACTCGCTGTTCTACGAGTTTGACGATCACATCATGATGCTCGAGGCCGGTGCCAGCCATGACGCCATCGCGGCGTATATAGCAGAAGCCAAACGGATGATGCCGGGCAAACCCTTCCGCTACGTCATGAACACCCACCCCCATGCCGACCACACTGCCGGCCTGCCGGTGATACTGGCCGAGGGGGCAACGATCATCACACAGGCCAACAATCAGGAGTTTTTCGAACGCGCACTGAACACACCGCGCACGCTGCTTGATGACGCCCTGGCCAGGAATCCCCAGAAGGTCTGGGTGGAAACTGTGGATACCCGGAAAACCTATACCGATGGACAGCACACCGTGGAGATGCTGCATATCTACCCGGCGCCCCATTCCAACGGTCTGATGGTGGCCTACTTTCCGCAAGAGGGGGTATTGTTCCAGGGTGATTTCTCCCTGCCCCGGCCCGGCCAGCCCGGCAATGACCATGTCCAGGCAATCGTACCGGCACTGATCAAGCTCGGCGTCACCGACTTTGATCGCTATATCAACGTGCATGCGAGCGCCGAACCGGAAACCAAGGACCAGCTCTGGGCTGCCACTGGCAGGTAATTCAATCCGGGTTTGTAAATAAAAAGGCAGGGTATAGCCCTGCCTTTTTTATTTCAGAAAAGAAACCTCGAACTTCCTGTGTAAACCTCGATCCCTGTAGGCCGGAGAAGGCCTGCGGCCATCTCCGGCCTACATTAGTTCACCAGAAACTGGTGGCCTATGAGACCAAGCAGGAACCCGGCAACCACCCCGATGGCAGGAAGCCAGTGATTTTCCAGTTTCGCCTGCGGAGCAATATCCGTGAAGGTGATATACAAAATCCCGCCCGCGGAAAAAATCATTACGCAGGACACCGCCACGGGATAAGCGGATAACCAGTAGTAACCGGCAAAGCCACAAACTGGTCCGAGCAAGGCCAGTAATACGAAGACGCCAAGCAGGCGACCGTTGCTGAACGTGGTGGCACTTTTGAGTTCCCGGAATGAATTGAATCCTTCCGGCAGATTCTGCAAAGCCATCAACAGGGCCAATAAAAAGGCATAGGAATTACCCAGGGACAGGGCAGCACCCAGGGCCAGCGCCTCCGGCACAAAGTCCGACAGCATCGCGACCAACTGGGCCATGGAAGTATTGAGACGATGTAAAAAAATATCCAGGGCCATGAAAGCAATACCGCCGGCCATGAACCAGAAGCTGATCGCAACAACCCCCAGGTTACGGGAACCCTCAGGGACAAGAACCAGGGCCACAGCCGACAACAGGGCGCCGCCACCAAAAGCCATGACACTGTGCCGGAATTCCGTCTCCAGCCAGTTACTCTTTATGTGGTCACCCACCGACAGCAGCGCGCCCAGTGGTATGGCAAGACCTGCCATCAGGGTGAGCATCAGGATGGTGACAATTTCATTCACGGTCTGGCTGGTCTATTTGGTTTTGCACATGATCGGTCTGGCAACAGGCCTACTCTCTGCTGTCTGCTGTAGGCCGGAAAAGGCCAGGGGCCATTTCCGGCCTACAAAAATGATAACTACTCTTCTGCCTTGTTCCGGTTATCCGGCAACTGTTTCTTGCCCGGATCTTCCAGCCCGCCAAATGCACTGAACAGGGACTGGAAAAAATCACTCAGCTGCAAGGTCATCAGGGCAAATTCCTGGTCAAACTTCTCTGCCGGGGTTTCATCCTGGTAGCTTTCAGACTCTTCCCTGATGTCCTCGAAACGCAGGCGCTTGATACTCATGTCCTCGACGATATTGCAGCCAACACGACTGTTCCACACTACGCCCAGGTGCCGGACCTGCTTGCCGGCTTCCAGGTGAGCCTGGATTTCGTCCCCTTCCAGATCCTGTCCCTTCAGGCGCACCACGTTACTGGCATCCTTCGGACTGACCAGTTCGCAGTCATCATTGATGACAAAACCATCATCGGCCTTGCCCTGTTTCAGCCAGCGGGTCAGTACAGATGCAGGGGCGACCTTGCTGTCCGGCAGGGCCACCGGGAAAGAACCCAGGGTATCCCGCAGCAGGTTGAGAAACTCCTCGGCCTTGGGCGCGCTGGCCGAGTCCACCACCAGCAGGTTGTCCTTGCGGGAGATATAGGCATAGATGCGGGTGGAACGGGTAAAGGCCCGGGGCAGCAGGGCAGCGTAGACATCATCCTGGATTTCCCTTTTTTCCTTGCGGTACACCTTGCGGGCCTGGCGTTGTTCGATGTCGGCCACTTTTTCAGCAGTCGCCTCGCGCACCACGGTCGCCGGCAGCAACCGGTCCTGTTTCTGGGCGCAAAGCATGATGTAGTCCCCTACCACGTGGGTCAGCATGGGAGCTGGTGCTTGCCCGTCTTCTTCGATATCAGCTTCCGGGGCGGCGTCACCCAGGGGGCTGGCCCAGCCAATACGGGCTTTTTCATAACTGGCACAGGGCTGGAAGGCGTTCTCGGCCATCTGGGACTCAAGATCTTCTATGGACATTTCAAAGGGCTGGACGAGACAATACAGACGCAGGTTCTTGAACCACATACAACATAAATCCTGGTAAAAATGTAAGACTGGAGGGGTGGTGATTATGCAGGAAAAACGGCCGAAGTAAAAAGGCTGGTCAGAAAACCTTTTTGCTACAGAAAATCATTGCCCTACCTTACCCTTTGACCTATTATCGCGCGCCATTTTGCCCAGGGGGCACAAGCCATGAATTTTCTCTTCGTATCGTATGACGGCCTTATCGGCGACCTTGCCTGGAGCGTTATCAAGGAAGGCCACCAGGTCAAGTACGCCATCTCCAACCCGGAAGACCGCGAGGTCGGCGCGGGTTTTGTGCCCATGGTGGATGACTGGCGACCGGAAGTGGACTGGGCCGACGTCATCATTTTCGATGACGTCCTTGGCATGGGTACCGAGGCCAAAAAATTGCGCGATGCAGGCAAACTGGTCGTGGGTGGCACCCCCTATACTGACATGCTGGAGGACGACCGCTCCTTTGGCCAGGAAGAACTGAAAAAACACGACATCTCCATTATTCCCTACAGGCACTTCGAGAGTTTCGATGATGCCATCAATTTCGTGCGCGAAAACAAGGCCCGTTATGTCATCAAGCCTTCCGGAGAAGCACAGAACCTGAAAGGCCTGCTGTTTATCGGCGAGGAAGAAGACGGCTCCGATGTTATCCAGGTGCTGGAAGACTACCAGCAGGCCTGGTCCGACAAAATTCCGACCTTCCAGCTCCAGCGCCGGGTGGAAGGCGTCGAGGTTGCTGTCGGTGCTTTTTTCAACGGCAAGGAATTTGCCTACCCGATCAATATCAATTTCGAACACAAGAAGCTGTTTCCGGGCGACCTGGGCCCCTCAACCGGTGAAATGGGCACGGCCATGTTCTGGTCCGGCCCCAACAGGATTTTTAACCAGACCCTGAAAAAGCTGGAAAGCAGGCTGGCAGAGGAAGGCTATGTCGGGTACATCGACCTGAACTGTATTGTCAGCGGCCAGAATATCTATCCGCTGGAATTCACTGCCCGCTTTGGTTACCCGACCATCTTTATCCAGCAAGAAGGCATCACCATGCCCATTGCTGAATTCCTGCATGGCCTGGCCAGCGGCACCCGCAAGACGTTCAAGACACGCACCGGGTTCCAGATCGGTGTGCATATCGTGGTGCCGCCCTTTCCTTTTACTGACCCTGAAACCTTCCGCGTGAAATCCAAGGACACCATTATCCATTTCCGCAAAGGCAAGGAAGGTGTTCACTTCGAGGACGTCAAGCTGGTCAACGACGAATGGCTGATTACCGGCAACTCCGGCGTGATCCTTGTAGTGGTGGGCATGGGGCCCACCATGAAACAGGCCCAGCGCCAGGCTTATTCACGCATCAAGAATCTCATCATTCCCCACATGTACTACCGAGTGGACATCGGTGATCGCTGGTATGAAGACAGCGACAAACTACACAGTTGGGGCTACCTGCGCGAACTATGATCAGATTCGTAACAGAACAGGCCGAATGTGAAGCACTCTGGGAGCAATTCAGCCCCAGGGAACGCGCATGGGATGAATGGGAACTCATGTCTGCCTTTCATGACGAAGCGCGTTATCGTTTCAACTTCATGGTTCATGAAACCGACGGTATTGTCGACGGCCTCATTCCCCTGGTCGAAGACACAAAAGACAACAGTTATGAATTGTTTGGCGGTTGTTATGCAGATAGCCGGGAGCCCTGGATTGCCATAGTTGACTTCAAGGAGTGTTTCGACAACCTGCCGAACAACACCGCTTTTTTCGACCTGCGTGGCAGTTGGGTAGCGAATGTCCTGAAGATATTTCCTGAATATGAGCCCAACTTTGTCGAGCAGGATATGCAGTACTACCTGGTACCTGCCGACTTTGATTACGATTTCATCAACCATATTCACGCCACCTTTTCCAAGGACAAGCGCAAAGGCTTTCTGCGGGACATTCGCAAGATGGTTGAAACCTATCCGCTGGAATCCTTGTGGAGTGACGACGATGAAACCGAAGCCTTCATTGAACTGAACGTGAAAAATTTCGGCGAGGAGTCTGACTACGCCAATTAGGAAGGCAAGCAGGAAGTACGCCGCGTTGTCCGGGAACTCAGGGAACTGGGTTACCTGCGCACCTTTGCCATTCGCATCGACGGGATTGTCCAGGCAGTATCGCTGTCAGCCCTGTATAACAACAACTGGGTTGCCCTGTATTCAAGTAGCAACAATGACATCAACAACCTGGGCAAACACCTGACCGTGGAAACCATTCAGGAAGCTTGCAGACTCAAGGTGGATGAAATCAACTACATGACCGGCATGGCCTGGAAAGCTGCCTGGCACATGAAAAAAAACCCTGTTGAACGATGCGCAAACCGGCCGCCATTCCTGATTTACCAATACCCTGAGCCCCTCACCGGCTTCCATTCACTTCCAGCATTCCCGAAAGCAAGATTACGCCTTGTTCATGGGCCGCTTGTATCATTCGGGAAAACTTCCCAAACCTCTCCAACCCCAGTGATTTAGCGGCAATTCAGTCAATGCCTGAGTAAAAAAATCGACTCGGGAATTTTTCACATGGAAATGTGCATTGGAAAAGCCTTCAATAACCGGCAGTACAAACATGCCCGTCATACATGGCGCTTGAATATCATTTTGAAATTATTTGGAAATACGTGATCCAGTTAACAGAAAATATTTTGGGAATAAGAAATATTAGTTTAATCTCAGTGGTATTATTTGTATTTTACATTACTCTACACAATAGCTCTGGAATTGTACCCTCCTCTGTTTCCATAATTGCAATCTGCGTTTCACCCCTGCTTTCCGCTTTTCTGCCGAGACATATCATTGACTCCCTGCCCGAATGTGTGACGAGCCGCTCGAGATATGAATGGAATGAATGAGATGTATGAAAAAAAACAACAAACAACCGAACACGAGAATTACCTCTACGTCGGTGAAAAACTGGACGACGGGTTTCTGCAACAGCTTGAACACTATATCTGTTACAAGAAAGGCAAGCTGTTCAAGGCATCCGATAATACAGAGGCCAGGGTAATCATAGAGAACAATGCCATCCGGGTAGTCCTGGTTGACCAGTTCCTGAATTCCTGGAGCGGCATAGAGTTCATGCGCTGGATGTATTCTTTTGCTTACATTCCAACTATCCTGCTTATTCAGGAAAAAAATGCAGTCGTGTTTGAAACAGTAGTTTCACTGGAAGCAGGGGCAGCTGACGCCATCAGTGACGAGGTTTCCGTACGTGAACTGGCAGCACGAATAAAAGCCTGCAACAGGAAGCAGTTCAGTGAAAACAATTCACTTCTACAGGACCAGCATGGCCCGGGCAAACGCATTGCCAAACCCCTGCACAAGAGACCCCTGTACTACACACCCCAAACCAGGCGCCTGTATTTTTCCGATTCAAGCCGCACTGTACTGCATGGCAAGGAAGCAGAACTGCTTGACCTGTTGATCCTGCGTTATCCTGATTACGTGAACCGGAATGAAATCAGTGAAATGGTATTCCAGCGTGATTGGAATCCCAGGGACAGAAGTATCGATAACCTGATTTACAGGTTACGTAAAACTATAGACTGTGATGAGTATGAATGTACCGAGTCGATTATCGAAACCGTGCGAAATGAAGGCTACAAGCTACGCACTTCGATCGGTCTGTTATCAGCTGAACAGGCCAGCTGACCTGAGAACATGACATTATCCGGGGAACAACACAGACCCGGATGAAGTGTCCAAAGCCATTTGAAGCCAGCGCAGTACTTTCCAGGTTTTCTGAAGCGGATTTGTATTTAACAAAAAAGTATCTTGTAATCTGCTTTGCAGGCCTGGCTGGCCCAGGATCCGATGCTACTAGGTCAGGCCATTGTCTGGACAATAGTTGCTTCCACCTGGAATAACCTTCATTACCTCAGGCGGAAACTCCCCTTGCCTCCCCCTTTTATTCTTTTGTCGTTTTATAGCAGCCTTGATGCAAGTTTTTCATGATAAAGAAAACGCTGATGTTCAGGATTGACCAGCCCGGATTTATTCCGGGAAAGTAATTGGTGAAACCCTGGCCATGTACTGGTGGCGACTGGCCGTCGAGTGCCGCTTGCCACACGCTATCGCCGCGCTGTAAAACCTGCAGCAATAGACACCGAAACGGGAATTATTTTTGACATTCCAGGGCGATTATGGACCTAATAGCCCTCATGCCTGCCGGAATCCTTCACTGAATTCCCGCCTAACACTATCCGGAACACTATGGAGCTTGCCATGCCGAATTCACGTTCTTCACTCAAGCTGGCACTGTGCCTGACATCCCTGCTGACTTCCCCCACCCTGTTCGCAAAGAAACCCGCCTGGGTGCCCGTGGCTGAACTGTTGCTGGGCAGCATGGGCAACGCTGATGCACACCAGATGGCCGAAGTCATGAACCGCTGCACGGCACTGAACATGACCCTGTCCGCCCTGACAGCACAGGAGTCTCCCGATGTGTCTGCCGGTTATGAAAACCAGGCGCTGAAACTGATCCAGAACGGTATCATGATCGAGATGAACACGGAATTGCAGCGCACCGGGATGGAACCTGACATGGAAATCCTTTCCGAAAATGCGATCACCGCGGTCAAGGCTATGCTGGGCACTTACAACCTGTGGCTGGAAGACAATTACAATGAGGGTGGTTCCTATTTCAATAACGAATTTGAAATAGAAATGAAGGGTTGTGAGCTGGCCACCAAGTTCGTGATGCAGATGGCCAGGCGCTGATTCACCAGTTATTTACGGGACAGGTCTCTAGCCGGCTCTTTGTAGCAGGTCCAGTCCCTGGGCGTACCACTGCGGCACTTCCCGCCGCTTCCACGTAGCAAACTCCGCTTTTTCGTGAATGTAAAATGACCGGTATGCACTCACCGCATCACCCGGTATCTTGAACTGATCCGGCATGGCCTGCACGAAAGGTGTCAACCCCTTGCTCGGCAATGGCATGTATTCAATTTCCCTTAACACGTGAATCGAGGCGTGATCCCTGTCGCGCTCATAACGCCAGCAAAATTCCGTGTTCAACGCATAGGCAAGCTGCACCAGCCAACGAAAATTATCAGCCGACTCCTCGACCCATTTCACACAGGGATGATTGACGTGCGTAGAACGATAAGGGGTTTCAAACCCGCGCTTGTTCAGCGCGGTACACAGAATCTGCGTGCTTTCCAGAATCATTTTTCCCACGTGCTGGTCACAGTGGTAACGGGCACAGGTCTCAATATCTTTATCAAGGATAAAAATGTTCATAATGGTATTACGCCAGTATAAGACAGACGGATGACGGCATACCGCTATATAGAACGGATTCGTGACGTAAATCACAGGACTTCAGGGAATACCCGAAGCACGGTGGTTTTACCCTGGGGAGATATAGTGGGTTGGGCCTTCAGGGACAAGGGACAAGGGACAAGGGACAAGAAAAGGATGATTTGCCGTATTTTTATATCAAGCGTTTTCCCTGGACAATGGCGTTTATTGGTATTTTCGTAGGTCGGCATAAGCGAAGCGTTTGCCGACGAAGAAAATTTTACATGAGGTGAATATTCACGTCGGGAAACGGCGCTTTGCGCCTATCCCGACCTACGACGGCCCGGGCATTCGTTAAAGCCCAACGTGTCGTTCCTTGTCCCTTGTCCCTTGCTCCTTGTCCCTCCCGGCGTAGCCGGGGAATCAAACCGCTTGCCAGTCAAACTGCCGGTCACCAATGGCAAAAAAGAAGGGATTGAGGATGTCTTCTTTCTGGTTGTAACGGTAAATGGTGAAACTGGTATCCGTGAGAATGCCACCTGCTGCTTCCAGGATGGCCTGGGCAGCGGCGGTGTCCCATTCGGAGGTCGGGGCCAGGCGCGGGTAGATATCGGCACTGCCTTCTGCCACCAGGCAAATTTTCAATGAACTGCCCATACTGACCAGTTCGAGCTGGGGAAACTTTTCTGCGACACGCTCCAGCCAGGCTTCCAGGTCATCACCCTTGTGACTACGGCTGGCCACCACGGAAATGGTGTGCTGGTTCTCCTCGATCCGGGCGGTCTGGATGGATTCCCGTTTGCCGTTTTCTACCTTGAAGGCGCCATCAGGGCTCCCCAGGTAATAGATATCCTTGACCGGCACATAAACCACACCAAGTACCGGACGGCCATTTTCAATCAGTGCCACGTTAACCGTAAACTCACCATTACGGCTGATAAACTCCTTCGTGCCATCCAGGGGGTCCACCAACCAGTAGGTTTGCCAGGACTGGCGCTCCTGCCACGACACGGCTTTTGACTCTTCGGACAAAACCGGCAGCGCAGGGGTCAACTCATGCAGAGCTTCAACAATAATGCGGTGAGCAGCCAGGTCAGCTTCCGTTAACGGTGAATCATTGTCCTTGGTGGTGACATCAATTTCAGATTCACGGTCATACACCTCCAGAATAGCTTTGCCAGCCTGGTGGCTGATATCCCTGACTTCATCAAGCAGTAACTTGTAGTTCATTGGTTTTAATCCGGGCAAATGAAAGGAAAATCGTTTTCCTTCCTCTTTTTAGCGCATGACTCCATTATAATGGAAATGCAAACTTTCATGCATTCCAAGCCTGTTCACACAATGATTAACTGGACTGACATCGACACCGTATTGCTCGATATGGACGGCACCCTGCTGGACCTGAGCTTTGACAATTATTTCTGGCTGGAATATTTGCCCGGCAAGGTCGCCGATCACAAGGCGCTGGAACTGGATGCCGCCAGGGAATCCGTGCGCCAACTCTCCGAATCCACTTACGGCAGCCTCCAATGGTACTGCCTGGACCACTGGTCAACACAACTGGACATGGATGTAGAGGCACTGAAAAAAGAAATCCGTCACCTGATTCGCATGCGCCCCCATTGCGGGGAATTTCTCGACTGGCTCAAGGATAATGGCAAACGCGTTATCCTGGTCACCAATGCCCACCCCAAGGCGCTGGCCATCAAGGTTGAGGCCTCCGGCCTGCGCGCCCACCTGGATGAAATGATTTCATCCCACGAGTTTGACCTGGCCAAGGAAAATGACGGCTTCTGGGAGAAACTGGAAAGCCGCGAGAAAATCGACCTGTCCCGTTCACTGTTTGTCGATGACAGCCTGCCGGTTCTTGAATGCGCTCACCGGGGCGGACTCGGGCAGCTGGTCCAGGTCCTGCATCCGGATTCCAGCACCCAGCCAACGGACCCCAGTCATTTTCCCGGCATTGTTCATCTGGATGAACTGATGCGGGCAACAGGCTGACTATGCAAAAAGTTCGACTCGACAAATGGCTGTGGGCGGCACGTTTTTTCAAAACCCGGTCCATGGCCAAGCAGGCCATTGAAGGTGGCAAGGTACACTGCAATGGCGCGCGCAGCAAAAGCAGCCGTGAAATAGAAGCCGGCTCTGTACTTGATATCCGCCAGGGCTGGGATGAGCGCACCGTGGTGGTCAAGGCCCTGTCGGACAAACGCGGCAGCGCGCCACAGGCGGCACTGCTTTATGAGGAAACCCCGGAAAGCATTGAAAAAAGGACCCTTCAGGCAGAGCAGCGCAAGGCCATGCGTGCACTGAACCCGGTCTCGGCAAGGCGACCGACCAAGCAGGACCGGCGCAAAATCCATCGCTTCAAGCAACAGAACCTGGACAGCGAGTAAATCCACCAGCGTGTGAAATTGAGTTATCCAGACTCGAACAACTGTGGCATAATCCCTTGCCACAACAAAGGGGTATGGCTTCCGGCAGTAAATTCCTAATAATAACAAAATGTTACTGTGTTTATTCTGTCCCCATGGCAGCCTGTTTTCAGTGACTGGCTACTGGTAACAAACGCATCAGATTTCAGGAATTTTTGCTTTGTCGGAACTCTTAAAGCAGCGCCTCAGCCAGCTCCAAAGCTCTTCTGGCACTGAATGTCTGGCTGATATCGGCCATGGCATAGAAAAGGAAAGCCTTCGCATTGACCCCGAGGGTCATATCGCCATGACACCCCATCCGTCCGGACTGGGTTCACCGCTGACCCATCCGAGCATCACCACGGATTTTTCAGAAGCGCTGCTGGAATTCATCACCCCAGTATTCAAGGATCCCGCGGCAAGCCTGGATTACCTGGCCAACCTGCATACCTGGCTGTTTACCCAGCTCGACCGCGAGGAACTGATCTGGACATCCAGCATGCCATGCGTGATCGGCGATGATGAACAGATTCCGCTGGCCCGTTATGGCTGCTCCAATATCGGCAAACTGAAAACCCTGTACCGCTCCGGTCTGAGCTATCGCTATGGCCGGGCCATGCAGACCATTGCCGGCATCCACTTCAATTTTTCCCTGCCGGACAGTTTCTGGACGCTCTACAAGGACATGGAAGGCGCTGACAAAACCCTGCAGGACTTCAAAACCGAACAGTATTTCAACCTGATCCGTAACTTCCGTCGCTACTCCTGGTTGCTGATCTATCTGTTTGGCGCCTCACCGGCTGTCTGCAAAAGTTTCGTGCGCAACAATCCCGACCATGGACTTGAGGCGTACGATGAAAACTCGCTCTACCTGCCTTATGCCACCTGCCTGAGAATGGGTGACCTGGGTTATACCAGTGATGCCCAGACCGAACTTTATGTCAGCTATAACAACCTGGAGGAGTACGCCAGGGACCTGACCAACGCCATCAAAACGCCCTATCCGCCATATAGCCGGTTCGTACCGGAAAACGGCGAGTTCAAGCAGCTCAACGACAGTATTTTGCAGATTGAAAACGAGTTCTACAGCACCATCCGTCCAAAACGTGAATCCTCCTCGGGGCTGCGACCTGTCCGGGTGCTCATGAACGAAGGCGTGGAATACATTGAGGTCCGCTGCCTGGATCTCAACCCCTTCCTGCCCGTAGGCATTGATGAAGAGGAAATCCAGTTCCTCAAGAGTTTCCTGCTGTTTTGCCTGATGCGCAAAAGTCCGCCATCAGACCGGGACGAATACCGGGAAATCGAGTGCAACCTGAAAACCGTGGTCAACCGCGGCCGGGAGCCGGACCTGGAGCTCAAGCAGAAAGGCAAAGCCATTCCACTGACCGACTGGGCCGAGGAAATCCTGCAGGAATCGCGGGATATTGCCCGGTTTCTGGATGAGGTCAGCGGACAGCCAGGCCACACTGCAGCAACAGATGCCCAGATTGCCAAAGTCAGAGACAGCAGCCTGACGCCTTCGGCCAAAGTGTTGCACAGAATGGATGAGCTGGAGACTCCCTACTTTAGATTTGCCATGAACCAGTCCCTGGCCAATAGTGACTATTTCAGGTCACTGACCCTGGATGACGAGCTCATGGCAACCATGAAATCCCTGTCCGAAAAATCCAACCAGGATCGGGAAGCCATTGAAAAAACTGATAATATTGACTTTGAAACCTATCTCGAACGACAAAACGCGTCCTGAATACGACAAGACCAGAAACATTATTATGAATCCAACAATCACCAAGTTACTGCAAACCCGCCTGATCTACCTGTACATCTTTTTATTCTGTGTTTCCCTGCTGGCCATTGCCATGTACATGGAACACGTGATGATGCTGGAGCCCTGCCCGCTTTGCATGACCCAACGCTTTTTCTTCGTCCTGGCCGGCCTGACTTCGCTGGTCGCCTTTATTCACAATCCACAGGCCAGTGGCAAACTGGTCTACGGCTTCCTGGCCGCCGCATTTGCTGTTGCCGGCGGTGGTTTTGCCATTCGCCAGATCTGGCTGCAGCACCTGCCCAAGGATGAAGTCCCTGCCTGCGGGCCCAGCGTGGCCTACATGTTCCAGGAGTTTCCGCTTACCGAAGCCCTGGCCACCATGTTTACCGGCGACGGCAACTGCGCAGAGATCGCCTGGCAGGACCCGGTCATTGGCATGAGTATTCCGCAATGGTCCCTGGTGGGGTTTGTCGCCCTGGCCGGAGTCTGTGTCTGGCAGGCATTGCGCAAATAAGCCTTTTTAACAGACTGTCGGTCTGTATTTCTGGAATTTATTTCCGACCTCTTCTAAGATTGGATTAACCGGTGCAATCAGGCGCCGGTAAGAGGGGGTTGTATGAATAAACACATCACTGCCGCCCGTCGCCAAGAAATCGAAGCTATCATCAGTCGCTGGAAACAACAGCGCGATGCTATCCATGATGACCTGGAAGAATCACTGTATTCTGATCACGCACTCCAGGTCGAAGTCCAGGATTTCCCCATCGAGCTGTTTTGCGAATCCCTGATGGATTACGTGTCGGCCGGGCATTTTGAAGTCTACGAGACACTGCTCCAGGAAAGCACACAGGAACTGGAAGCCAACCGCAACCTGCTGGAAGAGATTTACCACAGCATAGAAACCACCACCGACCTGGCCCTGTCATTCAATGACAAGTACAAAGGTGAACTGGTGCATTCTTCCGAGGATGATTCATTGCCCCGTGACCTGCAGGCACTGGATTCAGCATTAACCATACGCTTTGCCCTGGAAGACCAGTTGCTGGAACTGACCAACGAAGTTCACTAGGTTATTTGCAAGGAAGTACCGGACAAGACAGGCAAGTAAAACGCCAACGATGAAACTGGATATGCCCAAACGCATTCTCATTACCAGCAGCATGATGGCAGCAGCCATACTGTGCTACCTGGTTGGCTACATGCCCGGGATGAAAGGTTTTTTCTTCGCAGGCATCGTCTTTGAAACGATCTTCTGGGTTCGATTGCTGCACAATCGCCCCAGGCGCAAGGAAAGGCTGGATAAACTGAAAGCCCAGACGACTGAGTAGTCAGGGTCCTCCTCCAAAACCATGTCGGCAAACGGCCCTGCAGGCCTTTTATGCCCTTCAGGGTAATGCCGACCTACACATCTTCGGGATTTAGCTGCAACCCAAAGTGTCGGCCCTTTCTCCCTTTTTCGAAAAGCCTGTCGAAGCTGTCGGATGGCGGTACTCCGTACCTTATCCGACCTACCTCCACTCCCCGCAACTTTAACAACACCCCCCAACATTACCACTTTCCTCGCCACCAACCTGATGTGCCAGCTTCTTGCTGTCAGTCGCTGCGCGCACCCTGTCGTCACCGATTTCACCTTTGGCTGAACAGCAACCTGCCGGTGCCAGGAAAATAAAACTGTCACGGGCCATACCTGACAGCAGGCGCTGCCACTCCGCCGGGCTGACCCGGGTTCGACTACCGCGGCGATACACTACGCCATCATCTGTTCGCAACTCTGCAAACGGACCACGGTAAATGACACTGTGCCCCGCATCCTGATTATTCTTGTCCGGCTTGCTGGCCAGAACTGTGACGGAGCGGAATTCGATTTCTTCCACCACTTGCCAGGGAGCCTCATCCCACTTGTCATAAGCGGCATCGACAAATCCGGCGTCGAGAAAGACCTGGATGAATTCAGCTTCCTGGAAAGCCCCGGAAATACAGCCGCTCCACAAGGTAGCATCGTCTTTCAGGTGCTGTGGTACGTTTTCATCACAGACGATATCCGAAATGGCCACTCGACCACCGGGTTTGAGCACACGGAATATTTCGCTGATCATCTGCTTGCGATGCGCCTCGTCCACGAGATTGAGCACGCAGTTACTGACCACGATATCGACACTGTTATCCGCAACCAGCGGCTTCTCGACTTTCTGTTTTTCTTCCCAGGCTGAGAGGGTGTCGCTGTCTGCATCGGGATTTTCAGCCTGGAATTTCTCACGGGCAGCAAGATCCAGCGCCAGGTCCTGGATATAGCCCTTGCGAAAACTCACCCGGTCACCACCCAGCTTGTCCGCCATGTCAGCCTGGTATTTCCGTGCGAGGTCGAGCATTTCATCCGTCATGTCCACGCCGATAACACTGCCTTTTTCTCCCACCAGCTGCGCAGCCATGTAGCAGATCTTGCCACCGCCACTGCCAAGGTCCAGCACCGTGTCGCCTTCTTTCACATATCGGGAGGGGTCACCACAGCCATAGTCCTTGTCGATTATTTCCTTTGGCAGTAGCGCCAGCAGTGACTGGTCATAGTCCACGGGACAGCACAAACTTGGCTGCACTTCCTTTGCACCTTCAGCGTAACGTTCGGATACTTTTGTTTCTGTATTCACGGTAATCAACCTCTTCGCCAGCGATGATACTTTTCCAGAAAGGGATACAGCCACTGAGGCGCATGCTGTTTGCGCCATTGTGCGGCCGAGAATTTGACGCTTTCTGAAAGCGTTGGATAAATATGTATCGTATTCATGATTTTCTTCAGGCCAAGGCCATGGGTCATGGCAAGCACAAATTCACTGATCAGTTCCGCGCCATGGTATCCCACGATAGTGACCCCCAGAATACGATCCTTGCCCGGTGGTGTCAGTACCTTGATAAAGCCTCGGGCTTCACTGTCTGCAATGGCCCGGTCCAGGTCGGCCAGGTCAAAGCGGGAAATCTCGTAAGGGATTTCCTGTTCGATGGCCTCCTGTTCATTGATCCCTACCCGGGCCACTTCGGGATCTGTAAACGTGGCCCAGGGAACAACCTTGTAATTGACCCTGAACTTTCTGAATGCACCGAACAGGCTGTTGACCGCGGCAAACCACGACTGGAACGAGGCCATGTGCGTAAACTGGTAGGGGCCGGCCACATCACCACAGGCAAATATGGTGGGAATACTGGTTTGCAGGAATTCGTTCACACGGACCGTGCCATCCTCATTGGTCGCCACCTTGAGCTCCTCCAGCCCAAACCCTGTCGTATTGGCCTGGCGTCCCAGGGCAAGCAATACATGGGTAAAGGGCAGAGTGCTTTGACTGCCTTTTTGCCGCAGTGTTGCCGAGGCGCCCGATACATCATTGCTGAAGGCTTCAAGCTCGGTGCTGGTCATCACTGAGATTTCCTCTTCGCGAAAAACCGCTTCCAGCATGTCAGAGACTTCCGGATCTTCTTTAGGTAACAGGCGTGATCCCCGTTGCACGATGGTGACTTTTGCACCGAGACGCGCAAAGGCCTGGGCCAGTTCACAGCCGATGGGACCGCCACCGGCAACAAGCAGCTGCTGTGGTAGTTCCTCAAGATTCCAGATGGTGTCAGAAGTGTAATAACTCACGGCATCGAGTCCCGGCAAATCAGGCACAAAAGGCCGTGCACCGGTGGCAATCACGATATGGCGTGTGGTGATTTCCCGGTCATTGACCTGGACCACATAGGGCGACAGAATTTTTGCTTCCCCATCAATACAATCCACACCCAGGCCGGTATAACGTTCACGGGAGTCATGGGGTTCAATGGTTGCAATGGTGTTACGGACACGCGCCATCACTGCCGGGAAGTCCACGTCCAGTGACCTGTTTTCCAGGCCGAACTCCTCGCCCCGACTGGACAGGTGTTTTACAGCGGCGCTGCGCAACAGTGTCTTGCTCGGCACACACCCGGTATTCAGGCAGTCTCCCCCCATGCGCTGTTTTTCTATCAAGGTGACAGACGCCTTGACCAGGGAAGCAATGTAGGCAGTTACAAGACCTGCAGAGCCAGCACCGATGACCACCATGTTGGTATCAAAGCGGTCGGGCTTTTTATAAGCCTTCATGGCTTTACGAAAATTGCGCCGGTTAATCACCCAGCGTGCGAGCCAGGGAAAAATGGCCAGGGCAACCACGGCCCTGATCACACCGACACTGAAAATATCGGGCAGGGTGGTCGCTGCCCCCAGTTCCACACCAAAATTAATATAAAGGGCCGTGCCAAAGAGCATGCCGAGCTGGCTGACAAGGTAAAAGGCTGCCACCGAAATGGGTGTCAGCGCCATCAGCACATTAACCAGGAAAAACGGAAAGGCCGGCACCATGCGCAGGGTAAACAGGTAGAACATGCCATCGCGCTCGATACCCCGGTTAATGGGTTTGAGCTTATCGCCGAACTTGTCCTGTACCCAGTCATATAAAAGGGTGCGGGCAACCAGGAAAGCCAGCGTGGCCCCGATCGTGCTGGCAAAGGAAACCAGAAGCAGTCCCCACCAGAATCCGAAAATCGCACCGCCAATGATGGTGATGACGCCGGCTGCCGGCAGTGAAAGGGCCGTAATAATGATGTAGGCAAAGAAATAGATGATCCTGCTGAGCCAGAAGTTGTCCTCACTGTAGGCAATCAGGATGTCTTTTTGCTCCTGGAAATAGGCCAGGTTGAAAAAGCGTTGCAGGTCGAGGAGAAAAAACAGCGCCACCAGGGAAAGGACAAGCAACAGCAGAATGACTTTTTTAGGGCTCATAAATTCTTGTTCTTATGTGGCGCCGGCATTGAATTCAGGCAAGGCTATGCAGGTAACTCCTGATTTGACCGGGAAACCCGGAAAAGCTTGCTGCAAACCCTGTCCCGCAGCCGTACGTGAAGTAATTTGGAACAGGTTCATGTTATATTCTGCGCCTTCTGCATGAATCCACGTTAAAAGTGTAGCTGAATTCCGGAGCAAAGGCGTGTCAGCAAACCGATTTACCAGACAATTTCCATCCACGCGCATGCGCCGCATGCGCCATGATGACTTCAGCCGTCGCCTGATGCGCGAAAACGTCCTCACGCCTGACGACCTGATCTACCCGGTGTTTGTCATCGAGGGCAAGGCCAGCCGGGAAGCTGTGGCATCCATGCCCGGCGTTGAACGCCTGTCAGTAGATGAACTGGCTAAAGAAGCAAAGCGGGCTGCCAGCCTGGGAATTCCTGCCATGGCCCTGTTCCCCGTACCTGATCCGGCCACCAAGACCCTGGGTGGTGATGAGTCCTTTAATCCGGACGGGCTCGCCCAGCGTGCCGTCAAGGCAATCAAGAACGCCTGCCCGGAAATGGGCGTGATTACCGATGTTGCCCTGGATCCGTTTACCACCCATGGCCAGGACGGCATCATTGATGACAGTGGTTATGTATTAAATGATGTGACCGTGGAGACCCTGGTCAAACAGGCGTTATCCCATGCCGAAGCCGGTGCCGATATCGTGGCCCCCTCTGACATGATGGATGGCAGGATTGGTGCCATAAGGTCAGCGCTGGAAGAAGCCGGGCATATCAATACCCGCATCCTGGCCTACGCGGCCAAGTATTCCTCCGCCTTTTATGGCCCCTTTCGTGATGCCGTTGGCTCGGCAGGCAACCTGGGCGCATCCAGCAAGGACAATTACCAGATGGATCCGGCCAATTCTGATGAAGCCCTGCATGAAGTGACACTGGACCTGGCAGAAGGTGCCGATATGGTCATGGTGAAACCGGCCATGCCCTATCAGGATATTATTCGCCGGGTCAAAGACGAGTTCGGTGTGCCCACCTTTGCCTACCAGGTCAGTGGTGAATACGCCATGTTAAGCGCGGCCTTTGAAAAAGGCTGGCTGGACCCGGACAAGATCATCCTCGAGTCCCTGACCGGAATCAAGCGGGCCGGCGCTGATGCCATTTTGACGTATTTTGCTGTTATCGCCGCTGAAAAAATCCAGGGCTGAACAGGCCTTTGCCCTGCGGAAATCCTGTCTTATCGGGGAAACCAATCAGCCCGATTGGCAGGCTGTTCTTGAATAGTGGCAATTTGGCCTTATCATTGACACATTGCCCGGCCGAAATACTGCAACCAGACAATTTAATTTCACTAAATACAGCCAGAACAGGCTATCACTAATTACAGTCATATCAAGGAAATCAACATGAGCGAGAACCTCACCCACGTAACCGACGACAGTTTTGAAGAAGAAGTGCTTAACGCCAGCGGCCCTGTCCTGGTGGATTTCTGGGCGGAGTGGTGCGGTCCCTGCAAAATGATTGCACCTGTACTCGACGAAGTGGCCGACGAATATTCAGGCAAACTGAAAGTCGTCAAACTGGACGTGGAAGCCAACCCGAATACAGCACCCAAATATAATGTGAAAGGTATTCCAACACTGATCCTGTTCAAGAATGGTGCAGCTGAGGCGAAAAAAGTGGGTGCACTTTCCAAGTCACAACTCGCTGCCTTCCTGGATAGCAGCATCTGATCGCGGTTTTATTTTTGCCATTGATCAGCTTACCCGGTCACTTTACTCGAGCAAGGTGATCGGGCAAATAAATTTAAAAAGGCTCCTGGTATTCGCCCGGAGCCTTTTTATATTTCAAGCCGCTCAATATCGTCTTGTTTTTCTCGCAAAAAACCACAATATTTTTCTGGACACTCCCAAAAGGTGGTGATAGATTATCAATCTGCTCGTCACTCCGACACCTTTTCCAAGAGCAGAACCCGCAAGACCTAATAATCAGAACAACAATAACTTCGTTACTAAACTAGTTTTAATTAACCTTTTTATAAACGTTTTTTAACCTTCTGACCCGGGCTCCGTCCGTTCGTCCTACAAGCCCCCTGATAATTTTTAACGCTATCCCTATTACTATAAAAACAGAATTTTCTCCCACCATCCTTTAATGAATCTTATTATCGATATATCAAAGACATCATCCTGAATCATGAATTTATCCGAATTAAAAACCAAACCCATATCCGAACTACTTGAAACCGCCCATGAGATGGGCCTGGATAATGTATCCAGAACGCGTAAACAGGATGTCATCTTCCAGATGCTCAAGCGTCATGCGAAGAATGGTGAAGATATCTATGGGGATGGTGTACTGGAAATATTACAGGATGGTTTTGGCTTCCTGCGTTCAGCAGATGCTTCTTACCTGGCGGGTCCGGACGACATCTACGTGTCACCAAGCCAGATCAGGCGCTTCAGTCTCAGGACGGGAGACACCATCGCCGGCAAGATCCGGCCACCCAAGGAAGGTGAACGTTACTTTGCCCTGCTCAAGGTTAACGAAATCAACTTCGACAAACCTGAAAACGCCCGCCAGAAAATTCTTTTTGAAAACCTCACTCCCCTTTTTCCCGATGTCCGCATTGTCCTTGAAGCCGGTAATGGCAGCTCTGAAGATCTCAGCGCCCGCGTCATCGACCTGGTTGCTCCCATCGGCAAGGGCCAACGCGGACTGATTGTTTCTCCGCCGAAAGCGGGAAAAACCCTTATACTGCAGAATATTGCCCAGTCGATTACGCGTAACTCCCCGGAGTGTCGCCTGATCGTCCTGCTTATTGATGAGCGTCCTGAAGAAGTGACAGAAATGAAACGCTCTGTACGCGGTGAAGTGGTGGCCAGTACATTTGATGAGCCCCCTTCCCGTCATGTACAGGTCGCCGAGATGGTCATCGAAAAGGCCAAGCGCCTCGTCGAGCACAAGGAAGATGTCATCATCCTGCTCGATTCCATGACACGACTGGCTCGCGCCTACAACACGATTATTCCTTCTTCAGGCAAGGTGCTCACCGGTGGTGTGGATGCCCATGCCCTGGAAAGACCCAAGCGTTTCTTCGGTGCGGCACGTAATGTCGAAGAAGGCGGCAGCCTGACCATTATCTCGACCTGTTTGATTGAAACCGGCTCGAAAATGGACGAAGTCATTTACGAAGAGTTCAAAGGTACCGGTAACATGGAACTGCATCTTGATCGCAAGATGGCGGAAAAACGTGTTTACCCGGCCATCAATGTGCGCCGTTCCGGCACTCGACGTGAAGACCTGCTGATGTCTGAGGAAGAACTGCAACGCATCTATATTCTGCGAAAGCTGCTGACATCCATGGAAGATGTACCTGCCACTGAATTCATCCTCGACAAGCTCAAGGACACCAAGACCAACGACGAATTCTTCAAGGCCATGAAGCGCAAGTAGGAAGCGACTTCTGTCGTGAATCCATGGGGGTAAAACTCCTTCCTTCCTGCAGAGACTCCTGACCATGCCAGCATATAAAGATTTGCGCGACTTCATTGATGCGCTGGAAAAAGCCGGCGAACTTAAACGCATCACCACTGAAGTCGATCCCTGCCTTGAACTCACTGAAATCTGTGACCGCACACTGAAACGCCAGGGCCCTGCCCTGCTGTTTGAAAATCCGACCGGTCATTCCATTCCGGTACTGGGCAACCTGTTTGGCACACCCAGGCGCGTTGCCATGGCCATGGGCCAGGATGATGTGGGTGCGTTGCGCGATGTTGGCAAACTGCTGGCCTTCCTGAAAGAACCCGAACCCCCTGCCGGCTGGAAAGACCTGCTGGAAAAAGCCCCCAAGTTCAAAAACGCGCTCTACCTGTCACCGAAGGAAGTCAAAAATCCTGCCTGCCAGGAATTTGTCATCGAAGAGGATGACGTGGATCTGACGTCCCTGCCGATCCAGACCTGCTGGCCGGAAGATGCCGGTCCACTGGTCACCTGGCCGCTGGTCATTACACGCGGGCCCAACAAGGAACGACAGAACCTGGGCATTTACCGCATGCAATTGCTGGGCAAAAACAAGCTGATCATGCGCTGGCTGGCCCATCGCGGCGGCGCGCTGGATTTTCGGGAATGGCAGCAGCAACATCCGGGCGAACCGTTTCCGGTTTCCGTTGCCATCGGCGCTGATCCGGCCACGATCCTGGCCACGGTCACACCGGTACCCGACACGCTTTCCGAATACGGCTTTGCCGGTCTTTTGCGTGGCGGTAAAACGGAAGTCGCCAAATCATTGAGCAACGATTTACAGGTGCCTGCCTCTGCCGAGTTTGTTCTCGAAGGTCATATCGCTCCGGACGAGGTGGCACCAGAAGGACCTTTCGGGGATCACACCGGGTACTACAACGAGGTGGAATCCTTTCCCGTGTTCACCGTGACCAGAATCACGCACCGTAAAGATCCCGTCTATCACAGCACCTACACGGGCAGGCCGCCGGATGAACCGGCCATACTCGGCGTTGCCCTAAACGAAGTGTTTGTGCCCATATTGCAGAAACAGTTTCCCGAAATCGTGGATTTCTACCTGCCGCCGGAAGGCTGCTCCTACCGCATGGCCGTGGTCAGTATGAAAAAACAGTATGCTGGTCACGCCAAGCGCGTGATGATGGGCATCTGGTCTTTCCTGCGCCAGTTCATGTATACCAAGTTCATTATCGTCACCGACGACGACGTCGATGTTCGCAACTGGCAGGATGTCATCTGGGCCATGACCACGCGCATGGACCCGGCCCGCGACACCGTCATCATTGAAAACACCCCCATCGACTACCTCGACTTTGCCTCACCGGTTTCCGGCCTCGGTTCAAAAATCGGTTTTGACGCCACCGCCAAGTTCCCCGCAGAAACGACACGGGAATGGGGGCGGCCAATCAAGATGTCAACGGACGTGAAAACGCGTGTTGATGAGATTTGGGGAGAACTTGGGATTTTTGACGACCAAGACGGGAATTAACAGTAGGTCGGATAAGGTCGTAAGGCCGCCATCCGACAACCTCGACAGGCTTTTCGATAAAGGGATAAAGGGATAAAGGGATAAAGGGATAAAGGGATAAAGGGATAAAGGGATAAAGGGATAAAGGGCCGACTCGTTGGGCCGAACAAATACCCATAGAACGGAAGCAAATCTGAACCTTGAAGAATTGTAGGCCGGAAGAGCGAAGCGTCATCCGGCATGGTTCCCAGTGGGCACCCAAACCAAATCCTGAATCCAAATAAAAAATACATTGCCGGATGACGGCCCTGCGGGCCTCTTCCGGCCTACGGGATGAAACAAGAGCCTAACGTGTCGGCCCTTTATCCTTTTATCGAGCGCGGCTTCGCCGCGCTAATCCGGCATCGGCAAATCCGGCAGCTTGTGTTCCAGCTGCGCCATAGCCTTCCGATAAAGTGATGCGCTTTGCGCATGCTCGCCCATGTGTTCCAGCAGGCGGGCAAGTTCGGCGTTGGCCTGGGCTGACAGGCTGGTGGAATTGGAAAAACGCAGGGCACTTTCAAAATACTCGCGCGCCTTGCCCCACATCTTGTTGCGCAGGCTGGCCCGTCCCAGGCTCAGCATCAGGGTCGCATTGCTGGGCCTGGACTTGATCAACTTCTCCAGCATTACCAGCAAATGACCCGGTTCGGCCGTATCGATATAACCGGACTGCAACACAATCTGGTCACTCCACTGGTGCTTCAGAAAGGAAGACACTTCCGACAGGGCCTTTTCATGCCGGGAAAACTCGCCCAGTTTTTGCAGGTAGACCAGCGTGATTTTTTCGCTGCGTCTGAACCTTTTGTCCAATGATTCCCACAGCTCATACAAGGCATCCACGCCGCCGTCACCCACAGAAATACACTGCAGGCGATACTCCGTGATTTTTTCCTGTAACTCGGCCAGGGCAGCATCGGTAATCACCTTGTGTTTTTCCAGTTGGGGCAGCAGGGCATCCAGCTTGTCCCAGTCCTGCACAGACTGGTATATGGATTTGAGCATCGCCAGTACATAGGGACTGCCCGGGGCTTCCCTGTCCAGTGCCAGCAGGATAGCCAGGCTCTGTTCGGTTTTACCACTGCGGAACTCAAGCAGGGCCTTGAGCGCCTTGATGCCGGGGTTGGGTTTACGGGATTTTCGTGTCGCCTGTTCAAGACAGTAATTCCAGGAAGCCGTATCGTTGCGTTGCCATGCCGCCAGGCTTGCTGCCAGGTAATTGAAAGCAGGTACATCGACGCGACTGGCATTTTCAACCAGCAACTTGTAGGCATCCTGCCAGTGCCCAAGCAGCAACAGGCGCAGGCCATCCTCGCTGGCGGCCGCGGCATTCTGGCGACGGCGACGGGCACCGAAAAGTGAATTCCCGCGAAACAGGCCTACCGGGTTCAGCAGACTCAAGAGCCGGTAGATACCATAGGCAACAGCGGCCAACAGCAAAAAGCCCAGCACCATGGCGACCAGCGTGCTTTCCACTGACCAGGTGCCAAAGGAAATCAGGACATAACCGGGATCATCGCCCAGGAGCAGGTACAGGCCTGCCCCGATGGCCAACGCAATGAGAATGTAGACAAAGACTTTGGTCATCAGGCCCCGTCAGCTGCTGGTGTCCCGGGTTCCCGGGTGGAAAGGATCTGGTCCAGGGCCTGGAGGCTCCGGTTCAGTGGCGGCACCTCGGTGACAATGCGCCTGGCACGCAGATTATCCAGGGTCTGGAGTACGCTGTTGCGCACGCCCTCATCACCGGCAAGATACGCTTCAATATTGTTGCGCGCCTGCTCCAGGCTGGCGCTATAGATTGCCTGTTCACCTTTCAGCAAGGCGGTTCTGCCCTGCTCTATCTGCAAACGGATCGTCTGCATCAGGGCAGCTTCCTGCCCCGGAGTCATCAGGGGCTGGATGGGCACATCACGGCGGCGTACCACGAAATAATTATTCAGTGAGTTGCGTACCCTGGTGAAAAAGCGGCTGATCATACCTTCCCCTGATGCCTCCTCGGTGGCCAGGCTGACCGACTCGCCCTGTGCGATCTGGGTCGCCAGGTCATTGGTGACAGCCAGGGAGTTTACCTGGTCGGCAACAGCGCCCAGTTGCAGGTACATACTGCTGACATCAACTTCAGTGACCGCCCGAATGGCCGCCAGCTCACCGGCCAGGGTTTCCCGCACGGCGAAAATGGCAGGGTCATCAATCTGTTTGAGCACATCATCCGCGGCAATATACAGGGCCTGGGCGGTGCGCACGTTGCGGGTAACCACCAGGTGCTGCCGGGCAAGACGCAACAGGGAAGCCGCTTCGGCCAGCAACCACTCCTGGCTGGCGCCGGGATTGGACTCGTTGATCCGCAAACGTGTGCTGACCAGTTCATTTTGCAGGGCCTGTATCTCTGCTGCCTGGGCAGCGACCAATTCGGCCGCTTCCTGGCGGACGCTTGCCAGCGAATTCTGCAGGGCACTCTGGTTTTGCTGAAGTGTACCCTGGCTTTCCTGCAAGGTATTGAGCAGATTTGTGTTGCCATTACGCGCCTGGACCAGGCCGTTGTACTGCTCAAACAGCACATTGACCGCCTTGTCCTGCTCGTAAACCATGTAACCCGTATAGCCGAGGCTGCCTACCAGTACCAGGTAGAAGAACATGTTGATAAAAGAACCTGCACGGCTTTTTTCAGCCCGTGCCGGTTTTTCTCCGGGGGCCTGTTTTTCCGATGCAGGTGCCGCAGCCTGTTTGTCTGCCACCTTTTCCGTGGCCTTCTCCGATGCAGTCGGTTCGCTGGCGGGAGAGGGTTCGGTTGCCGATGTGTCGTTGTTGTCAGCCATGGGATGTGACGGTCTTGCCGTCAGAGAGATTCCTTCAGTGAGTCGATTATAGCGGTATCGTCCGCTCCTGGCATTGTTCGTGTCTGCACAAAGCCCATTTGTTTCGCCTGTTCGGCAATACGCCCGGAGGAAACGTACAGGGGAACATCCGGTGGATTCAGATTATCCCTGTCCAGCAAATCCTTGAAATTGGCGAGGGCTTCGGCACTGGTCATGACCACCGCATCTGGCCTTTGCTGCCGGTAGGCATCGCCTATCTCACCGCTGGCATAAGCCGGACAGACCCGTCGGTACAACTCCAGGTAGTCAACACTGCCACCGCGTTTTTTCAGTTCGGTAGCCAGCAGGTCGCGACCACCAACCCCGCGCACGATCAGGGCTTTTTTACCACCGATATCGGCCAGGGCAGGTAATGCCAGCAGGGCTTCGCTGGTCATGCGCTGTTCGGGGTAATGCACTTTCAGGCCTCGGCTCTCAAGCAGGCTGGCCGTTGTCGGGCCAACCGAGAACACATCAAGCTGCACGGGAAACTGCGGCCAGTAGTTTTCGATCAGGTCCATGCCCAATCCCGCCGCATTGGTGCTGATAAAAAACAGCAACTGGTAATGATCCAGATCGAGCACCCTGGCCTTGATGTCAGCATCTTCAGGCAACGGCTCAATGGCCAGCATGGGCAGCTTGCACACACGGGCACCGGCTTGTTCCAGCTTTCCGGTCAACGTGTCAGCCTGCCCTTCAGGACGGGTAACCCAGATGGTTTTACCTTCCAGCATCAGGCCGCCATTGCTTGCTTGTAAAACCTGTTTTCCTGTGCAACATCATTTTTTCAGCAACTGTTTTTGAACACCTGTTCAGCTTGATTCCAGGCGGGCAAGAATATCATTGGCACCCTGTGCCAGCAGTTCATCGGCAACAGCCTTGCCCAGGGCAGCGGCTTCACCTGGGGAACCGGTTTTCTCACTGCGCAGGATGCGGGAGCCGTCGGGTTCACCCACCAGCCCCCTGATGAAAAGGGTCTCTGAATTGCCGCTATTGGTGAGTTCTGCCAGGCAGGCTATCGGAACCTGGCAGCCACCATTGAGCCGGGTGTTCATGGCTCTTTCCGCCTGGACACACAGGGTGGTTTCCCGATGCGCCAACGGCTCAAGCAAGGCCAGGGTCTGTTCATCATCTTCCCGGCATTCGATGCCCACAGCGCCCTGGCCACCGGCCGGCAGGGAGGTTTCCGACTCCAGCAATGCCGCAATACGTTCCGACATGCCCAGCCGAATCAGCCCGGCAGCGGCAAGAATAATAGCCTGGTATTCACCGGCATCGAGTTTTCTCAACCGGGTATTCACATTACCCCGCAAGTCACGAATCTCAAGGTCGGGGCGCAGTGCCTTGAGCTGGCACTGGCGGCGCAGGCTGGAACTGCCGACGACAGCACCTTGCGGCAGCTCATCCAGGGTGTTGAAGTCATTGGAGACGAAGGCATCACGGCAGTCTTCCCGTTCACAGATCACCGCCAGCTGCAGACCTTCAGGAAAGGCCATAGGCACATCCTTCATGGAATGCACGGCGATGTCTGCCCTGCCTTCCAGCATGGCCACCTCGAGCTCTTTCATGAACAGGCCCTTGCCACCGATTTTCGCCAGCGGAGCGTCCAGGATCTGGTCACCACGGGTGGTCATGGGCAACAACTCGATTTGCAGCTGTGGATGACAGGCTTCCAATGCTGCCTTGACGTACTCTGCCTGCCACATGGCAAGCGGGCTTTCGCGAGTTGCAATGCGAAGGAGGTCCTTACTCATACTGGTTAATCCTGGCGACAACAGGCGATGGCCTGTTTTGATGTAAAAAGTGATGAAATGTGTTCATGCAGAAACCTTATTGTACGCGTTGGCGTGCCTTGTCACCATTGTGGCTACCGCAACTGCGGCCGCCATTGCTATAATCGCGCCTTTATCACCTCCAGAATCTCATCAACCGAGTACATCATGAGCCAGGACCAACACACCGACAAGCCCTGGGGCGGGCGCTTTTCCGAACCCACGGATGCCTTCGTGGAGCGGTTCACGGCATCAGTGGATTTCGACAAGCGTTTATACAAGGCTGACATTGCCGGCTCCATCGCCCATGCCACCATGCTGGCGAAAACCGGCATCCTCACCGATGAGGAAGCCGACCAGATCGTGAAAGGTCTCGAGGATATCGGCCAGGCCATCGAGGCGGGCCAGTTCGAATGGTCCGTCAGCCTGGAAGATGTTCACATGAATATCGAGGCCGCGCTGACGGCCAAAATCGGTCCTGTCGGTAAGAAACTGCATACCGGCAGGTCCCGCAATGACCAGGTGGCAACAGACATTCGTCTCTTCCTGCGTGAGGGTATTGATGGCCTGTGTGATGCCATTCGCGAAGTCCAGAAAGGCATACTCTCCCTGGCGGAAAAGGAAGTGGAAACCATCATGCCCGGTTTTACCCATCTGCAGACAGCACAGCCGGTGAGTTTTGCCCACCACCTGCTGGCCTGGTTTGAAATGCTGCAGCGGGATTTTGAGCGGATGCAGGATTGCCGCAAGCGGGTGAACATCATGCCGCTGGGCTCAGCTGCCCTTGCGGGCACCTCCTTTCCCATCGACCGGAACCTGACTGCCCAGTTGCTCGGCTTTGACAAACCGGCGGCCAATTCCCTGGATGCCGTCAGCGACCGTGACTTTGCCATCGAATTCACTGCGGCCGGCAGCCTGATCATGACCCACCTGTCGAGAATGTCCGAGGAACTGGTTATCTGGACATCCGCCCAGTTTGATTTCATCGATCTGCCTGACCGCTTCTGCACCGGCTCATCCATCATGCCGCAGAAGAAAAACCCGGATGTCCCGGAACTTGTCCGTGGCAAAACCGGACGCATCAACGGTCACCTGGTCTCCCTGCTGACCCTGATGAAGGGGCAACCCCTGGCCTATAACAAGGATAACCAGGAGGACAAGGAGCCCCTGTTCGACACCCTCGATACCCTGGGTGACTGCCTAAAAGCCTTTGCAGACATGATACCGGCCATCCGGAGCAAGAAAGACAATATGCGCAATGCCGCCCTCAAGGGCTATGCCACGGCAACCGACCTGGCCGACTACCTGGTACGCAAGGGCACTGCATTCAGGGATGCCCATGAAGTGGTTGGCAAGGCTGTCGCTTTCGGCATAGAGCAGGCGAAGGACCTGAGTGAACTGACCCTTGAACAACTGCAGGCGTTCTCAGGTGATATCCAGGATGATGTGTTTGACGTACTAAGCTTGGAAGGCTCACTAAACGCCCGCAATCATATTGGCGGAACGGCACCTGAGCAGGTCAGAAAAGCCATCGCCGCAGCGAAACAGTCAATCTGAATTTTATTAACAGGAGATCTCAATGGAATTCAATGCTGAAACGATAACAGCCATCGTCATTCCCTGGGCCATCAAGATATTTTTTGCCCTGGTCATTTTCATCGTCGGAAAAATACTGGCCAAGTCCATTACCAACCTGGTCAGGAAAGGCATGCGTAAATCCGGTATGGACGAGGCGCTGATCAAGTTCCTCGGCGGCCTGGTTTATGCCGTATTACTGGTAGCAGTGATTCTGGCCGCTGTCGACACACTCGGTGTCAAGGTGACTTCCCTGCTGGCCATTGTCGGTGCAGCCGGCCTGGCTGTTGGCCTGGCATTGAAAGATTCCCTGGCCAATTTCGCTGCCGGCGTCATGATCATGATTTTCCGCCCCTTCAAGATAGGCGACTTCGTCACCACGGGTGGTGTAGCCGGTGTGGTGGATGAGATCGGCCTGTTCTGCGTACTCATGCACACGCCGGATAACCAGCGCATCATTATTCCAAACTCTGCCGTGTTCGGTAATACCATCACCAACACCAGCGCACTGCCAACTCGTCGCATCGACCTGGTCATGGGCATCAGCTATGACGACAACATTGGTACGGCGAAAAAGATTATCGAGGACATTATTGCTGCCGATGAGCGCATCCTGGATGATCCGGCGCCGGTCATTGCCGTCTCGGAACTGGCCGACAGCAGCGTGAACCTGGTAGTCAGGCCCTGGGTCAAATCCGAGGATTATTGGCCTACCCGTTTTGACCTGCTCGAAACCATGAAGGTAAAACTGGAAGAAGGTGGTATCTCCATTCCCTTCCCGCAGCGGGACGTCCATATCTACAACGAAGAGACTGCTTCCCAATCTGCCTGATTACCGTGCCGGCATTGCAGGTCAGCTTGATGCGGCCTGCAACTGCCGGCAACGTTCAGCAAAGGCCTGCCGTTTTTCCTCAAGATTACTGACCTTCGACAGTTGGGCATCCAGCCGGGCATTGGCCTGCTGGTAAAGCGACAAGTCGAACTCATTCAGTTCATGCAGGCGCAGGGCCACATCCGGTTCCAGCTTGTCCAGCAGGGCCTCCACACTTTCACCCACCGGTTGCCCGGGGTTTTCCGCACTGACATTACGGCGTATATAGGCCAGGTCCAGGTCGGGAAAATAGTCACGTAAAGTCTCTTCCAGCACGAGCATCGAATCCGAATAGCGCTCCACGATACCGAAATCCGCTTGCGGATCGGCCAGGTAAGCCGCCGCAACAGCGTACTTGTTGTCCATGTTGTCCGGTGAAGGACCCTCACCGGACAGGAAGATCGTGTGCACGTTGCGAATGGTGGCCGGCGAGCCTTCCTGCAGGTACCAGTCCACGTAAGCATTCAGGTCCATTTCCTTGGCCCGCCGGGCTCCGGCCGTGTTGGTTCCTGTCTGTTGTTTTTCGAAGCGGTAAACCGACCAGACCCGTGCCAGCGGATGGCGCAGGAAATACACCGGGTGCAACTGCAGCCGGTCATTGCCCTGAATGCGAAAGTGCAGGGAGTGGGAGGAAAGGGCACGGGCTTGTACGTTGCTTGCCAGGTAGTCCAACAGGTAGTCATTACGCCCTTTCAGGAATTCGTCGTCTTCGCGATGATCGACGAAACCCTCACCAAAATTCCTGCCAAGGGAAAAATCAAAGGTCGTACCGGCATTCTTGAAAATGTGGGCATGCACTATCACATGGCGGTCAGCGGAAGAACCTGTCATGAAAAATCAAACTCGATGTCCACGCCACCCTGGGATTTACAGATGGCACTCAATTTTGCCGACAGGGTTTCGCCATCGGCATCACAGATCCAGTCGTCATCACCCATGTCAAAATGGAACCCGCCTGACTTTGCCGCAAGCCATAATTGCCGTGTCGCAGATTGTCGCGTGATGATGATGGCGGACCCGTTGGCACAGGTTAGGGTGAGAATATCGTTGACCGTCTCGTAATCAAGGTCAGTGCCACTGTCCTCAACCGTGTCCTCTATGGCAACAAGAGTATCTTCGTATCGTGTGCTGAAATCGGCATCGCTCATGGTGGGGCCCGCTGTGTTGTGCAAGGCTGACAAGTATAGCTGGCTGAGATAGCGGGGCAATCGCAATTGCCGGGCTGTGTGCAATCCGGGTTATGGGTTTATACCAGTTGAGCATTTATTTCATTCGCGGCTTTAGCCGCGAAGAACCCAACGCCGGTACAAACCAGACTGCATTGCCCGGGAATTGGTTGCCCACCCAGAAACCAGTATAATCGCCCCTTTCGCCGAGCAATGCTCGCCATCATGAATCATTGACGGGACCACACTGGTGAACAAGAAACTGCTGCCCCTGCTGATACTCAGTCTGTGTGTGCTGGCAGGTTGCGGGCAAAAAGGGCCCCTGGTCCCGCCCCCCGCTGCTGTCATCAGCCAGTAATCCCCACCTGAACAGCCCCTGCTGTCACGGTGGCTGGTACCCGGTAACCTTAAGAAGCCTGTGAAGTGTTATGGATCATTTTTATTACGACAATAACCAGCTTGTCGCCGAAGGCGTAGCGCTGAGCCGGATTGCCGAGCAATTCGGCACGCCGTGCTTTGTCTATTCCCGGGCCGCACTTGAGGAAAACTATGGTGCCTACGCCGAGGCCCTGGCCGGCAGCGATCACCTGATCTGCTATGCCGTCAAGGCCAACTCCAACCTGGCGGTGCTCAGCGTGCTGGCCAAGCTGGGCAGCGGCTTCGACATTGTCTCCGGTGGCGAACTGGCCCGAGTTATTGCCAGCGGCGGCGATCCCGGCAAGGTCATTTTCTCCGGTGTGGGCAAAACCAGCGCTGAAATCGAGGCGGCCCTGGATGCAGGCATCCTGTGCTTCAACGTGGAATCCCCCCTGGAACTGGACAGGCTCAATACCCTGGCATCAGCCAGGGGTGTACGCGCGCCCATTTCCCTGCGTGTGAACCCGGACGTGGATGCCCAGACCCATCCCTATATCTCCACCGGCCTGAAAGAAAACAAGTTCGGTGTGTCCATGGAAGATGCCCGTGCGCTATACCGCAAAGCTGCCGAGTTGCCCGGCATAGAAATTGTCGGCATCGATTGTCACATCGGCTCCCAGCTGACCAGGACCTCGCCCTTCCTGGATGCCCTGGACAGATGCCTGCTGCTGGTTGATGAACTCAATGCGGCCGGCATCAGCATTCGTCACCTGGATATCGGCGGTGGGCTTGGAGTCACATACAAGGATGAGACGCCGCCCACACCACAGGAGCTCATGTCTGCTGTACGGGAGAAACTGGGTGACCGCGACCTGAAACTGTTCCTGGAGCCGGGCCGGTCCATATGTGCCAATGCCGGGGTGTTACTCACGCGCGTGGACAATATCAAGACCAATGGCGAGCACAACTTTGCCATCGTGGATGCGGCCATGAATGATGTTATTCGCCCAGCCCTGTACCAGGCCTGGATGGATATCATCCCTGTGAATCCGCACGACGATGTAGCGTCGCGGACCTATGACATTGTCGGCCCCATTTGTGAATCAGGGGATTTCCTGGGCCGTGGCCGCGAACTGGCCATCGCCAATGATGACCTGCTGGCCATCTGTTCTGCAGGCGCCTACTGTTTTGCCATGAGCTCCAATTACAATACCCGCAACCGGGCCGCTGAAGTCCTGGTTGATGGCGACCAGGTCCACCTGGCCCGCCGCCGGGAAACCTACCAGGACCAGTTTGGCCTGGAAACACCCCTGGACTGAACCGGAACACAGTAATGGAACTTGAATTTACCAAGATGCATGGCCTGGGTAACGATTTCGTTGTCCTGGACGGTGTCAGCCAGGACATCAACCTGGACCCGGAACAGATCCGGTCCATGGGTGACCGTCACACCGGCATTGGTTTCGACCAGCTGTTAATCGTGGCGCCGGCCACCAGGCCGGGACACGACTTTGCGTACCTGGTTTACAACACCGATGGCAGCCAGGCCGAAAATTGTGGCAACGGCTCCCGATGCATGGTCAGTTTCATCAAAAGCCGCGGCCTGAGTGACAAAAACGAATTCTCCCTGGAACTGGTCAACGGTTCATTGCATTGCAGTGCCAATGATGACGGTACAGTAACGGTGGACATGGGCGCACCGGTGTTCAGGCCTTCGGATATCCCCTTTGTGGCTGATAACGAAGAATTGACCTATCCCCTGGCCTTGCCCACGGGCGAACGACTGACCATTGCGGCGCTGTCCATGACCAACCCCCATGCGGTACTGGTTGTGCCGGATATCGATACGGCGCCTGTGCAGGAATGGGGCCCGCTGATAGAACACCATGAAAAGTTTCCCAATCGGGTGAATGCCGGTTTCATGCAGGTTGTTAATACGGGTACAATCAGGCTCAGGGTGTTCGAACGCGGTGCCGGAGAAACCCTTGCCTGTGGTACAGGCGCCTGTGCCGCAGTAGTGGCGGGCATCCGGCAGGGTTTACTGGATAACACCGTCAAGGTGCAATTACCCCGCGGTTTCCTGACCATCAACTGGGAAGGAAGCGACTCACACGTATTCAAGACCGGTCCTGCCACAACTGTTTATAACGGCAGTATTACGATTTGAAGGAGGTATAAGGGAGATATGAAGCCAGGTTCCGGCAACAACCTTGATGCAATCGACTCGCTCAACGACGAGACGGTCAGCAAATACCTGATCGAGAATCCCGAATTTTTCAATCGCAAGGCAGACCTGTTGCTTGAGCTGAGCATCCCCCACGAAAGCGGTGCCGCCATCTCCCTGCTTGAACGCCAGGTCGCCCTGTTCCGTGAGCGTAACCGGGAACTGCAAAACAATATCAACGATTTCATTTTCAATGCCGAGGAAAATGATGCCCTGTTTGAAAAAACCCGCATTGTAATCCTGGAACTGCTCAAGGCCACCAGCCTGGCTGAACTGTCCGGCACAGTCGATGAAACTCTCAAGGCTGAGTTTTCCGCCCATGCCAGCCGCCTTTACTTTATTGGCAATGCTGACGTGAAGAGCAGCCCGGACAGCGGCATTCGCATCCTCGACGAGACATTGGCCCGGGAAACCCTGGGCAAACTCTACGAGAAGAAGCGTACCTTTTGCTGTGAACTGACGCCCGAGCAGGCCAAACTGCTGTTTCCGGACACCAAAAAAGAAGTGCTTTCCGCCGCCATGATTCCCGTACACCTGGCTGAATCCATGCGCGAAAGTGCCGGCCTGGGCATGCCGCTGCTGGTGATTGGCAGCGACAAGCACAATCATTTCAATTCCAGCCTGGACACCCTGTTCCTGGATTTTATCGGCGAAATACTGGCTGCCCATATCACCCGCCTGGCGGAGTGACTACTGCAGTCCTTTCCCGGCCTGGACAACGGCCCTACTCATGAATAACACGCCACTTGTTTCTGTCCTGATACGCACAAAAGACAGGGAAGCCCTTTTGCGGGAAGCCCTGGATTCAGTGCTGGCCCAAACCTGGCCGGCCATCGAAGTCATCATCGTCAACGATGGTGGCGAGAATTTCTCCTCTGCTGTTTTACCTGGTGATGCCAGCAATATTCGCTGGCTGGATAACACCGGCGAACATGGCCGCTCCCATGCTGCCAACCTGGCCATGGAAAATGCCACCGGCGACTTTTGCCTGTTCCTCGACGACGATGACCTGATCGACCCGGATCACCTGCAGCACCTGGTGACAGCGCTACAGGAAAATGATGGAGCGGTTGCCGTATACAGTGCCGTCAGGGTCATGACCGACGGTGTCATTGAATCCGAACCCTCGTTCAACTATGCCTTTGATCCCGTCAGGCTCATGATCGAGAACTACATTCCCATTCACGCGATGCTGTTCCGGCGCGCGCTGATTGATGCCGGCTTTCGTTTTGACCCGGCCTTTGACCGCTTTGAAGACTGGGACTTCTGGCTGCAGGCTGCCGAGCACAACAGTTTCCTGTTTGTGAACCGGTGTGCGGCAACCTACCGGGTCAATTCCGCCAGTGGCTTTGGCGCCAAGGATGATACTGGTGAAGACCTGGATCAGTACCGGTCCGCGCTGTACCGGAAATGGTTGCCGCGTTGGCCGGATAACAAGGTCCTGGAGTTGATCAACCGCAGTCGTGAATTTCCCCGTGTTGCAGTATTGCAAAAGTCTACCGATGAGCTGAAAGCACATGTAAAACGCCTGGAGTCCGTGCTGCTGGAGCGTCATGAAAAACTGCGCGAAAAAATTGCCGAACTGGAAAAAACACAGGCCGAACTGCATGACACCTGGGAAAGAGTAAACGAGCATTGTGATCGGGCAAACGAGTATCTAGAAGTGATGCGATCCATGCATCAGCAGATACAGGATCTGTACAGCAGCTCGAGCTGGAAAATTACCAGACCGTTGCGCGCTCTCGTAAGGTTAATCACACAATGGCGAGAACATGGCTTTTTCAGTATGTTTTCACTGTTCAGGTCGAGAATGGACGACAATGAACAAGAGGTGGAGGTGGAGACGCCATTACCGGAAGAAAACATCCACCCGATACCTGATGCATATACACCACTGTCATTTCCTGAATATGACAACCCGTTAATCAGTATAGTAATTCCCTGCTTTAACCAGCATTTGTATACCTACCATTGCCTGCGCAGCATACTCGATCACCTGGACGATGAAGCCGTGGAAGTTATCGTGGTTGATGACGAATCAACAGATGCCACTGCGGCCATGCTCGCTGATATCAGCGGCATCAGGGTTATCCGCAACGAGCAAAATTGCGGTTTCATCAAAACCTGCAATCGCGGCGCAGAAGCGGCACGGGGTGAATTCCTTGTACTGCTGAACAACGATACCGAGGTCACCAAAGGCTGGCTGCAAGCCCTGCGCAGTACCTTTGCCGAGTTCCCGGACGCCGGCATGGTAGGGGCCAAGTTATTATTTGCAAACGATACGCTGCAGGAAGCCGGCGGCATTGTCTGGCGTGATGGCTCGGCGTGGAATTACGGCAGAGGGGATGATCCCCACAAACCTGAATATTCCTACTGCCGCCGGGTGGATTACTGTTCGGGGGCATGCCTGATGCTGCGCAGGGAAGATTTCAACGCGCTCAACGGTTTCGATGAGCATTACCTGCCCGCGTATTACGAAGACACGGACCTGGCTTTTCGCATTCGCGAAATGGGGAAACAGGTGTACTACCAGCCTGTTGCCGTGGTTTACCATTTTGAGGGCGTTACTTCGGGCACCGACCTGGAACAGGGGCTGAAAAAATACCAGGTCACAAACAAGGACAAGTTTTATGACCGGTGGAAGAAGACCCTGGTGAATCATCGACAAAACGGCAATCTGCCAAACCTGGAAAAGGATCGCAGCATCAGCCAGCGTATCCTCGTCATTGATGCCCGCACCTTGATGCCGGACCAGGACTCCGGATCCCTGCGCATGTTCAATATCCTGAAAATTTTGCGCAACATGGGCCACAAGGTCACCTTCGTACCGTCCAACCTGCGTTTTGATCCCCATTACACACCCTTGCTGCAGGCGGTGGGCATTGAGTGCGAGTACAAACTCTACACTAGGACCATCGAGGAATTCCTTGAGGACCAGGGCAGCCAGTTCAATACCGTGATACTCAGCCGCGCCGATTATGCCGACAGGTATATCGGCATCGTGAAGCAGCACTGCGTTTCGGCAAAAATCCTGTTCGATACCGTGGACCTGCATTTTCTGCGTGAGCAGCGTGAAGCCGAACTTTCCGGTCGCGAAGAAGATCTCAATGCCGCCGCCCTGCGCAAACTGCAGGAACTGGATATTGCGCGCAAGTCGGATGTCACCCTGGTGGTCAGTCCCGTGGAACTGGAAATGTTTCGCCAGGAAGCTCCCGATGTCCAGGTGAGCCTGTTGTCCAATATCCACACCACTTATGACACCGCCAATTCGTTCAGCGAGCGAAAGGACATCCTGTTTATTGGTTGTTACGAGCATCCGCCGAATGTAGACGCCATGGAGTTTTTCCTGGACGAGGTGTTCCCGCTGGTACTGGAGAAAAACCCGGGCATTCGCCTGTTAATAGTCGGCGAGCATCTTCCCGATCACCTGGCGGCCAGGGCCAATGACAATATTGTAGTGACCGGTTTTGTCCCGGATATTCAGCCGCTGTTTGACAACATTCGCCTGTCCATTGCCCCGCTGCGCTTTGGCGCCGGTGTGAAGGGCAAGATCAATACAAGCCTGTCCTACGGTGTGCCCATGGTGGCAACATCCATAGCCGCCGAGGGCATGGGGCTGGTGCATGAACAGGATATCCTGATCGCCGACCAGCCGAAGGATTTTGCTGACGCTATCGTTCGCCTCTATGAAGATGAAGATCTGTGGCAGGCTTTGTCAGTAGCGGGCAAGCACAATATCGAGGACCACTTTTCCTTTGCCCTGGCAGAGAAACAGCTCAGGGCTGTTTTGCCTGACTGACCACAGGCTCTAGCGTTTCACTTTCTGGCAGATCCAGGGGGATGGCATGGTTCCACTTGCCGGTGAGATCCTGCAGCCAGAAGAAAACCAGTGACAGAATACCCAGTCCCAGGCCGGTTACCACGCCGGTGTCGATGATGCCGCGCCAGGGTTGCGGAGTGATGCGCAGGAGCAAAACCAGCATCACAATGGTTGTCGTCAGGACCCAGGACACGATCATGCGTTTGCGGGTGGCGTGGAAATAACCCATGCAATAGGCCGGCGCCAGTAATAACAGCAGCGGCCGGTCACAGGTTTTAAGATACCTGGCCCTGGCAACTACACGTGGCGAAAAGGCGAGGTGAAAACCCTTGTAGCCTTCGGCCCAGGCCATCCAGAGCGTGAACACGACCAGCACTGTCCAGTGCAGCCCGGTCAGGGAATAATCAGCCAGCTCCCAGATGCGGGGGCTTAGCCTGTACACGGCAGTGCACAGGAAGGCGATGACACCGATAATGCCCCAGAAATAAGCCAGAAGGCGCAATGAGTAATCCTTGGATGGTCGACGTGAATAAAGCGCGCAATTCTAGCAGAGATTTCACCTTATTTATTGCACATGGCACGAGGTTCCCGTGGACTGCTTTTTGCTTATAATGCAGGGGCGCAGTAACCGTATTTCAACATGGCCAGACGCCAGTCCGCCGGAGTAGTGCATGACGATCAAGCTTGCCGTAGTGATGGATCCCATCAAGGCCATCAATTTCAAGAAAGACACCACTCTGGCCATGCTCAATGCCGCCCAGACCAGGGGCTGGTCACTGGCTTATATCGAACAGCG
>Ga0181560_10000442_pt1 | contig 37338 bp, 21 predicted proteins | sample 011ome_20_FD_133751 | JGI IMG/M metagenome (GOLD analysis project Ga0181560, IMG submission 133751) | Coastal salt marsh microbial communities from the Groves Creek Marsh, Skidaway Island, Georgia - 011509CT metaG (megahit assembly) | ecosystem: Environmental > Aquatic > Marine > Intertidal... | reverse complement strand
GGCGGCGCGTGGGGGGGGCGGGGGCGGGGGGGGGGGGGGGGGGGGGGGGGGGGGGGGGGGGGGGGGGGGGCCGGCGCGTGGGGGAGAGGGGACGACGGCGCCGCCGCGGTGGCCGCTGCCGCCGCCGCCGCCGCCGCCGCCGCGTCGGACGAGGCAGGCGGGGGGAAGAAGAAGGGGAAGAAGAAGGGGACGGTTCTGTTCGAGAGCGCGGGGGGCGGGAGGCGGTACTGAGTCGCGCGTATAGACGCATCGTTCGTTTCATAGTCACATCGTCGTAGCACATCGTCGTCGGCGCGCATCGTCGTTTGATTTACGGCATCATCGACATAGCGACCTGGTATACATCTTTCTGGTACCCAGGGCATTCGTTATCTATCGCCCACCGCAGGACGTCGTGGTGTTCATTGATGTATGCGCTACGAAGTGTCCTTTCTTTCCATGGGCACCCGTGCTCGCGCGCCCACTGCAGCGTCTGAAGGTTCCCGCCCGCGGCGGCAAACATGCACGTTCTCTCGTCCCACGGAGCGCCAGCGCCGTGCAACCACTCGAGCACTTCGAGGTTTCCGTAGCGCGCCGCCCAGCAACACGTGCGCTCATCCCACGGACACCCTTGTTCGTGCGCCCACTTCAGGGTATCGAGATCGCCTTCACACGCGAGCGCCCAGCTCGTATCTTCATCCCACGGACACCCGAGCGCGCGAAGGTGTTTGAGCACAGACGTCGCGTTCCCCTGGCACGCCGCGACAAAGCATAGGCGCCGCGACCACGGTATGCCGTTCTTCCTCCCCCACTCCACCAGCGCGATCGACTGCGTGAAGTACCATAGCTGGAGCCCGTATACATCCGGGGAGGTTCGCAGGAGTCGGAGCCCCGAGCGGCGGAGCCCGGAGTCCTCGACGAGGCGGCGGCAGCCGCGAGACGCGCGACGAAGAAGACTTCGAGCGTTCGGGTCGAGTCTTCGCAGGACTTCTGTGAGGACGTCGAGGGGGAGGAGGTCGAGCAGCGGGCCGATCGACGGCGGCGGCGACGGCGGCTTCGCGTCGGGGTCCCACCCTTCTGTTTGCCAGGAGGGGTCCATCGTCGGGCGTGCGGGCGCTGCGCCGTGCGGGGGTAAGTGCAACAGAACTTTTCGTGGGTTGCCAAGTTGTCCGCGGCTGGGGCCGCGCGTGTTTTTCGAGCGAGTAACAACGTCGTCGACGCTCACTCTCTCGAGGCGCGGCGTGTATCGGACACGGCTCGCGCGACACGCCATACCGCGCGCGGATGACGGACCTCATAGCATCCGCGCGCGCGACGGCGTAGGGACCGGCGCGCGCGGCCGCCGAGCGCAGGGCAGGACGACGACGACGCCGACGACGACGACGCGAATGCGAATAACGGCGAGGTGCCGAGCGCGGACGCGCCCCGCGGTGGATCTCGTCCGCGTCCTCGCCGCGCTCCTCCTCGCGCTGCTCTGTCTCGCCTCCCCGACGGCCGCGATCGACGCGCCCGCGCCGCGACCGCGCGCGCGAGACCATCCTCCGCCGCCGACGTGCGAGGCGCGATACGCCGCCGCGGTGGACGACCTGCGCGCGCTGCGCGTGCGCGGATGCGTCGATCGACTCGAGAGCCTGCTTCGCGAGTGCGACGCGCGCGCGCACGCGAGCGCGCGCGCGCGCGCGAATTTCCTCCGCGCCAAGGTGCTGCTTCTGGACGGGGACTGGGACGCGGCGACGGACGCCGCGCGCGCGGCGCTGGCGTGGACGTCCGAGCGGCGGCGGGGCGACGGCGACGACGGCGAGGCGGAGGAGGAGGACGCGTCGGATTCAGTTTCGGCGTCGAACGCCGCCGTCGAAGCCGCGCAGCTGTCGCGCGAGCGCCTGACGCGCGCGCTCAACGCCGCGGCGTCGCTCCTCTCCGCGATCTCGACGCAAAAGGCGACGCACGACCTCGCGGCGGCGCAGGCGAAGAATAAGCAGCACGAGCTCGCGTTCTGGACCGCGACGAGGGCGCTGAGGCGGTCGTGGCGCGCCAAGTCCCTGTTGTTACTCCGCGCGGAGGCGTCCGTGGAGCTGAATCTGTACTCGCAAGCGAAGATGGACGTCGCCGCGATCTTAAAGGTCGACCCCGGGTCCCCGGACGCGCTGCGGCTGCTCGCTGACGCGCTGAGAAGGTGCGTGCGGACGACGGACGCGCTGCGCGCGGCCGCCGGGGTGCTTCGCGACTGCTTACGCGCGACGCCGGGGGAGGCGGCGTGCGCGCGAGATCTCCGCGTCGATCTCAAGTTACTCGCGCTGCGCGACGCGCAGCGATCCGCGGAGGCGGCGCGGCGGTGGAGCGACGCGCGCGACGCGCTCTTGAAGTTCAAGGTGGAGGACGCGGACGGGCTGTTCACCGCGGAGACGGACGCGGGTTTGTGCCGCGTGGAGAGCCTCGCCGCGCGGGAAGACGCCGCCGCGGACGCGAGCGGCGGCGGCGGCGGAGCGACGCGCGCGGAGCACGCGATCCGACGATGCGCGGCCGCGATCCCGTCGCTAGAGAAAGCGCTGAACGACGTCGGCGGCGGCGACGGCGGCGCCGCCGCGGAGGCGCTCGCGCGGGCGATGATCAACCGCGGGTGGGCGCGTCTGTTGAGAGGGATGATCGACGCCGCGGACGGGGACGCGAAAGCCGCCGCGGCGGCGTTGGACGATTTCGGCGCGAAGGGACCGTCGAGACCGCGGCGGCGGCGGCGCGGCGGCGACAGCGAGGAGGAGGAGAGCGAGGAGAAAGAGGAGGGCGAACAGCCCGTGGGCGCAGCCCGCGCGACGTCCTCGACGTTGATGACGTCGAGCCCCGCGGGCGGCGGCGGCGGCGGCGGCGAGGACGAGGACGTCGACGCCGCGCTGGACGACCTCGCGGCCGCGGTCGCCTCAGCGCGCGAGGCGGCGAAGCCGAAAGATCTGTATGCCGTCCTCGGCCTGACGCGCGAGGACGCGGACGCGGAGGATTGGAAGCACCGACTGAAGCAAGCGTACCGGAAGCTCGCGCTGATGTATCACCCAGATAAAAACCTCGCGGACCCGGCGGCGGCGGCGGCGCGTTTCCTCGAGATTTCCGAAGCGTACAAAGTCCTCAGCGACGACGACAAACGGCGCGTGTACGACGCCACGGGCGCGCACGGGAACGAAGGCGACGCGAACGCCGGCGCCGCGGCGCCGGAGACCCGCGACGGCCCGCCAAACAGAGGACACGCGGACGACTGGACGTTTAAATTCGATAAGCGAGACGTCGGCGCGGACGGCGTCGCGAAAGGCCGCTGGACGTCCAAATCCACGGGCGAGAGCGAGGACGGCGAGCGCGACGTGTCCCCTCCCGAGCGCAAGAACCCGTGCCGGAGGAAACACGCGTGCGTGGACGGCCGCGGAGGCGTGCGGACGCCCGGGACGCCGCGAGGGTACTCGAGACCGATCGCGGGCGCGGTCGTGATCGACGCGAGCGCCGATCGGAACGTCGCGCGCGCGCGTCTCGTCGTGAACCGATACGCGCTCAAGACGCTCGAGCTGCGGTTCACGATCGCGCACGCCGCGGGGGTGCCCGCGGGGTCGAGGGTGGGTCACGGCCGCGGCGACCGCGCCGACCGCGACCGAACCCGCGGCGGGTTCGGAGGGTACGACAGATACGGCAACGGAGGAGTGAACCCGCTTCGCGTCGTCGTTCGAAAGCGGACGACGGCGCTGGTCCGCGCGATCGCCGCCGCGCTCAACGTCGGCGACTCGTCCGGTCCGGTGTCGAACTCGATCTCGGACGTGCACGCCGCGGACGTCGCCGCGTCCGCGGCGATCGCGAGCGCGCCGGCGTCGCCGTCGTCGTCGTCGTCGTCGCGGCAGTCGCAGCCGTCGAGCGCGGAGCGAAACATCGAAGACGCGTTTCGATCTCGGTTCCTCCGACCGGAGCGGTTCTCGACGTCTTCAGGTGCGTTCTATACACTGGTCCCCATACGACCGCGTTCGCGTGGTGAACGCCGATCCTTAAGGACTTTGCCCGGCGCATCTCTGCGCCCACCCCTCGCTTTCAATCCCCGACCGCGACGCCTTTCAACTCCACCTGACGCCTTTGAACTCCACCCCGACAAACGCCCCTCGACGCGCGCGGGGTCGTTCGGCGGCGCCCGCGAGGGGAACGAGCTCGTGAACAGCGTCAAGGCGTTCGCCGCCGCGGTCGCGAACGAGCTCAGCGCGCGCGGGCTGCTCGGCGCGCCGAAGCGAATCGACGAGCGCGTCGTCGGCGAGGCGATGGGCGACGGCGACGCCGCGACGGCGGCGACGCGCGCCGCCGTAGCCGCCGCGACGGAGCTGTGCGATAACCCTTCCGTGCTCGAGGCCGTGCTCAGGCTTCCCATGGACGAGGAGCTCGCGGCCGCGGCGGTGAACGCGCCGGACGCGAGCGCGCAGGATCGGTGGGTCACGCTCGCGTGGAGGGACGGCGGCGGCGGCGAAAGTGACGACGACGACGACGACGACGACGACGACGACGACGACGACGACGACGACGACGGTTTTTACCGCGTTCGCGAAGGGGACACGCTCAGGTACGAGATCAAGTGGTATCCCCCCGAGGCGATCGACCCGGACGACCCGGTCAGCGGCGTCCTCCCCGGCGACGATTCGTATTCCCTCTCCCCCGCGACCTCGACCTCGACCGTCGCGACGTCCGCCGCGCACGTCGCGATCGACTTCGAGTGCGACGACGGCGACCGGCTCTCGCTGTACCCCGACGCGACGGACCAGCACGGGCTGTCGTCGCACGCGTCCGCGGACTTGCGCGGCGCGATGCGCACGCGCGGCGACCACGGGTGGCTCAAGCGCGTCATCGCGATGCCCCCGGGGCTGCACGGGAAGAGAGTCAAGCGGTGGCTCGCGTCGTGCGAGAGCGACGTGCCGGCGCGGGTGCGCGCGTCCGCGAGGCACGTGCGCGTCGTGGACGAAAACGGCGACGAAGTCGCGACGATATTATCCTCCGCGGGGACGCCGCGCATCGTTCGCGGCGACGAGAGCGAGAGCGACGGAAGCGGCGGAGGTGGGAAGGACGACGACGCGAGCGGCGAGGACGACGACTGGGGTGACGCTAGCTAGTAGTATCTTATAGATATGGTATCGTAGAAGACGGGCGCGCCGACGCGCTCCGAACATCTCATTCATCACTCGCGGAGCGCCCGCCCTCTCGACGGCTCCCGCAGTCGTCAACCCAACTCGTCCGCCCACTTCCACCGGATGAACGCCTGTATCCCCGCGAACAACAGCACACTCCCGAAGATCGCGACCCAGACCCCCGCGCCCGCGGGCTCGTGGAGTTTGCGCATCCCGGACGTTCGCGTCTTGACCGGTCTGCCTCCGATCACCGGAACGCGATTCCTCGCGTAGCCTCGTCGTCGATTCATCGTCGCCGTCGTCGTCGTCGTCGCGTCGTCGTCGTCGTCGTCCGGCGCGGACGCCGTCGCGCCCGCGCGGCGGCGGGCCGCGGCGGGCGGCGCTTCCGACATCGTCCTCTTCGACGCCTCGCGCGAAGAACCCTGACCCGCGCGCGGCCGCGTCGCCGTCGCGCGACCCGTTTTGGGCGTTGACGACCCGCTAACACCGATGAAATTCCGGAACAGTCGAGCGAAAACTTTCTGCGGCAGCGATGCGATGCCAGGCTCGACCGCGTCAGAACCAAAATTTGACCGCGTCTTGATCGGCAGAGATCGTTCCTCGCCGATGAAACCAGCTACTGTACCTGTACCCGATGATAGCGATAGCCGCTGTCGACGTGTTCACCGCGAGCAGATAACCCAGGGGTCGTTAGGGCAAGGGCGGCGGGCGAGGGATCCACAACGCCGCGCGCGCGTTCCCGTCCGCGGAGCCGCGACCGTCTCGCTCACGTCCATCGCGAGCGCGTCCGAACGCGCGTCAGCAGCGTCCACGCGCGACGGGCATCGTCGCGTCGTCCGCGCCGCCCCGCGTCCGCGTCGAGCGAAAACCTCGAATCGAATCCTCCGAAACGCGTCGTCGTCTCGAACGTCGTCGAACGTCATGTCGTCCGCGATCGTGAACGCGCTGTCGTCCGGCGTCGCCGCGATGGCGGTCCGCGCGCCGCCCTCTGGCGGCGCTCGCGTCGCGCGCGCGACGCCCGAGGCTGCGAACGCGGCCGGCGGCGGCGCGCTCGGGTTCATGAAGGGCTCCGCGCTGACGGGCGTGCACGTCGGAATCGCCCCGCGCGTCGTCACCGCGCGGCCGTCGAAGTACCGCTACGGCGACGGCGATCAAAGCACGATCACGCAAGCGCGCGGACGCGGACGCCGCGGCGGCGGACGCCGCGGCGGCGGCGGACGCGGCAGAGGTCGAAGAGGCTTCCGCGTGAACATGGACACCGGCCCGCCTCGGAACGAGGACATCGACCTTCCCGAGGTGCGCGTGATCGACGAGGATAAAGCGCCCGTCGGCGTGATGTCCTCCGCGGAAGCGCAAGAGATCGCGGACGAGGCTGGCTTGGACCTCGTGATGTTCTCCCCGGAGGCGAACCCGCCGGTGTGCCGCATAATGAACTACTCCAAGTACAAGTACGAGCAGGAGAAGAAGCAACGCGAGACGCGGAAGCGCGCGGCGGCGACGAGGATCGAAGTGAAGGAGCTCAAGATGCGGTATAACATCGACTCGCACGATTACATGGTGCGTCTGAAAGCGGCGAAGAAGTTTCTCGACGGCGGCGATCGCGTCAAACTCGTGTGCCAGTTCCGCGGACGCGAGAACGAGTTCCGCGACATGGGGAGGGACATGTTTATGAAATTCGTCGACGATTGCAACTCCGACGAGGACTTGTGCACCCTGGAGGGGAACCCGTCCATGGAGGGGAACAGGATGGTGATGGTGCTCGGCCCGGTGAAGGAGAAGCAGGTGAAGCAGCAGGAGAGCAACGCGAGGGAGGAGAAACGCGCGAGGAAGGCGGCCGCGATGGCGGCGGCGGCGAGCGCGGACGACGACGACTTCGAAGAAGAAGAAGAAGAAGAAGATGAAGAAGAGGGGAGCTACGACGAGGAGGACGGCGAGGAAGAGGTGGAGGAGGAGGAGGTGATCGTGTTCACGAAGAAAGTCCAGTAGATTGATTCGCGTCAGTTGCAAAGATATTGTTTTTTTTACTCGTGCTCTCCGCGACGCTCCGCGCCCTCGTCGTCGCGCTTTTTCTCTTCTTTTTTCGTTCGTCGTTCGCGTTCGCGCTCGCGCTCGCGTTCGCGTCGTTCGCGTCCTCCTCTCGTCGTTCGCGTCCTCCTCTCCCCCTCCCTCCTCTCGTCGCCCCGCGCCGCGTCGCCGTCGCTCGCTTCACTTCGCGGGCAAAACCGCCTCCGCGTGCACTTCCACCCTGAACCCCTCGTTCTTCAATCTCGCCTCGTGCGTGATCCGCACCGGGCGCTGCCCCTCGCTCAGGCCAAGGCCCTCGAAGTACTCGTTCCACGCCTTGTACATCCGATCCGCGCATCGGATGTCCGCGAGGTAGACGTTCAGCCGCAACAAGTGCGTCGGGTCCGTCCCAGCCTTGTGCAAGAGCAGCGTCATGTGCTCGAGCGCCTGGCGCGTCTGCCCCTCCACGTCCTGGTCCACCGTCTGCAGCGCGACGATGCCGGTGAGCCACACCATGCGCCCGAAGGTGACGATCGGCGAGTACCCGGGCCTCGCGCCGCGCACGGGGATCCGCTTGATCTCCGCGGCGGCGTCGAAGGGATGCATCTGCATCGCCGCCGCGTTGCCGTTGCCGCCGGAGGCGACGATCGCCCCCGCGTTCGCGTTGCCGTTCCCGCCGCCGTACCCTAACGACGCGACGGTCTTCTCCAGCACGTCGATCCGGGAGATCATCGACTGCACCAGACCGGTGGAGATGGTCATCGTCCCGCCGGCGTCGACGCCGGGAAACGCGAGCGCGTTGTTCTTCCCGCCGCCGCCGATCCAGTCGTTCGGGTACGCCGCGATCGCCGCCGCGGCCGCGGCGGCCGCCGCGCCGGAGTCCCACCCGTCGCTCGCCTGCCTCGACGCCCTGCCGCGGTTCCCGCCGCCGCCGACGAGGGACGGGTCCGAGATGGCGACCACCTTGTGCTCAGACCACATGTGCGAAATTAAGTCCTTTTGCGTGGAAAAGCGCACGCCTTGGCCGCAGTGCGAGCAGTTCCGCGCGCTCGGGTTCAGCACGAGCGGCGCCGCGTCGTTCGCGCCGCCGCCGGGGGAGTCCTCGTCCTCGTCCTCGTCCTCGGCCTCGGCTTCGCGGCGCGCGCGCGCGCCGCTCCTCGCGGCGACGACCGCTTTCTCCCTGCGGTCTCGGATGCGTTGCTGAAACTGGTACAGCGCGCGTTCCGCTTTTTGCTTCGTCTCCGCGTCCTCCGCCTTGGCCACGTGCGACTTGTAATGCGAGGGGACGCCCTGGACCGCGGCGAAGACCTTCCCGCAGATCTCGCACACTTCCTTTTCTTTAGGCGCGTCCTTCGCGTCGGCGGAGTTCTTCGCGTTCGCGGCGCCCTTGTTGCCCTTCTGCTTTTGCTTCGGCCGCCCTCGGCCCGCCGGGGGCGTCGCGGCGCCGCGCTTCCGCCCCGCGCGCCCGCCCTGCTCGTAGTCCATGTCCGCGGCTTTCGCGTCCGCGATCGCAGCCTCCGCCTCGCGCGTCGCCGCGCGCGCCTTGTACGTCGCCTCCGCGACGACGCCGAGCATCTCCGAATCTTCATCCCCGTCCTCGTCCTGCGCGACGCCGGCGGTGAATCGCGCGATGCCGCCGTGCGTCGGCTTCCCGCGGACGATCGTCTCGTCGTCGTCCTCCTCCTCCGTGGAGATCTCCGTCGCGTCTTTGTCCGAGCGATGGCCTCGGCCGCCGCCCTTGGTGAAGTTCGTCGCGCGCATTTCGAACAGCTCGTCGTCCTCGTCCTCGCTCAGGCCCGCGAAGTCGTTCGACACCGCGCTCGCCCGCCGCGCGCGGCCGCCGGCGCCGGCTTTGCCCTTGTTCGCCGCCGCCGTCGCTTCGTCCACGACCGTGAACGGCTGGTCCCCGTGGTCCTTCGCGTGCGAGACCGTGACGTGGCGCTTCAGCCCGCTCTGCGCGCCGAAGATCTTCCCGCAGTCCGGGTACCCGCACTTGAACCCCTTGGAAGCGAGGTCCACGTGCATGATGACCGCGGCCTTTCCGCCGCTCGCTCGGCGCGCCGGCCCCGCGGCTTTCGCGGCGGCGGCGACGCCGAGCGTCGCGGATTTCCGCCGCGGCCGCGCGGCCAGGTTCTTCGCCGCCGCGGGCTCGCTCCCGCTCTCGCTCTCGCTCTCGCTCTCGCTCGATTCCTCCGCCATCGCGGCGGCTTTCGCGGACGCGCGGCGAGGACGCGTGCCGGGTAACACCTCCGCGGGCTTCGCCGCCGCCGCCGCCGCTTTCGCCGCCGCGCCGTTCTTCGCGCGGAAGATGAGCTTGTTGCTCTTCGGGGTGTCCCCGTCCTTTCCGTTCCCTTGCTCGTCGCCCTCCTCGATGCCGCCCGCGCCACCGGTGGAGGAATCTTTGTCCTCCTCCCCGCCAGCCTTCTTCGCCGACGCCTTCGCCGCGGCCTCCGTGGCGGCCGCCTTCTCCGCGGCTTTGACCTTCTTCTCCTCCATCCTCTTCTCTCGCAAAGCATCGGCCGCCTCGTTCGCGAGCTTGGCCGCGTCCTCGCGCAGCTTATTCCCTTCCGTGGATGAGTCTTTAATCGGAACAAACCCGGGCGGGCAGCACGCCGGCTTGTACCCTTTCGGCTTCTCCTTGCAGTGCGCCAGGTGCTTCTTGATCCCCCTCGCTTTCATCGGACTGTCGCAGAACGGGCACGGCCCGTCGCCGACGGACTCGGATCGAACGATCAGGAACCCGGGGGGCGGCGGCGGGCACCGCGCGAGGATCTCCTCGTCCGTCTCCCCCTCGGCGGCGGGGGCGGCGGCCGCGGCGACGGCGGCGGCGGGGGACGGCTCCTCCTCGGGAGTCACCGGGCTCACGGGCTTCGCCGTCGTCGCGGCGACGGCCTCAGACACGACCACGACCGGGTTCTTCGTCTGCAGCGTGCTCGCCGTCGCCGTCGCCGTCGTCGGCGACGCGTCCGCGCTCGGGGTCGGGGTCGCCGCCTTCTCGGCGTCCGCGTTTTCGTTCGCGTCGACGTCCTTCGCGGGCGCCGCCGCCGGCGGCGCGTCATGCCGCACGACGACGCGCATCGCGCCGCTCCCGCCGCGTCCCGCCTTCGCGTGCTTCCCGCCTCGACCGCCGCGGCCGCCTTTCCCGCCGCGGCCGCCGCCGGGGGGGGGCGCGTCGACGATGGATTCCACCATGGACGCCAGCTTCCCCCACGCCGGCTGCGTCGGCGTCATCGCGGGCTCCTTCTCCGCGGCGTTCCCGCCCGGCGCGTTCGGCGCCGCCGCGGTCGTCGCGTCCTTCGCGGCGGCGTCGCGCGCGGGCGAGGGCGAGGGCGCCCCCCCCGCGGTCGTCGTCGCGTCGCTGTCCGCGCCCGCGTTCACGTTTCCGGTTTTGAGCGTCGCGTCGACCGCGGACGTCGCCATCGCGTCCGCCTCGTCCGTCACCGCGCGATCGCCGTCGAACGGGGGCGTGAGCTGCTCCACGAGCGTGTCCACCGCGAGGGAGGGCGCGGGAACGGGCGAGCGCTCGCGTGCGGGCGGCGTCGTCGCGGGCGAGGCGCCGAGGCTCGCGCGGGCCGTGGTTCGCGCGCGCGCGACGCTCGAGATCTAATCTAGACTGCCTGAAGGCGCCCGATCGGAGAACCCGCCCGAAGAACAGAATTCCGCGAGATCCGAAGGCTCAGAGGCGCGCGCGTCGCGGGTTTGCCCTGATCCGAGCGCGCGCAGGTCTTTTCGCGTTCGTGAAAACGCGAGTCGACGCACGTGCGCGCGGTGGTGTGATCGCGAGGCGCGCGCGGCGAGGGATCGCCCGCGTTCGACGTCAACAGAATGTGTTTCCCTGCCGCCGTCCCGCCGAATTCCGCCGGAAGGGTCTGCCAGCTCAGCTCGGTATTGAAACCACCGTCCCGATCGAGCCCGCCGATCAAACTGAAGCCTGCGCTTCGCCCATCTGACCGACGGCCCGAGCGCAAGATCTGATGCGGCTGCGGTCGGCCGGCCAGGCCGCGAGCGAGATGCGCTGGCGGAGCAGCGCGCGCGGTCGCTCGCGCGCACTTCACGCGAGCGACCGCACGGCCGCCGTCGCCGGGTTTCGTCGTCGCTCGCTCGCGCGCGCGCGTCGACGCGATATCGCTCGGATCGCGCGCGCGCGGATCCGCGTCTCTCGCGGTCGTCGTCGTCGTCCCGTCGCAGCGGGCGTTCAGCGCTCGCGCTTTATCCTCGTCGGCGGTAGGTAGGTTTTCCGCGCGTCCGACGAGGATTTCAACGCGCGAACCATGAGGCGCGCGGCGTCGACGTCGATGCACAACCTTCAGGAGCTCGTCGACCCCGACGCGGCGAAGGTTGCGGACGCGCGATTGATGGCGCTGCAGCAGGACGAAGCCTACAGCGGCTACGCGACGTCCGTCGATAAGACCGAGCGCGTCATCATCGTGTGCAATTCGCTCCCGCTGAAGATGACGCACGACCCCGAGGGCGCCGCCGAGCGCGGGCACAGCTGGCACTTCGCGATGGACCCGGACTCGATATACGGCCAGACCGTCACGGGGATACTCAACGGGACGTCCGTGGAGAAAGTTCTGTTCCTGGGCGGCCTCGGAAGCGAGGTGGAGCTCTTCGAACAAGACGCCGTCGCGAGCGACATCGCGGAGCGGTTCAACTGCGTCCCGGTGTTCCTCGGCGCGGAGCTGAAGGACAAATACTACAAAGGCTTCTGCAAGCAGTTCCTGTGGCCGTTGATGCACTACATCTTACCTCAATCGCCCACGAGCGCGGGTAGGTATAACAAGCTGAACTGGCAAGGGTACCTCGCGGCGAATAAGCGCTTCGCGGATAAGGTCGTCGAGGTCCTCAACGCGGACGGCGACTTCGTGTGGGTGCACGACTACCACCTCATGCTTCTGCCGACGTTCCTTCGGAAGCGGTACAACACCGTGAGGTGCGGGTTCTTCCTGCACTGCCCGTTCCCGTCGTCGGAGATTTTCCGGACGTTCCCGAACCGCGACCTCGTCTTGAGAGGATTGCTCAACGCGGACGTCGTCGCGTTTCACACGTTCGACTACGCGCGGCACTTCCTGTCGTGCACGACGCGTTTGCTCGGGTTAAACCACAAGACCGTGCGAGGCTCGCTCGCGATCGATTACTACGGCCGGAGCGTCTCCGTGAAGATTTGCCCCACTGGCGTGAACACGGATCGTCTGCAGGAGGGCGTGATGTGGCCCGAATCGGTGTCGCACCGGCTCAACTACCGCAAGGCGTTCCGCGGGCGGATGGTGTTCCTCGGGATCGACGACATGGACCTCTTCAAAGGGATTGACCTTCGTCTGCAAGCGTACGAACTTTTGCTCTCGCAGCACCCGGAGATGGCGGAGACGATGGTGCTCGTCCAAGTGTGCAACCCGGCGCGGAGCACGGGACGGGAGACGCAAGAGCTTCAATCCGAAGTCGAAGCCATCGTCGAGCGCTTAAACGCGACGTACGGCGTGACAGAAGGCGACGGCGACGCGTTCGGCGGCAAGGTCGTGGAGTTCATCAACCGCGGGACGAGTCTGGACGAGCGGATCGCGCTCATGTCCCACGCGGATTGCGTCGTCGTCACCGCGACGCGAGACGGGATGAACCTCCTCCCGTACGAGTACATCACGTGCCGCCAAGGCCCGCGGGACGAGAGCGTCGGCACCGCGGACGGGTTCCCGTTGCCGAGAAATTCGAGCCTCATCATGTCCGAGTTTGTCGGGTGCTCGAGCTCGTTGTCCGGCGCGTTTAGGGTCAACCCGTGGAACGTCGAAGACGTCGCGGACGCGATGTACCGAGCCGCGACGTTGAGCGGCGTCGAAGCGGAAGCCAGGCACAAGAAGCACTGGAAGTACATCAGCGAGCACACGGTCGGGTACTGGGCCGCGTCGAACATCAGCGAGCTGCAGCGCGCGACGGAGTTGGACGGGAAAGCGCCGAAGTGCTACGGCCTCGGGTTCGGTTTGAACTTCCGCGTCGTGACGCTCGACCCGGAGTTCCGCAGGTTGGACAACATGCAGTGCTCGCTGGAGTACTCCCAGAGCACGCGGCGCGTTTTGCTTTTGGACTACGACGGCACGCTCGTGCAGGCGGCGACGTACGATCAGCCGCCGTCGCCGGAACTCTTGGACACGATACAGACGCTGGCGAACGATCCGATGAACGCGATGGTGTGCATCGTCAGCGGTCGCTGCAAAGGCACGCTCGCCAAGTGGTTCTCCGACGCGGTCCCGAACGTGGCCTTACTCGCGGAGCACGGGTACTGGTACAAAGGACCGGCGTGGGGATCCAACCCGGACTGGGCCTGCCTCGCGACCGTGGGGACGGAGGAGAACATCGCGCGGTGGCGCGGCATCGTGCTGCCCATCTTGGAACAATACCAAGACTCCACGGACGGCTCGTACATCAGGGACAAGAAGACGAGCGTGGTGTGGGACTACCGCGACGCGGACCCAGACTTTGGCGCGTGGCAGGCGAAGGAGCTGATGGACCACCTCGAGTCCGTGCTCGTGAACGACCCGGTGGACGTCCTCTGGGGGTCGTGCCACGTCGAGATCAAGCCGCAGGGGATCGGAAAGTCCACCGCGGTGGAGATGTTCTTAGGCCCCGCGGCGGACACGCACCTGCGCGGCGGCCTCGCCGCGGGGAAGGTGGACTTCATCCTCGCCGTGGGCGACGATCGAAGCGACGAGGAGATGTTCCAGGCGGTGGACCAGTGGGTCGGGAACCCGGAGAGCGCGGTCAAGGCGGCGCTGTCGTGCGCGCGTCCCGGGTCGGAGCCGCAAAAGGGGAAGAAGAAACGCGGGCACGATCACCTCGCGGTGTATTGTTCCACGGTCGGGCAGAAGCCGTCGGGGGCGGATTATTACCTCGAGGATCACGATGACGTCGTCGCGCTGCTCGGGGCTCTCGTGACGCAGGCGCCGGCGAGCGGGAGCGCGACCCCGTGAGGGAGGGAGCGGCGACGATCGCGAGACGGTTCACGCGCGTCGCGTTTTTACTCGTCAAATCTGACCTAAGGTCACGCACCCGGCGCGTCGTCGTCACAGCTTCGCGCGCGCCGGCGCCCCGCCCCCCCACTCGTCCATCACGCGATCGCACACCGCCGCCGCGAGCGCGTAGACTTCCCTCCACGCCGCGTCCCAAGCCGCCGCTCTGTTGCCGCCCCCCGAGTCGATGAACAACGCGACGCGGTCGCACAGTTCGATCTCCCACTTCGACCACCCGCTCGGCGTCGCGTTCGCGCTCTTCTTCTTCGCGCGCGCGTACTCCGCGAACGCGTCCCTCGCGAGCTTCTGCGACAAGATCCGGCTGTCGCCCTCCGCGAACTTGCAACACTGCAGAAAGTCCGCGTGTTCAAACCCGGTGCCGTCCATGAGCGCGAACGACCCGACCTCCTGTTTCAGCCGGTGGCACAGCTCTATCGAAGTCTCCACCGCGCGAATCTTCGCGACCGCGATCGCGCGCGTCAGCGCACTCCCGGGCGTCTCGTTCTTCACGAGACTCCGTCGCAGCTCCGCCTCGCACGCGTCCACGAAGTCTCGCGTCGCTGAGAGCCGAGCGTCCGCCTCGTCGTACAGCGCCGCGAGCTGCGGGACTTGGCTCAGCTCCGGTCGGACGCCGTTTCGCATCGTGCACGGTTTCGCGTCGCTGTATCGTCTCGTATCCGCGAACAGTTTCGCGGCGAATATCAGCGCCGCCTGCGCGACGGCGACGCGGCCGGTGAAGAGCCTTTGTCCGATCATGTCCATCGTCCGGACGCCTTTCACCGCGGGGACGTACTCGTCGTCGATGACGTCCCCGTAACGGTTCAATAACGACTGTTTCGGTACCTTGACGTTATCGAACTTCACCCACGCGTTGTCGAGGTCCACCCCCGTCGTCTTCTTCCCCATGTCTCCGGTGACGATGCCTTTGTGCGTCATGTCGATCAAGAAACCGTGCGGGCCGACGCGCTTTCCGGACACCGTGAGATCCGCGATCACGACCGCCTTGTGCGCGGTCAAGCCTTGGGATATCCAGTTCTTCACCGCGCCCTCGGTGGGGGAGTTTATGATGAAACACTTCGACCGCGCGTCCCACGTCGCGGTCGTGTTCACCACGAGGCCGCTGTTCACGCCGGCGAGAACCTCGGTGAGGCAAAAACACCCAAGCTGCCCTTTCCTCTGAATGACGTCCAAGGCTTCGAGCTGCGCGGGGCCGCCGAGGGCGACGACCGTCCCCGCGAAGAGGTTGAACTGCACCGTGAATCGGATCCAAAAACCCGGGCCGTGCTCCGGCGCGTGCTCGGCGAGGAGCCGGTGCGCGAGGAAGAAACGCCCCGGGTCGTCTCGGATGTCGAAAAATGACAACGCCCTCTTCCTCGTCAGCGCCCTGAGGAACGCCGCGCTGTCCTTGTACGACACGTCCGATCGCAGCGCTTTGACGTCGTTCGCGAACGACTTCGCCCATCGCGAGTCCGCGGAAGCGCCCGCGCCGGGTCGGGGCGCGACGCCGAGGTCCGGTTCGGGCGTGGGCTGCATGGTTGTGGCCGCGACGCGCGCGTCGTCTCTCGGTTTCGCTGACGAGGCCAAACTAAAAACAACTTCGCTACGTTCTTCACCCACCGTCCGGTTTCAACATTTGATCGTGTCCCCTTTCAACTGACCGATGATTTTTTATCACGCGCGACAACCAGACGAAAAAGAACAACTACAGGTACTGAAAACCGGAGGGGAGCACAACACCGCGCGCGGGGACGGCCACCGCGCGCGACTCGACTGGAGACGCGGCAGGGCCTCCGCGGAGAGAGGGCACCCTCCGGCCGCGTCCGCGAGCGGGGAGGGCGCGGTACCGACGGAACTCGGGGCTCGCTCGTCGAGCCCCGCGCGCCAAGAATCTTCCCGCGTCAAATCTTGGCGAACAAACGAAGGGACAACGAAGGGACGCAGGAATATCGCGAGATGCGCGCGGGGGGCGTCCTCCCCGTGAGCGCGCCCTCGCTCGCGCCGAGAAGGCGCGCATCCCACGCCCGGCGCTCTTCTACCTCCACGACGACGACGACGTGCGGCGCCGGGAACATCATCGACGGCGTGAAGCACACCGCGTCGCGCGTCACGGAGAACCTCGTCGAGAAGGCGTCGCGGGATCTCTCCGGCGCGAATCGATTCGGCGTCGACGCGTCGTACGACGCCGGACATCCGTACCACCTCACGCTGCACACGGACACGCACGTGTTCCCTGGGCTCGCGCAGTACGAGTCCGTCGGCGTGCACTTCAACGTCCCGCTCGTGCTCGCGTCCACCGCCTTGGTCGCCCTCGGCGGCGTCTTGCTCTTCTCGCAGCTCTGGGAAAACGTCTGGCGCGAGAAGATCTTCGGCGAGGAGATCGACGACGCCGCGACCAGGACGCGCGTCCTGTGCGGCGTCGACGTCAGCGCGTACGCGATATTCGATGACGCGAAGGTGGTGCGAGCCGGCGCGTTCGCGGAGCGGTGGCACCACGGGCAGTTTCGAAATTCCGGCGAGCCCTACGTCGTGCACTGCGTCGAAGCCGCGAGGATAATGGCCGCGCTGTTGCCTCCGGACGTGAACGGCAAGAAGAAGTACGTGGACGCCGTCGTCGCGTGCATCTTACACGACGTCGTGGACGACACGGAGTGCGCGATCGAGGACGTCGAGGCGGAGTTCGGGTCCACGGTCGCGAAGCTCGTGACGGACGTCTCCAAGCTCGGAAACGTGTCGCAGATTTTACGTCGGAAGCAGCGGAGGACGTCCGAGTCCGGCTCCGGCTCCGGCTCCGGCTCCGGCTCCGGGGACGACGCGAGCGGCGTCGGCGGCCTCGCGGAGGACGAAGACCGCGGCAGGATGGACACCGAGGAGCTCGTGAAGCTCAAGAAGCTCCTGCTCTTCATGGTGGACGACCCGCGCGTGTTTTTAATAAAGGTGGCGGACCGGCTCCACAACATGCGGACGCTGTACGCGGTGAAACCCGAGAAGGCGCGGTTCGTCGCGAACGAGACGCTTCAGGTGTGGTGCCCCGTCTCCGAGGCGCTCGGGCTGTTGGGCGCGAACGCGGAGATGGAGGACCTCGCGTTCGCGGTGAAGGACCCGGACGCGTTTCGAGCGATCATCAACGCGCGGGTGGAGGAGTGGGCGGCGCCGGATCCGACCCGCCGCGGCGGCGGCGGGAACGCGCGCGAACGCGGCGGCGGCGGCGGCGGCGGCGGCGACAGCGGCGGCGGCGCGTCGACGCCCGGGTCAGAGGCGACCCCCGCGGAGCGATTCAAGTCGCTGTGGACGTGGGAGCCGCCCACGGGCGCGGACGTGCAGATGTTCGTCGAGCAGATCTTACGCGGCGAGGACGGCGTCGAGCGAAGGAAAAAAGGCGGCGGCGTCGTCAAGCTGAGCAAGGAGGAGATGGCGCGACGCGTCCGCGCCGCGGCCGCGGCGACCGTCGCGGAGGAGGAGAGGTTGAAACGCGCCAAGCCGATGAGCGCGGAGCAGGAGGAGCTCAGGGCGCTTCTCGCGTGCGTGCCTCCGTTTGATCTGCTCCGCGCGTCGAACCGAAACTCGAAATCGGCGGCGGCGGCGCAAGCCGCGTTCATCGCCGCGGACGTCGCCATCGCCGCCGCGGCGACGAACGCGTCCGGGAGGCTCAACAACGGCGACTCGCCCTCTTCCATGGAGGCGTCGCTCAACGCGCTCGCTTCCTGCCGCGACGCGTGCATGCGCTCGCTCCAGCTCGACGCGATCGCCCCGGGCCTCCGCGTGGACATCACGGGGAGGTTAAAATCCGCGTATTCGACGCACCTGAAGATGGCGAGGAAGAAGATCCCGTTCGGCGCGGTGTGCGACGCGCGCGCGCTGCGCGTCGTCATCGGCGAGCCGGGCCCCGCGCCCGGGACGAAGGACGAGGTCGAGGCGTGTTTTGTGCTTCTAGAGGCGATCCACAAGCTGTACCGCCCCGTCCCCGGGGAGTACGACGACTACGTCACCAACGTCAAGGCGTCCGGGTATCAGTCGCTGCACACGGCGGTGACGGGTCCGGACGGCGCGCTGCTCGAGGTGCAAGTGCGCACGCGCGCGATGCACGACGCCGCGGAGTTTGGCGACGCCGCGCACTGGATATACAAGGACTCGTCGGTCAACGACCAGGCCGCGGCGGAGACGACCCGGCGCCGGGAGGAGACGTTTGAGCCCGCGTCAGCGTCCGTCGGCCAGCCGGTGCAAATCGTGCACGCGGGCGACGAGCAAGGCGCGCGGCTCGGCGCCGGCGTCGTCTGCTACGCCGAAGGGTCGCGCGTGCACGTCGTCGAACCGACGCGAGGGGACACGCTCGCGCCCAGTTCGGCGACGGTTCAGTCCATCGCGGAGTGGATATTCATGGGGTTGCACAAGAGGCTGTTGAAGCGCGCGCTCGAGAGCGGACGCGTCGAGCCGAATCAGTTGCTCGCAGGGAGTAGGTACACCGTGACCGAGTTTGCGTTTTGTTCCGATCAGCGGTGGCACAAGGTGGACGCGTACGGAAGGAAGACGGCGACGACCGCGGAGCTTCTGGACGAAGAGGCGCGCAAGAGCGCGCTAGAGCGCGCGTGGGCGGAGGCGGAGGCGGAGGAAGAGGCGGCGACGACGACGACGACGACGACGACGACGACGACGACGACGACGACGACGACGACGGCGATGACGACGGCTAATTCCGCGGTGGCGCCCGTCGCGTTCGAATCTCGAGACTCCGCGTACGCCAGCGCGGTCTCTTCGTCCGCGGAGACCCTCATCGGCGTCGCGTCCACGGACGACGCGCAGACGGCGCGCCGCACGCGAGATTTGAACTCGCTGATGCAGGGGTTCCTCGAGGGCGACGCGACGTTCTCTTTTGACGGCGGCGACGGCGCGGAGGACGAGGACGAGGTATCCTCGGACGCGACGTCGACCCCCGTCGCGGTGGAGATGAAGTCGCGCGACGACGCGACGCTGACGCTGCCGACGTCGGACCAGGCGCTGAAGCAGGCGAGGGAGGAGCTCGAGGCGAACGCGGAGCGGGCGGCGGCGGAAGCCGCGGCGGCGCGCCGACGCGCGCGCCGCGCACAGGAAGAAGCCGCGTGGCGAAGCGGCAAAGCGGACTCGCCGCTGTTCAGCATTGTCCAAGCGCAGGTCGAGCCGAGCGTGAATGATAAGAGCAAGACCCCGCACGGGATCTTCGACCAGGAGGAAGCCGCGCAGCTGGAGCGGGACGTCGGCGAGAAGATGCGTCTGGCGTCGACGGAGGGAAAAAATCGCGCCGGCGACGGAGAGGCTTCGCCGACCGCGAACGTCGCGCTGAACGACGAAAAGGTCATGGTGATAACCTGGTCTAGGAACGAAGACGGCGGCGGGGGGATGACCCCCGAGCTTCTGCAGGTCCGGAAAGGCGTCACCGCGGCGCAGCTGATGTCGGAGCTCGACCCGTCCGCGGCGGCGACGTTGGAAGAGGGCGAAGACGGCGCGGCGCTCGTGAACGTGAACGAGGAGATGATATCCGCGGACACGCCGCTGAACGACCGCGACATGCTGTTCATCGATACCCCGAAGCCGACGGCGGAGGTGGACGAGGACGAGGAGGACGACTGACGACCGACGCGACGCCGCGTCGGGGTGTACCAACAGTAACGATAGACGCGATGTAAAACTCTAGACTACGTACTTAAAGATGTCCCCGCGCCCGCCGCGCTTCGTACTCTAAACCGCCGACGACGCGTCGCGCTCGGACGTACTCCCGCGCGTCCTCGTCCATCTCCCGCTCCGTCGCCTCCCTTATCTCCCCCCACCGCTCCAGCGCCGGCCTCGGCGGGTCCCCTCCTCGCACCCACCCCGCACGACGCACGACGCTCGCCGCCGCGTCGCCGCCGGCGCACGACGTCAACGCCTCGGCGAACAAACACGCCTCGCTCATCGTCTCGCGCGTCGCCGCCGCGTCGTCGTCGAGCGATAGCGGCCGGACGTCGATCCCGAACGGCCGCAGGCTCGGCTTGTGCAGCCTCCCCGTGCGCGAGCGGTCGAGCTCGAGTCCCGCCGGGCCGACGCCCTGGACGAGTCTGTACCTCGGTTTGATGCCCCCCTTGGCGGCGTTCTCGTCGACGTACACCGGCGGCGGCTGGCCGTCCTCGAAGCTCACGAGGAAGCACGGGGTCAGGACCGCGAGGCCGTCGCGCAGGAAGTCGCCGTCCTCGACTTGGTCCGCGCCGGGTTTCGCCGACGCGTCCTCCTCGGTCGCGCGCGCGAGCGCGTTGCACGTCGGGCACGCGAGCAGCAACGCCGACGCGACGCAGCGCGCGTCCTGGAACGCCTCGAGGAGGTCTTCGTATCGCGCGAGCCCGTTCGGCCCGCGCGCGAGCTTTCTCTCGGGGAGGATCCCGAGCGTCACGAGCGCGTACGAGTCGCACAGGGCGCAGTTGTATATCGACGCGCCCTCGCCCATCGGGCGAGGGCGCGGAAACGAACTGAACGAGAGGATGGAAGGAAGATCTGGACATTTGTTCCAGATCTCGTGGCGCACGGCACGGCACACCACGGCGACATGGAAGGCGTGGAGGACCTCCCGCTCGCGGCCGCGTTCGAGCGCGGCCTCGCGGCGTACACGAAGCTCCAGTCCGGCGCGCTCGACGAGGTGCGCGTTCGTCCTCGCCCCGCCCGCGCCGTCGGTCGACCCCAGATCGCGGGTGCCGTCCCCGCGCCGTCGTCGCCTCGATCGATCCCTTCCCTTCTCTGATGATCCCTTCCCTTCCCTCCGCTTCCCTTCCTCGCGAACGAACAGGAGACGCTCGCGTCTGCGGCCGCGGCGCTGCGACACGCCGTGAACAGGATCGACGTCGAGGGCGTCTTCTCGAAGAACGAGACCAAGGACGACATCGCGACCGCGGACTTGAGATATCTCCTCGCGCCCTTCTACCTCGCCGAGGTGGTCGGCTCAACGCGGACGCGCGCGCCCGCCGCGCGGCTCCCGGTCGCGACGGAGGCGTCGAGCGCGCACGCGACGTTCTTGTCCTGGTGCGAGCGGCACGAGTTCATCCCCCGCGGCGACGGCGACGGCGCGAGCGCGTCGTCCGCAGCGGCGGACCCGGCGACGGCGAGGGATCGAAAAGTCGCGCGGTTCAAGCGCGAGAGAGCGATTCGCGCGCGGCTGGAAGACCTCGACGCGAAACGCCGCGCGCGGAGGCAGGACGCGCTGTTAAACGCGGAGTGGGACGACGAGGACCCGGAGTGCGGTCAGGACGATGGCGGCGAAGACGACGCGGAGGCGCGCGAGCGGTGGACGCTCGCGATCGAAGACGCGACGATCAAGGCGTCGGACGCGAAGCCTCGCCTGGAGTTGGAGCTGACGATGCTCCGCGACCGCGAGGCGCTGGAAGCGAGCGCGGCGTCTAGGAGGAACGCGGACGACGGCGGCGGCGAGGAGGAGGAGGAGGAGGAGGGGGGCGAGGTGGGGGAGCGGCGGATCCGAGGCCGCGGAGGCGGCGGCGGCGGCGGCGGACTGAAGACGTACACGATCCGCGGGAAGGATGGCGACGGGCGCGGGCAGAGCGTCCCTCCCGAGGTGCTCGCCGCGGTGCGCGCGCGGCTCGGGCTCGGCCCCGGCGCGGGCGGGATCAACGATCGCGACCGCGATAGGATCGCGCGCGACGTGTTCCGACCGAGCCACATCCTGCCGACGATGACCGTGGAGGAAGCCGGGGAGATGGAGTACCGCGAGCTGATGGAACGGACGGCGCGTCAGGCGGCGAACGCGAAGGCGGCGGCGGAGGAGGAGGCGAAGTTGACCGAGGACGAGCGGGAGGCGAGGGAGCTCGCGAGGACGCGCGCGTTCGACGAGTTCAAGGACGATAACCCGTGGGGTTCGGGGAACAGCAAGCTCCGGCCGTGCTCGTAGGTACGCGTAGTGACGCGCGGGCTCGACGAGTGATGAATGAGTGCCGTCTTTTTTTTTTGGCACTAGAGTCTGGGGGAACCAAAGAGGTCATGCGTTTCTCGTCACTCCGGCCGCGCGCGCGTCATGACCCCCGACGAGCTCACGGACCGGGACGACGCGCCGTTCGCGATCGCGAAGAAGCCTCCCGGGGCGCTCTCCGTGGACGACCTCACGAAAGAGAACGCGTCGCTGCACGATGCACTGCGCGCGATTCGCGGGAAGTGCGACGCGTCGTCCTTCTCCGCGGCGCGAGCGTCCGCGGCCAAGGCGAACGCGCTCGCGCACTTGCGCGCCGCGGAGGACCACGTCGCGTTACTCCTGAGCGAGTCCAGGGCGAAGGTGGACGCGCTCGCGAGAGAGGCGGAGAAAAAGACGCGCGCGTCGGCGTCGGCGTCGGCGTCGCGCGCGGCCCTCGCGACGATGGACGCGAACGCGACGGTCGGAGATGCCGGCGTCGCGTCCGACGCGGACGCGAAGGAGCGAGAGCTCGCGCTCCTGCGCGCGGAGGTTCGAGAGTACGCCGCGACGCAGGCGGAGATGGACGCGGAAGCGGAGGAGCGCGACGCGGAGCTCAAGAACGCGTACGATCACATCGCGAAGCTGCAAGACGCGCTCCGGCGGAAGGTCAACACGGAGAGCATCGGGGGAGCATCGAAACGCCGGTCGGCGAACTCGGTAGACTCGGGCAACGGAGATGGCGATGGCGGGACGACAGAAAATATTGGGGCAGTGCAGGGTTTGTCGTCTAACTAAATACACATACAAAATCGCGTACGTACTACGTTTTCGCGAACGCGAAAAAAATCTGCGACGCACGAGAGGCGCAGAATCGCAGATTTGCCACGTCGCCCGCAAACACGATGAATTCTCAACCGGCGCGGTGACGTCCGTCACTCCGAGTGTCGCTCGCTCCACCGCGCGCGGTACCGGTCGCCTCGCGAAAGGTCGGTCACCACTTCACGCGTCGCAGAGATGAGCACCACGTCGGTCGCGCGCGCGGGCGCCGCCGTCCGCGCCGGTCGCGGACGCGTCTCCTCCGCGTCTTCGAGATATTCTCGCGCCACCGCCACCGCCGATTGCAGATTTTCCTCCTCTCGCGTCGTCGCGCGACGCGCGGTCCCGACGCCGTCCCTGCGCCTGGCCGCACGCAGCGCGCGCGCGCGCGTCTCTACGCTGGAAAACCCGATGACGCTCTCCATGGACGCGGAGGACGCGCGGTTCGAGCGCGAGGAGCCCGAGCCGTTCGCGCCACCGGTCGCTTATCCCGACGTCGTGTACGCGTTCGCTAACGACGGCACGTTCTTAGGGGAGACGACGAAGAGCGCCACGGCCGTGGCCGCGGTCGTCGTCGAGGACGCCGCGCCGGCCGTCGTGGACGAGGTAGCCCCCGCGCTCGAGCTGGACGTCGTGGGCGCGCCCGCGGAGACGCCCGCGGACGCGGTCGCGGCGATCCAGACGTCGACGGAAAGCGTTCCCGACGCCGCGGCGACGCCGAAGCCGACGCCGACCGCGCCGACGCCGACGCCGATGTCGTCGTCCGCGTCCGCGTCGCAATCTCAATCGCAATCGCACGCCGCGGTCAGCGCGCACACGGGCGACGCGGAAGGCCAAGGCATGAGCGCGTACAGCACGGACGAGGTCTTGTGCATGATGTACGGCGTGGATCAGGCGCGTTCTATACACTGGTCCCCATACGACCCCGTTCGCGTGGTGAACGCCGTTTTTTAAGGACTTTTCCCGGCGCATCTCTCCGCCCACCCTTCGCTTTCAATCCCCGCCCTCGACGCCTTTCAACTCCAACTGACGCCTTTCAACTCCACCCCGCCATCGCTTTGTATGGAACGACCCTCAGGACAAGGAGGAGGCGAAGTATCGCGTCGCGTTTTTCGACCTCGACGGCACCGTCGCCTCCGCCACGGTCGTCGACCAGCTCGTCGCGGCGAAGACGCGCGCGATGCCCGGGTGGCTGGCCATGATCTGGAAGCCTCTGTTCGCGCTCAGATGTCTGCTCTACCGCGCGTTCGGGAACGGCGACGACGCGTCGTTCCACGCGGCGTTTGCCAACGAGTTCAAAGGCGTCGACGCGAGCGACGCCAACTTGGAGGCCATGGCGACGGACGCGTACGAGCTCTGCAACGCGACCGTGTTCCCGGAGGCGGCGAACACGATGAAGATGCTCAAGTACGACGGGTACAAGGTGGTCCTCGTCACGGAGAGCCCGGAATTTTTAGTCAAGCCGCTCGCGAAGGCGCTCGGCGCGTCGCGCGTCATCGGCGGCGTCTTGGAGAAGGAAACGCGCGCCGACGGCGCCGTCGTCTTCACCGGGAAACTCACCGGGCCGCCGGTCGTGGGCGAAGAGAAAGCGCGAGCCGCGCTGCGGTTCGCGGAGGAGGTTGGCGTGAACATGAAGAAGAGCATCGCGTACGGCGACGGGCTCGGCGACGCCGCGTTGATGAGGGCGTGCGGGAAGGCGTACGCGGTGAGTCCGAGCGTCGAGTTGCGGAGAGAGGCGGAGGCGAACGGGTGGAACGTCCTCTCGTGGCGCGAGGACGCGGTCATGACCGAAGCTGGGAAGGGCGAGAACGTCGCCGCGGCCAGGGCGGCGTTGGATTACTCCGGGTTCGGCGGCGCGCCGATGCCGGGCGTGGACGGGGTGGTGTCGTACGCGACGAGCGGCGCGGCGACGACCGCCGCCGCGGGGGGCGCGTCCAAGGCGTGGACGATGGTGGATCCGGACCAGTTCGACGAGGAAGTCAACGCGGGGCGGCGGTTGGCGTGAGCTCGAGCTCGAGTCGGAGTAGCGAGGTGGAGCGAGTGGAGTGATTCTTTTAGCGCAGCACGCGAGGCTCGACGCGCGTCGGGCCTCAACGGAACGAAATGTAACGCAAGATAAATTTTTCCGAGACCACCTGACGGACGCCAGCGGAGTGCTCGCAACAGACATCAACGACGAAACGCCCCGTCGAGAGATCGATCGGTCGTTCCCTCGTCGCTCCCCGCGCACTTCGCGATGGCGCGCGCTCGCGTCGGCGCGCTTCTGTGCGTCTTCTTACTCGCGACGACGCGCGTCGCCTCGCGCGGGGATGCCGCGAGCGACGACGACGCGCGCGTCGCTCGCGACGACGACGACGACGACGACGCGCCGTCGCCGCGGGATTTACGGAACATCCTTCAGACGTCTCTCGCGGACGAGGCGTACGTCGTCCGCGTCCGTCGCGAGCTCCATCGCGCGCCGGAGACGATGTGGAACGAGCGCGCGACGTCGTCTATCATCAAGCGCGAGCTGACGACGATGGGCATCGCGCACGTGGACGTCTCCCCGCCCGGGGTCGTCGGCGTCGTCGGGGACGGGTCGGATCCGGTCGTCCTCCTCCGAGCGGACATGGACGCGCTGCCGCTGCACGAACAGTCGGACATCCCGCTCGCGGACCGCAGCCAAACGCCCGGGGTGATGCACGCGTGCGGGCACGACGGCCACGTCGCGATGCTCCTCGGCGCGGCGCGAGCGCTCGCGAGGATGCGCGACGAGCGCGCGCTCCCGCCCGGGACGATCCGGTTCGTGTTCCAACCCGCGGAGGAGGGCGCGGGCGGCGCGAAGAAGATGCTCCGAGACGGCTTACTCGCGATGACGCCGCCGACGAGCGTCGCGTTCGCGCTGCACGCGTGGCCGTACCCGGAGACCCCGAGCGGGACGATAGGGACGCGGCCGGGGACGATCATGGCGGGCAGCGCGGCGTTCGAGATCACGACGACCGCCCGAACCGCCGCCGACGCCGTCGCGTGCGGCGCCGCCGTCGTCGTCGAGACGCAATCCGTCGTCGCGCGCCGCGCAGACCCCCTCGCGAGCGCGCTGGTGACCGTGACCGCGTTCGAGTCGAGCGGCGGAGAGGGAGAGGGGGAGGGGGAGGACGCGGGGAGCGGCGTCGCGGTGCTCAGAGGGCAGTTCCACGCGATGGACGAGGCGACGTTCGCGACGACGCGCGCGGGGATAGAGTCTGGTGCGTTCGCGTTCTATTCTTTCAAACAGAACGCGTGTCACCCGTCGTCCCTCGGTTTCAACATCAGATTTGATCGCGTGGGTCCCTTTCAACCGACTGATGCACGGAATCGCCCTCGCAGTCGCCGACGGCGCCGCCGCGGCGCGCGGCTGCGACGCTTCGGTGAACTTCTCCCCGATCGCGAACGGGTCGCCGTTCCCGCGCGTGGAGTACCCGCCGACGATAAACGACGCGCGCGTCGCCGCGATCGCGAGCGACGTCGCGAGCGAGATGTTCGGAGAGGCTGTCGTCGATCGGAACGTCGCGGCGGTGATGCCAGCGGAGGATTTCTCATTCTTCGCGCGACGTTGGCCGTCGGTCATGATGTGGTTGGGTTCGTACAACGTCTCCGCGGGGGCGACGCACCCGCTGCACTCGAGCAAGTACGTGCTCGACGAGGGGGTGTTACATCGAGGCGTCGCGATGCACGTGGGGTTCGCGGTCAGGTATTTAGAGGCGGGCGAGTCGTGAGCGACAGAATGGTTACACGTGTACACGACAGCGACAGACTGTTCAAAAAATCAGCAAAAAATTTCAATCACTCGTCACGTCGCCACGCCAGGGAGCGCGCCGCCGGCCGCGGCGAGGACGGAGGATGCAGTTCCTGGAGAAGCTCGAGAAGAAGGCCGAGCACGCGCTTAACAAGGTGGACAAGCTCGCGTCGGATAAGATCGCGGTCTTGCGCCCCGCGGAGGACGAGGACGTTCTCGCGTTCGAGCGCGATCCGTCGTCGGTCGGCTCGTCCGACGCGATCGCGTCTCTCGCGGCGAAGCTCGGGACGTGGGACGCCTCCGAGCGCGCGGAGCTCGACGCCGTCCTGAACGACCTGCGCGCGAGCGAGAAGGCGCGGGACGAGGAGGAGCGCGTCGCGTCCGCCGCGGCGAAGGATGCCGCGGACGAGCGCGAGATGTTCGCCCGAGAGGCGACGGACGCGAGAGAAGAGCTCCGCGCGTTAGAGCGCGCGATCGACGCGGAGCGCGCGGCGACGACCGCGGCGACGTCGCAAGGGAAAGACCGCGAGGACGCGCTGTCGTCGGACGCGGCGCAGTACGACGCGATGGTGACCGCGACGCGCACCGCGGCGATCGAGAAGGAGACGGAGGCGAGGCGATTGGCAGAGCGAGCGGCGGCGCTCGCGGACGACGAGCCGCGACTGGAGGTCGAAGCCGAGACCGCGGAGCGACGCGCCTTGGCGGACGAGGCCGCCGCGGAGGAGGAGGCGGAGAAACGAGTCGCCGCGGAGACGGGCCGGGACGACGACGACGCGGAGACGGCGCGCGCAGCCGACGCCGACGCCGCCGCCGACGCGGCGCGTCGACTGGAGGCGTTGACCGCGCGCGTCGCCGAGGAAGAGCGCGTCGCGTCCGCGCTCGCGCGAGACGCCGCCGCCGCGGACGCCGCGCGAATTCGCGCGCCCGCGGACGCCAGCGCGCGCGTCCAAGAGATGGAGAACCGGCTCAGGGAGTTGGAGTCGCAGCTCGCGGGGAAGCGAGCGAAGCGCGCGACGACGGAGGGTGAAAAATTGCGTTTGGAGAAGAAACTCGCCGACGCGCTCGTGGAGCGACGGCGGCTGCAGAACCGCGGCGGCGGCGGCGGCGGCGACGGCGGCGGCGGGAGAGGAGGCGCGCATGGCATCGGCGCGGGGTTAAAACGCAGGGGCGGCGGCGGTAACAGCGGCGGAGACGGGGTCGGGTTCTACGGGAAAGACACCCCCGGTCGCGTCTTCGGCGGTGGGCTGCGCGCGCGGGTGAAGAACGTCGCGGGGAGGGTCGACGTCCTCGGGCGCCGAGCCGGGCGGCACCTGCGGCACAGCGGCGGATGGAGGTCCGCGGTGATCCTCTACGTCTTGAGCCTGCACTCGCTCGCGTTTCTCGTGTTAGCGTGGCGGGCGCTCGGGAGTCACAGGTCGATCGAGAGGGGGAGGCTGCCGCCCGGCGTGGCGGACCCGGCGTGGAACGACTAAACGAAAAGAAATCATCCATAACTACTCGACCTCGTATGATATCACATTTCGATCGCTCTAAAACTACTACAGTATCATCCACTCATCATGGATCGTCTTGCGCGAGCCACGCGTCCATGTACTCGCACGTCTCCGGGGATATCAACCCCCCCGGGACGCACTCCTCGAACACCGGGCACAGACCGCACGGCACGTTCGTGAGCGCGCTCTCCGACGGAATCGGAATCGCCGCCGGGGAGTACTCCGTGATGAACGCCCCCGGCATGTAGTCCACGTCCTCGCCCTCGTGCCCGGCGTCGATGTCCTTCCCTTTCTTCGCCGTGGGCTTAAAGTTCGGGTCCGGCACCTCGATCGCGTCAATCTTACCGTCGTACACGAGCGTGTTTACGATCTGAAGCACCTCTTCTTTCCCCAAGTCGACGTTGGACAGTTTCGCGCGTTTCACAAAGTCCCACACGTCGTCCAACGTCGCCTTCCCTCGGCTGTTGATGAACTTATCGCACTGCTCGCGAAGCACGGAGATGAACTCCGCGTCGTACTCGTGCTCGGTGTACCACGCCCCGCCGGTTATCTCCCGCGAAGGTTCGAGCTCGAAGAGCATGTAAACCTTTCGGTTTTGCTGCGCGACGTTCTTCACCGACTTGATCAACTTCCTCGCCTCTAAAACCTTGAAGATCTTCGTGATCTGCGTCTGCGGCAGGTTGCTCTTCTGCTTGAGCTCCTTCGTCCAAATCCCGGTGTTCCCGCTGCTCTGGATGATCTGATACACGAGCAAGTCCTCGGAGGAGAGGCCTTTGAACTTCACGGCTTCGTCTTTTTGCACTTCGCGGTAAATCAGCGAGTCGCCGTCTTTGTAGACTTGGATCTTCCTCGACGACAGCAACGCGTTGATCGCGGACGCGCGCTCGTTCACGGGGATGTGCGCGATCTCCATCGCGAGGTCCGCGTCTGGGATGCCCTGCGGGTGCAGGCGGCATTGCTCGAGGATAGCCGCCTCCGCCATCGTTGGAAGAATTTTACCTTCGCGAACCGAATCCCTCTCCGGCTCTTCTCGATCTCGCGCCGGCACTCGCGCTCGGATACGCGGCGGGTTCACGCCGCCGCGACGCGCGCTCCCGATGCCGCGGACGCCCACGCGTTCCTCCGAGAAGGAAACCCGGTTCGGCTCGGCGCCTGCCTCGAACCCGCCGCGCGCGGCGCACTGAACGCGCCGCGTGCTGACGACGCAACGACCTCGACAACCTGACAAACAGAACGCCGCGCCGACCGCCGCCGATCGCGGCGAAAAAGCGGCGGAGCGGCGGCACGACGCCAGACCCGTCGGCGCGCGCGACGCGAGCGCGAGCGACGTCATGGCGCCCGCCCGGCGCCTCGAGCGGCAGTCCATCCTGGATAAGCCCGCGCTCCTGAAGTACCTGAGAGACGGCCTCCCCGCGAGCAAGGCGGACCTCGCGCCGAAGCACTGCCGCGCGATCTTGAGCGCCGCGATCGACGCCGCCGAGAGCGAGCGCGACGCCGTCGCGCTCGCCCATCGCAAGACGGAAGTCCCGAAGTTCGCGGTCGAGGGCGTGAACGACGCGTTCGCGCTCATGACGACGACGGTCGCGGAGTGCCACACGAGCAAGGACGGCAGCACGACGAAGATGGTCGTCGAGCTGCAAGACGGCCACAGGGTCGAGGCGGTCGTGATGCGGCACGCGATCCACGAGGGCGGGCGAGAGCGCAACACCCTCTGCGTGTCCTCGCAGGTCGGCTGCAAGATGGGGTGCACGTTCTGCGCGACCGGGACGCTCGGGGAGCTCGGGAACCTGACGTGCGGGGAGATTCTCGAGCAGCTCGTGCACGCGCAGCGGCTCTTCCGCGGCGACGGCGACGGCGACGGCGGCGACGGCGACGGCGGCGGCGCGTCCCGGAGAGTCAGCGGCCGCCGCCGCGGCGGCGGCATCACGAACCTCGTCTTCATGGGCATGGGCGAGCCGCTGAACAACTACGACGCGGTCATCGCCGCGCTCGGCCCGATCACGGACCCGAAGCTCTTCGCGCTCGCGCCGAGCCGCGTCACCGTCTCCACCGTGGGCGTCGTGCCGCGCATGAAGACGCTCACGAGGGACGCGCCCGGGGTGGCGCTCGCGCTGTCGCTCCACGCGCCGAACCAAGCGCTGCGCGAGAGCATCGTGCCGACCGCGCGCGCGTATAAGCTCCCGGCGCTGATGGAGGCGATGGACGAGTACCTCGCGTCTGGGCCGAAGGTGAAGACGATGGTGGAGTATTGCGTGTTGAGAGGCGTGAACGACGGGGTGGAGCACGCGAGGGAGCTCGGGGAGCTGTTGCGAGGGCGGGACGTCATCGTGAATTTCATTCCGTACAACCCCACGGACGTGCCGATGGGGCACGCGCCGCCGACGAAGGAGGCGGTGAAGGCGATGGTGGACGTCCTCACCGGACCGGAGTTTGGGCAGTTCACGACGGTGAGGCACGAGATGGGGCAAGACATCGCCGGCGCGTGCGGGCAGTTGGCGTTGAAGAACGGACCGGACGGCGGCGGCGCGGCGGCGGCGGGGGGTGGGGACATCGAGGATTTAGGGAAACCCGGCGGGTGCGCCGCGGGGGGTGGGAAAGGCGCGAGCGCGACGACGTTACGGTCGCGCGCGAAGGGAGCGGCGAAGAGGGTGGACGCCGCCGCCGCCGCGGAGACGGAGAGCGTCAGCGGCGACGTCGCGACGACGACGACGACGACGACGACGCGTCCGCGGTTCGACGCGGCGGAGAAGTTTTTCCTCGCCGCCGCCGCCGCGTCGCTTCTCAGCCTCCTCGCGTCGTTGCTGTGGATGGCGTCGCGGCGAATGTCGACGTGACGCGCGAGCAGAAGAGCGAACACGCCGTAGTCCTCCGTTCCTACTAGTCTATCGTGTTGAAGGTACTAGCTAGCATCGAGTAGCTACCGGCGCCGGCGGCGCGTCACTTCGGAGGTTTCAACGTCGCGACGATGGCCGACTCGACGGCGTCCCAGTCGTTGGCCCTCGCCGCCTCTCCCGCGCGGTCGACGACGTCCCCGTCGACGACGCGATCGTCCTCTCCTTCCCCTTTAATAATTTCCCCTCTCGCCGCGACGTTCGTCGCGATGATCTCGATCCTGCTATCGCGCCGGTACGCCGCGGGCTCCAGCGCGACGCGCGTCCTCCCGTCGCCGCCGACGGCTACCGCCGGCGCGACCCACTCCGATCCCAGCCGCAGGACGCCCTTAACGCGCTTCACCGCGGGCTCGTTCGCGAGCGCTGTCAAGAGACGCGCGAGGAGCGGGCGCGCGAAGACGTCGTCGCGGTGGAACACCCAGCCGCAGGTCGCGTGGCCGTCGTCGCCGCCGCGCACGCGCGTCGGCGCGCCGCGCGTCGGCGGCGGCGGCGGCGTCGGCGGCGGCGCCGACGACGACGTTCTGATCCCCCTAGCCGCCGCCGCGTGCGCGCTCTTCTCCCTCGGTTCCGAGTCCGCGCTCGGACACATCACCACCCCCACGTCCACGTCCAGCGTCTCCATCTCCAACTTCCCGTGCTCGACCACGAGCACGCGCGCTTTCGGCGGGTACAGCGAGCGCGCCCACTCGCGAAAATCGTCAGCGTCATTCGCCGACGCCAGGTCCGCCTTAGGGTCGTTCCATACGAGCGAACGTCGGGGTGGAGTTGAAAGGCGTCAGTTGGAGTTGAAAGGCGCCGAGGACGGGAATTGAAAGCGTGGGGTGGGCGGAGAGAGACGACGGCAAAAGTCCTTAAGGATCGGCGTTCACCACGCCGACGCGGTCGTATGGGGACCAGTGTATCGAACGCACCTTGGCGCCGACGACGACGTCCGCGCACTGGACCTGGTCCACGAACGCGTCGCTTCGGAACACCTCCCCGCGCGTCGCCACCTCGCGGACGTCCACGAGCGCGATCGTCGCGCGGAGGGCGAGGACGCCGCGGAGGTGCTCGTTGGACAGCGCGTCGAAGAGCCCGCCCGGGTGGCCCATCCCGCTCGGCTCGATAAACAGCCGATCGGGCCTCGCGCGTCGCAGCACCTGCGTCACCGCGACCGTGAACGGCGCGGCGACCGCGCAGCAGAGGCACCCGCCCGCGACCTCGCGGACGACGACCATGCCGTCGTCGTCGTCGTCGTCGGCGGCGGCGGCGGCGACGGGTTCCGAAGCGCCGCCGTCGTCGCCGCCGCCGGCGGCGCGCGGCCCCGGCCGGCGCGTCATCCCGCCCGCGGTGTCGAGGATCGCGCCGTCGATCCCGAGCGCGCCGAACTCGTTGACGACGATCGCCCAGCGCTCGTTCGGCGGGCGCTGGGAGAGGAGGTGGCGCAACGCCGTCGTCTTCCCGACGCCGAGCGCGCCGGTGATGATGTTCACGGGTATCATCGTCTCCGGAGGGGGTCGGGTCGGCGACCGCGCGCGTGCGGTCGCGACTGCCGACGACGACGCGACGCGACGGGATTTCCCCCCGCGCGGCGCGGTCACTGCAGGAGGGTGCCGAGCGCGACGACCAGACCGTTGAAGAAAAAAAAACGTTGGAACATCCGACACGGCACTCTTCCCCCGCGCGCGCACGACGCCCGCGGACGGGACGATGATGCTCTCGCCCGTCTTCGAGCAACTGAAGGCGGTGGACGCGACGTCGCTCTCGCCGCCGGCGTCGTCGAAGAAGATGGACGACGCGGCGCCGGCGTCGCCGTCGACACCGTCGGCGGACGCGACATCATCTTCCGAGACCCCACCCGTCGGCGGATCCCCTGGCGTGGATCCCCCGACGCTTCCTCTCGGCACGCCGCGGACGCCCGACGCCGACGTCGCGGCCGCTCGCGCGGAGACGGAGCGACTGAAAAAGTACATCGCGGGACTGGAAGCGAAGCTGAGGAAGCAGCAGCACGACGGCGACGGCGGGTTCTTCGACGCGTTCTACGGCCTCGCGAACGATTCCCTCAAAGCGGTCGGGTTGGCTTCCCCGGGCGGCTCGCCGGCGTCTCCCGCGAACTTCGCGACGATCAAATCGGTGACGGAGAAGCTCACGGAAGCGCTCACGCGCGTGGAGGACGAGAACGCGAAGCTGCGCGCGAGGTTGAAGAAGTGCGCCGCGATGTCGTCGTCGGAGGCGGCGGCGGCGGACGCGCCGCCGACGCCGGAAACGTTTCACAGCGCCGGCGACGGCGACGGCGACGCGTCCGCGTCCGTGTCGCGTCGCCCTCGCGCTGACGAGAGCGAGAGCGCGGGCGAGAGCGAGAGCGCGGACGAGGAGGATTCGAGCGACGACGCGTCGACGCCGGTGAGCGTGGAGAAGGAGGTCGCGCGGATCGAGCGACGCGCGAGGGAATCGAGCGAACTCGCGGACGCGCGCGCGGAGAACAAGCGACTGCTCTTCGAGCTCCAAGCCGCGCGACGGAAGATCGCGGACGTCGAGGAGAAGCTGACGTACTGGGGCCTGGAACCGAACGCGTCCGACGGCGGCGCTGCCGCCGCGGCGGCGGCGGCGTCCGCTCCCGGGGACGAGACCTTGGTCACGATGGAGACCGAGGACGCGTCGGATTGGAGCGCGGAGGCGACGGAAGAGGACGAGGACGAAGCCGCCTCCGGTTCTTCCGATGAAGCGACGGAGCGGGCGGAGGGCGAGGCGGAGGAGGAGCGAGTGGAGTTGGAGATGGAGGAGAACGGAGACGTCGCGGACTCGTCCTTCGTTCGCGACGCGCCGTGCGCATCGCCGCGCGCGCTCGAGCGCGACGACGACGCGACGACCGCGACCGCCGCGGACGCGGACGCGAACGTCGCCGCGTCGTCGCGCGCGCGCGCGTTTCTCTCCTCCGCGGTTCGCGCGTGGAGAACGTCGCCTCGCGCGGTGAAAATAGGCGCCGCGGTCGCGGTGACCGCGGGCGCGACGTACGCGCTCGTGAGACTGTCCAAGACGGCGTCGAGACCGGCGGACTCGAGTGCTGCGACGGCGACGGCGGCCGCGTTCGAGGACGCGCGGAACGCCGCGGAGGAGGGCGTCGGCGGCGTCGCGGCGGCGGCGCCGCCGTTTGAAGCCGCGGACCAGCGCGAGCGCGCTGCGGTCACCGCCGTGTTCGTGAACATGTTGCGATAGCCGCACGCGTAGTATTTTATTTTCCCCTCATGTTGTACACGTACGTACCCGCTGGGTGCTATTTGTGTCTGCGCTCGCGTCACCGCCGCCGCCGCTTCAACTCCTTGAGTCTCGCCTCGATCCGCTGCTTCGGCGTCGGCGCCTCGCGTCTTCTCTTCGCCTCCTTCGCTTCCTCTCGCGCCAACGCGATCGCCGCGGCCTCGCTCGCTTCCTCCGCCCTCCTCCGCGCGTACACTCCCGCGGCGCCGGAGACGAACTCGCGCCTGTCCTGACCCGCGGCGCCGAGCTCCGCGAGAACGTCCGCGTTGTGCTTCGCCATCGTCGCCGCGAGCATCTTCTTCGCGCGGTTCTTCACAGAATTCGCGCCCCCCGCGCCCCCCGCGCCTCCGCGTCCACCGCCGCCGCCGTTCGCGTTCGCGTTCGCGTTCGCGCCCGCGGCACCACCTCCGTGACCTCCCCCCTTCCCCCTCCCGGCGTATTTCTTCCGTCTCGCCGCGACCCTCGCGAGGAGCGCGTCGAGAACGTCGTCGTCGCCGTCCTTCCCGCCGCCGGCGCCGCCGACGGGCACCCCGTCGCTCGCCTCCGGCAGCCTCGGGACGCGTATCGTCACGCTCCCTTCCTCGTCCTCGTCCTCGTCCTCGTCCTCGCCCTCGGCGTCGTCGTCCGCGGCGTCCGTTCGCATCTCGCGACGGTTCACATCTCCGAGATCGTCCCTCGACGCGTCCGCCGCCCCCGGGACGCCCAGCGCCGCGCACCGAGCGAGCGCGCGCGTCAGCTTCCGCTTCGCCGCCGCGAGCGTGTTCACCCAGCTCGCCCTCTCCTCGCTCGCGATGCCCTCCTCCGCGTCGATTCCGGTCCCGGTTCTGGTCCCGGAGACGCGCGCTGCCGCCGCCGTGGACGGCTTCACCCGCGCGAGCAACGCGAGCGCGGCGGATAACGACGGCGCGAGCCGCGACGCGCCCGCGCGACACAGAGCGATCAACTCGCGCATCACGACCGCGTTGTCTTCCGTCTCCGTGATCTGAATCGACGACGTCGAGTGGCGAGACGACGACGCGATGGTCGGGACGGCCGCGACGATCGCGGGCGGCGCGGGCTCTCGCTTCGCGGTCGTCGCCGCGGGGCAGGGAGCGCCCTCGACGTCTTCCCAGTCCTCGTCGTCGTCGTCCTCCTCCTCCTCGCTTCCCCCGCCCGTCCCCCCTTCCGCGCCCAACAGCATGCCGACGCACGCGTCGATGGCGACGACGCACTCGCCGACGTCCCGTCTCAGCTCCGGGAGCTCCTCCCGCTCGAACGCGCGCCATCGCTTGAGGACGCCTTCCTCCGTCCGCCGCGCTCTCTCGTCGGCGACGGCGCGTCGCGCCGCCGCGACGGCGTCCGGAGCGTCGGCGCCGAGGGCGTCGCGCGCGAACGCGCTCGCGACGACCAGCCGCGGGTGCGCGCTCGCGAAGCGCGTCGTCCACGCGTCCAGCGCCTTCGCGGAGATCTCGCGGAGCTTCTCCGTCTCCGCGACGGGCCATGGCGGCAGCGGCTTCGCGTCGGTGTTGTCGACGCCGATCGCGTGTCGAAGGAACGACGACAGGTCGTCCACGGCGAGGCATCGGAACAGGTGCGACCGGACGAAGAGCGCGTCGATGATGGTCACCGCGCGCGTCCGATGCGAGCACTCCTTGTGCTTCAGCGCGAGCATCAGCGACGCGTGCGCGCGTCGCATCGCGTCGTCGTCGCGCCTGACCGCGCGTTTCAGCGCGACGAGGAGGTCGTCGTCCGATTCTGCTGGACCGCCCGAAGCCGCCTCGCACAGCAGCTTGACGACGTCCGCGATGCGCTGGTGAGGGTCCGCGGGCGGCTTCGACGTTCGCTTCGGCGGCGCGCGGTCGACGCGCGCGCGCATCCAGTGCGGCGGCGCCGGCGGCGGCGGCATCGCCCCGCGCCGCCCGTGTGTGACGGCGTGGACGTCGTCACTACCGAGGTCGAGGCCGCCGTCGCGTCGTTTGGTTTTTTTTTTCGTCGGACCGCGCGAGAAAGAGAAGAGACCGAGACCCACCCTCCGCGCGAGCTCGCGCGCACAACGCGCCGCGCGCGCCGCGACGCGCCAACGCCGCAGGTCGCGTATCGTCATGCAGCCTCTCCGGCTTCTCCGTCTTTTCCTCGGCGTCGGCGTCGTCGCGCTCGTCCTCGTCGCGCCCGCGCCCGCGCGCGCGCAGTTCGGAGGAGGCGACGCCGCCTGCCCCGTGGACATAGACGTCGTATCGCTCGACGCCTCGCTCGGTGAGAGCTGCGCGGCGGGGAGGGCCGACGTCTGCGAGTCGTGCCTGTGCGACTTCGGGCGGCGCCTCCTCGACGCGGGGTACGCGATCGTCGGCCCGGACGCGGTCCCGTTCGAGGCGTGCGCGCTCGCGAACCTGGCGACGCTGAGCTCGCGCGCGGGCGTGACCGTCGCGGGGTTACTCCGCGTCGCCAACTGCCGAGAGACGCCCGCGTGCTTAGAAGACGCCAACGACGCGGTAGGGACGCAGCCCGAACCCGACCCTGATCCTTCCGCGGACGCGACGACGCCGACGCCGACGCCGACGCTCGCGCCCGGACCCACGGCTTCCGACGCGTCGCGGATACCCTACCGAGCGGCTGGCGGTCTCGAGCTCGCGCTCGCCCCGCCCGACGTCGCAGTCGTCGACGTCGTCGACGACCGAGATGACCACGACCACGACGACGACGACGAGAACGCGCTGCTCGCGTCCGCCATCGCCGCGCCCGTCGTCCTCGCCGCGCTCGCCGCCGCGTGCGCGGCCGCGTACGTCGCGCGCGCGAAGCGCCGCGCCCGGTGCCTCGCGAAATACGTCGCCGCCAAAGCCGCGCTCGCGGCCCGCGGCATCGTCGGGGACGAGGCGGAGACGCGGACGCGGACGCGCGCGAGAAGCCGAAGCCTCGCGTTCGCGAGCATCACCTGCGAGACGAAGATCAAGTCCGTTTCCGCCGCGCGCGACGCCGATGCCGACGCCGACGCCGACGCCGCGATGCCGGCTGAGGGTCGAGGGTCGAGGGTAATTGCCCATACGGCCGCCGGGGAGACGCGCGCGGCGCCGAAAGTCCTTCTGCGCGATGTCGCCGGCGCGTGTCGCCGCGGCGAGATGCTCGCGCTCTTAGGCCCCTCTGGCGCCGGGAAGAGCACGCTCCTGCGAATC